>Ga0105048_10014981_pt1 | contig 12049 bp, 11 predicted proteins | sample MAT05_FD_78382 | JGI IMG/M metagenome (GOLD analysis project Ga0105048, IMG submission 78382) | Freshwater microbial communities from Lake Fryxell liftoff mats and glacier meltwater in Antarctica - MAT-05 | ecosystem: Environmental > Aquatic > Freshwater > Ice > Liftoff microbial mat | place...
CAGGAGTACCGAGTAGAGTCAGGGCGAGCGCTTACTCTCCCCTTGCCCGACAAAAGAGGAGACTCCAAATTGGCGGGTTTGTCTGCTCCCAGCGTAACTACTCATTAAACCCCGGGCAAAGAGGGGCCCTCTGCGGCGTCGAAAATGTAGTAGCGCGAAGAGGCGCGAAGGTTAAGGCATCCTATTTCCTCCCTCTGTGTACCCTTTATATTACATACAAGTGCAGATTTTACTGGAGTCCCGGCCTTGCTCTCTGCCTTTGTCTTCGTCGTGGTCTAAAGTCCAAATTCTGGAGTCATCTACATTTTTTACTACAAACAGCCTTCGGCGATATTGAGTGAAACAGATTTGGTAGCCCTTCTCAGTTGATCTATTAGCTTCCCGTACCCTTGGGGTAGCTTTTCTGTAAGCGTTCAGCTTATGCCCTGACTCTGCGTTATATTCGATTTGGCATCCCTGCGGGATACAGTTAGTACACCCTTAAGTCGGCCAAATCGAATACGCCTTGATTTTGAGGTCAAATTCTAAGTGCTCACACTATGGGGCTGAACGGTTACTTTTAACCTAAAAGGAGCAGTTAAACTGGGCAGATGCGCCGTCATGCGAAGTTTGACTGCTCTTTTTAGGTTTAAGCAACGAAACGGTGTATATCACCTTGTATGACAACTTTTTTTGAACCCACCAACCTTAAAACAAAACTGAGTGATCTAATGGAGCGGCTCTCTGCGCTCAGGAGGTTTCTTTGACATCGATGAAAAAAGCGATCGTCTAAGAGAACTCGAAACAATGTCGCAGTCGTCGGAGCTGTGGAACGATGCGGACAAAGCCAAGATCGTAATGAAAGAAAGGAGCGATCTTCAAGCAGTTGTTGATCGCTATCAGGCCCTTGTTCGAATGCACGGCGATGCAGAAGCAACCTTAGAGCTCGCAAAAGATTCAGGAGACAAAGACTTTCAAGATGAAGCCATGATCTCTGCAATCTCACTGGATGGCGAGATTGCAAAGGAAGAGTTCCGCTTAAAAATGAGTGGCCCGTTCGACAAGCAGCACGCCATTATGGAAATAAATAGTGGCTCTGGTGGCACTGAAGCTCAAGATTGGGCAGAGATGCTCCTTCGAATGTATCTCCGCTGGAGTGAACGAAAAGGTTTTTCCGTGGAGGAGATCGACTATCAAGCGGGCGAAGGTGCGGGAATCAAACGGGCGACGTTGCTGGTAGAGGGTTCTTACGCCTACGGGTTCCTTCGCGCCGAGCAAGGCGTCCATCGACTCGTACGAATATCGCCGTTCGATTCGAATGCCCGGAGACACACTTCTTTCGCTTCCGTCTCCGTAACACCGGATATTGAAGAGGAGATTGAAATTGAAATACCTGACAAAGATCTTCGAGTCGACACCTACCGTTCCTCAGGCGCGGGTGGCCAGCACGTGAATAAGACCGATTCAGCAGTGAGGCTTACTCATTTGCCAACAGGAACCGTCGTTGCCTGTCAGAACGAACGGTCCCAGCATAAAAATAAAGATCGAGCGATGAAAATTCTAAAGGCAAAACTCTATGAACGTCAGATGGCTGAACAAGACGAAAAATTAAAACAAATTCAAGGGGAGCGTAAACAGATAGATTTTGGAAGCCAAATTCGCTCGTATGTCTTGCAGCCGTACAAACTGATTAAAGACCTTCGCACTGATTTTGAAACATCCAACACCGACGCGGTGCTGGATGGCGACTTGGATCCTTTCATAGAGAGCTATTTAATGAGTATGGGCGGACAAAAAACCTAGCCTCCTTTTAGGTTAAAATGAATATGGATCAGGTTTTGCACACAGACACTATTGAAATCATGTCCAATTTCCACCCTGTGAACGGTTATCGGTTACAGTTCTTTCACTTGAGAACAGAAAGCTTGGTCAGTTGTGTTATTTGATTGCAGAAACTACTCAACCGGCGACATCCAACGAATCTACCCACATGATCTCACATGCTCCCATGCCGTTATCTTCTCTCGTGGTGGAGCTTACCCATGTAAATCCATCTGGTCGGTCAACTTGCACCAAGTAGCCGACCATTCGAATGATATCGTCTACTTTCACTTTCTTTAATTTACGCTCAACTAAAATATCGGCTGGTATTATGTGCATATTCGCAATGTGATTATTGATTTCCGTTGGATCGATGTCTTCCCCTTCAGATCTCCAAGTGGCGTAACGATTGGAATGAGAAAGGGTAAGGCGTTTCAAATATGCGGTGTCCGACAGCGGTCCCCATGCAACAGTTAAGTCCTTAGGGGAAAGGTCGGCTGCTGATCCCCAACCGTAGTTGTCAGTCAAAATAACACGAGCTCGAATGTCGTAAGAGGCTAGAGGCGTTAGAAGGTAGCCATTTTTGGACCACTTTTTCGCAGGAGCTTCGTTCTGTTGCGGCTCCGCGCGCACCAAGATTCCCGGAGGATGTTTATAGTCCGAGGGCCAGGATTTTATTCCTACACAAATGGCACCAATGATAAAAATGAAAGCGTACCAGCGCATTAGTTGCACTATCGGCTGTTAACGCTGTTCCCATGAGGACTCCGAGTTAACGAAGAATATCCCATAGATTCGCGTAGTGGTCCGTCCAGAGCTTTGCCGAGTAATCGGTTGGAAGGATCACACTTCTCTCTGCAATTTCCGGAATACGAAAAAATGCGTCAGTGCGAGAAAGAAGGATATACTCATTCGGCAAGGTGACACTCTTCGCTGATGGAACGTTTTCTACTTTTACCTGTTTTAAACCACTCTCTAAAGCGAGTCTTGCAATCACCGGACCTAAATCTAGATGGGTATTGGATGTATGAAAAACAAGAAGCCCGTCCGCTTTCAGGTGGGTAAGATATAGTTGCAGTGCTTCATGCGATAAAAGATGAGTAGGAATGGCGTCACCGTTAAAGGCGTCTATGATTAGGACATCGAAGAGCTTATCAATCGGTTCACGCTCCAAACTTAAGCGCGCGTCCCCGTATATTATGTTCCAGGAAGCATTTGAATTCGCTAGGAATGAAAAGTGTGACTGGGCAATCTTTCCAATAAGGGGATTTATTTCATAAAACGTGAACTCATCGTTAGGGCGACCATAGACTGCGAGAGTTCCCGCCCCAAGTCCGACACAGCCGATGCGCCTTTTGCTATCAGGCCTATAAAACCGAAGCGCGAGACCAGCCCCGCTTTCACTGCCGTAGTAGGTGGTTGGAGTTAGCTCATTGCCGTGCGACAGAAGTTGGCTGCCGTGAATGGTGGCATCGTGATAAAGAGACCTAACCTTACCGCCCCCTTCTCCGTCATATTCTCTTACATGAGCTAACCCAAAAAAATTTCTAGATTGAAATAGCGCATTTGAGTCCTGTGCTGAAATAAAATCAATCCAGCATGATGTCACTAACAGAAAGACTGGAATGGCCAATCGGAGCAGCCGTAGTAGGAAATTCCTTTCGAATCTTTTATCGCTTTGCAGGAGAATTGCGAGTACAACAACGCAGCTTAGTTGGAACCCGATCTGATATTCTGTGTAATCAATAAAAATGGCGGGAGCTACTACTCCAACGAACAGAGATCCCAACACTCCACCCAACGCCGTAAAAAAATAGAACTTACCGAGGAGTGCTGGCTCAGGACGAACTCTGTACAGTTCGCCGTTGCACAGAATACATCCGAAGAAAAATGTCCCAAAATTCGTAATTATTACCTGTGTCGACGATTGAGGGGATTCGCTCACCGTAAGGAGCGCAAGAATTCCAACTGCAAATAAGAAGAGGAAAACTTTCCGGGAGTACCAAGCGTAAAACCCGTAAGTGAAAACATAGGAAAGCAAAAATAAGATGAGAGGAACAACCCACAAAAGTGGAAGAACCGCGACCGTACGACATACGTAATTCGTAGTCGCCATCAGCATGATAGAAAGGCAGGCCGAGAGAAGAATCCAAAACATGATGGGATGGCTTTCACGGCGAACAGCACCAGAAGCTTGCGCACTAGCCAAAGCCCTCCCTGAGGCAACTGCGGTGGTAATTAGTGCGAATGCGAAAAGCGCAAAGGCGAATGACCAGAAAAGTGCCTGCTCCCTTCCGTCCCACACGCGCTCAACGAGCAGTGGGTAACTCAATAAGCCGCAGAGTGAACCAGCATTAGAGACCGCATACAACCAATAAGGTGAACGGTTAGAACGTGAATGATACCAGGATTGAAGGACTGGAGTCGTAGTTGATAGCGCGAAAAAAGGAAGTCCTACACTCGTTGTGAGTAGTAAGAGGAGATGGATGACGGGACTTTCACCGCTATTGGGACGCCATGCCTCATCGGGGCTAATAGGTAGAAACGCAATCGCACTAATGAAAAGCACTGCTTGGAGATAGGTACGATAGCGTTCCGCTACAAAATTATTTAAGAGGTAGCCCCATCCATACCCCGCCAAAAGACAGAGATGAAAAAAGAGAAGACAGGTGGTCCATACTGCTGGAACACCGCCGTACCACGGGAGCACATACTTACTGATGAGTGGCTCAACCTGGAATAGAAGAAACCCGCTTAAAAAAGTTAACAGAGTGACCATCTTCTTCCTTTACACGATTTCAACCCGCTCCGAATAGAGTGATGTTAAGTCTGAAGGCAATTTTTACGTGCGCTTGAAGATTATGAATCACGTTCCCTCTTGTGTCTTCCCGCGAAAGTTCCAAAACTAAACCATATGATTCTCTCTGAACTTCAAAGCGAGCTTGTTCTTCAAGGAAGTGGTCGGACGCTTAGCGTCTCTCAGCGTCGAGGAGGCTCCGTTGTAGAATATCGGGGTAAAGTGCTGATAGACTTTGCGCACTTTGATTACCTCCACCTTGGAGAATCTCGTGAGCTTAGAAAAGCAGTGCAACAGTATCTGGAAGCAGACGGGCTTATTCCTTCCGTCCCGCGCTTGCTTTCTGGGTCAACGCTTCCTCTAGAGTCGGCGGAACGAGCTCTATCAAAGTTTCTTGGCACTGAAAGATCGTTCTTGTTTCCCTCTCGAACTCAGGCGGTGCTTTCGACCATTACCGCCATCGCAAACGAGCGTGATGTTTTTTTTATTGATGAACTGATTCAGGGTCCTTTTTCCGACGCCGCCTATTTAGTTGGTGCAGAGGTACACAGTTTTAGCTCCTTAGATGCGCTCGCTCTTAATCTTGAGCGGGCATCCGGTGCGCGAAGGCGGTTTGTCGTAGTCGAAACGCTTTCGCCTATGGGAGGAACTGTGCATGACCTCTCTCCTTTTTTAGCGCTTTGCAAGCGGTTCTTAGCGGAACTTATCGTAGATGAAACATACTCGTTGGGTATTGTAGGAGCGAGGGGTGCGGGGGGAGGCGAAGCGCTCGTTTTGTCGACGAATGAACCGCTGATTCGAAATGTGCTCTTAAGTATCGCAGATCTCGCGTTCGGCGTGGCATCAACCGGTGCGGTTGTATCCGGTTCCTCGGTCGTTATTGAGTCTATCGTGCAGCGTTCAAAAGCGTTGGGGTCCGATCCCCCACTACCTTCCTTTGTGGGCGCCCTTATCGAAAAAGCACTAGAGATGGTGGAGCTAGCTCCCCTCGCCCGTGCGAAAATCATCCAACTCGCTACCAGGTTAAAACAAGGGCTTCCCCACACCAGCCTTCTTTCTACGGTTGGCACACTAAGTCCCATTATCTCACTTCAGTTACCGAAACTTAGAAAAGCCCAGGAACTTGCCACCACACTGTTTCAGCGTGGTTTTCTGGTGGATGTTCTGCCCCGAGCAACGCCTTTTAGCGAAGCAGGTGTTGTTAGATTTGTGATAACGTCCTCACACACTGAAAAGCAGATAGAAGAACTTTTGAGATTATTGTCGGAAATATTGAGTAAGATCGACGGCAGTTAGGAAACGATAAAAATTAGCACTTCGTCTTTGTGTCACGTATAATACACCGTGCATTTCATCGTTGGTGGACGGTATGCAGAAACGATGTCGAGAAAGAGGAACTGAGTTTACCATTAGTGAAGCAGATCTCGAGTCTATAGAAAATTAGATATCACGCCTCCCGAAATATGCACGGAAGAACGAGCGCGGAGAAAGCTCGCGTGGCGTAATGAGCGCACACTGTACCGAAGGGCCTGCAATGCGACCGGTAGACAAATCGTATCCATCTTTGACACGGCAACACCGTTCCCTGTTTATTCCCAGGAATACTGGTGGTCGGATGCATGGGATTTCAGAACGTACGCGAGAGATTTTGATTTTTCAAAGCCATTTTTTGTTCAGTTCGCGGCGCTCTTTAGCTCCGTCCCACAAATGGCTTTAAACGCGCAATCAAGTGAAAACAGCGAGTACACTAACCAGTGCGTTCAAAACAAAGACTGCTACCTTTGTTTCTGTTGCGGAATGTCCCGCGACTGCATGTACGGAATGTGGAATAAAAGTTGTAATGAATGCATAGACTGCTCGTATGTTGAAAACTGTGAACTCTGTTACGAAGTCCTAAATGCTAAAAACTGTTACGGGTGCCTCTTCGGCGAGAATTTACAGCAGTGCAATGACTGCCTCTTTTCTCGCGACTTAGTTGGATGTTCAAACTGCTTTGGATGGCTATCGGATGCGAATGGGACAGCGAAATCCGCGGTTGCTGAACCCGGGAAACTGCTCACTTTGCGGAATGAAATTTGAAACAACATTCTCTGACTCAAAGAAAGAGAAAATAGTATGTGAGAAGTGCTACCACGAAACGAAAGCGGGATAAAATTGTCCCGCTGGGAGTTTTGCCTCCGGCAAAAGGGAAGCTGGGCCGTTATGTTATTTTTTTTTACAGAGCACGTAGCACAGGCTGCCTCTACCACCAGACTGCATCCATTGCACAGTTTTTCTTTGATCTAAGGCGAAACTTTTTATTCATAACCTCGAATAAGCATTCATCAGTTACTGACGACAGACGATTGAAGCTTATTGGTGAAAATATTTTTTCAAGGTTAGTATGGGTGGATTAGGTATTCTTCGAAGGCGATTGCAGGAGCATAAAAATTTCATTGAAATTTTAGATGACGTGAACTGCATTCCGAAAGGAATTTATAAATTATCGTGGAAAGATGATGCATTCTTTCATTTTGAGCTTGGAGACGTTGGGATCTTCGGAGTTAGCTGCAACGCTCCCATCCGTCTTTTTAAACGAAAAAATAGTTTGAAATTAACGACGAAGGACGAGTTCGTTGGTCGCTACTACGAGCTCATGAGAACTCAAACTCGAACATTCAATGTTAATGCTCCCCTGAGTTATGGAATGCTAAATGCAAAGTACGGGTTAGAAATAAATTAGTTCGGTCCAATTACTGACGTGAGTAATGACAATAACTCCCCTACTCACCTGCAGGGAACTACCTATTTCACGAGAACGCTTCCATTTAATACTTCACGTTGTTGTGCTGAGAATTGATCTCGTCCGTAATATTCCGTGATTTGACGGCTGTCTCGATCTTGGGGCAACTTTTCAACAATCTCTGGAAACATCAAATTGGTGCGAGCTGATTTGTCGTTTCGGCAGTCGGCATACGTAAGACATCCGGGAGAATCTGGAAGGAAATCAGAAGAAGTTACTCTCGATGAAAGACCGCCCCCAAAGATCACTGTATTAGGTAGGCCAAGATAGTTTGCAGCAAGTCTGGCTAATTCCTCAGCTGCGAGTCTTGTCTCGTCATTGTGACCCTGATTGCCGCCGGTTCCAATGAAGTCAAAGCGGCCATCGCCTGCAGTTACTCGAAGGACGCTCAATGCAACAGCGCTTCGAGGTCCTGGAAGCGCAGAACCAGGAAATCCACCGCTTATGCCGTATCGATTGCCGGAGCCGCTGGTACCGGTGCCGCGTACTTCACTTCCTACCACCACGTTGATAGCCCCTTCTCGCGTCGAGCGACTCAATGTGTCATAGAAAATATCGCCTCCCGCAGGATTCGGAAGAACCGCAGTGCCTGCATAATCGTACCACTTAACATCCAAGGTAATGCCTATCCGTCCATAAATCTGAGCCCAGATCGTGACCGCCGATTCTAAAGACTCTCGAGCGTCATTGGCGTCAGTAACTGGTCCCACAAGAACCATATTTACGCGTAGTACCCCTGAGTCGCCTGTTCCATCCTGTTTAGCCACAACAGATGCAATCGCGTTAGCACCTGGCATCGGGGTCCGTCCATTTACGACCGAGTAATGAGCGGTGTAGCGCCCTGAGCTAACGGCTCCGGTTAGGAACGGAAATCTAACAACGTTTGGGGAGTTTTGTAGGGCGATAGAACTAGTTAGAAAAGGTGCATTTTCTGCCGTTATGAGTTCTTGGCCGGCGGGACCAATTACTGAATCCAGCTGAACTTGTCCGAACGCCGAACTGACTTCAATATTGAACGCTTTTTGGCTGTCGCCAATGTCAAACGGAAAGTGTGCTTGTCCAGCCGCATCGGTTACTGTTGTAATCTCTATTTGATCAAACGTTAAATCGCTACTGCCCCCGCCTCCACCATCGCTTCCGCCGCTGGTGCACCCAGACAAAATTATTAAAGCGAGAACGAAAACTTTCTTATTCCGAAGTATGTTCACAGAAGCTCCTATATGGTTAGCTTGGCGAGTGTATAGCAATCCAGTTTCCTAGTAAAATGGTAAGTCGCTCACTACGTGTGGGTAATTCTCAGCCCTCCTTTATTTACTGAAATACTTAGAAGAGGTATTTTAGTGAATGATTGCTTGGAATGTTCCACGTGGAACTATTTTATTTTGCACATTTTGGTAGTTTTTCTGTACCCCTGGGAGTCGTTGTGTTATTGCACAGACGTGGGCACGCGCTTAGCTATATCAAATCAAAAAGGTGGGGTCGGAAAGACGACCAGTGCGGTTAATTTAAGCGCTGCACTCGCACTTTCCGGTCGTAAAGTACTCTTAGTCGACTTTGACCCTCAAGGTAGTGCTACCAGCGGGATAGGTCTCTCGGTTCAGGATCTCGAAGCGGACCTGTACGATATGTTTTTCGGAAAAACATCCCTCGCTAAGATTTTACAGAAAAGCCCCATTGATAATTTGTGGGTTGCTCCTGCTTCTTCGGACTTGGTCGGATTAGAAATAGAGTTGGGGAAGGCTCCTGGCCGTGAACTGATTTTAAAGTCTGAACTAAGTTTGCTGAGGACTAATTACGACTTCGTTATTATTGACTGTCCCCCATCTTCCGGACTTCTCACGCTAAACGCTCTTGGTGCTGCTGATAAGATACTTATTCCGCTTCAGGCCGAGTACTACGCATTAGAAGGCATCTCAGCATTGATGAAGACTTTTGAATTCGTTCGCGCTACGTTCAATCCGACTCTGGAGATAGCTGGAGTGTTCATGACAATGTTCGATATTCGTACAAATCTGTCGGTGCAGGTCGAGCGAGAAGCGAAGGAGTTCTTCGGACCAATATTCATGGAGACGCGCATACCTCGTAATATCAAGCTTTCCGAGAGCCCTAGTCACGGACTTCCAATTGCGTTGTACGATCCTGCGTCTGCAGGCGCCAGGGCATATGCAGCACTTGCTCGCGAGATTGAACAAAGATGTGACATTCCTGATCGGCGCATTGCAAATTCATAATGTTCCACGTGGAACCAAGGGAAAAATGGAAGCAAAGAAAATGAAGCCAGTTCGAAGTGCTCTGGGAAGAGGTTTGTCCGCTCTTATATCAACTCCTGTCTCTGCTATGGCTAAGCCCGGAAGCGCACTAGCTTCTAATGAGCCGACACAACAATTAGAGCAATTTGAAGCGAAGCAAAGTCATCCCTCCTTCGAAACAGTTTCGACTGAGAAAGGGGTTCAGTATCTGTCTATTGGAGCGGTGATAAATAATCCGTTGCAGCCTCGACGTGAATTCAAAGAAGAGGATCTCGCGGATTTAACTAATTCGATTAAAACCCAAGGCATTCTACAGCCAATTTTAGTACGGCCTTCAAAAGGGAATGCGGATCAATTTGAGATAGTGGCCGGGGAGCGGAGATGGCGTGCTGCTAAGAACGCTGACCTTCTTCAAGTACCCGTTATTATTAGAGATTTAAACGATCAGGACACGCTCGAAATTTCGATTATTGAGAATATTCAGCGTCAAGATTTGAGTCCTATTGAGGAAGCTCGTGCGTATGAGCGCCTTGCAGCAGAATTTAAGCTCGGTCATCAGGAAATAGCTGACCGTGTCGGAAAGAATCGAGCGAGTATCACCAATTATTTACGCTTATTGAAGCTTCCTTCAGACGTAATTGAGATGATGAGGTCTGGCGAAATTTCAATGGGGCATGCAAAGGCAATCCTAACCATCAAAGAACCTAACGCTCAACTAAGCCTTGCAAGGAAATCGGTAAAAGAAAGCCTATCGGTACGTCAGTTAGAAGCAATTGTCTCAAGAGTCGTGGTGTTGGATGCTGGTCACCGTTTGCCGGTATCAGAGTCGAACCGTGAGCTACCGGAGTTGCCGGCAACCTCGAATCATTTTCCTGAAGTTATGGACCGAATGCGCAACACTCTTGGTACAAAAGTAAACTTGCGACATCATGCTTCCGGTAAGGGTAAAATTGAAATTGAATATTTCTCCGAGCAGGAGCTTGATCGTTTAGTAGAGGTTATTTGTAGTTAGTTCCTGCCCCGAAACTCATCCGCCTTCGCGTGCTAAGCAAACGTTTTCAATAGCTTCGGCGGGATAGTTCCTGTTATTTTTTGAGTTTATGGACAGGAACTAGTTAGTGCATTCTCTGCTACGAGGAGCTGCCGAATTTTCTTCAGCTTAAACTAACTTAAACTAATGGCGATAGCATATCGTTTTGGTTGACTTTTGACCGGCAAGCACGTTAGTTCTAGAGACACGTTTACAACACTAAAATGTGATTGGGTATGAGCTTCGGAAAATCTTCGAAAGACGACAAGGAAATTCCTTTATCTGTGACTGCTGGAAATTCGACTGTACAGAACTCGGGTGGCCAAGGGCTAGGCGGGCAGGGGCGTCCAGAAGCTTTTCTTGGGAAAGGCTGTAAGATTGTTGGCACGTTAACCTTTTCCGGTCCCGTAGAAATTGAAGGATGCGTTGAAGGCGAAATTATTGCTCAGGACCGTCTTACGATCGGAGAAAGCGCAGTAGTTAAAGGTAAAATATCTGGCAGCGAAGTTGTCATAAAAGGTGAAGTTCACGGCGACATTGCAGCGACTAAGCGTCTCAGCTTGCGGCGGCCTGCTCGAATTTTAGGCAACTTGTCATGCGCTCTTCTTAGTATTGACGAAGGCGTATCATTTGAAGGCAAGTGCCAGATGAGTAACGTTAGCAGTGGTACAATGGGTACTGGTACAATGGGTACTGGTACAATGGGTACTGTTACAAAGGGTGAACTCCGAGGGTCCGTAGTTTCGCTAGCTGAAAAAGTAGCCTAGTAGTCCCCTCAGGAGTTTTGCCTCGACTCGACGGATCTCGTCGCAGGCCGGTAAAAAGTTCGATCTGTTATGTTATTTTTGTTCCAGAGTTCTACACATTCAGCTACTTAGTATTCTACGCTATTCAGTCTTTTGGTTCTAATTAAGAGCTGAATAGATGTTGTTAATTGATTAATCGTTAATTGAGTTATCATGGATGCTGTTTTAAAAAATTTCGATCTTGTTCCGTTTGATGTCGTAATGATTCTCGCGTGTATTCCACTTTTCGTCATACTTTGGAAAAGTTTGGAAAGACATTTATTTGCGCCGTACCTGAAAGTTATAGAAGCAAGAGAAGCTCTTACTACGGGTGCCACTGAGGCAGCTCATTCTACGCTGTTGAAAGCAGCTACGCTGTCTCAACAGTATGAAAATCAGATCAACGCTGCTCGAATAAATGCCCTCAATGTAAAAAATGAAACGCTTAAGATTGCTAAGTCAGAAGCGGCGGCAACGATTCAGCGGGCCGAAGATGAGGCGCAGGAGTATCTACGAACCTCCCGCTGGGATATGGCACAGAAAATTGATTCACTGAAGAACACAGCCTTTCAAGATGCTGACGCAATCGCAGCAACACTTTTTCAG
>Ga0105048_10014982_pt1 | contig 12049 bp, 6 predicted proteins | sample MAT05_FD_78382 | JGI IMG/M metagenome (GOLD analysis project Ga0105048, IMG submission 78382) | Freshwater microbial communities from Lake Fryxell liftoff mats and glacier meltwater in Antarctica - MAT-05 | ecosystem: Environmental > Aquatic > Freshwater > Ice > Liftoff microbial mat | place...
AAATTGCACGCGATCTTTTAGCAACTTCACTGCACCTGTAGCAAATTCAATGGAGGCAAGTGGATTTTCCTCTCCTAAAGTCTCCATTAATTCATGTGAAAAATGCGCTCCTAAAACAGCATCATCGGTATGACGAAGTCTTTGCTCATTGAACCATTTTGCCTTATCGGGATCGAAGCGCGCTCCTGATTTATGCACACGATCGAATGAAAAAGAATTTACTAAATCATCCAAAGTAAAAAACTCTTGCTCGGTACCGGGGTTCCATCCCAACAAAGCCAACATATTAATAAATGAATCGGCATAATATCCTTTCTCTCTGTAACCTGATGAAATTTCACCACTGATGGGATCTTTCCATTCGAGTGGAAACACCGGAAATCCCAATCGGTCGCCATCGCGTTTACTCAACTTTCCGTTTCCTTCGGGCTTAAGTAACAAGGGGAGATGGGCATATTGAGTCATCGGAATTCCGAGCGATTGATATATCAAAATATGAGCGGGCGCCGAGGGCAACCACTCTTCGCCGCGGATAGCATGTGTTATTTCCATCATGATATCATCCACGATATGCGCTAAGTGATAGGTTGGCATACCATCCGCTTTAATAAGAACTTTATCATCCACCAAACTACTATCAAAAGAAACTTCGCCTCTTACCATATCCGTAAACGTTAGTGTCTCGCCCGGATTCACTTTCAATCGAATCACGTACGGTGTTCCTTGATCCAGCAAATGTTTTGTTTCCTGTGGATCTAGGCTCAATGAATTCCTTAAGTTCATTCGAGTAGTCGCATCGTACTGCCAACCATGAATTCCTTGCGACTCTGCATTCTTACGTGCAATGTCCAAATCTTCAGGCTGATCAAAAGCATAATAAGCATTGCCTCCATCTAACAAACGCTTTGCATAATCCATATAATAGCCCTTATGCTTACGTTCGCTCTGGCGATAGGGTTCATGTGTGCCACCAAAACCAACACCTTCGTCGGGAGTAATGCCACACCAATTTAAGGCTTCAATAATATATTCTTCTGCACCCGGAACATAACGATTTTGATCGGTATCTTCAATACGCAACACAAAGCTCCCTTTGTTTTGCTTCGCAAATAAATAGGCATAAAGAGCAGTACGCACTCCACCCATGTGAAGTGGTCCAGTAGGTGAAGGAGCGAATCGAGTTCTGACGGTCATGAAGAAATAAATATTTTGTTGGATACAAAAGTACGAAATGAAAATTGCAATCCCTTTAACACTCAAATTTTATTACCTTGATTTTTAAAATGAAGCCTTTACAGATTTATTTTGATGTGAACCCATCTGAAAAAGTTCGTTGTGAAGTTCTTTCTTTAGATGGTAGAATAGTAAAAACATGGACTTCTAATCCTAAAAATTCCATCGCAAAAATAAATATCAAAGAATTATCGACAGGACTTTATTTGCTTAAAATTATTAATGCAAATAAAGTCCTAGTGCAGAAATTTGTGAAGGAATAATTTTTTCCTTTTGGTAGTCAACGTTTCATCTGCGAGTTTTCTAGCAGGTACAGCGAAGAACCTTCTTTCCACTTTCTCTAGGAATAAATATATAGCTGCTTTTTGTTTTCTACTTAGCCCGCCCCCTAGCTTTCGGGATGACAGCAAAGCCCTTGTTGTCAGCTTTATGTTAAAGCAATATTGGGATTATCATTTATAGCACATCCTATTTTACAAAGTTCATCTAAGATTTCTGAAAATAATTGAGTAAGTAATTTCAACTTTTTCTTTTCAACAATTACATCTTCGGCTTTAAAGAATATTTCACATACATCTTCCGGAAGTTGTATTCCAAATAATCCTTCCTCACATCTTATTACAAGATTGACTTCCTCGATTTCAATTAATAAATTCCTGATTATTGAATTAGAAAATAGTTGCTTGATTTAAATTTCATCTTTTCCCATAATCGTAAACAAATCATCAAACATTACATCTCCAATAATAACATCTTGAGCACCAAAAAAATTTGCAAATGAATCTAAGGCACTTGTGTTGGTAATTGCAAATTGAAAATGGCCAGTTTTGAGAAACGGTGTGCTAACTCTAGTGTATTCCGCATTTCCACCGTATGGATTTCCGGAGCCAATAATTAATATTTCCTTGATAACATTTTTCTCTATAGTGATTGTCCAATTTTTGAATGGCACATCCACCTTCAAAGGATTATAAAAATCACCACGAGAAAATCTACCCTTTAATTCATAAGCCAATTGTTTATAGATATCTTCTTTATTCGGCTCGAATAATTCATCCTTTAAAGTCATGGTAAAATTAATATTAGTAGTATTATGTTTTTAGTGGCTACACAATTATTGCTTAATAAACATTTTCCTAACCAATGCTTTCTTAGAGCCGCCAATAAGCTCAAGAATATAAACGCCACTTGTCAATGCATCAGTATTTACTCTGCCATTAAAACTTTCATTGCTTAACACCCGACCTTGCATATTGATGATTCGCACGAATTCTATTTTATTGTTTTCGCTTTCGATGTTCAAAAAGCCCTTGGTGGGATTAGGATAAATTCGAACAACAATTTCATCTACCACTTCATGAATGCCTACACCGGAACCAATTTGAACATTGATGTTCTTGGAGTTCTTACAAGGATTTCCGCCTTGTATCACTTCCACTGCAACATTTCCAATACCATTCACTCCCCATAAAACGGTAATGCTATTTGTTCCTTGTCCGTTTATTATCACTCCGTTTTGTACCGTCCATAAAAAAATATTTGTACCGGAAGGTAAAGGCATCGAATAGGTACTTGTTGTTCCCGCTCCGGAAACAAATGTCGGACCTTGTATCAAAGAAATATTTCCATTCATTGTATTTAGAAAACCACTTCTGAATTGGTTTCTTAAATTCAATGTCATTGCTTGGTTGCTCAATGTATCATACGGTCCGGTAAAAAATGCAATGTCGAAAGAAGCAGAATCTCCGGCGGCTAATGAGAATGGTCCCATGGATCCTACTCCTCTCATATCGGTTGGCGGTGTGGCACTTGTTCCCATAGTCCAGTGTGAGCTGAATGCAGGATCAGAACTACCCGAATACATAAACTTTGTAGGAATGTTGGTGGCGCCAGGTCCTGCACCTCTTCCATTTCCTCCAAAAGTAACATCCAACCCATCAGCCCATCTTCCTGTTAAATATTCATAATAATCATCAGTTACTGCCATGTTGCCAAAAGGAACATTATTCACATTCTCATAATATTGGAAACCGGAAAGGCCCAATTCTTCTCCACTTTCATCAATGACTCCATCGTGATTATTATCTATTCCATCTCCGAGAGGAGCCAATGGACCCTTCAAAAAAGAAACATTTTGAGTTGGTGGACATAAGCCATAGCCGCTGCCGCCATCATCATCTGGGTCTCCATTATAAACGAAAAAAGAATTCGATGCTAAATCACATCCGACATAATCATCACCTGCATTTCCCAAATCAAAATCCGACCACATGCCCAAATAACAAGAATGATAATCAACATTACTTCTATTATAAACATCGTAATGATAATAGGTGGTATAACTCACTGCAATATTCGCTAAGGCCGTATCAACACAGTTGATGGAATAGGCAGATGCCTGAACCTCCAGCCCCATTATCGGGGAATTAGTTTCTGTTTTTAAGCCGTTATCATTAAACACCCACCAAGCCATTTGATCCCCTTTCACATCCGGATAATCACCGTCCAGTGGATTATACAAATTGTCATTGTTAAAATCAACAAATGGTGCTAGTCTTTGCGGATAGGCGGGATCGTTATAAAAAGCGGGCCAATCCAATATGAAGGAAGGTACAGGATAGCTTCCATTTTGTACGTTTCCTAATGAATACTCAAAACGGAATTCATCAATATCCGATCGACGTGCCATCCAGATATGATTGAAGTCGGCATTAGATTGAGCCGTTGACTGTCCATTGGTATCAAGCGGTCCCGGCCAAAAATCGTTAGATCCGCTTTGACGATAGGTTTGAGCGGCTGTATACAAATTATTTCCGGCATCCAATCCACCAATCCAAAAACTAGATGCGAAAACTGAATTTCTATTTGAACCTTTTGGCGTCTCATAATATGGAAACTGTTTATAGGGATCCCAGTGTAAATCTCCTCGATTCGTTAGCATGGCACGAACCATATTTCCTTCTAATAATTCCAGTTCATTTCCAATATAAGATGCTGGGATACTCCTCTGTATAACACTTGCGCCGGTAGTTGGGATAACTTTCTTGTTTATTATACTAAAAGTTAAAGGACTCATTGTTTCAACTTTTATTATTAATCTGATATTTGAAACAGAAACGCCAACAATTACCAATGAATCGGTTCCTAATGGCTTTAAAAAAATGTTCCATGGGTCAAAACCAACTGCTCCGTGGTAGGGGTCTTTCAGGTGTGTGTGAAAAACATTTTTATTCTTATTGATACATGTTAGCCAAACCCCATACAAATACTCTCTGATCGACTCCCTTGTATAATAAATTTGATCATTTATATCAACGGTCAGAGTAGCGCATTGTCTAAAAGGGAATTGTTCCCAACCTAGGATTACTAAGCCACCGGGCATACAAAAAGAAGGTTTAATTATTCCATAATACAAAGAATCAATCCAAACAAAATTAGTACCTGTAAATCTCATTATTCCATAATTTTTTGCTAATAGAATTGTGTCGAATGAAGTAACGGCAATGTCTACTATGTCATTTACCGGTAATAAAGAATTCGAACTACTATAAGAATTAAATGTGCCACCATTGAATATTGAAAAACCATTTTCTGTTCCTATCCAAATTTTTCCTGTGGGATCAGTGGATATTGAATTTATTCTATTCGATAAAAGTCCAGAATTTCCGATATGAAAACGAGACCAATTGGATGTGGCTGTATTAAAAATTATTAAGCCTGTATCGCTTCCTAAAAAAACTTCTTGACCTAGAGTGGCGATTGCATTAATTGGACTTTTCAAAAAATCAGGAGCAATATTATATGGATAGTTCGAATAGGTCAGCCCTGATTTTTTTGTTAAACCATATTTACTGCCAATCCACAAATTACCATTCACATCATAATGTACTTTTGTTATGGAATCATTGGGAAGTTGTCCGCTGGTGTTAGCATTAGTAATGTTTGCCCAGTTGCCACCATTATAATGTACAATACCTTTTGACTTTAATGCAATCCACATATCACCATTTATATTCGTACAAACGTCGATTTTATCTCTTATTTGAATTAAGGTTAGCCCAAGAGTAGTAGGAATTAGTAATGTATCTTCAATAGCCTGCGCCTTGCAATTATTCAGAGTAAAAAGATGAATGATTAAAACGCATAGCGCTTTCATTGAAGTAGAATAAAAATTAGATTTTTTCATGGGCTTGCGTTTTAAAATTACAATTAACAACTAATAAGAATATATAAATATTAAACTAATACTCTTTGAATAACCTTAAAACACTCCTCTAGATTTCGAAACACTCTAAAGACAATGAAAGACATTTAAACACCCTTTTAAATAGGCTTTACCTTATTCCAAATTCTTAATGGTTAAAAATATGTATTAATACCTTAGATATAACAAGCTAGCCGCTTTTTTACAAATTATTTACAAATCGCAGTTACTGAAATAGTGAATAAAAAGAATTATTCCTCAATTACTATTTTTCCTTTGTTCTTCTGAGCAAAATATTTTTTTATCGCTTTCTCTCCGAAGGTATAAAATACAACTGGCGTCACTATCATGTCTAAGAGTGTACTGCTGATGAGTCCACCCAAAATGACTGTTGCTACCGGATACAATATTTCTTTTCCTGAAGCTTGTGGATCCAAGGTTAAGGGAATGAGTGCAAGCGCAGCGACTAATGCCGTCATCAATACCGGAACTAATCTTTCTAGGGATCCACGAATGATCATTTCTTTGCTGAACTTTTCACCTTCATGTTCGATGAGATGGATGTAATGCGAAATCATCATGATTCCATTACGAGATGCGATACCGGTAAGTGTGATAAAACCAACAAGGGTAGCTACCGAAAATGTACCACCTGTTAGCAAGACAGCAAGAACACTTCCAATCAAGGCGAGTGGAATGTTTAACATGATCTGCAAAACAATTTGTGGTGATTTGAAATGCGAATACAAGACGATAAAAATTCCTGCCAATGAAAAGATGCTTAAAAAGAAGATGAGTCTGGAAGCCGATTTCTGACTTTCAAATTGTCCGCCGTATTGTACATAATAACCTTCCGGCAATTTTACCTGGGCTGCAATCTCTTTTTGAATTTGCTCCACTGTAGTGCCCAAATCCTTTCCTTGAACATTACAACTAATGGTAATTTTTCTTTGGGTGTTTTCGTGCGTTATGGTATTGATGCTTGTGGTGTTTTCAATGGTGGCGATTTGCTGCAGCGGAATTAGGTTTCCATCTGGTGCATCAATCAAAGTATTTCTAATCGATTCAATATTTCCTCGCTCCTCTTCTGTTGTTCTTAATAAAATATCAAAACTCTTATTTTCATCAATGATTTGTCCTGTCACTTTTCCATTGTAAAATATTTCTAAATCTTGCGCCACTTTTCCGGCTTGTAGTCCGTATCGCTGCAAGGCTTCTCGATTTACTTTGATGAGTAACTGTGGTACCATCACCTGTCGTTCAATTTGTACATCCACCACGCCGGGGATGGACTGAATGTTTTTAGAAATCTGATTGGCACTCGATCGCAATTCCGTTAAATCAGGACCATAAACTTTAACAGCAACTTGCGCACGCACTCCACTTAAGAGGTGATCCAGTCGGTGTGAAATCGGTTGACCCACATTCACACTTACACCTTTTAATATGTCCAGCTGTTTTCGAATGTCTACCAATATTTCATCTCTTGATCGCAAATTATCTTTTTTCAATTCTACATCAATCTCCGAATTAGAAACCGGTTCAACATGTTCATCCAACTCAGCTCTTCCGGTTCTTCTGCTCACAAATTCAACTTCGGGAACTTTTAAGATGAGTTGCTCTGCCATCCTTCCAATTTTATTACTTTCTTCCAATGAAGTTCCTGCAGGAGCAGAAATGTTAATGGTGAAGGAGCCTTCGTTAAAAGGTGGTAAAAACTCTGTTCCGAAAAAAGGAACAATAGACATAGAGGAAATAATTAATATGACTGCGGCGGTAAGAATTGTTTTTGGTTTAGCCAATCCCCAATGCAATAAACGATTGTCTTGTCGTTTCAAAAACTTTACGAGTTTACTATCCTCATCATGGCCCAACTTTTTATTGTCCAACAAATAACTACACAATGCAGGCGTCACCGTAAGTGAAACAAAAAGCGAAGCGATGATGGAGGTGATGTACGCTATTCCCAGTGGTATAAATATTTTTCCCTCGATGCCTTGCATATAAAAAAGCGGAATGAAAACAAGCACAACAATAATGGTGGCATATACAATGGAATTTCGTACCTCGCTGCTAGCACTGTAAACAACTTGCAATATGGGTTTGGGTTGAGCCAACTGCCTATTTTCTTTGATGCGTCTAAAAACATTTTCAACATCAACAATGGCATCGTCCACCAATTCACCAATGGCAATGGCAAGTCCACCGAGTGTAAGTGTGTTGATGGAAATTCCAAATATTTTAAATACAATGGCGGTGATGACTAGCGACAATGGAATCGCAGTAAGTGTAATGATGGTGGTTCTGAAGTTTAACAGAAATAAAAATAAAATAATGATGACTAAAATAAATCCATCTCTCAATGCCTCTTCCACATTGTTAAGCGAATTCACAATAAAGCTTTTCTGTTGAAATATTTTAGGATTCAATTTTACGTCGGCGGGCAAGGATGGCTGTAACTCTGCCAAAGCTTTTTCTACTGCGTCGGTTAATTCGATGGTGCTGTATGCGGGTTGCTTTTCGACTGTCAAAATCACAGCGGCTTTTCCATTGATGCCCGCATCGCCGCGTTTTTGTTTCGCTCCAAATCGAACATCGGCAACTTGTGATAACAACACGGGCAATCCATCTTGATTAGCAACAACGGTGTTTTGTAAGTCGAGCAGCGAGTTCGCTCTGCCTACATTTCGAATTAACACTTCGGATCCATATTGATTTATAAATCCTCCAGAGCTATTTTGGTTGGTGAGTTCTAATGCTTTTTCAACATCATCGATGCGCAAATTAAACTGCTTTAGTTTTGCAGAGGATATCAAAACCTGATATTGTAATTTATCACCACCGATAGAAATTACTTGTGAAATTCCTTTGATGCTCATCAACCTTCTTCGAATGGTAAAATCCGCTAGCGTACGCAAATCGGAAGGCGAGGTGGAATCAGAAGAAATTCCTACCAACATAATTTGACCCATCACCGAACTGATGGGCCCCATCACAGGAGTTATGCCTTTGGGCAACTGAATCGTTTGTAATTTTTCGGCGACCAATTGTCGTGCACGATACACATCTGTATCCCAATCAAACTCTACGAATACCATCCCAATGCCAATGGTAGAACTACTTCGTACCGTCTCGACTCCCGGTGCGCCGTTCAATGCCGTTTCAACCGGCAATACCACTTGCGTTTCTATTTCCTCGGGAGCCATTCCATTGGCTTCAAGAAAAACAGTGACGCGCGGGCGATTGAGATCGGGCAATACATCGACCGGTAAATTGACAATCGTAAAAACACCGTACACAATAATCATGGCGGCGAAAGCAATGACAAAGAGTCGATTTTCGAGCGAGAACTTGATGAGTTTATTTAACATAGGAATTTTCTAAATTGAATTGTACGGCTGTTCAATTAATGTTGATGGCCCTCATGATCATCGTGATCATGATCTTGAGCTTGTGCAACTCCTTCTTCTACCTGAATGTTGAAGTCGGTGGTGTGCAATTTACCTTCATACATAAACTGCAACCATACTCTATAAATTCCTGCTTTTTCGAAAGTTGTATGGAAATGCAAAATATCTTTTTCTACTTCCGGATGCAGGTGAATGTATTCTTTGGTAGATGTGTTGATGGCTACCATGTGTCCCTTGGCACCTAAATAATTCTGCAAATTATTTACATCAAACCTTTTTCCATCGAGCATAAATACACCATCAAAATGAATGGCATTGTTGGCGACAAATTTTCCATTGTCGGCTTTCAATGTCACTTGAAATTTATCGCTGGTGGTTTCATTTCTGATTTTGGTACTTGCTATTGTTTTTGACTTTGCACCCTCCACAGAAACATTAATTTTATTTAATTGATGATGGCTACCGCTTGGCTTGTAATCGGCATATAAAATATAATTTCCTCCATGCGGAAAAGTTTCATTCACAGTGTAGCTTCCATCGGATTGATATTCGGGATGAATATGATTGAACCATGTTAAACCTTCGTCTACGATAATCAAATGTATTTTCTTTTCATGCTCTACATCCAAAGGTACAGCCGCAGTTAAATTGTTTTTGTTTTTAGGTAAAAAAGATAGTGCAACAATTTTCTTTGCTTCAATTTTTTCGGGATTCGTTTTCAATTGCATTTCAAAATTACCGGCGTGAGCTTCTTCGGCAATAGGCTCCAGATTCATTCCGCACTTCGAACACTTATCTCCTTCTTGGCCTACTATTTCCGGGTGCATCGGACAAGCGAAACCATGTTCGTGGTCGTGCTGCATGCCTTCCGGATGATCATGTTTTTCTGTTTGATCAGGCTTATTAGAATTACAGGCAAAAAGAAGTGAAAGACTTCCTATTGCAAATAATAGTACTGCTTTTATTAGATTGTTTTTCATGGTATATGGTTTTAGTTTTATTGGTTCAAATAAATCATTTTTAATTGGTAGCTGCCGTTCACTACCACACGTTCGCCTTCTTCAACGCCTTTGATGATACTCGTATAGGTTCCGTTGTTCTCGCCTATCTGTACATAACTCAAGGAATATGTTTCAGCCGCGTCTTTAATAAACACCACCGGCTTTCCGTTGATCTCTGTAAACGCTGCATTTGGAAGGGCAATTTTATTTGAGCTGCCTTTTGCAAAAACACGTATATTGACAAATTCTCCTATTTTAAAATCGCTATCGGGATTATTGAGTTCAAACAATACTCTTTGTGATTGATTGGTGCTGTTGATCTCTTGTGCTAGAGACAATAATTTCACTTCCGATGTTTTGTGATTGTCGTTAGCGCATTCTACAGAAAATTTTGCACCCTCTATAATATAGTGTCCATCTTTATCAAACACTTGTGCTTCGGCATAAACAGTTGACAAATTAATAATAGTGAAAAGTTGTTGCTCCGCCTTGACAGTAGATCCTACACTTAAATTAAAATTAGCAAGCACTCCACTGATGGGTGCATACAGTGAAATTGTTCTACCTGCACCTCCGCTTAATAATTTATAATTGGCTTCCGCTCTTTGAAAGCGGGCTTTTGCTTCGTCAACATCTCGCTTTGCGGCAATATCTTGGATCGACAACAAACGATCATAATCTTTTTTTGCGCGTTCTCGTTCTGCTGCTAAATTGTTTTTTTCGGTGAGCTGATTTACGGTAGCGGAAGCGTCCAAATTCTGATCAATCACTGCTAATAACTGCCCGGCTTTTACTGCTTGCCCCACCTTTACATGCAAGCTGATGACTTTTCCATTCTGCGGCACACTCACCAGCGCTTGTCCATTGCTACTTGGAATGATCGTTCCAAATAATTTGCTGCTCTCTGTAAAATTCCCTATCTCTACTTTTTCCGTAAACACATCAAATAAAAATTGAGTCTCCTTTGGAATTGTAAATGAATTAGAAAAAATATTTCCTGAGGAATTTGCCCCATGATCATCGTCGCCATGAGCATTGCTAGACGTTACCGGAATCATACAATACACAATGAGAAATAAAATGCTCGCCATCGATTTTCCTTTTGATGCGCTATTCTTTTTAAAGATGAATCCAATCGCTACTCCTACAAGCAAGGTGATTAAAATGATTAACCAAATTGGGAATGACTTTTCGGAAGCTTCTGTGGTCAATAATATCTCCAACTCTTTTCCTACATTTATATTTTGAACTAAGAGCAAATCAGCTCCTCGATCACTATTGATGTCAAGTACCAATGAGTATTTCTTCTTTTCTTTAAACACACATCGTATTTCGTAGCTGCCCTCGCTATTTTGTTTTACTGTGAATTGCATAGATGCATCTTCGGGAGAAGATACTTTTATTTGGGCTTTATCAATGGCTTTGTTGCTCCTGTAATCACTCAGAAATAAAATCAGAATCACTTCTTCTTTCTCGTGGATGGGTTCATAGCGAATTAAGGCCTCGTACTTATCCGACGAAGCTTCGGAGGAAAAATAAGGCGCATCTGCATGCGTGGTAGCGGCCGGTTTATCGCCATGACTATGATCGTCTCCGCCACCGGCGAACAAACTTGTGGGAGATATTAATAGAATAAATAAGCAAATAATTATGTTCAATTTGTTGTTCGTTTTCATGGCTGCCCAATTAAATAATTTAAATTCACTTGTGATTGATTGTAATTTTTTACTGCCTCTATATAATTAATTCGGATGTTGTAGGCATCAGACAAAATGCGTAGATGGTCGACATAGTCGCTCGATCCTGCTTCAAACATTCGAATGGATGCGCTGATGATTTCATCCGCTTCCTTTAATCCGCTCTGATCAAAATAAATAATTGCCTCACGATTTTTTATAAGTTCTGTTTTTTCTTGTCCAACTTTACTACTCAGGTTTTGGCTTTGCGCAAGAGTCATTTGTTCAGATGCTTTCAGGTTTTCCTTCGCTGCATGAATAGAAGCGCGATATTGCCAAAACCATATTGGAATATTTATTCCTCCACGAAGGCGTAATGGAAAGTCAGAATCTTTAGGTCCCTGATTTAAATAGCCGAATGAAAAACCAGGCAAAGCTTTACTTTTCTCCACTTGTAATTCTCTTCGAGAAATCATTTCTGATTTCTTATAGTACATCGAAAAAGCTGAAGTGTTGATGATATTA
>Ga0105048_10014984_pt1 | contig 12047 bp, 10 predicted proteins | sample MAT05_FD_78382 | JGI IMG/M metagenome (GOLD analysis project Ga0105048, IMG submission 78382) | Freshwater microbial communities from Lake Fryxell liftoff mats and glacier meltwater in Antarctica - MAT-05 | ecosystem: Environmental > Aquatic > Freshwater > Ice > Liftoff microbial mat | place...
GCGGGTGACATTACAGGGGACCGCCATCGCGCGCCGGCCGAGGGCGCGGACCTCTCCGAGAACGCCCTCCGTCTCCGAGCCCGGAAGGTCCAGGATGGCGACGTCCGCGCCGGCCTCGGCCATGGCCATGGCGCAGGCGCGACCCAGACCCCGGCTACCGCCGGTGACGAGGGCGGACTTTCCCGTGAGCCGAAATTGGTCGATGATGGTGGCCATAATGGGGTGAACCTAGGTTTTTGAAAATGAGGCGAAACCGACTCCGCTTCCGGTGCCGAGCGATTCGTTCATTGGCCGCATCCCGATCATGAAAATCCGGGAACGAGGAGGTTGGGAAGCGGCGAACAGCGCAGCCTCCGCCACATCCTCCGGGGCATGGAATCCGGCAAGACGCGGATCGCCCGGCACACGGGTTCCGTTGTAAAAGCCGAAGGGCGTATCGGTCCCGCCGGGAGCAATCACGCTGACGCGCACGTTGCGCGGATAGCACTCGTAGTCGATCGATTGAGCGAAACCGATCTGGGCGAACTTCGTTGCGCAATAAATGGGCTCGTTCGGCAAACCTGCGAGGCCGGCAACGGAGGAGATGAATACAACCGTTCCGCTTCCGCGCGCGAGCATCGGCGGCAGAAAGGCTTTCGTGCAGAGCCACGACGAACGCAGATTGGTGGCCACCATCCAATCGAAGTCAGCCGTCGTGAGGGACTCCACGGTGCCATTCTTGCCGACACCGACATTGTTGATCAGCACGTCGATTCCACCACGCCAAGCGAGCGCCTCGCTCGCCAGACGCGACACGTCCTCTTCGCGGCTGACATCGCAGGGTACCACGAGCGATTGCACACCGTTGTCGAGCGCGCCGATCTCCCCGGCCACCGTCTGTAAATCGGCCTCGGTTCGCGCGGCCAGCACGACATGCGCGCCTGCTCGGGCGAAGGCGAGTGCCGTGGCCCGGCCGATACCCTTGCCGGCACCGGTGATGACAACACGCTGATCCTCGATCGATGGATTCATCTTCGGGTGAATACCAAGCACGCTAATTTTTGGCCAAAAGGGGTCAAACCCGAATGGCGCTAAGTTAAGGCCGTCGTTCTTCGCGATCTTCGCTGTGGCCACGAGTGAATATCGAACGACAGGCTGCTTAACTTAGCGCCAATCACCACTTGACCCCCTAAACTCCGATATCTGCTCTCTACCCTCCGTACTCTGCTACCTTTATGTGCTCCAGTGAAAAGATGGATCGTCTCCGTTGAGCGAAATACACGGAAGGATTCTACAGGAGTCGGCAAGAGGAAGCAGAGGGCGGAGGCGCTTGTGCGTCGAGAGGTCAGAGTTCAGATTGGAGTGCGTGATCTGACCTCACCTCTGACCCGAATGGCGCTCAGTTAGTGTACGAGGGAGCAGGGGAAAGTACATTATCTGAGAGAGCGGAAGGCAGAGACACGCATGGATTTTCGAGGGGGCAAGGAATCGATAGTTCTTGGGTCGGCGCTTTTTCGCTCTGGGTTCAGATCGGCTATCCTCCTTCAACCTCCGTCCTCTGCGCATTCTGCGAGCTCCTGTAAAAACATCCGAGGTACTTTCGAACATCGATCCGTTTCTTGAGAGTTTGCGGAGGTAGCAGTCCGAAGGGGTTGGGGTCGTGTGCTTTTATTGTAAAGTCGAGCCGGCCGAAAGTGTTAGGTTCTTCTGGTTGCGGGCGACCGCTCTCACTGCCCGTCGTAAGCCTTGCGCGGCCGATGGAACTCGCTGGCGCGACAGTAATAGACCGCAAGGGGGAAAGCCTGGCTTTTCCAGCCGTTCCTTTCGGGCCGTTCCGTGGAGCGGCCACGGTCGAACACGGGCCTCTTGCCGACCGGTGCATCGTTGCCTTGGCAAGGGCCGCGAAAACTCCGGTCGGTCGGCTAAGCGATCGAAAATCGGATCCCGACGAAGCTTTGTTCGTTTCTGCGCTGAAGCCGGCGATCTCCGTGAGCAATGCATGGTTGGCGCAAGGGCGTGGAATCGGCATGCCGACCGCGGCGAGCCAGTTCGTACCACGACGGTTTCGGACGCAATCCTGGCAGGCCGAACTCGAAGCGCTTTTGTCAAAAGTCAAACCATGACGTCTTATTTGATTCCTCCCAATCGCCGCTGCACGTTAGTCAAAAGAGAAGACATGCCCCATGCTTCGATTTCGTAGCGGAATTCGGAACGAATTTCGTCCGAACCCTATTATCCACAGATCACAGATGTCAGAAATAATTTCCCCACCACGATTTCTCCGATCATCTCCGAAAACCTGTAATCTGCTCAATCTGTAATCTGCGGACACTTCCTGCCGGGATCCTTAATCTGCATTAGCGTCGCCGTCCCCCGCGCAGCGGCGCGGAGTCTATCGGTAGGCTTCACTCCGTTTCGCGATTCGTATGACCAGCACGACCAAGCGGCCGTCTTGAACTTCGTAAAGAATTCGGTAGCCACCGCTACGCACGCGCCAGACACTCGATTCGCCGGACAGCTTGACACAACCAGCCGGACGCGGGTTTGCCGCGAGGCCGTCAATCAGAGCGCCGAGTCGACGCTTAAGTTTCTCGTCCCGACACTTTTCGAACCACTCGACAACGCGTGCCGAAAGGCCAACCGCGTACTCGCTCACAGGAGACCGAGCCTGATCTTCACGTCCTCCCACGGAACCGCCGGATGTGTGTCCGAGCGAACCTCGGCCACTGCCTTCTGATCGGCGAGCTCCTCCTTCTTCTCCAGCTCGCGGTCAACATACGCGAAAACCTTCCGCCGCTCTCGAGGCGGGAGTTTTTCAAGTTGGCGAATGACTTGGAGCGCAGTCACAGAAAAAGGATTGGCGGGGGAGCCCTGGAGTCAACTTGTTCGGGGGAACGCCCTCTGCTCCGACTCCTCAATTCTGAATTCTAGATTCTCACGGCCCGCCCCCGATCGCTGACCTCTGTGAGTCGTTCCCGTCGCGACTTACGGCCGCCGATTCCTGGTGTTAAACATCAATCGGTTCGGTTCGACCCCTTCGGCCCGACGGGTCAATGCCACATCTTGTCAATAGTCAAACTATGAGTACGTCCATGAAAACTGAACACCGTGAGTGAAAGTCTCATCCAGCCAATTAAGTCATTCAGCTGGCAACCACCGGAAACTGCGTTCCCGCGGGGGAAAGTGGGGAGCAACCGGTTTAAGTTAAAGGATAGCCCGTAACGACAGTGAAGCCCATCCAATGAGCCCCGATAACTTGAAGTACCCGCGCAGCCGAACCCATTCAGGCTGGGTGAAGGCTGACTGGGTTGGACACTGGCAAACCCGATGAATAATCGGAGAGGCCAAAATGACCACAGGTCCAGCCAACCGCGCGGCGGGGTCGGCGGGCACGGGATGTCCGGAAGGTTGGAGGAAATAAGTGCAGAGAACTTCGCGGGTGGATTGACGTCCAACGTCCGGTTCAACTCCGCGCAAGCGGGGAAGGCCGGAACGGCCCGAGGAGCAGTCGGATCGGTCCATAGCAGCGAAGAAGGTCGTAACGAGACTGGAGCGAAGGGACCGAACTTGAACACAGGGGACAGCGTGGCAAGGGACGAGGCGATGGCCCCTTTACTGGGGATAAAAACGCCGATCGAAGTCCAAGCGCTACAACGGACCCTCTATCGCAAGGCGAAGGAAAATCGTCGCTGGCGTGCGTGGAGTCTCTACGGAGATCTCTGCCGCCGTGACGTCTTGGAAACCGCCATGAAAGCGGTGGTGGCCAATGCAGGAGCGGCAGGGATTGACGGAATAACGACTGAGCAGGTGAAAGCCGGTTCGGAAAAGTTCCTGCATGACCTGCAAGCGCAACTGAAAGAAGGCTGCTATCTACCGGGTCCGGTTAAATGCGTCTGGATCGACAAGGCCGAGGGAAAACAACGGCCGCTGGGGGTCCCGAATCGGCTTCTTCACCGACGACCGCCTGTCGGGACAATATCGACTCTGGCCCCTTCCTCGGACCCGTGCCTGGCGCCGATAGTTTTGCGACGTATGTTCTCGGAAAGCGGGATGCGGGACATCCGCCTGTCCGGTTCGATGAGGGGCGGGAGCTCGCCGACTCTTCTCGGTCAGCTCCTTCCTACTCTACCGTCTTTTGAGGAATGGTCTGATGAAAACCTCTCATCGCAGCGCATGAACAACGGGCCTTAAACGGGCTCGATGGGTGACGATCCCCCATTAGCCTCCTTGGCTCCGGGTGAAGCCAGGTTCGCCGTCGAAAGTGTAGAGGAGTTCCAATTTGACCCACTCGAGGCCGCCCGCCGAGATCGAATGGAGCAGGCGCGTTACCTCGTCGTGCGATGCGCCTCCGACGGTGCCATCGGGGATCCGGAACCGGCACCGGAAAACGTCGACGCAGTTCGTCTCGGGCAGGCCGTTCGGCCAGACCCGCATGCCCCGGTTCGAAATCATTTCCAGATCGAGCTGCCCGCTGCGGAGGCCCTTCAGCCGCTGCGCCAGGTCGGCCGGCTGTGCGCCCGATTCGTCGATAAACACATCGACGCCCACGAGCGCCTTCTTCACCGGGGGTCTGATCCGTGCGGCCGAGCGGACAGGAATCGCCGCGGCCTTCGCCGGCGCGACCGGCGACAGGTGTAGGGGCTCCAGCCCGAGTCTTTCGATCACCGCATCGGCAAAGGCGCGGGTGCCTACCTTGCGCTGGCTGGTGCCATCGTGGAACAAATCGTAGGTATGGATGCCGTCCTCGAGGGTGCGGAGCCACGCATTGTGGACCCGCGCCGCGACCTCGCTCTGGCCGAGGTGGTCCAGCATCATGATCGCTCCTCGGAGCAGGCCGGAGGGATTGGCAAGATCCTGACCGGCGCGGCGGGGGGCCGAGCCGTGAATGGCTTCGAACATCGCGCAGCGCTCCCCGATGTTGGCCGAGCCCGCGAGCCCGACCGATCCGGCGATTTGCGCCGCGACGTCCGAGAGGATGTCCCCGTAGAGATTGGGCATGACGATCACGTCGAAGATTCCTGGCGTGTCCGCCAGCTTCGCCGCCCCGATGTCGACGATCCAATGCTCCTTTTCGAGTTCCGGGTATTCGGCACCGATCTCATCGAAGACCTGATGAAAGAGGCCGTCGGTGAGCTTCATGATATTGTCTTTCGTGAAGCAGGTGACTCGTTTGCGGCCCTGCGCCCGGGTGTAGTCGAAGGCGTAGCGCATGATGCGCTCGCAACCGGGGCGGGTGATGATTTTCAGGCACTGGTAAACATCGACCGACTGCCGGTGTTCGATCCCGGCATAGAGGTCCTCCTCGTTCTCGCGCACGATGACGAGATTCATTCCGGGATGCTTAGTCTTCACGTAAGGAGCGTAGGCGACGCTGGGCCGGATATTGGCGTAAAGGCCCAGCGCCTTGCGGACCGTCACATTGAGGCTCTTCACGCCGCCGCCCTGGGGCGTCGTGATCGGGGCTTTCAGGAAAACGCCGGTGCGCCGGAGCGATTCCCATGCGGAGGCTTCGATGCCCGCGCTGTGCCCGCGGGCATAGACTTTTTCGCCAATTTCGATGGTCTCGAGGTCCAGACGTGCGCCCGCAGCCTGCAGGATGCGCAGCGTGGCAGCCATGATCTCGGGGCCGATGCCGTCGCCGTGGGCGACAGTCACGGCGGTGCGGACGGCGGTCGGCGGGAGGGCCGCAGAAGAGGGAACAGGAGCGGTGGCATTCATAGGTGAGTGGAGAATGCAATCACGATACCCGGTCCTGGCTTTTGTTGGTACTCGATTGTTTGTTTCTCATCGTTCAATAAAACTGAACGATGGAAGAACCGCCCGCCGCCGTCTCCCACCTGAATTTTCATCATCTCCGCGCTTTCTGGCACGTCGCGAGCGAAGGCGGCATGGGGCGCGCGGCGGCGTTGATTCGCGTCTCCCCCTCGGGCCTCAGCATGCAGGTGTCCCAGTTGGAGGGCACCCTCGGCCAGCGCTTGTTCGAGCGCGTTGGCCGCCGCTTGGTGCTGACCGCGGCGGGGCGAACCGTGTTGGAATATGCGGAGCGGATTTTTTCGGCCGGGCGGGACTTGGAAGACTGGTCTCGCGGTGGATCGGGCGGTGCCCGGCGTCCGCTGCGGATCGGGGCTCTAAGTACCCTCTCCAAAAACCTCCAATTTGAATTTGTCTGGCCACTCTTGCGGGATTCGAGCGACGGAGTGACTGTCAAGCAGGGATCCCAGGACGAACTCCTCGGCGACCTGCGGGAGTTCCGCATCGACCTCTTGTTGACGAGCCTTCCGGCCGGTGCCGCCGAGGCACCCGCGCTTCAACAAGTGCTGTTGGGCGAGATGCCCGTTTATCTCGTGGGGCGGCCGCCCTTTCGGATCCCGCGCAAACCGTTTCCCCACTGGCTGGAGGGACTTCCTTTGTTCTTGCCCTCGCGCCGGAGCACAGTCCGGCTCGAATTCGATACGCTGGTCGCCCGCGCGAACGTGCATCCTCAAGTGCGCGCCGAGGTGGACGACATGGCGCTCCTCCGTCTCCTGGCGCTCTCGGGCGCCGGCCTCGCTTTGGTTCCTAAAATCGTGGTGGAGCGCGAGCTCGTGGCGGGTGCGGATCTCAAGGTGACGCGCGTGCCGGGGCTCACGGAGCGGTTCTTCGCCATCACCGGTGCCCGCCACCGGCAGGACCCGCGGACCGAAACCCTGATCCGTTCGCTCGTAGCCCAGTTGGCGGCGGCGGAGCGCTCACGAAGCAAATCCTTGAAGGTTTAGGAACGCTCTCCGTGCTGGCGTGAACCGTCTCCATCGTGCCGAAGAATTCTGCAGGCTGTCGGGCCGGGTTCCATCCCGCGAGTTGAGGCGGTCCGAAAGGGTCGGGTCGTGCAGCCCCGAGAGTTTTTCGGCAGAGTCGAAGGACAAAGCGTGACCCTCGTGCGGAAAACCGCCCGCAACAATAGCTCGATCTCCGCATCTGATGCTGAAACATCATATGTGTAAGGACCACCCTAGATCTGGACCAAGATGTTTTGCTCGCAGCCAAAGAGATCGCCGCGCGCTCGAAACGCACCGCCGGCGCGGTGATTTCCGAATTCTTCCGGCGCGGCCTCCACGCCGGCCCGCACGCCGCAGCCGATCCTGGCAGACAAGTGGCCGCCGGTTTCGAGGTGATCCCCGCGAACGGGCGCGTCGACACGGCCGCGCTCGTGCGCCGCCTTCGCGTCGAGACCGAGGACGCATGAAAGCCCTTCTCGACACCAATTTCCTGATCGCGCTCTTCGACGCTGCCCACGTCCACCACGCGACCGCGCAGGCTTGGCTCATCGAAAATCGCCGCCTCGGCTGGGCGACATGCCCGCTCACCCAGAACGGATACATCCGCATCTTCTCCCATCCGGCCTACCCCTCCAGCCTTCCGGTCCCCGGGATCGCCCGACGCCTGCGCCAAGCCACCGCCGCCGCCGATCGCGAATTTTGGGCGGACGCCGTGTCGCTCACCGACCCGAAACGCTTCGACCTTACCCGCGCGCCGCACCCGCGATATCTGACCGATGCGTATTTGTTGGGCTTGGCGGTCGACCTTAAGGCGCGGCTACAAACGTTCGGCCAAGGCATCCCGGCAGGCGCGGTGCGCGGGGCGGCGGGCAAGGGCTTCTGGTGCTGTAAACGCGTCGCGTCGATTCGATCAAGAGCTTCAGGCTTTGACCTTTTTCGAAACTCTCAATTCGCAAGACATGCTCCCACCGCTTTGCTCGCTCGGAGCAGTCGACTCCGGCGCGATCGGAAAGCGCCCCGGGTCGGCGGCATCACGTTCCACGATCGAAAAGGACAAACGACAAAGCCTGGTTATGCGGACCTCCGCGAGCGCTCCTGGCAAAAGTCAAACTACCGTCTTACGAAACAATTTGGCAGTGCCAGGTGCGTGAGCCTCCCGGGGCCCGCCTTCTACTGTTTGAATTCCTTGGGGCGCATCGGGAAGACAAATCGGGGCGGGTGACCATCGGCACGATCGATGGGCAGCGGCACAGGCGCAGGGGCCAAAAACGGCGGTAACAGGTTTCGCGACTCATCGTGCGGGCCGCGCTCCGCCCTGGACCTACTTGAGGCTGGCGATCAGCGCCCGATTCAAGCGGGTGTACTCGTCTTTCATCGCGCCCTGGGCCTGGGACGCCATCTTCAAGGACTGGTTGGCCGCGGCCAGCGCCCCTGCCTTATCGCCCATTTTTTCGAGAATCAGGCCCTTCCGATAGATCATCCAAAACGCCTTGGGGTTTTCTTCCAGCCCCGCATCCAGCCACGTCATGGCCTTCTTCAGGTCGAGGTTGTTTTCATAGTAGAACATCGCCGATGCGAAATAGGGCTTCTTTGCACCTTCGACCGCCATCGCGGCCTCAACTTGGGGCTTGAGCATGCCGACGGTGTCAATTTCGAGCTTCATCGGAACCCGCGTCTTCTCCCATGCGAGGTAGAAGGTCGCGGAGCTGTCGCGAAGGTCGGAAAAGCCGATGGCGAACGATTCCATCGGCGACGGAAGCGTCACAGGTTTGGCCTTCACGCGCACGACGTCGTTCTTCTGGTCGTATTGGTAATCCCCCCACTGAGACATGTTCTTGTGGACGATGACCGTCCACTCGGTCTTTCCGGGGATGGTGAAAAGCTCGTAGGTACCCGCTGGGATGGGGGAACCGTTGAGCGTGACCGCGGTGCTGAAGGTCAGCTTGGTTGCGCTGTTCGCCCCCGTGCGCCAGACTTGGTCGTAGGGAACCAGGCCTCCGAAAACCTCGCGTCCTTTGACTCCAGGACGTGAGTAGTTCACTTCGATGTCGGTGATGCCGACCCGCTGCTTGAGCGTGGTCGGGGGGCTGGGCATGGGAAACTCAAGCTTCGGTGCGGCGGGGGTCTGCGCGGTCAGACTGGCGATGAAAGCAACCGGTGCGAGGGCTGCGATAAGGGATCGGAGGTGCATGGTGGGAGGGTGGGACGTGAAAGAAACCGGCCTACGCTTGCACCAAGAACGTGCACGACGCAATCGCCCAGAGGCGGAATGTCATCCCGTTCCAACGGTCCGATCTCCGCCACCTCACGCGGTCCAAAAGGGGCAACCCTAACCCTAATCTGACCCCGTTGCGATCTGCTCCCAACCCGCTTTTTCCTCAATCGGGCGTTCACTTCCGTGGCTTTTGTTCCAAGGGATTACGCCAGTGCAATCCCGGGAAACGCGCGAAGTCCGTGTCGGTGCTGTGCAACTCGGCCTGATACTCCAGCGCCAGCGCGGCAAGGTGGGCGTCCGTCGTGAGATTACCCGCCACTCCGAGCTTGCGCAGAAAACCAAAACAGTGCCGCACGTGGTCGCGCCCCGGCACCAGCAAGCGCACCACGGGCTGCTCAAGCCACTCTTCCACCAAACCGGTGACGGTCGCCACCGGCAGCGGAGTCACGAGCACCTGCCGATGCGTGGTCAGTCGTACAAAACCGAGCAAAGTGACCCACGCCATACCGACCGGCTCCTGCCCGTTCAGGCAGTTTTCCCACCAAGCCCGGGCCGCCGTGTGACGCGGATCGGCTGCATGGTGCGCATAGACCAGCAAATTTAGGTCCGGGATAATCATGCCCGCAGTTTCTTCAGCAACGCGTCGTTTTCGAGTTCATCGGCCAGCTCGTTGAGCTTGTCCGTATCGACGCCCGGCCGGAACGACAGCCTCAACGGCTTGACCGAATAAGTCGAACGGCGCGCCGATTTTCCGGGCATCCGCAAGCCCCGCCGCAGGGCCTCGTTGACCACAGTTTTCAGGGCCCGGTCGGAGCGCGTCGCCTCGGCGTTCAACCGGGCCGCCACATCGGGGTCGAGGGTTAGGGTTGTACGCATGTCGGCATCGAAGCATCAACCAATCTGATGTCAAGATGGTGGTCCGTCTGCCCCGCTCGGCGGTCGGGGCTCGATCCAGCGGGATAGGTGACAGATTGTCCGGCAGGGTCGGAAAAAGGGTCGGGTCGTGTATTTTTACGTCTCTATAAAGTCGAGCCATCCGAAAGGATCAGGCGTTTCTCGTTCGGTCTATACCTCACTGGCCGTCACAAGCCATGCGTGGCTCAGAGAACTCGCCGGTGCAAGTTATCGACCGCAAGAAGAAAAGCCTGACCCTTTCGGCTATCCGGCCAAGATCAGCCCGGGGTCGTCGCTGATGATGCCCTGCACGCCCGCGTCCCACAGCCGCCGCGCCTGCGCCGGATCGTTCACGGTCCAGATATGGGTCACCGTGCCGCTGCCGCGCAGCGTGCGCACCAACGCGGCGATCGGCACCGGCAGGCCGTGCCAGCGCGGCGGGATGCACAGTGCCTGCACCTGCGGCGGCGCGGCCTGCCGGCGCAGCAGCGCCGGCCACAGCAGGGCCACGACATCGGGAGCGCTGGCGCCGAGCGCGAAGCCCGCGCCGCGCAGCGGGCGCGTGGCCTGCGGGTCGAAGCCGGCGACGATGATGCGCGCGGCCATGCCGTGCCGTCGGACGGCGTGGCGCAGCGGTTCGGTCGCCGCGGGAGTCTTCACATCGATGATGCACGGAAGCTGCGACGGCAGCGCCTCGATCAACTCGTCGAAGGTGGACACCGTCACGCCGCGTCCGCGCCAAGGAAACGTGCGCCCGTTGTCGCGCGTGAAGCGCGCACCGGCGTCCAGGCGCTTGAGCTCGGCCACGCTGCGCGACGCCAAAGTGCCGATGCCGTCGGTGGTGCGCTCCAGCGTGGCGTCATGGAACACCACCGGCACGCCGTCGCGCGAGACATGCACGTCGAACTCGACCGCGTCCACGCCCAGCGCCACCGCTTCGAGGAACGACTCGAGCGTGTTCTCCGGCGCGAAGGCGCGGTTGCCCCGGTGGCCGATGACCGGGCGCGCCAACGGGTCGAGCAAGATCATCGGCCGGGCCGGCGCGGGGCGCGGCGTAAATCGCGATGCAACCCATGGCCCGTTGCGCCGTCCGGCGGCCGTCCGCCGGCGGCGCCACGCCGGCCGCACGGTCGCCGCCGCGCTGTGCCGCGCGGGCTTCCATTGCCGATAGGATACCGGATTTTACGGTGTGAATTCATCGTCTCGGCCTCACCGCCCACCAAGCCGCTCCCACCCCCAGCGCAAAACCCGTATACCCCACCGCAAACACCCACCAGGGCGCCTCCCAATACAGCAGTCGTGAAAGCCAGTGTTCGACGAAGCTTTCGCGGTAACCGGTTTGGCCGGCGAAGCGGCGCAAGTCTTGTTCCCACACGGTCAGGGGGCAGAGCTGGCCCAGCCAGGTCTGGGCGGCGATGAAGACCATCAGGGCCAGATGGGTGAGGCGCAGGCGGAAGTGGCGGACCCAGCGCCAGCCGAGTGCTCCGCCGATCAAGACGAGGGGCAGCAGGCCCACCACGAACAGCACGATGCCCGCATGCAGCGCCAGAATCGCGTCGGCCAGCCACAAGGCTTGGGTGGGGGGCAGGGTGGGCATGGTGGGCAGGAGCCAAGGCTGGTTGCTCGAGGTCCGAAAGAGGAGTCATAAGTCTGGAAAAAGCCATGGGTTGACCTTCGAAGCACGTTGGAAGCGGTCGCGCTGCCGAGCCGAAACCTGCCCGGAGGCCGGCGCGGATCCGCCGGCTCCGCGGACACCGCCGCTCAGGTGGAGGCCGCAGGACCAAATTCCAAGAAGCGGAAGGCGGATAAGAAGCGGAAGAGCGATAAGAGGAACAACGGGAGAAAAGGGAGACCGGGGCGCGTCCTCCGAGAGGAGGTTCCGGCGGGCGGGGATGAACTTGCGATCCACGGCGGAGGTGTAGGCGGAGAGGTTTCGGTTGGCTACTGTTTTCCCGGCGCGGCGGCCGCGGGAGTTTTGTTTTCCTCGGGTTTGCGGCCGCTGGTCGCGGGCGGAAGCAGGGCGGGTGTCCGAACGGAGCGCAGCGGACGGCTGGGGCGCGACCGGCGGAACGTTGCCTCTCTTCCGCAGCGGTTACCGGGCCCCGAGCCCCGGCCCGAAGCATAACCCATGTTCCCGGGCCGTGCCGGTTCTCCGGCCGATCACCCATCCGGCTGGTCTCGGCGATGATGATGAGCCAGAGCAC
>Ga0105048_10014985_pt1 | contig 12047 bp, 6 predicted proteins | sample MAT05_FD_78382 | JGI IMG/M metagenome (GOLD analysis project Ga0105048, IMG submission 78382) | Freshwater microbial communities from Lake Fryxell liftoff mats and glacier meltwater in Antarctica - MAT-05 | ecosystem: Environmental > Aquatic > Freshwater > Ice > Liftoff microbial mat | place...
AACAAATACCGCCAGCAGTCCGCAGTAAAACCAAGTACGCAGTTTCCTGTCCGTCCATCCAGTTCGACAAATTAATCCGGGTCGTGTGTGTTCAGGCTTCAATGAAATTATGTGCAAGAGGAGTGGCGCATGGCTTCTCATCGCCGGGCCGGTCTGAATAACATGACCGCGCCAAAGAGTCCGAAAATAAATTTCGGCAACCACACAAAAAGGGGCGGGGCGTGATTGCGGAGTTTATCAAACATCTGCGCAAGTATGATGAGGAAAAAGTACGAAAAGGCAACAACCATGCTGAAAACAAACCCCGCCGAGGTTTCCTTACGGTGTGTGGTGATGCCCAAAGACATCCCGATCAAGACAAATGCAACGGAGGCGAGAGTCAGGGATAATTTCTTGTATTACTCAACCGAGGCTTAAAGCCGGTTTCCGAACGCCCCATCCTAGCTTTCATCTCGGAATATCCGAATCGTGCGCCAAAAGAGTTTAATCCTTCGGATTGATCTCTATCGCCGCGCCAGCCTCGTAAGGAGGATTGCCCCGAACAGTCCAAAAAGAATGTTCGGCAACCATACAAGGAGAACCGGGTGAATCCAGGAATTAATTTCGAACATCCCCACCACCATGGTGCAGAAAAAATAGCTAAACGCGACGACCAGGCCGATCCCGTAGCCGACGGAGGTTTCCGTGCGATGAGTGATGATACCCAGCGGCATGGCAATCACCGCAAATGCCAAGCAAGCAAGGGACAGGGAAAACCTCTTGTGGAATTCGACTTTCGCTCTAAGTCTCTGGTCGCCACTCCCCTCTCGGATGGTTTTTTTCAAATCTGCCAGGGTGAAATACGATAAAGTTTGTTTCCGTTTGTTGACCTTTTCCAACAATCTGTCCAGTGGCAGGCGATATGTTCCTTCACTCACCGAAATACCTTTGCGGATTTTTGTTACATCCAGGGGATCTTTCCTGTCCCGTTCCTCAAAGCTCGTCTGATACAATCTGAGGTACCAACCGTGGTCTTGATGGTCGCGAAAAAGTTTCCCCTCCTTTGCAAAAATCATCCTGGAGGGCGTTCCCGCCTCATCCATTTCAAAGATGGTGATGTTTTTAAATCGGTCGTCCTCTTTTTTGCCAATATAAATGCGCCGATCGGGGAACTTGTCGACCACGTCATCCGGTGTAAACAGCGAGGATGGATCATTGGCGGCAAAATTGCTGATCAGAGAAACCATTGCTTGCTTGGAGTGAGGAGCGGCCTCGGCATTAATCCACCAGCATAAGCCTGATAATCCCAGGGCTACAATGAAAACGGGGACGGACACGCGGAGGATGCTCACCCCGTTGGAATGAAGCGCGACCAGTTCGTTGTCTGCTGACATTCTCCCGAAAACCAGCAGCAATGCCGTAAGAAAAGCCCATGGGATGGAAAACGCGAGGGAAAACGGCAAAACGTGAAACAAAAACAGAATCCCGGACTTCAGCGGCAGATTCTGACTGATCATCAAATCCAGCACCTCCCGGAACAAATTGCCCAGCACGAGAACAAGGCTGAGAACCGCGACACCAAAGAGCGTCGTGAGCAGAATGCTCCAGCCAATATGCCGGTCCATGATTGTCATCGGAAAAGCAAATACTCGAAAACGCTTCTCAAACGGCAAGCCTGGACATTGAATGAGGGGTAATTCCGTGCGATGTGATTCATCTGTTTTACCGTGCACGGCCAAGCTTTGAGCGTGAAAAAACCATCCGGCCGCACCATCCCCCTCTCGCTTCCCAGGCGATGGGTTGGTGATTTTGTGGCTTTCAGCCAGAACATTCCCACCGTGGCGGTTGGGAAAACCCTAAAAGTGAAAGCCTTGTTCGACGCCCGACTCAAGTGTTCGAATCCTCCCGCTTGGTGCTCGCTCATCACCAAGTCGTTTGGAATCGCCTCAGCCCGCCTGCCGGAATTGCGTCGAACTTATCTCACTTTCCCCGGCCCGCATCTCTACGAACATCCAGAGAGTGTGGCGGCCATCGTCGTTAGTCGTGAATACCTGGGTGAACCGGCCGTGTTTATGGGTTTGATGCAGGCACCGGAGGAATTGGCTCTTGCAGAAATTCAAACCAGACTGCGCAAACTCAAGGAGGGTCCTTTTGCAGAGATTGGCAGCTATCGCCGGTTGATTCGGACGACCAGGCTGCCGCGTCCTTTGCGAAGGCTGCTTTGGTGGTATGGGCTCTGCGCGTTGGGAAAACAAAAAAGCACCAATTTTGGCACATTCTCCGTCAGCTCCGTCAGGTCCAGCGGCATCACTGTCCTGCAATTTCTCTCGCCGATCACGACTGCACTTTACTATGATTCGCCAGATCCGGCGGGAGAATTAAAAGTTCAGATGGCTTTCGATCATCGCGTTTTTGACGGCGAAACCGCGGGCCGGGCGCTCGATAAACTCGAAAAAGTCCTGAATAATGAGATGGTCGCAGAGATCACCAAGTCTTCAGGGAGGTGAGTTTCCCCCTGCGCTTGGCGCTGCAGACTCCGCGTTTGGAGACGGCGATAAAGTCAAAAAAGGCACTGGCGGCCGGACTCCATTCCGTCTCCCTTGCTTTTTGCAAAGCCTGGGAAACATTCAGCTTGCTCCCGTAAACCAGACGGAAGGCCCGTTTGATTTCCAGGCAGGCTTCGGCCGTCCATCCGGCTTTGCTCAGGCCAATGGAGTTGATTCCGGAGAGCAGATTTTCACCAAACGTCAAAACATAGGGTGGGATATCTTTCGCGTACCAGGTGCATCCCCTTGCCAGAACCAGCGGGCCTATCCGCACAAATTGGTGAAAAACGGAGGCACTCTCAAGGGTCGTGCCGTTGCCAATCTCCACATAGCCGCCGATCAAACAATTGTCCGCAATGGTGACGTTGTTGCCCACGCAGCCGTTGTGGCCGAGGTGAGAACCTGCCATGAGGTGGCAGTCGTCTCCAATGAAAGTCATCGAGCCGTCCTTCGTCCCGCGATGAACGGTGACAAAGTCCCCGAAGGTGTTTCTTTTCCCGATGCGCAGGCTGCTTTTTGCGGAATCTTTGTAGGCGAGATCCTGCGGAGGGGCGCCGAGCACCGCGCCATAGCCGATGGAACTGCCTTCCCCAATCCGGGTCCTTCCCTCAATGACCGCCTTGGCCTTCACGACGCATCCCGGCCCAAGGCTCACTTCGTCCCCGATGACGACGTGAGCTCCGATCTCCACATCATCGGCAAGCTTTGCCTTGGAAGAGACAAGCGCTGTCGGATGGATTTTCATAGAAAGCTCGAGTGATAATGGGTCATTCCCATGCAACAGCCAAACATTCCCTATTCATTGGGTGTCGGCAGGCAAGCTTCTTTCCTGAATGGCAGCACCCGTGGCGGCCACGATGCGCCGGTAGCGTTCGGCTCCCTGAGACTCCGGGTCGGACAGGCCCGGCGGATTTCGCCAGGTGTTCAAGAAAAACCGGGCGGGAGGACCGAGCCGGTACGGCACGCCTGCCAGAAGCATTTCCAAGGCAGAACGAGATTTTGCCGAAAGAAGAACGCCAACGTCATACCGGCCGGAGCGGGCGATGGTTCGGGCCACTCGCAGCGGCGTTTCGTTGGGAGAAAACGAGAGAACTTCATCCACTTCGGCGACGGTATTCCACAATGTTGCAAGCAGTTCGGTGCTGACAATCGTCAGATGGACGTCGGGTCGTCCGCGTTTAATTGCCTGCACCGCAGGAATGGTCAGTTGCGCCTCAGCAGGATCATCCACCGAACGCACGAGGATGCGATAAGGCATCAGCTTTGATCGGTTGAATCCCGGTGGAAAAAAAACGCGCCGTTTACTGGCGGTGAGGAGAAAGCCAAAGCGCGGTGTTTTCCAGCGGTCGTGCGACCAGAGCCAGTCGGTTGGGGAGGCCCTGATTTGCTTTTCCAGTTCGCGATTGATCGCGCTACTCACGATTTCGGGAGTGTTTCCCTTGGCCAGCGGATTTCCGACCGAGATATGCCAGCGAGCCAGACCTGCGGTGGTGACGATGATTGGCACGATGTCCACGTCAACCCGCCGGGCCAGCGCTGCCGCGAGGGTTGAGGTGGAGGTGAGTCGCTCAAAAAACGGCATCCAGGTGCCGGAGTCTCCGGCATACTGGTCGGCGAGCACACCGAGCAAGCCCCCGGACTCCAGGAAAGCCACGGCATCCCAAAACCCTTCCTTCCGGTCAAAGAGTGTGACGCCCAATCGGGCGCGGCTTTTATTGAAATGCTGATTGACGTACCGGTTCGCCAGTTTTTGATAAACTGCGCCGAAGCGGTGTTGAGGAAAAAGCTTGGAGAGACGGGCCAACAGTTCCCAGTTGCTCATGTGACAAAGAACTGTCACGCAGCCTTTGCCCTCCGGCAGTTGGGAGATCTGCGGCGTAATGTCAAATGTGACATGCCGCCAGATTTGGGCGTCGCTCATGGTTGGGACCTTCAACATGGAAAGCAGGTTTGCGCCCAGATTCACGAAATGTCGCCGGGTCAGTTTGCGCGCCTCGGCCTCGTTGAGCCCAAGAGCGCTTTTTATGTTGGCCAGGGCCAGACGATGCCGTTTGCACAAAACATAAGAGCCGATCAATCCCAGGAGTTTTCCGCAGAGAAAAAGTACGGGCAGGGGAATCGGACGGGCCAGCACTGTGCAGACGAGAGAGAGGCCGTATCCCAAAAGATGGAGGATGTTTTGCATGGTCAGTTTTGAACGATCGTATCGGACCATCCCGACATCGTGATCAGAGGGCCGGGGCCGGGGCCGGGGCGGCCGGCAGGGACTCGGCCAGAATTTCCGCCAAATTGTGGATGCTCGGTCCTCCCAAGATCTTCTCCACGGGAAACCGAAGTTGGAGCCCATCCTCAAGTCGATTGACCAGTTCGATGCTCATCAGAGAATCCAGTCCAAAATCCAGAAGGGGCTGCGTCGTGTCGATTTTGGAGGCAGGCATTCCTAACACACGCGCCGCCATTTCCCGGATGAATGTCTCCAGCAATTTTAAGCGTTCCGGGCCGGAAGCGTTCCTAATCGCGGCGGCTATTCCCCCGAGGCCACCGTCCGGCGGTCCATCGGAGGCCTCGAAGGAAAGGATCTCGCTGTAGCGTGGCGACTTTTTAAGCAGGGGGTTCGCCTGGGCCCAATGAGCCCAATCCATCCTCATCGCAGAGATCTGGGTGACCTCTGAGCGAAGAAGCCTCCCGAGCAGGTCCAGCGCCTCTTGGGGGGCGAGTGGTGGGATGCCGTGACGGTTCAGATATTCGCTGACGTGCGCATTGCGCGACACATAGCCGACCCCGCCCAAGTGGCCCCAGTTCACCGTCAGGGCGGGAAGTCCGAGGCGGTGACGATAATGAGACAGGGCGTCAAGGTAGGCGTTTGCGGCAGCATAGTTTCCCTGTCCGGGATTGCCGATCAGTGAAGCGACTGAAGAAAACATCACAAAGAAATCCAGCGGCAGTTCGCGAGTCAGGACATGCAGGTTCCATGCGCCTCCGGCTTTTGGTGCCATGACGGTCAAAAAGCGTTCGGCATTTATTTGTGGAAGGAGTCCATCATCAATTTTCATGGCTGCGTGCATGACTCCCCGCAGCGGAGGCATGGTTTCCCTGACCTCTCCAAAAAGCCGTTCAAGAGATCCCAGATCAGTCACATCAACCGCTTTTGCCACAATTTTTATGCCCCGAAATTCTCCGTCGGCGAAATGTTTTAGAGCGGAGTCCACCGAGGCGGCGCGCGAGCCGATCAACACCAGATTCCGTGCGCCCTGTTCGATCATCCATTCTGCCACGGAGCGGCCGAACCCCCCAACTCCACCGGTGACCAGATAAGTTGCATCCTCGCGGAAGCGCACCTGTTCGTCGCGCGGGGGTTGAACCGGGACAGTTTCGGCCAAGGAAAAAACAATTTTCCCCATATGTTTGCCCGAGGCCATTTCGCGGAAGGCGTCGGCGGCCCGGGCGATTGGAAAAGCTGTATGGGGCAGGGGGGCGAGTTCGCGGGCCTCGAACTTCCGCATCAATTCCGCCAGGCTGCGTTCGATGAAAGCGGGGCGGTCGCGCAGCAATTGACCGAGGTCAATAGCGAAGAAGGAAAGGTTCCGCCTGAACGGTCGCAGACCGATCCGGCTATTTTGGTAGATGTCCCTCTTGCCGATCTCAAGGAAGCGCCCGTACGGCGCGAGAACCGAAAGACTTTTCGGAATCGCCTCGCCCGCCAGCGAGTTCAGCACCAGATCCACGCCGTAGCCGTTTGTGATATCCATCACGTCCTCCGCAAAATCAAGCGAGCGGGAATCCATCACATGTGCAGCCCCCAGGCTTTTTACCAACGCCCGCTTTTCGTCGTTTCCCGCCGTCGCAAAAATCTCGGCACCGGCCAGCCGGGCAATTTGGAGTGCGGCCTGGCCGACTCCCCCGGCGGCGGCGTGAATCAAGATGCGTTCACCACGTTCGATCCGGCCCAGATGATGCAGGGCGTAATGGGCAGTCAGAAAGGTCACGGGAATCGTTACGGCTTCCTCGAAAGATAGATGAGCGGGTTTCCGCGCAGCGAAGACGGCAGGCACTGTGATGAATTTAGCAAAGCAACCGGGAGAAATCACGATGACGTCGTCACCTTCTTGGAGATGAGCGACGTCTTCCCCGACTGCCACCACACGACCGGCGCATTCGTCGCCGAGCAGGTGATCAACCGGCTGTTCGATCGGGTAAATTCCCAGTCCCTTCATCACATCTCGAAAATTCAAACCCGCCGCGCGGATTTCCACCTCCACCTCGCCCGGGCGGGGAACCACCCGCTCTGCCACACGAAATTCCAGTTGGTCGAGGACACCCGGCTTGGCCACCTCCAGCCGGAAGGGGATCTCTTCTCCGCTCAAACATTTCAACTTTGGCGAAGCCCGCCCCAGCCGGGGCACAAACCGATGCGTCGCGCGCAGGGCGACTTCCTCCTCGCCCCTGTGGCGCAATTCGGCTACCACGTTCTGGAGTTCGAGCGGAGACGTTTGCGGGCTCAGATCAATCACCCGGCAGTTCATGGTCGGGTGTTCATTCCTGGCGACCCGGACCAGCCCGAGCAGGGCTCCGGCCACCAGGGAAACCGCCCCATCGCTGACGGGCTGGGCATTACGCGTGACCACGGATAAACACCGGCTTGTAGCGCTGGCAGCCAGTTTTTGGACAAGTTCCAGTAATTCGACACAGGCGGAATGGGCTGTGCCTGCGTCGTTATCCTCGGAGGATCTGGCGAAATATATCACCTGTCCGGCCGGAGTTAGAGTGGCCAACCAGGCGTCTAAGTGGGAGACATCGGCAAGGATTGCACAGGAATCGCCATGATCGGTGAACTGCGCTGCGATTTCCTGTATCATGGAAGGCTCTCCGCCGACCAAAAGCCAGGTTTCCGGTGTGGCGGGTGCGGTTTCGCGCTCCTCTTCCCGCCAGGTGATTTCGTATAAGCACTCGTCCAGTTCGTTGACTTGCGCCGCCGGTTGTTCGATGGCGGCACAGCGAAAGCGGTCAATTTCGGCTAGGACTGCGCCGGTTTCATCAAGCAGACGAATTCTTGCTGTAATGGACTTGCGGTCGCTTTCCAACAAACGGACATGGCTCCAAATCTTCCCGGCCGGTTCTCCGAAAAATCGGATGCGGGCAATGTGCACAGGCAGAAACAGCCCCCGAGCGCTTTCCTCCGGCGTGAGCGCGGAGAGCAAAACTTGAAAACAGGAATCCAACAGGGCCGGATGGATGAGATAGCCATGGGAATTTCCGATTTCCGGCCCAGTGATCTCTCCGATTGCTTCGCCATCGTGACGCCAGACGCGGGAAATTCCCTGAAACGATTTCCCGAAATGGTAGCCGTTCGCCAGGAAGCGTTGATAGCTGTCCGCGCCCGAATGGTCTTCCGTGCAGCGGGTTTTGATTTCTGCCAGGTCAGCCGGTTCCGGGATTATTGTGTCGGCTCCCGCGCGGATTTTTCCAGTGCAATGGGACGTCCACGTCCGGCCTGTGCCGGTTCGGGAGTGGATCTGGAAAGTGCGCTCGACGGCGTGAACGCGAAACTCCAAACGGGTGGTCTGATCGGATCCCGGCAAAAACAGAGCGCGATCGAATTCGATTTCCTCAACAATCAGCGGCAATTTCCCGTGAAGTTCCCGGCCGGCAGCTAGGGCCATTTCGACATAGGCTGCGGCGGGAAAGACCACCCGGCCATTCAGGCGATGATCCTCCAAATAGGGCAGCAGTGCGAAGTTCAGGGACGTTTCCCAGGCGGGCTCAGAGGTGTTTAAGCTGCGGCCCAGCAGGGGATGGGGTGGTGGACCGAGCCGTGCGGCGTGGCTTTCCGCTGCCTCCTGCCAATAGCGATCATGCTGCCAGGGATGACGCGGAAGCGAAATCACGCGGCCGCTTTTTGGCCAACGCACGGGAATCCCCCGGGTGTGCAAAGCACCCAGCGCACCCAGAAGGGTGGCGGCTTCCGCCTCACCGCGCCGCAGGGAATGCGTGACAAATCCCTCGGTTCCGCTGGCCCGGACACATTCGGCGACCGAACCCGATAGCGCAGGGTGGGGGCCGATTTCCAGAAAGGAGGAGAAGCCCGCGTCAACCAGAGCCTTGATTCCGTCGGAAAACCGGACTGTTTTCCGGACATTTTGCCACCAATATTCCTCATCGAATTTTTCCCCATCGGCGAACTTTCCCGTGACGGTGGAAACGATGGGCAGGCCGGGTGATCGGGAGGTGATTCCCTTGAGGGCGGTTTTAAGGGCGCGTTTCACGGGATCCATCTGGGCACTATGGAAGGCGTAGTTGACTCGCAGGAAACGGTGCCAGATGTTGGCCGACTCCAGCCTCTTGGCGATTTGTTCGAGCGCAAAGGCTTCTCCCGAAATCGTGATGGAACGCGGACTGTTAATTGCGCCGAGTTCGGCCCGGCGTTTGAGATCGGCGAGCCAGGGCAGGGTCGCCTCGGCGGACAGGGCGACGGCCAGCATTTTTCCTTTAGGCGGCACGAGCTGCATGCAGCGGCCGCGTTCGAAAATTACTTTGGCTGCGGAAGGCAAATCGAGGGCACCGGAGAGATGGGCTGCCGCCGCTTCGCCTACGCTGTGACCGATCACCGCTCCGGGCACGATGCCGTGTTCACGCCACCATTCGGTCAACGCAACTTGCAGGGCGAAGATCGCCGGTTGGGCGATGGACGGCAGGTCCATGCGCGAAGAGGCTTCGTCCCGCGCCATTTCCTCCAGCAGGGACCAGTTCCCCCATTGGCGGAAGAGCGCATCACACTCCGTAATTTTTTCGCGAAAGGCCTGGTGGGTTGTGAGCAATTGTCTCCCCATGGCCCACCATTGCGGTCCTTGACCGGAAAATACGAAGACGACCGTTTTTCCTGGAGCCGCCACTGCAGAGGAAAGGCCCGGGCGGGTTTCTCCGGCCAGAAAGGCTTCGAGCTTGGTAATCACCTCCGCTTTCGATTCCGCGGCAATGGCAATCCGATGGGAATGGTGCAACCGTCTCGCCGCCAGATTGGAGCAAATATCCTCCAGCGCATCCGCGCTGGTGGCCAGCCAGGCGGCATATTGAGTTGCCAGGGATCGCAATCCTTCCGCCTGGCGGGATGAAAGGACAAACAGGTGGGCTTCGGCTGGAGCTTCGACAATCACCCGCTCCGTCGCCGGGGCGCATTGTAAAATTGCATGGGCATTGGTGCCTCCGAATCCAAAGGAGTTGATCGCGGCGATGGCATCTTTCCGGGGCAGTTTTTCCATGGCCACCGGGACGCGCAGTTTCCATTTCTTAAAATCAATTTCCGGATTGGGTTGCTCGAAATGCAGATTGGGGGGCACTTCACCGTGATGAAGAATCAGCGCGGTTTTGATCATGCCCGCGATGCCGGAACCGGCTTCCAGATGGCCAATGTTGGTTTTGACCGATCCCATCACGCATTCGCGCCCGCTGCGGTTCTGGCCAAGGACAGCGCCGATCGCGGTGGCTTCAATCGGGTCGCCGACGGGTGTGCCGGTCCCGTGGGCTTCGATGTAATCGATCTCCAGCGGATCAATCCTGGCATCGCGGCAGGCCTCGCGAATCAGGCTCTGCTGGGCTGGCAGACCAGGAACGGTGAGGCTGCTGGTGCGCCCGTCCTGATTGACAGCACTGCCGCGAATCACCGCATAAATCCGGTCGCCGTCGGCCTGGGCGGCGGCAAGGGGTTTCAGCACAATCACACCGGCCCCTTCCCCGCGCACGAAGCCATTTCCCCGTTCGTCGAACGCCTTGCAGCGACCATCGGGTGAGAGCATGGACATTTTGCTGAAGCCCACATAGGTGTCCGGAATGATTATGGCATTGACCCCGCCGGCCAGCGCCGTGGTGCATTCGCCATTGCGGAGACTCCGGCAGGCCAGATGTACCGCCACCAAGGAGGACGAGCAGGCAGTGTCCACCACAAAACTCGGACCATGAAGATTGAAAAGATACGAGATACGGTTGGCGGCGATGCTCAGCACGGTGCCTGTGGTGGAGTGGCTATCGATCGTCGTTAAATCGCCGAACTCGACCTGGATTTGTGAATAGTCGCGGGTGGAAATGCCCACAAAGACACCGGTGTTGGAACCCGCGACGGGATCAGTGACAAACCCGGCGTCCTCGATGGATTCCCACGCGGTTTCGAGGAGAAGTCTCTGTTGCGGATCCATGAATGCCGCCTCGCGTGGCGAGATGCCGAAAAATGCGGGATCAAATTGGTCAATTCCGTCAATGAAACCACCCCAGCGCGAGTTGGTTTTTCCGGGTATTCCCGGTTCCACATTGTAATAGGCGGGGATACTCCAGCGGTCGGGTGGTATTTCCGTGATGGCGTCAACGCCATCGCAAAGCAGCTTCCAAAAAGCCTCCGGCCCACTGGCTCCCCCGGGAAATCGGCAGCCGATTCCCGTAATCGCAATCGGCTCAAAATTTTCCATTAGGGTTTTTTACATTTTCCCTCCGGCGATTGCATCAGTTTTCGCGAATGGCCCCGTGAGATCGGCTGGATGGTCAGATCCCTTCGCTGTTCAGCCCGCTTTCAAAGGCCAAGTGCCATTCCGGTTCCCGTTTTGTCGCAGTGGAGGCATCCCCCCGCCGGATTTTCGTAAGCAAGTCCTCCAGGGATCGCGACCTATCGTGGTTGATCCGCAATTGGTCGAAAACGGGAGTCGGTGGTCTTGACCACAACCTGACTGGACGAAACCCGCTTCCTGCCACGGCTGCAGAACTGTGCGGAATTCGTCAGTGGAAAAGTTATTGTAGAGATAAAAATGCGTCACCCCGATTCCGGCGTGAAGCGTGAGCCACTCACCAAGAAACGGGGCCTCCCCCCGAAAGATGGCGCAGACCGCAAGCTGATGCCGGAGCTGTCCAGAGAGATCGCATCCCACCAGTCTCAAGCGCGATCCGCGCTTGGACAGATTTCCCGCAGCTCGCAATTCGGACAATCCGGCTTGCGGGCGGTGCAGCGGCGGCGTCCGTGCCAGATAAGCCAGTGGCTTAAATCCGTCCAGGTTTCGCGGGGGAAGAGTTTGATCAGGTCTTGTTCAATTTTGACGGGGTTGCTGTGCTTCGTGAGTCCGAGGCGGTTGGAGAGACGGCCGACGTGGGTGTCCACGACCACGCCTTCGTCGAGAGCAAAGGCGTTGCCGAGCACGACGTTTGCGGTTTTGCGTCCGACGCCGGGAAGTGCGGCCAGGCTTTCCAAACTCCAGGGAACCATTCCCTGGTGTTCAGCCAGAAGTTTGGCGGCCATGGCCCGGATGTTTTTTGCTTTATTGCGGTAGAATCCGGCGGAGTGGATCAGGGTTTCCATTTCCTCCTGGGGAATGGCGGCGAAATCCTGAACGGTCCGGCAGCGGCGGAAGAGAGCTTTGGTTACGATGTTGACCCGCTTGTCCGTGCACTGCGCGGAAAGAATCGTGGCGACGAGCAGCTCGAGCGGGTTGCGGTAATCCAGTTCGCAATGCGCGTCCGGATAGATGCGGGGGAGAAGGCGGGAAAGTT
>Ga0105048_10014988_pt1 | contig 12045 bp, 7 predicted proteins | sample MAT05_FD_78382 | JGI IMG/M metagenome (GOLD analysis project Ga0105048, IMG submission 78382) | Freshwater microbial communities from Lake Fryxell liftoff mats and glacier meltwater in Antarctica - MAT-05 | ecosystem: Environmental > Aquatic > Freshwater > Ice > Liftoff microbial mat | place...
AGGCCAGCAGCGAATCGACGTTGCTGGCGCGAGTCAGTCGCGTGCCGTTGATCGCGACGAGCGCCTCACCGACCGTCGCGTCCGTGGCCGTCGCGAGTGGCGACTGGACGATGATCTCACTGATCACGAACCGGCCGGCACTCTCGTACGCGGCGCGGTCGAAGCGTGCCCCGATGCGCCCCGTGTAAGGTGCCTGTGCGGCGGCACCGCTGGCGCCGGAATGGGAGGCGTTGAGCTCACCGACCATCAGGTTCAGCAGCCGGCGGAACTCATCCGGCGTCTGCGATCCGGCCACCTGTGGCGCGAAGCGCGTGCGGACGGCGCTCCAGTCGGCACCATGCATCTTCGGATCGTAGAACCCGTCACGCTGATACGACCACGCCTCGTCGAACGCCGCCTGACGCTGCGACGCGGCATCCACCTCGAGCTCCGCGCGGAACGCCACCGTACGCGCCACGCGATTCTCCACCGTGACGGCGGCGATACGCCCCGACTCGGTGAACCAGAGTTCGCGCCCATCGGCCGAATATTGCACGCTGGACTTGCCGCCGGGCGACGTCGTGAGCTGGCGCGGTGCCGAGGGCTCGGCCGTGAGCGGATCGACGGAGTAGCTGTAGATGGCCGGCTGCCCCGCGAACGACCCGACGAGCATCAGCGTCTTCCCGTCCGGTGCGAGATCGCCGAGCGAGAAGCCCGTCATCACGACCGACGCACGGCGTCGCAGGTTCTCCCAGACGATCTCGGTGCGACGCGGCGTGCCGGCACGTGCCGCAGGCGCGCGGGCGGTGTCGCGCGTGAGGGTCGTGTCACGCGGCACCGCGCGGGCGGCGGTATCACGCGGCAGCGGATTGGAGAACAGATCGCGGAACTGGTCTTCGCGGAACCGCGGCGTGCGCGGCACGAGGTCGATGCGGACGATCGACGACTGCTCCGTGCGCTGGCTCGTATCGTAGAGCAGGAACTGGCCATCGCGGCTCCAGAGCACCGAGCCGGCGAAACTGTTGGCGAGAAAGCTCACCGGGCGCCGTTCGCCACCGGCACTGGGCGCGACGTGGATATTCGTGAAGCCGCGCTCCTCCGTGCTCAGGAACGCGATCCAGGCGTTGTCCGGCGACCACGCGATCTTGCGCGTGTCGGCGAACGGCGGGCGGCGGAAGTGTCCCGCGGCCACGAGGCGATCGCTGCGGCCGGCGGTGTCGACCACGCGCACACTGCGTCCGTCATGCTGGTAGGCGATGAGCCGGCCATCCGGTGACAGTGCCGGTGCGACGTCCACGCCGCCGCGCGTGAGCACCACCTCCTCGCGCGTCACGACATCGGTGCGCACGAGCTGCCACTCGTCGCCTCGCTTGCTGCTGTACACGATCCGACGGCTGTCGGCGAGCCAGAGCGGCTGTGCGTCCGGCCCGACGTTGGCCGAGAGGCGCACCGCCTCGCCGCCCTCCTTCGCGCCAGTGACCCAGATCTCGCCCCGCGCCGCGAACGCCACCTTGCGTCCATCGGGCGAGAGGACGAGCTCACTCGCTCCAGTGGTCAGCGTCACGCGATCGGCGGTCGGCACGGCGGGTGACCCGCGCAGCACGATCGGCACCAGGCGCGCCTCGCCGCTGGCAACGTCGTACTGCCAGATCGCGAAATCGCGCTCGAAGACGATCCGGCGACCATCGTCGGCGATGGACGGCCAGAGCACACGCCCGTCGCGGAATGCGGTGAGCCGGCGCGGCGTTCCGCCGGCCAGACTGCGCACCCACAGGTTCTCGATTCCCGCCGTGTCGCGCACGTAGTAGAGCGACGTCTCGTCGGCACTCCACATCGGCCACTGGTCCTTGCCGTCGCCGCCGCGACTGACGGCCGTGTACGTCGGCGTGGCGCCGGCAAGCGACACGATCCAGATCTCGCTCTCGTCGAGGTGCGAGTGGCCGCGCCGCCACCACTGGGCGACCGTGGTGCCACGCGCCGTGATGGCGAGCCGACGCCCGTCGCGCGATGGCGCCGGCCAGTACTCGCTCGCATAGCGATCCCCGGCCACCACCATCGGCGTGCCTCCGCTGCTCGGCACGCGGAAGACGTCATGCATGCCGGCGATGTCGCGGCTCGACGAGTTGAACCAGAGCCACTGCCCATCGCGTGACCAGGCGCCGAGCTGGTCGGCGGCGTCGTCGAAGGTGATGCGGCGGAGCGCACCGGTGGCGAGTGTGAGGACGTAGATGTCCCCGTTGCCGCTGCGCGTGCTCACGAAGGCGAGCCGCATGCCATCGGGCGACCAGAGCGGGCGTGACTCGGTCGCGGGGTGCGACACGAGCAGGCGCGCATCACCGCCGGCGGCAGCGACCGTCCAGAGATCGCCACCCGATGAGAAGACGATCTCGCGTCCGTCTGGCGAGAGCGACGGTTCGATGAGCGTGTGACGGGCGGTCTGCGCGGAGAGCGACTGACCGAGAAGCAGCAGGGCAAGCAGGGCGACGCGCACGCGGTGACTCGGGGCTGGAGCCGGAGATCGGGACGGCCGGACGGCCGCTGGTGGAGGATAGGGGCGCACCGAGGAGGCGACAAGCAGCCCCCGGCAGCGCGTCGATCGAGACGACGTGCCAGCGGTGTGCACCACGTCGCCGGCGCGAGGTACCACGGCGGCGGTCACGATCGATGCGACGGGGCGCATCGCCGCTCCCGGCTTCATCGATCCGCATACGCACACCTATGACGGGCTGCCGAACCTCGATTCCACGCGTCGCGTGAATGCCTCGTCACTCATGCAGGGCATCCGCGAGGCCGGCGATGTGGGTGTGGCCTCGTTCAACATGACGGAGGCCGACATCGCGACCGTCATGCGCGACCCGTGGGTGATGACGAACTCCGACGGCTCGGCCGGCCACCCGCGGCTGTACGGCACCCATCCCCGCAAGATCCGCCGTTACGTGATCGAAGATCGCGTGATCACGATGGCGCGCATGATTCAGGCGTCGTCGGCACAGGTCGCCGCCACGTACGGCATCCGTGATCGTGGCGTGCTGCGTGCCAGCGCCTTTGCCGATGTCGTGCTCTTCGATCCCGCGACCATTCGCGACGAGGCGACGGACATCGAGCCGACGATGCTCGCCACGGGCGTGCGCTGGGTGTTCGTGAACGGTGCGCCTGCCGTGCGCAACGGCTCCGTCACCGGCCTCCTCGCCGGCCGTGGGCTGCGCCGCGACACCCTCCTCGTCCGGCCGCGCTGACACCGCGCTCATCCGCACCGACGGCAGACTCGTCACGCTGGCGAGACCGCGGTGGACTGGGGCGTGGGGTCGAGGTAGAATCGATCATGCATCTCGCGACGGTGGGCCGCTCCTGATGTCCTCTACCGTCGTCTTTCTTGGCGCCGGCGCCACGAAGGCCTGCAATGGCCCGCTGACCGACGAGATCCTGCCTGGCATCTACAAGCGCGCGAAAGTCAGCGGCACGATCTGGGCATCACAGCTGGTCAAGTTCCTCGAACAGGAGTTCCATCTTGACGCTGGCTCGCCGAAGGCGCAGTACCCCAGCCTGCCACTGCTCCTCAGCCTGCTGGACACTGCACTGGATCGCCGGCAAGCCTTCACGCCGGACTGGTCGCTGAGCGACGTAGCCGAGCTTCGACGCAGCATCGAGTTCGGCATCTACGACCTGCTCGAGGAACTGCTCCAGAAGGGACCGACGAACAACCATTGGGCGCTGCTGAATCGGCTCTACCCTGCCCTGCCGGAGGCGCCGGTGGTGATCAGCATGAACTACGACCTGATCGCGGACGCCGCAATGATGTTCCTCTCCGAGTACCGCACCGCGGCTGGCGACGTCATCGTCGGCCGGTTCCCGGACTATCGCTGCGACGTGAGCACCTCGTCCTACCGCGACAACCCGCAGCGCTTCGGCACGCTGCTCAAGCTGCATGGGTCGCTGAACTGGCTCTGCTGCAGCACCTGCGCGCGACTCGAACTGGGGCGATCCAGCGGACGGCTGTACATCAAGATTCTCGACAGCATGATCGGCCCCGACCTGCAACGGGCATTCACGCTCGACGGTGATCCCTGCCCCGTCTGCAACACCATCCTCCGTCCGCTGATGGTGGCGCCGAGCCATCTCAAGATCTATCGCAATCCCCACCTGGCGCAGGTCTGGTACGAGGCGGAGCGTGCCCTGCGCGCGGCCACACGGGTCGTCTTCATCGGGTACAGCCTGCCCGACGACGACGTGGAAGTGATCTATCTGCTCAAGCGCACGCTGTCGCGCGCGGCGCCGCCGCAGATCACCGTCGTGGACTATGACGCCGTCGATCCGAACCGGCCACTCGGTGACCACGCCGCTGGACGACGGTTCCGCAGTCTGTTCGGCAACGGCATCGACTGGCATGCGTGCGGGCTGGACGCATGGCTGGACAAGCTCACGCGCCAGCGCGACTGAGCGCGCGCGTCGCGCGGCGTCAGGCATGCGCGCAGTTCGATCGGGTTGTGCGCCGAGCTTGGGTGGTCGTGCCTGAGCGCATGCGCCGGCATCGGTGCAGCGCCGCAGTCAGTCGCGCGTGCGACGCAGCGATTCCTTCAGGCTGATGAAGTCGGACAGCACGAAGATCACCGTCACGAACGCCAGCAGGATCGCGACCAGATTCTCGATGCGCGCCGGCACCGTCTGCGGCAGCACGTCGCTGTAGCCGAAAAACGAGAAGTTCAGGGTGCTGAGGTAGACGAAATCGAAGAGCATCCCGGCCTCCCCGCATCTGCGGCGACTCCGCTGAAGCTCGCCGCATTCGAACGCTGCAACAGGTGGAAGTCGAAGGCGAAGGCGAGCACCATCTGGGACATGTTGATGCCCATCAGTACCAGGAACCGGTGATGCGGCATGTTCTGGCGCGCGGCGTGCAGCAGCTGCTGGATGTTCTCGCCACCGAAGAGCGCCACCTTCACCAGCGCGCCGGCGACGATCACCGCGCTCATGGCGCTTACCGCTCAGCGCGCCGGACGTCTCCAGCCACAGCAGCCCCCCCCACCACCCGACGATGGCGGCGTCCTCGGCCAGATTGCGCCCGATCGGCAGGGAGGAATGGCGAGATGGCATGCGCGCAGGATGACGGGCCGGTCGAGGAAACGGAACGCGGAATTCTGCACCGCGACACCCACACCCGCCCACCTCGCCGGCGGCACTGACGGCCGGACGGGACCGGCACCACATTCGGGAGCCGAGCCGGCTCCCAGTCTCCTGCCAGCACCGTCACGCCATGCGCCGTCATTCCGTCCATCTGCTGCTCGCCCTCGCCGCATTCGCCGCGCTGCCAGGGGCACGCCTCCACGCCCAGCGCCGGACCCCAGCGCCAGCGCCAGCGGCGACCACCCTCGACACCGCCTTCATCAAGGTGCCCACGTGGCGCTTCGTCGGGCCCGATGGCAACCGCGTCATCGCCGTCGCCGGTGTACCCGGCGAATACCGGACGTATTACGCCGGCGCGGCCAGCGGTGGCCTGTTCAAGAGCACCAATGGCGGCGTGCGCTGGACGCCCATCACCGACTCGCTGCGTGTCTCGTCCGTCAGCGCGGTGGCCGTGGCACCCAGCGATCCGAACGTCGTCTGGTTCGGCACCGGCGAAACCTTCCTCCGCAGCAACGTCTCGATCGGCGACGGCATCTACCGATCCACCGACGCGGGCCAGCACTGGCGGCGCATGGGCCTCGAGGCGACCGGTCGCATCGGTCGCGTGATCATCCATCCCGGCAACCCCGACGTCGTCTACGCGGCGGCACAGGGTCACGGGTATGGTCCGCAGGTCGATCGCGGGCTCTGGCGCACCGTCGATGGCGGCACCACGTGGAAAAAGGTGCTGTTCGTGAACGACAGCACCGGGGTGATCGACGTCGCGATGGATCCGACGAACCCACGCGTGCTCTTCGCCGCCAGCTGGCAGCAGTACATCGTGCCGTGGGACAAGCACTCCGGTGGCCACGGCAGCGGCATCTGGATGTCACGCGACGGCGGCGACACCTGGCTTCGCCTCGACGGCGGCGCCGACGGCCAGGGGTGGGGCAAGGGCCTGCCAAAGGCCGGCACCATGGGCAAGATCGCCGTCGGCGTGGCCCGCAGCGATGCGCGACGGCTCTACGCGTTGATCGAGATGAAGGAGCCGGCACTCTATCGTTCCGACGATGGCGGCCGCAGCTGGCGCGCGGTCAATCGCGACCACGATCTGCTCGAGCGACCGCAGTACTACACGCGCTTCGGTATCGCCCCCGACAACGCCGACAAACTGTTCGTGGTGGGCGTGCGCTTCGTCGGCACCACAGACGGCGGACTGACCAGGATGCCTGCGCCACCGCGTGCCGGCGGTGACCTGCACGACATCTGGTGGGACCCCGGCGACCCCAGTCGCTTCATGGTCGGCGATGACGGCGGCGTGGGCATCACCATCGACGGCGGACGGTCGTTCCAGCGCATCGCGCTGCCGAATGCCCAGATGTACCACGTCGCCGTGGACAACAAGATCCCCTACAACCTCTATGGCAACCGACAGGACGGCTACTCGTACGCCGGGCCCAGCAACTCGCGCGGCTCGCGCTCGATCGGCGTCTGGAGCCCCGTGGGTGGATGCGAGAGTGGCTGGTCGGTGCCCGACACGGTGGACCAGCGCACGGTCTGGAGCGGCTGTTACGACGCGGGACTCGAGACCTTCGACCTGCAGACGCGGATGGCCCGCGCCGTCGAGCCGTGGCCCGAGGCCGGCTACGGCGTGGCACCGAAGGACCTGAAATACCGATTCCAGTGGACCTTCCCGATCACGATCTCGCCGCACGACCACAACACGGTATACGTGGGCTCGCAGGTCGTCCACCGCACCACCAACGGCGGGCAATCGTGGACGATCATCTCTCCGGATCTGTCCACCAACGACAGCACGAAGCAGGGATCGTCGGGTGGCCTCGTCATCGACAACCTCTTCGTCGAAAACGTCACCGTCATCTTCGCCATCTCCGAATCGCCCGTCCGGAAAGGTCTCATCTGGGCCGGCACGATGGACGGGTTGCTGCACATCACGCGCGACGGCGGCACGACCTGGACCAACCTCACCGCCAACGTCCCTGGTCTGCCGAAGTGGAGCACCATCGCCAACATCGAGCCGAGCAAGTGGGATGCGGGCACGGCCTACATGTCGGTCGATGCGCACCTGATCAACGACCGCGACCCGTACATCTACCGCACCACCGATTACGGTCGTACCTGGATCCGCATCAGTGGCGACATCCCGACGAGCGTCTTCAGCTACGTGCACGTCGTGCGACAGGACCCGGTGCGCAAGGGCATGCTCTACGCCGGCACCGAGAACGCCATCTACACCTCCCTCGACGACGGTGCGCACTGGATCGAGATCAATGGCTCCCTGCCCCACGCCCCGGTGAGCTGGATCGAGATCCAGGGCCACTTCCATGATCTGGTGGTCTCCACGTACGGCCGCGGCTTCTACATCGCCGATGACATCAGCTATCTCCGCACGCTCGCCGATTCGCTGACCGCGAAGCCGGTCGCGCTCCTGCCGCTGCGCGCCGCCTATCGCTTCCGCAAGATCAGCACGCCCACCGGCTCGCCGAATTCACTCGTGAACGGTGAGGATCCGCCGCTCGCTGCGACCATCAACTACACCATCGGCGCCCTCCCCGCCGATTCCACCGCGCGCGACTCGGCGCGCTTCCTTGTCTACGACGCCTCGGGGGCGTTGATCCGCCGCTTCCGCACCGCGCCGCCAGCGCGCGGCCTCAATCGCGCACTCTGGGATCTGCGGCACGACGGCCCGCGCAAGGCGAAGCTGCGTACCGCTCCGCCAGGCAACACCACACTCAAGGTGGCAGACTCGCGCCCGCTCGTGCCGTGGGATCTCGATCTCGTCGGGGGACAGGTGGGTCCGCTGGTGGCGCCGGGATCCTACACCGTGGCCATGATCTGGAAGAACGATACGCTCCGGCAGACGCTCGAGGTGCGCCGCGATCCGAACAGCATCGGCAACGACGCCGACATCACCGCACAGGTGGGGCTGGCACTGCGCATCCGCGACGCCCTCAACGAGACGGTCGCACTCATCGACGAATCGGAATGGAGCCGCCGTGGCTTCGAGCAGCTTCGTTCCACACTGCGTGAGCGCGTGCGCGACCTGAAGGAGTACGGTCCGTCACCGGGTCGCGACGTGAGCGTGAGTGAGGCCGCGGCCTTCCTGAAGGAGATCGACGCCGTCGAACAACGCGTCATCGCGATCGAGTCGAAGCTCTATGACATCACCCTCACCGGCGCCCGGGAAGACGCGTTCCGCAGCCCGAACCAGCTGTACGAAAAATTGGCTTCGGTGGGCAGCGATGTCGCCGCGTCGAGCGCGGATTTCCGGCCCACCGACCAGCACGTGGCCGTGTACGGCATGCTGCGAACACAGCTCGACGGACTGAAGCAGCAGTTCAGTGCTCTGGTCGCGACGGACCTGAGCGCGTTCGCCGCCAAGGCGGCAAAGCTGGGCGTCACGCTGCCGATGATCTTCGAGTGACGCGCATTTCGCCGTGATCGCAGGTGAACCGGTGCCAGTGCCGCAGCGTGCTGATTGGGCTGCTGGTCACGCTCTGGGCACATGACACGACGGCCCCGGCATCACTGCCGGGGCGGTCGTCCCAAAGAGCGCGGCAGTGCTACTGGTTTGCGGTATTGTCCAGAACCGGTCGGGTCGTGGCCGTGGTAAACGTGACGGTGATGTCACCGCGGGCACTCACCGTATGGATCTGGCCCGCCGGGAACGACACGCCGGTGCGGGCGATCGTGTGCGTGGTGACGCCAGCGAGACGCGCGCTGATGTCGGACACCCCACCTGGCTGCGGCGTGAAGTCCACCGCGCGGTTGTTGCACGCCGTCGTCGACCCGGGCGCATCCGACGCGAGCGCGTTCGTGTAGAGCGTCTTGTTGTCCATCGGCAGGCCATCGATCACCATCAGCGGCTGGGCGCCGCTGCTGATCGAGTACACGGCGTGAATCGTGATCGACGACGACGCCCCCGGTACACCGGACGTGCTCGTCACCTCGACGCCGGCCACGCGCCCCTGCCGCGCGTTCACGAAGTTCTCGCCCACCGTCCGCTCCCGCGGCGCATAGCCGATCCGCCGGAAGACCAGCACCTGACCCCGCTCGGCGCGGACCATGAACTCCCCACCGCCGTTGGTGGTAGTAGCAACGGTAGTGCCGCGAACGGCCACCGCCACGCCGCCGAGCGGTGTCCCATCGTCATGCGACACCGTGCCGGTCACCGTCCTCTGCTGCGCGATCGCCTGCGCCGAGAGAAGACAGCTGACCGTCGCGGAGGCGAGCACTCGTTTCATCATCAATCCCTGTTCCAGGTTGTAGGGTCCGCCACACGAAATCCAACTGCCTGCCGGCTGCGCTGCGATACGCGCACGGCTGAGCACTGCGCACCAAAGCTGGTCGCGGGGTTCACCCGCCCGTCACGCACGCAGCGCGGCTTCGCAGAAGCGCACGTGGGCAGCACCGCAATGTGCCGCTACGGTCACGATCGCCCTCCGTCCGGCGCCAGGTCAACCGCCGGCCCGGACGAGTTGAATTTCTTCCTGTCACAATGCTGATGACCAATCGTGACACCTGAGAACACGTCGCATTCCACAAGACGACGGCGATTGTGCTATCGACTCTCGCTCGTCGGATGCTGCCTGACCGTTGCCGCGCCCGTCGACGCACAGATCACGCGAATCGTCATCGACTCGACCGCCTCCCCGGCCTTCGGCGGGGCGAGTTTTGGGCGGGCCGGGCAGTATGAGACGATTTCCGGCACGGCGTTCGGCGAACTCGACCCCGCCGACCGGCGCAATGCGATCATCACCGACATCGCGCTCGCACCGCGGAACCCACGCGGGCGCGTCGAGTACGCCGCCACCTTCCACATCGTCCGCCCGCGCGACCCCGCCAAGGTCAGTGGCCTCCTCTGGCACGACGTGCCGAATCGCGGCGGCCGCATCACCCTCGGCATCCCCGAGCGCACGCTCGGCGATATCGGGCTCAGCAGTGGATGGCAGGGTGATCGGTCGGGGACCACCGCGCCGGGCCCCGGCGTCGAGTACGCCACGGTTCCCCGGGCGCGAGGCGCCGACGGCTCGGCCATCATCGGGCGGGTGTTCGCCCGCATCATGAATGCCGCCGGCCCTGACTCGCGCCCGCTGCTCGTGTACGCGAACCCGCATCCGTATCCGCCCCGGACCCTCGACACCCGCGACGCCGTCCTCACGACTCGCACCGCAGAAACCGTCGACGGACGCACCATCGGAATGGACACGGTCCGCGCCGATGACTGGGCCTGGGCGCGCTGCAGCCCCGACCGCCCGTTCCCCGGCACGCCCGACTCGACACAGATCTGCCTGCGGAGCGGCTTCGACCCGGCACTGCTCTACCAGGCCGAGTTCACGGCGCAGGATCCCTCGGTCCTCGGCATCGGATTCGCGGCATTCCGCGATGTCGCCACGTTCTTCCGCACGCGCGCCGAAGACGATGCCGGCACGCCCAATCCGCTGGCCGGAACCGTCCGCTGGATGATCACTCGCGGCGTGTCGCAATCGGGAAACTTCATCCGCGCCTTCCTGCAGCTCGGCTTCAACGAGCGACTCGACGGCCAGGCTCTCTACGACGGCGCGTGGCCGATCATCGCCGGTCGCCGCATTTCGCTGAACACGCGTTTCGCCACGCCCGACGGGATCCTCGCCCTCCACGAAGCCGGCAGCGAAGGGCCGCAGTGGTGGGAGTTCTGGCCCGACACGGCCCGCGACCTGCCGCCGAGCGGGATCCTCGACCGGTGCACCCGCAGCGGCACCTGCCCAAGGATCGTCGAGCACTTCGGGTCGGCGGAGGTGTGGGGGCTCAAGCTGTCGCCGGCGTGGGTCGGCGCCGTGGGCGACACCGACATTCCGCTGCCAGCCACCGTCCGACGCTACTACCTTCCATCCACCGGGCACGGCGGCGGCAGCGGTGCGTTCACGACCGACCGGATCGCGCCGCAGCCCTGTCCGTCAGTCGGGTCGGGCCTGCCGGTGCTGGCCCCCAATCCCCTTCCCCACACCGAGACCGTCGCGGCCCTCCGCATGCACCTGCGCGCCTGGGTCATGCGCAACACGCCGCCGCCGGCCAGTCGATGGCCCCAGCTCGCCGATGGCACGCTGGCACGCGCCACGAAGGAGGCGCTCGGATACCCGACGCTTCCCGGCCTGCCGCCCGACGCCCCGACCGGGCTGATCAATCCGCTGATCGACTACGACTGGGGACCCGGCTTCGACCGCGTGGATGGCTCAGGCGTGACATCGAACGTCCCGCCGCCGATCCGCCGCGTGTACCCGATGTTTGCGCCAACCGTCGACGCCGACGGCAATGAACGCGGCGGCGTCCCGATCGTGATGCTCGCCGCCCCGCTCGGCACCTACCTGGGGTGGAATCTCAGCGCCGCTGGATTCAGGCAGGGGCAGCGCTGCAGCTTCGCGGCCGGATTCATACCCTTCGCCACCACGCGAGCGGAGCGTCTCGCCGCCGGTGACTCCCGACCTTCGCTCGAGGAACGGTACGGTGATCACGCCGGTTACGTGCGCGCCGTGCGCACCGCCGCGCAAGAGGCCGTGCGCAGCGGTTTCCTGCTCGATGTCGACGCCCAGCGGCTGGTCATCGCCGCGCAGGCGGGCACGGTGCTGCGCCCCTGACGGGCCCGCCCTGCCCGCCGCAGTGCGCGAGCGCGGCGGGCGCCAGAGTGTTCGATCCACGTGGCTTGAGCGGAGTATGACCACAGGTCAATGGTGCACACGCACTCATGTGTTCATTATTCATGTGTATTCCGTGACGTTGCGCTCGCCCCTACCGAACTCTACCATTCAAAGATACCTTTCCATTTGCCGCAGTCCGGGAACGCTGGCGCGTCGCAGTGTTCTTCGAGGTGGTGTGATGCCGACGACGACGTCGGCGTGCATCGATCCTTCCGGCGTGGCGATGCAAGGGTTGGTGGCGCCATGAGTGTTCAGTCGAAAGGGGTGATGGTCG
>Ga0105048_10014992_pt1 | contig 12044 bp, 7 predicted proteins | sample MAT05_FD_78382 | JGI IMG/M metagenome (GOLD analysis project Ga0105048, IMG submission 78382) | Freshwater microbial communities from Lake Fryxell liftoff mats and glacier meltwater in Antarctica - MAT-05 | ecosystem: Environmental > Aquatic > Freshwater > Ice > Liftoff microbial mat | place...
AAACTTTCACGTTTCACTCATTCATAATCCCCCATTTCCCTAATTAACTAATTACCCAATTAACCAATCCACCAATTAACCATTCCCCCAATCCCCCAATCAACCAATCCCCCAATCAACCAATCCCCCAATCCCCCTAAACCCCTGCCGTAGATAAAAAACCTCCATCCACCGGTACCACAATTCCTGTAACAAAACCCGCTGCTTCTTCACTAATCAGCCAATTCATGCAACCTATTAACTCCGGCGCTTCACCAAAACGTTTCATGGGTGTATGCGCCAAAACTGCTTTGGCTCTTGCCGTTTGACTGCCATCTTCATTAAACATTATCTTACGACTACGATCGTTTAAAAAGAAACCCGGCGCAATAGCATTTACCCGAATATTGGCCGGTGCCAGATACGCCGCTAACCACTCCGTAAAATTGGCAATGCCTGCTTTGGCAATACCATAAGCGCCCACTTTTGTCAATGGTTTGTAGCTGTTCATTGAGGCAATATTGATGATAACGCCCCGCTGCAATGTTGCCATCCCTTTTCCAAAAATAAAACTTGGAATAACAGTTCCCATGGTATTAACTTCAATCACACTTTTAAAAACGTCCATCTTCAAATTAAAAAATCCTTTTACCGATCCATCGTTAAGTAACTCCTTTTCATCATATTCTGTAATGTTTGTTAATGCATCATTTTGATTACCACCCGCGCCATTTAATAATACGTTACAAATACCAAATTCGCTCTCAATAATGTAATTAGCAGCCTTTACAGAAGCTTCATCTGCCACATCGGTACTTACCGAAATAGCTTTACCACCTGACTTAATTATTTCGGCTTCAACTACTTTTAGTTTGTCAAGGCTTCTTCCCAACAAGGCTACTTTGTATCCTTGTGCTGCCAGGTTCTTTGCCATTACCGAGCAAAGCGTACCGCCTGCCCCTGTAACCACCGCCACCTTTCCATTTACTGATTCACTCATTTTTTTATCCAATTTTTTATATTAAAATAAGAAATATTTTTAACCATCGTTTCTAAATAATCCCAATCTTTGGGTAGTTTATTTTCTTCTACCCAGGATCCTATTAAATTACAAAGGATTCGCCTGAAATAATCATGTCGTAAAAAGGAGACGATACTCCTTGAATCGGTCGTCATACCAATAGAAGTAGCCAGCAATCCATAACTGCTTAACGCCAACAGTTGCTGTAAAATCCCTTCATAATGATCGTTGTACCACCATGCCGGACCAAATTGAATTTTACCGGGTACTCCATCTTCACTGTAAGAACCGGTGATACTTGCAAATACCGCATTATCGGCAGGATTGAGTGTATAAAGAATTGTTTTAGGCAAACTATTTTCTACATCCAATTCATCTAAAAAAAGGCAAACTGAACGCACATCAGCGGTATGGCCTATGCAGGCAAACCCACCAGCAGCCCCTACCTTACTACGAAGTACAGAACTTGTATAGCGATAGGCTCCAATATGCAACTGCATCTTCCAATTTCGAGTGGCATATTCTTTCCCCAAAAAATGCAGAAAATAGGATTGTAACGCTACAAATTCTTCAGGGTTTAATACAAACCCATCCAGTATTTTTTGAAACAGATCATCGGCATTCTGAATAACATTGTTTTGATAGGTAAATCCACTATCCAATGAATGATCACTTAATAAGCAACCAACCTCATCGAAAAAGTTAAGTCGGTGAATAATAGCCGCCTTGTATGATTCAATACCATCGATGGTAGTGCCAGTAATGGTTTGGAGTTTAGATAACCAGGTAAAAAAAGATGGTTGATTGAATGCAATAATACTATCTGCCCGCAAAGAGGGCAGACATAAAACATCTGTTTGCTGTTGGGCTAAAGCAATATGATGTTCGAGGGTATCCAAAAGATCATCCGAGGTACAAAGCATTTCTACGCCAAAGTTTTTGATAAAGTCAAGGGCGCCCCAATCCTTATCTTTTAAAACAGTATTTGCCCGCTCCCAGATTTGCATAGCATTTGCAGGGCCTAGTATTTCATTGATGCCAAACAATGCCTTTAGTTCCATACAGGTCCAGTGAAACAAAGGATTACCTACGGTGGCAGGGAAGCAGGTTGCCCATGCGATAAATTTCTCCTCATCGCTTCTTTTGCCGGTAATCAGTGCTTCTTCTATACCAAAAATACGCATGGCCCGGTGCTTGTAAGGATCGTTTTGCACCCAAAGCTGATAAATATTTTCGTATTTTTTATTGGTCGCTAAGGCTGCTGTATCAATATGGTTATGCGGATCAATGATGGGTAGAGATGCAATGGATTTATGGTATAATTCTTTACCATAGTTATTCAACAGCATAAAATCCTTATCGTTAAACTCCATCATTTCACTAAGTATTAAATTATATTTACTCCACCTTTTTTAGGTTTACGATTGGTAAACCACATCACTGCTCCGAGTGTCATACAAATTGCTCCTGCAACCAAAGAATATATTCCGCTTATAAGCTTTATAGATGGGATACTCATGGCTAAAAATAAAAGCCCTGATATAGCGAGAGAAACGGCAAAAAGTCCATTGAGCGCCGATTTGAAGGCTGGTTCTATTTTTGGTTTATCCTGCTCCAAAATAGGCGTCGTTATTTGCTTAAAAAATTGAGCCACCCGATCAACATAAACTTTAGCAGGCTGTTTGAGGTATCCTGAAATAAAGAAGATCGCCAAACAAATCAGGGTTTCAATAAGCGTAGCTATTTCCCAGCTTAAATACTGCGGAAACAGATTTAACACAAGGCCAATAAAAGCGCCAAATAAAACAGTGATAATGGCACCTTTTGCGGTTGGCTTTCTAAAAAGCATGCCAAGGATAAGGGGTATGCCAATTGGAATAGCGAAGATGCCGGTAAACAATTTATTCGCTTCAAATGCCCCACCAAAAACAGTAACAAAAACGCCACCAACCAAAACCAATAGACCGGTAAGAAGGGTAAAAACTTTAGCTGCTCTTAATAACTCTTTATCGGTTGCATCCTTTCGAAAAATCCGCTGATAAACATCCGTTGTCAATACAGAAGAAATTACATTGTACTCTGCTGTAAGCGACGACATAGTGGCAGCGAACATAGAGGCAATCATAACACCCATTAATCCGGTAGGTAGTAACTTGGCTGATACTGCGACATAAGCCATTTCGCTATTGGGCAAATCGGGAAACATGACCCGTGCGGCTATAGCTGGTAATAAAAATACGATTGGAAATACAAAGAATAAAATAGCGGTAAGATAACCCACTTTGGTTGCCGATTTTTCATCACGTACACAAAAGAAACGTTGGATAAAAGTCCAGTTTTCATTGTATTTGATAATAATCATCAGGCAGTAAACCATCAGCCACAAGGGCATCCCTTTTGGCCCATTAAACCAGTTTAGGTGGTTTGGTAACTTTTCAGCTATACCACTAATACCGCCCACTTCGCTGAGTGACAGGGGCAATAAAATAAGCGTGGCACAAATTAAAACTACAAACTGAACAGTGCCCATAACCGTAACGGCCCAAAGCCCACCCACTATCGTATAAACCGTAACAATAACGCCTGTTAATACAATGGCTTGATTTAAACTTAATGGTGTAACCACGGTAAGAAAAACACCAATGGCATACAAGCGAACCATATTATCAAGCAGGCGCATAACGATGCCTCCCCATGCCACAATTTGCCGTACAGACACATTAAAGCGAACTTCGAGGTATTCAATAGGACTCGTCATGTGTAACCTGCGCCAGCGCTTTGCTAAAAATATACTGGCAAATAAACAGGCTGGTACGGTAGTAAGCATAACGGTAACTGCCACCAATCCATCATCATAAGCTATACCGGCATAGGCTACAAACACAAATGTGCTGAACAAGGCCATGAAATTACTGATGCCAGCAACGACCCATGGTATGGTTCCCGATCCTTTTAAATAAGCACTTGCATCTTTTATAAACCATCCAAAAAATAGTCCGATACCAGCCATCAGCAACATATAAATTAATATGGCCCAATAATCTAAAGACTGTAGTGCAAAATCCATTTTTGAATATTAATTTCTTTTAATTGGTTATTGTCAATGGTTATCCTTGGTTTTTACTTCTGATATCTTTATTAAACTTTTTTCAGCTATTAAAATAGGGGCATCATATACCGGAATATTTTTAAAGGTATAAGTATTTCCCTTTTTACTCCAACTGCTTGCAGGTATCTCATATACCCCACCCGTAATAATATCCACATAAACAGGCGTATCAAAATCCGCATTGGTAAATGAAAGGGTCAATTGCCTTGTTTCATTGGTATTTAACGGAATATAGTCATCTATCCAAATAGTATATAATTGCTTTTTAGTTGCTTTGTCGCGGTAGCCATATACGGCAAGGCTTCTATCGGTACCTTTTGAATAGCAGTGCTGATCGGGTCCTGCACCTGCAATATTATACGAAGGCTCCAGAGGCTTTATGCGTTCCAAAGTATTATCAAAAACAGATGCGACATTTTGAACTGAGTAATATGCAATTTTGGGTTTAATCACTTTTTTGGTGGAATCAGATTGAAGGATACCTTTTACATTTAAGCTACGGATGGGGCCATTGGTATAGGCCATATCAATAATTGCAAACAAACTGCTTTCCACATCGTGTCCAAGGTTGCCCAACATCCTGCGGGTATCCCATTTTGCCTGCGATAGTTCTGTCCAATCATAATCGCCCAAAGCGCCTCTGCCAAACCCATTGAGCGAAGGAGCGCCATTTTCGCCCTGTCTTAATTTTATTTTTGGTGCATATTTATCCAGCAAAAGCCGCATTTCAAATATAATGTGATTATTGGCATCCGGATTATACACATAATCATGATAGGTCATGTTATCGAATAAATGAGCTTTCCTTTTTTTTGCAATATGTTTTAAAAAAACTTCAATATAATCGTAATGATGATGCCCCATGGCGAGGCAGGAAATTCTGGCATTGGGTTGTATTTTTTTAATAATCTGAGCAGTCCTGATATTAAAATCAGCGGCGATTTCGGGGGTATTTACGATATTATCTCCAAAATTTGGCTCGTTCCAAACCTCCCAGTCAAAAACTTTATCTTTGTAACGGGTAACCATTGCCGTCACCCATTTATCATACCCCATCAAAGCTTCTTTAGAAAGTGGCATCCCCGCGCCAAGGTTTACACCACCACCACCCGGATACAATGCATTTCCATACGATGTTTGCAACCAGGGTTTTAATCCCTTGCTTACCGCATCATTGATAATATGGTCAAGCCAGGCAAAATCGTATTGCCCTTTTACTTTCTCTGTTTTAGCCCAACCCCCTTGCATGCGCAGGAGTTTAATACCTAATGGAACAAGATAATCTTTGTATTGATCATAATCAGTGTAATCACGGTCAAGGGTTTCGCATCCAATCATCCAGTTAGAAGATCCTATCTCGTTGGTACTACGAGCTTTTACAGAACCTATAAGCGGTAAATCTATTTTAAAATCAGTTTTTACCCGATTGATTGAAGTGTCTAATTTTTGTGCATGTACATCATTGAATATAAAAAGCAAGAGCAGCAAAATACCAGAAAATAAATTTCTCCTATTGATGAAATACAATGAACTTTTACGATTTGTAATGATTGCCTTTCTTTTCATCAAAGTATATTTTCTTATTGCTAAATTAAAAAACTATAAAATCTTATTAAAAAAAATTCTTAATAAAAGTAGAAAAAATCAAACTTGAATTAATAATGTTTTTCTTATATCCTTGTTAAACAGGAAATTTTCTGCCCATCTAAAGCCAATTTATGTGTTGGCTACTTAGAGCCATTCAGGAAAATGCTGAAATAATTTTGGAAAATGTCCAGCAAATCAGCAAGCGATTTAAATTCATATAAACAGAGGCAAATTACAACATTATTGAACTACTATACAATATTATACAATAATATGCAATAAATTCAATAGAAAAAACTTTCTTAGACCAAAATCTTTGGAGTATTTAGCCCGTAAAAAAATGTTAAAAACCGATGAACGTGGACATTATAAAATTACAATGCTATTTTATTGATAATCAATATTATAGAGAATAAATTATTTAAACATTCTTTATTTAAACTATAAAATTTTGCTCGCTCCTCATAATTTATTTTACAAGAAAAATTACTTTCTCTCGTTTGAAGTACGAATTTTAGGTATCAAGGGTATCCTAAAGGAAAAAAAACAAGGTTTTTCAAAAAATAATGCAAAATTATAAGGAAATGTATATTAGATTATTCTTAGAAAACATAGTATCAATCAATTATTAAAGAAAGATCTTGATTTTGACAATTCATAAACTTATATGATTATTAGTCATATATGAAAAAACCAAAGACTTGTAACTAGCCTTTAAAAATTTATTTCAACAAAAGACAGATAAAATGATGACTTTACATGAACTTGCACACAGTGTTATTAAATCATTGTAAGGTTAATCATTTAAATATCTACTTAAAATCCATCCTGGATTTAAAAGGTACTTACAATCAAACACTGTTGAAAATGTAATGCAAGAATAAAAAAAGAACAATCTTCAAAAATAAACAGACACCAATGAAAAATATTAAAATTACCCTTTTAGCGCTTTTTGCTGTATATACAACATCTGTGGCAATTGGGCAGGATAATTGGCTTACTATTAAAGAAAAAAAAGACGGCTGGCAACTATTATTTGATGGCAAAACAGCAAATGGGTGGAAAGGTGCTTTTAAAAACGAGTTTCCCTCCATAGGCTGGAAGATAGAAAACGGTTTATTAATGGTTGAACCTTCCAGTGGCGCTGAATCAACCAACGGTGGGGATATTGTTACTTTGAAAGAGTATGCGAATTTTGAATTAAGTGTGGACTTTAAATTATCAGAAGGAGCCAATAGTGGCATTAAATATTTTGTAGATGCCCATCAGGTTGCACCTGCCAACCCACGTTCTGCCTTTGGATTAGAGTTTCAGTTATTGGATGATGATAAACACCCTGATGCTACATTGGGAAAAAATGGCAATCGTACTATTTCTTCCTTATATGATTTAATTCCTTCAATCGGCAACAAACCTGCAAAACCCATTGGCGAATGGAATACAGCAAAAATAGTTTCCAATGGTTCTACGGTAGAACATTGGCTAAACGGAGTAATGGTTGTTGCCTACGACAGAGGAAGCGGCATTTTCAAATCATTGATTGCCGCTAGCAAATACAAGGATACTCCGGGTTTTGGCTTGGTACAAAAAGGGAGGATACTCTTACAAGACCACGGGAATAAGGTATTTTTCAAAAACATAAAAATTAAAGAGACCACCTTGATATCCGATAGGCTTAGTGGTAAATTATTAAAAGAAAATCCCGGTGTAGTGTCTTATACATTTCGCAACAGTTTTTCCAAAAATGTTTCTGCTACACTCGATAGTATAAAGGAAATGGGCATAGTGAATATTGAATTCAGCAACCTGTTTGGCAAAACAGCCACTGAAATAAAATTACTGTTAGATGAAAAAGGCATGAAATGTACTTCCTTCGGTACAAGTTACCCCGACCTGGTAACGAAAACAAAAGAGGTAGCTGAAAACGCAAAAGCATTGGGAGCTACTTTTGTAAGAGTGGCATGGATACCTCATGAAAATGGAAAGTTTACAATTGAAACAGCCAAAAAGGCCGTGGATGATTTTAATGCGGCAGGAAAAATATTGAAAGATAAATATGGAATCACTTTCTGCTATCATAACCATGGCTACGAATTTCAGCCCTTTAAAAACGGAACCTATTTTGATTATATTGTAAAAAATACTGATCCGGTATATGTAAGTTTTGAAATTGATATTCTTTGGGTTTTCCACCCTGGTGCAGATCCTGAGGCATTGTTAAAAAAATACCCAAAACGTTTTAAGTTGATGCATGTAAAAGACCTCCGAAAAGGAGTTCCCCATGATTTTAGCGGAGGTACTCCTGTAAAAAATGATGTTGCATTGGGATCGGGTCAAATTGATATTCCCCGGGTAATTAAAGCAGCGCAAAAAACTTTTATCAGATACTATTATATTGAAGATGAAAGTAACGATGTAAATATTCAGGTTCCGATTAGTCTTGCTATACTAAAATCATTGTAAGGTTATGTATCATATATTAATAAAGTACTTTTTACTCGCAACATTATTTTTTTTTATTCAACAAAACGCATCAGCTCAATTATCTCAATGTAATGCCATTCTGAAAAATGATACCCTTATCATTGAAAATAATAAAATTAAAAGAATCTTTCACTGGAATAATGGCGCTTTACAGAGTGTAGGAATCTATAACAAAATGTCAGGGAAATTAATAACCGGAAAAGGTACTAAAGGTAAACCAGATGTATATATTCCCGGTGTACAAACAAAACCAACTAATAGTACTTTTCGGGTATATAACGTTTTAGCTAACAATGCAAGCTACGAGCATGTTGCAGCAGAAATAATAGTTACTACCGGAACAATCTCCACCAAAAGGATTTTTCGGATTTATGCCGATTGCCCTGCCATTGTTTGTGATTATTATATAAAAGGAAATGCAAGTGATTGGGTAAGCTATGCCGGAGAGTTGGAAAACCTAAAGAATATAGAAGATGAAAATACTAAAAAAGCAGCGGAAGGAAAATTTCTATTTACAGAAAGGTTGCCTATAACCGGAACACACTGGGAGGTTCGGTCGGTGGAGTTTTTTGATGCTTCAGATTATAACAATAACCTCGTGCAGGAATATTCATCTTTGTTGTACACAAGAGAAAATAAATTAAGAGGTAATTTATTATTAACCAGAAATAAAATAACAAAGGCTGGATTGTTTATTTTAAAAGAAGCTCCGGTTTCCAACATTCAATTGCATTATCAGGGTTTTGATTTTACAACGGAACGTGATGAAATAAAAGTAGCGGGAATTGGAATTGGCCCTAAGGATATTAATGAAACTGAATGGGTAAGAGGCTACAGTGTGGTGGTGGGTGTAGATGGAGGTGAAGGCGAAATTGGTTTATTGAATTCATTACGTTCTTATCAGGAAAAACAACGTATTTATAAAAAAGAACGGGATGCCATGATACTATCCAATACATGGGGTGACAGGAACAGGGATAGCCGCATAAATGAAACATTTATTGTTACCGAGCTGGAATCCGCAGCAAAGTTAGGTGTTACACATTTCCAAATAGATGATGGATGGCAAACAGGCGTCAGCAGTAATTCTGCATTTGGAGGAAGCCTGACGGATATCTGGAACAACCCCGATTATTGGGAGGTGAACAAAAATAAATTCCCCAATGGATTGGAAACCATACTTGCTAAAGCAAAATCACTTGGAATTACAATCACCCTTTGGTTTAACCCAAGTACAGATAGCAGTTTTAAAAATTGGGAAAAAGACGCAGATGCACTGATTGCACAATATAAAAAGTTCGGCATCAGCATGTGGAAAATTGATGGAGTTCAAATCCCGGATAAAAAAGCGGATATTAACTTTAGAAAATTTTTAGACAAAGTAACAGAAGCCACGAATTATAATGCAGTATTCAACCTCGATGTTACAGCAGGCAGACGTTTTGGATATAACTATATGCACAATTATGGGAATTTATTTTTAGAAAACCGCTATACAGATTGGACGAATTACTATCCTCATTTTACCTTGCGCAATCTTTGGCAACTATCAAAATATATACCGGCACAACGTTTGCAAATTGAATTTTTAAATAAATGGAGAAATGAAGATAAATATCCTGCAGACGATATGCTGGCACCTTCTCATTATTCGTTTGACTACTTATTTGCTATTACCATGGCAGCGCAACCGTTGGCTTGGTTTGAGGTATCAGGTTTACCAAACGAAGCATTTGAAACAGCCAAATTACTAGAGGTATATAAAACCATTAGAAACGATTTTCATTCAGGAAAAATTTTCCCAATAGGCAATGAACCAAGCGGATTCAACTGGACAGGCTTCCAAAGCATAAAAGAAAAAGAAGGATATTTCATAGTATTCAGGGAAAACAATCCTGAACAAAAGGCCTCATTGACCACCTGGCTCGCCCCTGGAACAAAAGTACAATTAAGACCGGTTACCAAAAATACAAATCCATATTCAGCAATAGTTGATAAAGATGGAAAATTGTCTTTTATGCTTCCATCACCCAAGAGTTTTGCACTTATAAAATATGTAATTCAATAAAAAAAGCGGCTTATGCATTTTTGTTTATTATCGAATCTAAGAATTCAATAATAAACAAATTACCACAATCCTTGATCATGTAAGATTTTTGTATAACTGTCTCCCTTTTTAACCCGATTTTTTATTTTTAATATCCTGTAATGATCAAGCGGTATTGAACTGATTCCACCTTCAATCTCCCTTACTTTACCATCCCAGCTTTTACCGGGTTTACTCCACAAGCCCTCTCCATACAAAGTGTTGGCACCTGCAATATCAACCACTACCATTCCATACTGCTGCATGGCTTTGGCAATTATTCGTTCTTCGGGATATAAATCGAATTTTGATAAATCAAGTGACGGATCTAATTGAATAACAGATCCTTCGGGAATACCACCTTTGATAAACCCATCCGTCCATAAAGCAGGAAATACATGCTCCTGATAGGCGTTTACCCGGGTAGCGCAAGCTAATTTATGATTGATCTCCCCTTTTAAAATTTCATGATACATAATTAAACCGGCAATAGCGGGAACCCCTGCAGCACGACTTGGCCCAAAATAATGAATGCTCTCCCCGTTTTTAATCTTGAATTGCTGAGGGTCAAAAGTACCCTCCCCATTGATGCTATATTTCATGCCTGTTTTGGATGTCCAGCTGCCGTCCTTATTTTTTGTCAGACCCCACATATCCCAGGCGATACCATTTTTCCAATCTATCAAAGCACAATGTGCATCTTCTCTTGGATCGGCTTGTGCATCATAAGGTATGGGTACAGGTTCGCTATCAAAATCTTTACCATGCCCATAGGTTTCGCGGTTGGTATTCCATTTCTTTTGATCCTCTTTGCTCAGATAATGGAGTTGTACTTTAAAAGTAGGCGTAGAATCATTTACACTATAAATGGGAATTGTCCAGGATTTCAAGTTGATTTTAAAAAATGGACCCGAACATTCCTTTTTCAATAGTTTTACAAAATGATCATTATTTGGATCTATTTCGGGGTTATCATCTATGGGCTGATTCCAGAAACTTGAGGGTGAAAATAAACGCCTGTCTTCTGCTGTATCGGGAAGCTGTCGTGTTTCTTTTTGCCAACTCTCTTTTTGCACATGTAAACCAGAAGCCACTGCAAATGTGAAGCCTGAAATGATTAGCAGTAAAACAATAATTCTTACCATTATTTAATGTCTTTACAATTGTTTTACTTCATTGAGAATAATGAATAATAGTTGCGTGATAACAGGCTTTTTTTTATAAGGAAAAGACTTTCCTTATAAAGAAATTTTCTTTTTATCCCAAATATTTGCGGAAGAATTACCTACCATAATGGTAAATGCTCCCGGTTCTAATACCCACTCCTGTTTAATATCGTTGTAATATTGAAATGCTTCCTTTGGAAGAGAGAAAGTAACTTTTTTACTTTCACCAGGTTGTAAATAAACCTTCTCAAAACCTTTTAATTCCTTTTCCGGTCTGCGTAAAGATGATACATCATCCTTCACATAAAGCTGTACTACTTCGGCGCCGGCCACTTTACCACTATTGGTCAGGGTAAGCGTAACCTGAGCCGACTGATTACCGGGTGTAACCTGATAATCGCTAAGGTCGAATTTGGTATAAGACAACCCGTGTCCAAAAGCAAACAGTGGTGAAACTTTATACGTATCAAAGTATCTGTAGCCTACAAAAATATCATCCTTATAATAAACATTTACGTTATCACCCGGGTATTCTCCGATGGAGTGTGCAGGGCTCTGCTCAAGGGTTTTTGGAAAAGTCATAGGTAACTTTCCTGAAGGATTCACCAATCC
>Ga0105048_10014996_pt1 | contig 12043 bp, 11 predicted proteins | sample MAT05_FD_78382 | JGI IMG/M metagenome (GOLD analysis project Ga0105048, IMG submission 78382) | Freshwater microbial communities from Lake Fryxell liftoff mats and glacier meltwater in Antarctica - MAT-05 | ecosystem: Environmental > Aquatic > Freshwater > Ice > Liftoff microbial mat | place...
AGGTCACGGTCACGCACGCCGACCTGCTCGCGCTCGCCGCCGAGGCCAGCGAGCAGATCCACGCCGATGCCGCGCTCGAGACCACGCGCACCCAGCTCCTCGGCTACTCGCTGATCGGGCTGCCGAACATCCACCGGCTGCTGGCCGAGATCTTCGCCAGCGCCACCGCGACCCCGCAGCACGTCAACGCGATGGCGGTCAGCGGTGACACGGCGAAGTGGCGGAAGATCCTCGCCGGCCTCAAGGGCGCGGCCACCAGCACCCGCCGGCTTTAGCGTCGCGGCTGACGCCAGGAGAAGCGCCCCGTGCTCATCGCGCTCGTCTCGGCGATGCCCAAGCCCGCGATGTAGCCGCCGTGCCCGTCGCTGGCGATGTTGCTGAACACGCGGCCGATCGAGCTGGTGTTGTCGCGCAGGCTGATCGCGTCGGTGAGATGGATCGCCAGGTGCGCATCGCTGAACGCCTGCGTGTACCCTCCGACCCCGACGACGCCATCTCGCCACGGGAGCAGCGCGCGGATCGCGTCGGTCGCCATCTTCTCGGGATCGACGATCACCTCCCAGCGCCCTCCACGGCGCGGATCCCGCACGAACCAGAGCTTCTCCCGCACACCCGGGACGCCGCCGATGACGTCGACCGGGGTGAAGGACGGGCGTCCGCTGCCGGTCGCCACCTCGACGCGGGTGCCGTCGCTGGCGGTGTACGCGCTGATCGCGAGGAGCACGCCCGACGTGAGATCCGCCGGCCACGGCAGCGTCTCGGACGTGACGACGTCGCCACGGATGCGGAAGACCTCGCGCCGCCCCGCCAGGAGCTGGCTCGTGTTGAACGCGCGGTCGCCATCGACGGCGCCGACCGCGATCGCCTCGTCGGAACGTGTCCACTCGATCTGCCCTCGGCACTCGTCATCGCCGGAGAGCACCTGCTGGATCGGCGCCGTGAGAAACTTCCAGTGCGCACCGTCGCGGCGAACGATCGCGCACTGATTCGTGACCGCGAGCAGCATGTCGGGGTCATCGGGCGCCCGCACCAGGCTCACCAGGCGCGCGCCGGTCGAGGTCGCAGCGAACTGCACCTTCACCTCGTACGCGCCGGTCCGCACGTCGAGCAGCCCGACGCGTCCCGTCGCGTCGCCGAGCCACGCGCTGTGGTCGTCGCGCGGCGCCCCGGGCCGCATCGTCTGCGGGAGGCGCCCGGCGAGGCTGGCGATCGGCAGGCTGTTGGTCGTGGTCGGGACCGTGTCGATGACCCGAAGCTCGGTGGCCCGCGCTTTCTCTCTTCCCATCGCATCGAAGCTCAGGATGACCTGCCCGACCAGCACGCGCGTGGGGCTGAGGGCGACCGACAGCAGCGCGCCACCGACGCGTGCGTCGGGGGGCTCGGTGACCTCGAGATCGAAGTCGTACGCGATGAGGCTCTCGATCGCCCAGCGCGGGCAAGGCTCGCCGCTCGAGCGCGCGAGGCCCACCACGTGGTGCGGCGCCTCGACACAGGCCGCGGCGACGCCGTCCACCACGCACAACGCCCGCGTGGCGCGCGACGTGTCGAGCTCGTCGCGCGCGCACACCGACTCGGTGCGGACGTCGGGCGCCGGCCCGAGGCCGAGCGTCGCGAGATCGGCGTCGAAGAGATACACGAAGACCTGCGAAGCGGACGGGATCAGCCGCGGCTCGACCGCGAGATCGGCGGCCATCGCACGAAACTGCGTTCCCTCGCGGAGGACGAACAGCGCCGCCTTCGCGCCGTTCAGGTCGATCGGCACATCGACGGTCGGAGCACATGCCGCGCAAGCGGCGATGACGAAGAGCGCGCGCAACGCATCGATCATACCTGCTTTTCACCGCGCGAGGCGACGAACACCCCGGCGATGAGGATGCCGCCCGAGATCGCGGTGCGGACGGAGACCGTGTCGCCGAGCAGGAGCCACGCGGCGATCGCGCCGACGAAGGGCTGGAGCGCCACGAACACCGCGACGACCGAGGCGTCGACCCGCTTCAGCGCATACGCGTTGAGCGCGTACGCGCCGCACGTCGGCCCGAGGATGATGAACCCGACGGTGGCCCAGGTGCGCGGGGAGACCGCCTGCCAGTCGGTGTTCCTCATCGCCGGGATGGTCCACGGCAGCGCGAGCAGCGCACCGAACAGGAACACCCAGGCGATCACCACCAGCGCGTTCACGCGGGCGATCACCGGCCGCACCTTCACCAGGTAGATCGCGTAGCAGAGCGCGTTCGACAGCAGCAGCAGGTCACCGATGAACGTTTCGCTCGAGACGTCGAAGCGCTCGATCTCGATGACGCCGCCCGCGCCGATCAGCGCCACGCTCACGCCCGCGACGCGCCAGACGTTGGCCTTCTCGCCGCCGGTCACCACCGCGATCAGCAGCGTGAGCACCGGGATGAGCACCACCAGCACCACCGCGTGCACCGCGCCCGCGCGCCGCAAACCCTCCGCGAAGAGCAGCTGGTTGGCCGTGACGCCGAGGAACGCCAGCCCGGCCAGCTTGGCCAGATCGGGCCACTTCACCGTGAAGATCCCTCGACGCGACGCCACCAGGAACAGGAGCGGCGTCGCGGTCAGCGTGCGCACGCCGATCAGCGCGGCCGGTGCGAGCGTGTGCATCGCCGCTGCGCCTGCGACCGGGAGCAAACCGAACAGCAGCTGCACGACGAGCAGCGCCAGGATCGCACCTCGTTCTGTGGACCCCAACGCCGGCAAGACGTGACACGCGGCGACCCTATTCGTCGATCAGGATCGGGCGCGTGCTCGGCGAGTGCGCACGCCGACCAGCAAGCGCGCCGGATCGAAGTGGCGCCGCAGGCTGGATACACCGATCTCCTGCGGGCCGACGCCCACGGCGCGTCGCTGTTCACGTCCTCGCCCACGACCGCGATCGCGACGTCACCGGCGGTGGCGTGCAAGGGCTGGATCCTTCATGGCCGGCAAATCCCGCGCATGTTGCACTGGTGCCCGGCGACCGGACACACGTTGTTCACGCACATCGCAGTGCAGACCAGGCCCATGTTCGCCTGCGCGCAGAGGCCCGTCTCGCACTGCTCGTTCATCGTGCAGGTCGCGCCGAAGGCCAGCAGCGCCGCGGCGTCCGGGCTGCCGGCCGCCGCGTCGTTCACAGCCGCGGCGGCGTCGTCGTTCGCCGTCGCTGCGGCGGCGTCGTCGACCACGACCAGGGCGTCCGCCTGGGTCGTTGCGGCGTCGGCCTGAACCGCGACGGTCGCGTCGGCGTTCGTCGTCGAGTCACCACACGCTGTCACGAAAATGCCACAAATCACCAGCAATGTCGCGAGCTTCATCTCGTGATTCATAGCCTCGAATGCGATCGGAAGCGAGGATGTTGTACGCTGAGCACGCGATGGAGAGCGCGATCGATCCGGTCCTCATCATCGACGACGAAGAGGACATCGCGCGCCTCCTCTCGTACAACCTGCGCGAGGCGGGCCTCCCCAACGAGGCGGTCCACACGGCGCAAGCGGGCCTGACGTACCTGGCCAAGACGCGCCCCTCGGTCGTGATCCTCGATCTGATGCTGCCCGATCTCCCCGGCACGGACGTGCTCAAGAAGATCCGCACCACCCCCGCGCTGGCCGACGTCGGCGTGCTAATGCTGACCGCGCGTGGCGACGAGATCGATCGCGTGGTGGGCTTCGAGCTCGGCGCCGACGATTACGTCGTGAAGCCGTTCAGCGTGCGCGAGGTGGTGCTGCGGGTGAAAGCGCTCGCCCGCCGCGCGCGCACCGGAGAGGTCAGCGAAGATCCCACCAAGCGCCTCAAGTGGCGCGGCCTCGAGCTCGATCCGGTGCGCCACAAGGTGCTCGCCGACGGCGCCGAGCTGTCGCTGCGGCCGATCGAGTTCAAGTTCGTGGCGCTGCTCCTCGAGAACCCCGGGCGCCTCTACTCCCGCGCCGACATCCTGCGCGAGCTGTGGGGCGACGCGGCCGACGTCTCGCCACGCACGATCGACACCCACGTGCGCCGGCTGCGCGACGCGCTCGGACCTTACGAGCAAGCGGTCGAGACGGTGCACGGCTTCGGATACCGCTTGCGCGAAGCATGAGGCGAAGCATGAGAGGGCCGACCTTCCGCGGACAGCTCCTCGCCGCGTTCGTCGGCCTGGTGGTCGTCGCCGAGGCGGTGGCGGTGATCGCGCTCGATCGATCGCTCGGCCAGGATCTGATCGCCCAGCTCGACGCACGGCTGGTGACGCAGGCCGAGGGCGCGGCCAGCTGGATCTCGATCCGGCGCGTCGATCGCGAGGGTGGTGAGCCGCACTTCGATCGCCACGCCGATCGTCTGGCGAAGCTCGTCGGCGCGTGGGTGACGATCATCGACGAGGATGGCCACGTGCAGGGCGATTCGGATCTCGCCGAGGCCGCGCGCACCGTCGACGTGCGCGCAGACGAGATCGCGGCGGCGCGGCGCGGCGAGGTCGGGCGCGCGATCCGCTGGTCCGATCACCACCAGGCCGACATCTACTTCGTCGCCGTGTCGGCCACGAATCACGCGGTGGTGAGGCTCGGAATGCCGCTGTCGGCGATCGAGGTGCTGCGATCGAAGACCCGCGTGCAGCTGGCGCTGTCGGCGCTGTTCGCGGCGGTGATCGCCATCGGGCTCGGCGTCCTCGCGGCGACGCGGATCGCGCGGCCGGTCGTCGGCGAGCGCGATCGACTGAGCGCCATCCTGCGCGGAATGGTCGAGGGCGTGCTCGTCGTGAACGCCACGAAGACCGTCGTGCTCGCCAACCCCTCGTCCGCCACGCTGCTCGGCGAAGACGCGCTCGGGAAGCCGATCGCCTCGGTGCTCCCCGGCGCGACCCCGGGCGCCCACGAGATCGAGCGCGCGGATCGCACGCTGCTCGTGACGATGCAGGAGCTCGAGGTCGGCGCGGTGCTGGTGCTCCACGACGTCACCGAGCGGCAGCGCCTGGAGCGCTTGCGCCGCGACTTCATCGCGCAGATCTCCCACGAGATCCGCACGCCGGTGGCCTCGATCCAGGGCTACGCGGAGACGCTCATCGCCGGGAAGGTCGACGGCCAGACGCAGGCCGAGTTCCTGGAGGTCATCCACCGCCAGGCGCTGCGCATCGGCCGCCTGGTGAGCGCGCTCCTGAGATTGGCAGAGCTCGAGGCCCGCGCGCCCGAGGCGCTGCGCGACGAGAGCATCGCGATCGATGGGGTGGTGGCGCACGTCATCGAGACGGTGCGCGAGCGCGCGCTCGAGGCGCAGGTCACGATCACCAGCGACGTGCCGGTGGGCCTCGCGGCGCGCGGCGACGGAGACGATCTCGAGCAGGTCGTCGAGAACCTCGTCGACAACGCGATCCGTTACGGCGCGCGCCCCGGTAAGGTGCGCATCAGCGCGTCGCGCAGAGGTGATCGGGTCGAGCTGGTGGTGGCCGACGACGGCGCGGGCATCGCGGCGGAGCACCTGCCGCGCATCTTCGAGCGGTTTTACCGGGTCGATCCGGCCCGATCACGAAAGCTCGGCGGCACCGGCCTGGGCCTCGCGATCGTCGAGCGCCTCGTCACCGCGATGCGCGGAGAGGTCCGCGCCGAATCAGCCCCCGGCGCAGGAACCCGCTTCGTCGTTTCGCTGCCCGCTACTGCGGCATCGGCTTCGCCGCGCGAGTAGCCACTTCCTTCACGAGCCACTCGACGTTCTCCGCCTTGTTCGGCTTCACGGTGACCTTCACGCCGTTGTCGACGTCGGTCGCGACGAGGGTGGTGTCGTTGAGCACCACCGGGCACTGGCCGAGCATGCCGCCGCCTTCGCCTTCGCCGCTGTGCTTGGGCGCGGCGGGATCCTTCACCGCGACCTCGACGAGGTGCTTCGCGCGATCGCGGATCTCGGTGACCGCGGCGGGGCTGGTCGAGGTGATCGTGACGTCGACGCCGCCCGCGACCGCGGCATGCGTGGTCTTCGCGCCGGCGACCGAGCTCGGGCAGTGGGCCATCTTGCGATTACCCGCAGCGGCCGCGGGCTCGACCGGGGGCGCGGTGGCGACCGGGGCCGGCGCCGGTGGCGGAGGAGGCGCCTCGCGCTTGCAGCCGGGCGCGAGCAGGAGGACAGATCCCAGGATGAGGGCGGCAGCTTTCATGCGGCGCAACCTAGCAGGTGGCGACCGCAGTCTCCATTTCGCGGCCATAAGAATGACACACCGCGTGGCACGCATCCTGCGCTCTGTTCGCAGCGCGCCGGCCTACCGGTGCGGACGAGGGAACACATGACCTTGGATTATCGACTCATTCGGTCCGTAAGCCGCTGCACCTTCCTGGTGACCGTGCTCGCCGCGGGCGCGTGTGTGGACACCGCATTCTCGTCGGCGCCCGACGCGACGACCGCACCCGGTCTCGACGCTGCCGTCCACCCGGACGCGGCCGAGATCCCGGGCTCCCCGGACGCCGCAGAGATCCCCGGCTCGCCCGACGCGACGGCGAACCCGGACGCCGAGGCGGTCGTCCCCCCTCAAGCGACGATCGAAGTGACGGGCAAGCTGGTCGACCTCGAGTCGTTCCTTCGCGGCCAAGGCACCGGCGCAGGCGGCGGAGGCGGCGGAGGCGGCGGTGGCGCTGCTGACGCGGGCGGTGGTGGCGGTGGCGGTGGCGGCGGTGGTGGCGGCGGTGGCAGAGCGGATGCCGCGGGCCTCGCCGACACCGGCACGATCACCGACGGCGGCCTGCTCGGCCCCGACACGGGCATCGCGACCGACGGCGGCATCCCGCGCGACGGCGGCGAGATCATCGGCCTCCCGGGCGTCGGCGGCGCGACGGTGCAGACCTTCGGCCTCGCGCAGGAGCGGACCACGCTCACTGCGTCCGAGCAGCATCGCCTCGGCGACTTCGCGCTCCAGATCACGCAGAACGGAAAGACGCTGATCTACTCGGCAAAGGCCGGCTACGCGCCGACCTACAGCGAGATCGCGACGCAAGCGCGCAACCTCAGCGGCGCCAAGATCGTGATCGCGAGCGGCACCTACGTGGGCAATCTCGCGACCGCGAACAACGTCAACATCGACACGCCGTTCGCCTGCGCGGGCCCCTCGCTCGTCGGTCAGAACTGCGTCTACGCGACCCTGATGATGCGCGTCGTCGATGACGGCACGCTGACCGGACGACCCGAGCCGGTGTCGGGCGTACGCGCAGCGGACGTCACCGTCACCGGTCCCAACGGCAATGGCTGGGGCGTGCGCGGTCCGTTCTTCCTCAACGTCGATGGCTCGCCCAGCCCGGGCGCGCTGCAGTCGGTCGCCACGCAGAACCCGATGACCCTCGCGTATCGCGGCGGTCTGGTGCTGCTGTTCGTCGAGATCCCGCAGGTGATGGGCCCGCCGTCGCTCGACATCACGGTCTCGATCGCGACGTCGGTCGGTGCTGCGCACTACTACGGCCCGATCCAGACCAAGATCTTCCGCGGCTCCGCGCTGACGTGGACCACGGTGCCCGAGACCGGAGCGCTGCCGCCGATGACGTTCGGCAACGTCGACTTCGACTCGCAGGTCTATCCGCTGTTCCTTCCGATCTCGCAGGGCGGCCTCGGCTGCCAGGGCTGCCACATCTCGGTCGGCGCGGTGACGCCTTCGGGCGGGATGGATCTCTCGGGCGGGCCCGCCATGGCGTTCGCGCAGCTCGATCCGGCGACGCACTCGGCGCGCGTGAACGCCGCGAACCCCGAGGCGAGCCTCCTGCTCCGCCGTCCGCTCTACGAGGCGACCGGCGCGCAGGACCACCCGATCTTCGCGTTCAGCAGCACGCAGGATCCTGGCTACAAGACGCTGCTCGCGTGGATCCAGGAGGGCGGTAAGCGCGCCCCGGTGATGATGCTCCCGCCGGCCCGCTTCAGCACCAACGTGCTCCCGATCCTGGCCAACGACACGTCGATGGGCGGCGCGGGCTGCGTCGCGTGCCACGGCGTCGCGGTGAACGCACCGGGCGGCTTCTCGGTGCTCGGCACTCCGGCCGAGGTCTACGCCGAGCTCCTCACCGAGATCGCAGTGGATCGCGGCGCCACCGGTCAGATCCGGCGCGTGAACACCGCGACCCCGGGCGTGAGCTTGCTGCTGCTCAACCCGCTGCTCGGCAGCCCGTATCCGCACCCGGTGAAGCTGTTCGCCGGGACGACGGATCCGCGGTATCTGACCATCAACCGGTGGATCACTCTGGGCGCCCCGAACGATTGATCGACCGCTGCGCACTGCTGCTCCTCCTCCTCGGCGCGTGCTCCGATCGTGCCTCTCCCGGCGACATCCAGATCTCCGAGATCGTCACATCCGGCCTCGGGTGTGACGACCAGCCGACCTGCACCGACTGGATCGAGCTCGAGAACGTGAGCGCTCGCGAGCTCGACTTCGAGGGCCTCTGGATCTCCGATTCGTCGAAGAACCCGCTGCGGCACCAGCTCGCCGATCGCGCGCCGATCAAGGTCGCGCCGCGCGGCGTGCTGGTCGTGTACGCCGACGGGCGGACCGACCTCGGCCCGTTCCATCTCCCGTTCAAGCTGTCGAAGGACGGCGAGCCGGTGGTCGTCTCCAGCCGGAACGGCGCCTTGATCGACAGCGTCGTCGCACCGCCGATGCGCACCGGTCAGTCGTACGCGCGGGTCGCGGGCGCGCTGCTGGTCTGCGACACGCCGACGCCCTCCGCCGCGAACGCCTGCAAATAGAGCTAGAAGAAGCTCGCTTGCTGGAAACGCAGGCCGTCGAGCGCCTGCTCCACGCGCTTCTGCGAGAGCGTGCCGATGGGCTCACCGAGGCTCGCGCGATCGACCGACTCGAGCTGCGACACCACGATCACGCTCTGCTTCGCGAGCCCGCCCTCCCCTTCGTCGAGGAGCACGTTGCCCGGCTCGCTGGCGCGATGGAGGTTCGAGGTCAGCGCGCAGACGATGATGGTGGCGAGACGCGAGCGATTGAAGACGTCGTCCTGGAGCACGAGGTGCGGGTGCGCGATCGCGCCGGCCTGGATCCAGAAGAGATCGCCTGGTGGATGGGCCGCACGCCGCTCTGCTGTACACGATGGTCGTGTGATCGCGAACGCAGGATCGCGTGCGCCCGCCGCGTCCCCTTAGAAAGAGCCGTGTTTCGGTGGCTGTGTGTCGCGAGCGCCGCTCTCTGTAGCGGCTGCCTCAACCTCGTCTTCCACAAAGACCCCGGCGCGAGGCCGAGCCTTCTCCCGGAGGTCGTGCTCGACCAGACACCGCGCGTCGCCGTGGAGAGCTGTCGACTTCGCATCGGGACTCCGCGCAGCGACCTACTGCAGGACTGCGGGGCGCCCGCCTGTCGTGCGTCGGATGGTTGTGGATCTATCCAGCCTCGCGAGTCATGTCCGACCCGACTACCCCGTACGTGGTCGTCACCCTGGCGGGCGGCTTGGTGGAGCGGGTGGACGCGTGTCACAAAGATCGTTGCTGCTCCAGCTAGACGCCCTGTACCGCGCACGCCCGCGCCAGCGCGACCGTGTCCTCGAGCACCACGTCGTCCACCAACCTCCCCCACTTCAAACGCCCCGAGCCATCGCGCAGCGTGGCGTGGACGCGGACGCGCGCGACGAAGCGGGTGTTCCAGGGCCAGCCGGTGACCAGGCACTCCTCGAGCTCGAAGCGGATGCTGATGGGTGCTCAGTTGGGCAGGTCTTGATCCGTGCGCGGCATGATCCGCCGGCGCCCGTATCTCCAGCCCATCACGCCCGTGGCGTTCGAGAGGCCCTGGCGGAAGTCCCACTCGAAGTCCGTGTACATGAAGTCGTAGACGATGATGCCGCCCGGGCCGTTGACCTCCCAGAGGCGCGTATCGGTGCAGAGCGGATCGTCGCTGAAGCACGAGTACGGGACCGTCGAGCGCGTGATGTCGACGAGCTGCACGAGCATGCCCTCGTGCGATTCGTTCATCGCTTCGGCGACGGTCATCGGGGTCGCCGAGAGCGTCGTCGAGGTGCCGCGATTGGTGATCTGGGCGCCGTTGATCTCGGCCTCGCCGAAGTAGTCGGTGACGATGCCGCTGACGTCGATGCGCTCGTCGCGAAACGCCGCGCCGGTGCGCACGAAGACCTTGATCCCCGCATTCGAAGATCCGCCGCGCGGATCCTGCACGTAGAGCGTGTCCGGCCGCGCAGCCTCGTCGTGGAGCGCCGTGACGACGACGTCGAAGAGCGTCACGTTCGCGCCGAACGGGATCGCGCCGCTGCGGATGTCGGCGATCGTCGCGGCCACGGGCGCGCCGGCGTCGGGCGGGAGGGCCGCGGCGTCGGGCGCGGCAGCGGCGTCGGGCAAGAAGGTCATCGCGTCCGGGGCCGGGCGCGCGTCGAAGGATCCCGTGAAGGCGTCCGCGAACACCGCAGCGTCGACGTTGGGCGGGGCCGCATCCGCCGTCAGCGAGGCGTCTTCGGCCGGCGCAGCGTCGGCCGTCGGCGAAGCGTCCGCGCCCTCCGCCGCATCTCGTCGGCTGTTCGTTCCGCCCGGGCCGGTCCCACCCGGCCGCCGCGGGTCGTCGCACGCGAGGACGCCGGCGATCAGGACGGCGAGGGACCACTTCGTCACCCCGACCGCATACGCTGCGGCGGCACCGATCGGCAACCACGGGCGGTGAAGCCTTCCCCGGTGCGGACCGTCTCCCCGCTCAGATCACCGTGAACGGGATCTGAACCGTCCCGAAGCTCTCACCCGTCTCCGCGTCCACCATCTTCACCGAGAACGTCACGTTCCCTTGCTTCTGCTTGATCGTCGGGAAGTACACGAAGCCGCGCACGAACCCATCCGACTCCAGCGAGCCCTCGGGCAGCGCCTCGTCCAGCATGTCCTCGGTGGGCAGCGCCTGAGGCCAATCGGCGTAGTGGGCGCCATAGTACGGCCAGGACCAGTTGCCCCGCATCCCGAGATCCCAGGACGGGATCCCCGGATAGTATCGCCCATAGTACGGCGCGACGCGGAAGCGGCGGTGCTCGATGCGGTGGCGGCGCGGGCCGCGATCGTCGACCAGCGTTACCGTAGCGCTGGGCTCGGTGCGCGCGGCCGGGCCGTCCTGATCGAGGTTGTAGGGTGGGATCGCCGAGAGGTGGACACCGTCCTTGGTGATGAGCTCGAAGTTCTCGTAGACCAGCCGCAGCGAGCGACCGCTGCTGTTTTCGATGCTGATCTCGAGCGGCGTCATCCGGTACTCGAGGTCTCGCGGGCTCCCCCGCCACGAGTCCGAACGCACCGTGACGTGCACGCCGCCGACGTCCGCGTAGGCCGCGCGTTTCACGCCCTCGACCCGCGCGGCGCTCGGAGCGGGCACGAGATCGACGTCGTGGATACAGCCGGCAAAGGCAACGATACTGGTCAAAACGAGCGCTCGCATGCGCTGATAATCTGCAAGGCATGCGCCGCGACCAGAGCGCTCGCGTCACGGGTCGCGAGGTGTGTCGCCACGACACAGCGTCACGGCTCGATGACGAACTCCACCGTTCGCCGGCCCGCGCACGTAGTGACCAGAGGCTGATGGGGGTGCTCGAGGAAGGTCTTCCACAAGCTCGTCGCGCATTCGTCGTGAAGCAGGCCATGCCCGCCATCGGCGAACTTCACGAAGGTCCCGTGGGAGAAACGCTGAGCCACGCGCTCCGCACCGGCCACGGGCGTGATCGGATCATAGCTGCCCCCGGTGACCAGCACCGGCACGTCGGTGGTCACCGCGACCTTCGGCTCGGGCGCACGCAACCGATAGTGCGAACACTCCTCCTTCTCCGCCGTGAGCAACGAGAGAAAATACTCGCGAATGACCGGATGAATATCGGCGTGCCGTCGCGCGAACTCATCGAGGTCGAGATACTGCGCGTCGTCGTTGCAGCTCACCGCCTGGTGCATTCCCACCGCGAACCCCGAGATCATCTGGCGCGGGAAGCGGCCGAACCAGTCGATGTCCTCGATCTCCGCGGTCCGTCCCTCGCTGATCAGATGGATGACGAGGGGCACGAACGGCACGAACCTCGGATCGTAGAGCCCGCCGAACATGAGGTGGACGAGATCCGGGCCGGCGATGTGCTCCCCGTCGCGCTCCTTC
>Ga0105048_10014997_pt1 | contig 12043 bp, 10 predicted proteins | sample MAT05_FD_78382 | JGI IMG/M metagenome (GOLD analysis project Ga0105048, IMG submission 78382) | Freshwater microbial communities from Lake Fryxell liftoff mats and glacier meltwater in Antarctica - MAT-05 | ecosystem: Environmental > Aquatic > Freshwater > Ice > Liftoff microbial mat | place...
ATGCTGGCCAGCATGGCCGGCATCCAGATGAACGCCATCCCCTACAAGGCGGGTCCGGCAGCAATGACCGACCTCATCGGTGGCCAAGTGAACATGTTCAGCGCCGACTTCGGCGTGACGGTGCCGCAGCACAAGGCGGGCAAGATCCGCGGCCTGGCGGTGACGTCCACGAAGCGTTCGGCGGCCGTGCCCGAGTTGCCCACCGTCAACGAGGCGCTGGGCCTGAAGGATTACGAGCTGATCGCCTACTTCGCGGTGTTCGCCCCCGCCGGCACGCCGCCCGACGTGGTGGCCAGGCTCAACGCAGCCATCAACGCCGCGGCCGCGTCCAAGGACCTGCAGGACCGGTTCCAGGCCATCGGCTTTGACATCGACCCCGGCACGCCCGATGCGCTGGGCAAGCGCAACCAGGCAGAGACGGCCAAGTGGGCCAAGGCCATCCGCGACGCCAAGATCGAACCGCAATGAGCGCAGGCCCCGCCCCGGCCTGGCCGGGTCGGCGCATGGGTTGATACTCCGGGGCCCTGTTAGGCCCCGAATTCATTGCCCATGGACCTGTCCGGATTCCCCCGCCGCCACTACACCAGCTACGCCACGCCGCTGGAGCCGCTGCCACGCCTGTCGGCCGCGCTGGCCGTCACCTGCCCCGGCGGCCAGGGCCCCGAGCTGTGGGTCAAGCGCGATGACCTGCTGGGCCTGTTCCCGGGCGGCAACAAAACCCGCAAGCTCGAATTCCTGATGGCCGACGCGCTGGCACAAGGCGCCGACACCGTCATCACCTGCGGCGCACCGCAAAGCAACCACTGCCGCATCACGCTGTCTGCGGCCGTGAAAGAAGGCTTGCAGTGCCGCTTCGTGATCGAAGAACGTGTGCCCGGCAGCTTTCATGAAGACGCCAGCGGCAACCACTTCCTGTTTCGCCTGATGGGCGTGGAAGCGCTCACCGTGGTGCCCGCTGGCAGCAACATGGCCGCGGCCATGCAGGCGGTGGCCGACGAACTGGCCGCGCAGGGCCGCCGCGGCTACATCGTGCCCGGCGGTGGCAGCAACGCGCTGGGCGGGTTGGGTTACGTGGCCTGCGCACAAGAGCTGCAGCAGCAGTGTTTCGACAGCGGCCTGCACTTCGACACCCTGGTGGTGGGCTCGGGCAGTTCGGGCACGCACGGCGGGCTGGTGGCGGGTTTCCTGGGCAACCACATTCAGATGTCCATCATCGGCATCGGCGTCAGCCGCGACCCGGCCGACCAGGAACCGCTGGTGTGGAAAGAAGCGCAAGCCGTGTGCGACCTGCTGGGCCTGGGCCTGCAGGTGCCACGCGCTGCGGTGCACACGGTGGGCGGTTACTGGCAGCCCAAATATTCACTGCCCAACGCCCGCATGGTGGAAGCGGTGCAGATGGCGGCGCGCACCGAAGGACTGCTGCTGGACCCGGTGTACACCGGCAAGGCCATGGCCGGGCTCATCGGCCTGGCGCGCGATGGCACGCTGAAGGCTGGCAGCCGCGTGCTGTTCCTGCACACCGGCGGCCTGCCGTCGATGCACGTCAACGAGGCCGCACTGCTGGGCCAGGTGGCGGTGGCACCTTGAAGGCGGTCTTGAAGGCAAGCTTGAAAGACGCTGCATGAAGGCGCCGCCGCGGCTGCAGGTGCTGATCGACGAGGGCCTGATCGACACCGTGGTGCGACAGCTGATGAGCGGCAAGGAAGCCGAGGTCTACGTGGTGCGCCGGGGCGACGACACACTCTGCGCCAAGATCTACAAGGAAGCCAACAACCGCAGCTTTCGCCAGGCGGTGGACTACACAGAAAACCGAAAGGTCAAGAACAGCCGCCAGGCGCGCGCCATGGCCAAGGGCACCCGCTTCGGCCGCCAGGCGCAGGAAGCCGCCTGGCAAAGTGCCGAGGTCGATGCGCTGTACCGCCTGGCCGGCGCCGGCGTGCGGGTGCCCAAGCCGCACAACTTCCTGGAAGGTGTGCTGCTGATGGAACTGGTGACGGCCGCCGACGGCGACGCCGCGCCGCGCCTGAACGACAGCGTCTTCACCGAGGCCGAAGCGCTGGCCCACCACGCCACGTTGATCCAGGAGGTGGTGCGCATGTTGTGCGCCGGTGTCATCCACGGCGACCTGTCGGAATTCAACATCCTGCTGGCCGCCGACGGCCCGGTGATCATCGACCTGCCGCAGGCCGTGGACGCCGCCGGCAACAACCATGCACAGCGCATGCTGCTGCGCGACGTGGACAACCTGCGCGACTTCTTCGGCCGCACCGCACCCGCGCTGCTGGCCACCGCCTACGGCCCCGAGATCTGGGCGCTGTACGAAAAGGGCCTGCTGCGCACCGACACGGTGTTGACGGGCCGGTTCAAGGCGCCGGTGAAGCCGGTGGACCTGGGCGCCGTGGTGCGCGAGATCGACGACGCCAAGGCCGAAGAAGCGGCGCGCCGGCTGCGGATGCAGAATCCCGCCCCTTGAAACCGGCCAGCCAGCCCCCAAGTCCCCGCCACACGGCAAACCCCCCGGGTTTTTCTCCGGACTGGTCAGCCTCTCTTCCTGAACACGCCGCCACCGAAGACCATGGACAAACAAACCCTGTCATTCCAGGCCGAGGTCAAGCAGATCCTGCACCTCGTCACCCACAGCCTGTACAGCAACAAGGAAATCTTCCTTCGCGAACTGGTCAGCAACGCCAGCGACGCCTGCGACAAGCTGCGCTTCGAGGCGCTGGACAACAGCGCGCTGTTCGAAGACACACCCAACCTGGAAGTGCGCGTCTGGTTCGACGAAAAGGCCAAGACCATCACCATCCGCGACAACGGCATCGGCATGAGCGCCGATGAGGCGGTGACGCACCTGGGCACCATCGCCAAGAGCGGCACGCGCGAGTTCATGGCCAAGCTGGAAGGCGACAAGAAAAAAGACGCCAACCTCATCGGCCAGTTTGGCGTGGGCTTCTACAGCGGCTTCATCGTGGCCGACCGCCTGACGGTGGAAACGCGCCGTGCCGGCGCTGCCGCTTCTGAGGGCGTGCGCTGGAGCAGCGAAGGCACGGGCGACTTCGAGGTGGAAACCATCGAACGCGCGCAGCGCGGCACCGACGTCATCCTGCACCTGCGCGACGGCGAAGAAGAATTCCTGTCGACCTGGAAGCTGAAGTCGATCATCAGCAAGTACAGCGACCACATCAGCCTGCCGGTGCTGATGCAGAAGCAGACCTGGGACAGCGAAAAGAACGAACAGGTCACCAGCGACGAGTGGGAGCCGGTGAACAAGGCCGCCGCGCTGTGGACCCGCAGCAAGAGCGACATCACCGACCAGCAGTACCAGGACTTCTACAAGCAGATCAGCTACGACCAGGAAGCGCCGCTGGCCTACACGCACAACCGCGTGGAAGGCCGCACCGAGTACACGCAGCTGCTGTACGTGCCGGCCAAGGCGCCCTTCGACCTGTGGAACCGCGACAAGCGCGGCGGTGTGAAGCTGTATGTGAAACGTGTGTTCATCATGGACGACGCCGAAGCGCTGTTGCCGGTGTACCTGCGCTTCGTCAAGGGCGTGATCGACAGCGCCGACCTGCCGCTGAACGTGAGCCGCGAGCTGCTGCAGGAAAGCCGCGACGTGAAGGCCATCCGCGAGGGCAGCACGAAGAAGGTGCTGTCGATGCTGGAAGACGTGGCCGAGAATCAGAAGGACAAGTACGCCGCGTTCTGGGAACAGTTCGGCAGCGTGCTGAAAGAAGGCATCGGCGAAGACCACGCCAACCGCGAACGCCTGGCCAAGCTGTACCGATTCGCGTCCACGCACGCCGACAGCGGTGTCGGCTTCGAGGACTACGTTGGCCGCGTCAAGGAAGGCCAGGACGCCATCTACTACGTGACCGCCGACAACCTGACCACGGCCAAGAACAGCCCGCAGCTGGAAATCTTCCGCAAGAAGGGCATCGAGGTGCTGCTGCTCACCGACCGCGTGGACGAGTGGATGCTGAGCCACCTGTACGAATTTGACGGCAAGCCGCTGACTAGCGTGGCCAAGGGCGGCATCGACCTGGGCAACTTGCAGGACGAAGAAGAAAAGAAGGCCGCCGAGGCCACCGCCGAAGCGCTCAAGCCGCTGCTGGACAAGCTGAAGGCCACGCTGAAGGACCGCGCCAAGGACGTGCGCACCACCACGCGCCTGGTCGATTCACCGGCCTGCGTGGTGGCCGACGACGGCGACATGAGCGGCCACCTGGCGCGCATGCTCAAGCAGGCCGGCCAGGACGCCCCCAAGAGCCTGCCGATCCTGGAAGTGAACCCCGAACATGCGCTGCTGAAGCGGCTGGATTCGGCCGCTGGCGCCGAGCGATTCGACGATCTGGCGCACATCCTGTTCGACCAGGCCTTGCTGGCCGAAGGTGGGCAGCTGGAAGACCCGGCGGGTTACGTGCGGCGGGTCAACAACTTGCTGACTGCGTGACCTTCTGACCTTCTGACCTTCTGACCTTCTGACCTTCTGACCTTCTGACCGCACGAAGTCACGACCTCATGAGGTCATGACTTCGAGCTGCTCACGCAGCTGCGCCGTCTGCTGGCTCCAGTAGGCGGCGCTGCCGAAGAAGGGAAAGTTCAGCGGAAAGGTGGGGTCGGTCCAGCGCGCCGCCAGCCAGGCGCTGTGGCGCACCATGCGCAGCGTGCGCAGCGGCTCGATGAGCATGCGCTCGCGGTCGTCGAAGTCGCAGAACTGCTCGTAGCCTTCCAGCAGGTGGTTCAGCTGCTGCGCCATGGTGGTGTGGTCGCCCGAGACCAGCATCCACAGGTCCTGCACCGCCGGGCCCTGCATGGCGTCGTCCAGGTCGACGACGTGCGGCGCACCGTCACGCCACAGGACGTTGCCCAGATGGCAGTCGCCGTGCAGGCGCAGCGTGTTCAGCGGGGCCACGGCATCGAAGGCGGCTTCGACGGCGCCCAGCGCCCGTTCGCAGGCGTCTTGCCAGGTGGCCGCCTGGGTGTCGGGCACGAAGGCGCCGTCCAGCAGCAGCTTCAGCGCGCCACGGCCGTCGGCGCGGGCGTTCAGATGGTGGCGGTGCACAAAGGCCTGGCGCCGGCCCACCGTGTGCAGACGGCCGATGAAACGGCCCAGCTGTCGCAACGCGGCCGGGTCGTCGAGTTCAGGTTCGCGCCCGGCGCAGCGCGCGGCGGCTGTGTAGCGATGGGGGCCTTCGCTGGTCTGCAGACAGGCCAGCGTGGGCGGGTCGCCGTGCAGCGTCAGTCCTGGTGCATCGGGCGCGGCGTGCAGCACCAGCGGCGGCACGACGGGCACCTCGGCAGCCGCCAGTTCCAGCGCGAAGGCGTGTTCTTCAAGGATCTGCGCGTCGCTCCAGCGGCCAGGGCGGTAAAACTTGGCGACCACGGCTTCCCGGCCCGGCACGCCGTCTTCCAGAAAAACCTGGAAGACGCGGTTTTCGTAGGAGTTGAGCTGCAGGATGCGGCCGTCGCCGCGCAGGCCCACGGCATCCAGTGCGTCCAGAACCTGCTGCGGGCCGAGGTTGAGGTAGCCGCTCAATGGCGCAGCGAGGCCACCGGAATGTCGATCTTCACGGACACGGCTTCTTCTGGCGTCATGGGCACTTCGCGCACAGTGACACCGCTGCGCAGCGAGCCAAAGCCACTGACGATGGCGCCATCGGCATGGCCGTCGGCACCGAAGAAGGAGTCTTGCAGGTAGCCCGAATCGGCCCACAGCGTGGTGCGTTCGCGGCGCTTGCTGGCCAGGGTGCTGGCCAGGTGGTTCCGTGCTTCGCTGACGGCCGGTGCAGCCTGCGGGCCGCGGCTGGCTGGCCCGGTCTGCGGCACCAGCAGTTGCAGTTCAGGCACCGAAGGCAGTTTGTCCACCGTGCAGCGCAGGTAACGCACCTTGCAGGCCGCCAGCACCGACTGCTTGATCTGCAGCGAGCGGCGCGAACTGCCGCGGTCGGATTCCAGGTCGATGGCCGCCAGCACACGCCCGTTGGTGCTGCAGATGGCAAAACTCACGTGGCTGGCACCCAGCAGGTCGAACCAATAACGCACTTCGCTGGGGTCGGTGGGCTGAGAAAAGCGCACCAGCGGCAATTTGGACAGCACCACGTGGTGCGGCAGCGCCTCACGCAACTGGCGGTAGACCCTGCGCTCCTCGCTGCTGAACACCGGCCGCGCGGTGAGTGTCCATTCGGTGGGCAGGGGCAACTTCTTGTTGCCGCGGCGGGTCAGCGCCGTGAGCACGGCGGCGCCCAGCAGCAGAGCCAAAGAAATCGACGCCAGTAACCAGGGAAGTAGCTGCTGCATGTTCGACCGCGCGGCCTGCTGAACCCTGGCGAAATGTCCAGTGCTGCAGGGGTGATCCTGTCGCGGGAAGATCATGTTACTGCCTGTAGCCCATGCGGCCATCCCGCAATCGTGTGGCGGCTCGTGTGCGGGCCCACCTGGGTTGCGGGGCTGACGATCAGGCGGTGGAGGCCACTGAACTTGAAAGTCAGCATCTACCAGTTCGGCGCCGGAAGTGAACCAAGGGCGGCAAGCGCGGTCTGATGGCCATGCGCAGTTCCACGACAGCAGCTTGTTGGGCCCTGCTGGTGGCGTGCTGTCACGGCCCGGCCTGGTCCCAGCCCTCAGACCCGCTGCAATCGGCCGGTTGCGTGCAGGCGCTGAGCACCTTGCAGGACGTGGAGGGGCAACTCGCTGCCGGCCCTCAGGCCGCAAGCGCTGCGCCGCATGACGCCGATGCGAGGCGGGATCAGGCCCGGGCGCAGTTGGCCAAGCTCAAACGCCAGGCTGCTCGGATCTGCCTGGGCACCGGTTCACTGGGCGCGCGGGGCGCTCATGACCAGGCACCACGTGGTGGCCTGCAAGTGCCCGCGCCGCCGCAGCCAGCCCCGGCCCTTGCACCCAGAGCGGCAGGTTCAGGCGACGGTGGACCCGCTCATACCCCCTCTGCCCCCTCCGCCCCCTCCGCCCCCTCCGCCCCCTCTACCCCCTCCACCCGGGCTGCCCCCTCTGCCCCTGTCACGCAGCGGCCCTTGCTGTCCATCACCTCGTGCGATGCCAACGGCTGCTGGTCCAGCGACGGCACGCGGCTGCAGAAGTTTGGCTCTCAACTGCTGGGGCCGCGCGGCTTTTGCAACGTGCAAGGTTCGGTCGTGAACTGTCCTTGAGCCTGGGTGCCCGGTAAGGCACAGGGTTCGCCGCGCCGCCAGCGCCGCACGCCATGGAAACGGATCGAGTGCAGCCAGGGCCGGGCTGCCGTGCCGCCATGCCCCTAGCCGGCGGCGGCAGTCGCCTCGCGAACGGCGCAACGCGACGACGCGCAAGCGGTGCGGAAGGCATCAAAGGCGGTGTCTGAATTCCATATCTCACGCAGAGAATTTCGCCGCAGATTGCCCGCTGGCGCTTGGGCCCGGGCCATGCCGGTGGCCGCGACGTTGCCGATCGGATCGACATGGCAGACCATGTTGCCGCATTCGCAGCCGACGTTCTTGAACAAGCGGCGGCTGGTGAACGGGTCGCGGTGGGGCATCTCGATCGGGCAGCGGCTGGTGGCCTGAAGCGCGCTCGCCTGCTGCCACAGGTGGTTCGTTTCCTCTTCGCTCAGCGTCAGCCCGGCGTGCTCGGCAGCACGCCCCACGGGCATCACCGTTTCGAGGATCAGCTTGCTCAAGGCGTGGTCGTTCGCCCAAGCGACGAGCGACTCGAGATCGCCGGTGTTGCCCTTCATGAAGACGCGGTGGAGTTCGATGGGCACCGCCAGCAGCTTCAGATTCTCGATTCCCCGAACCGCGGCTCGGAAGGCCCCCGCTTCGCCGCGGACCGCGTCGTAGACGCTTTCGCTGCTGCCTTCAAAGCTGACCTTGAAGGTATCGATCTTCAGGCCGCGCAGGGCCCGCACCACATCCTCGGTGGCGGCTGCGGCGTTGGTCGCGATCCGAACCGCGACGCCACGGCGATTGGCCTTGCGGATGATTTCTGGAAGGTCAGCGCGCACCAGCGGCTCGCCGCCCCCGAGCGACAGGTGAAAGCAGCCCATATCAGCGAGTTCGTCGATCAGGCGGTGGACCTCTTGTGTCGTCAACTCGCCGGCGTAAGGATTACCGGACGAGGCGTAACAATGCCGGCAGCGAAAATTGCAGGCATTGGTGCACGAGAAGTGGACCCGGGTCGGTGCCGAAAGCCGGCCGCTCGGCGGCCTGAGGTCTTCAATGAATGCGCCGGCAAACCGGCCCTGAGCATCCAGCATCCCGACCGACTGACACAGGGCGGTGAAGCGCTCGAAAACCGTGCGCTGAACCTTGCTTCGCAGGCGCTCGAAGACCTGGTCGAGCGATTTCGTGGCCAGCAGGCGCAGGATGTCGGTGGCATCCTGGTCGAAGGCGATGTAGTCGACTTGCTCGCGGTCGAAGATCAGCGAGCCGAAAAACTCGGGGCGGGCGACGAAGCGCGTGCGGCCCGCGCTGTCACCCCGCAAGGGTTCGATCTCCGGCAAGTGGCTCAGAATCTCCATCAACTCTTTGCGCACCGCGCCCGGTACCGATCCCCAGTCGACGGCAAGCGGACTTGCCAGCGTTGGCGGTGCGATCTTTCGCAGCAAGTTGCCCAGGTCCGCGGCGACGCGCTTGGCCAGGTCGTCGGGGCTTGTGAAATTGCTGACGACGAGTTGGCCAACCTTGGTTTTGAATCGCGCAAGGCGATCGCCAGCCGGGCCCGAGTCGATGAACTTTTTCTTCCACGGAAATTCCGGGTCGATCCGGTAGCAAAGGCATTTTTTGCCCGTCTGCACCGCCCACTCGAACTCTTGCTCGGTGATCGAGGGGCCCTCGGGATCGGGCTGCCAGCCGTAGCGCCAGGCGTAAATGCCGAGCAGCACGTCGCATTCGCTGATTTCCTGGGTGCAGGCAGATTCGGGGCCGTCGGGTCGGCTGCCGAAGTACTCCATCGCCTGAACGTCGGCCTTCATGCGGTGGAGCACCTCGAGCACTGCCTTGCGATGCTCGGTCAGGTCTTCAAAGGTCGAACTGAGAAAGACTTTGATCACGCGGCTTCGGGTCAACAGGTGGCAGGAGCGCTGAAGCGATCAACGCGTCTTCGGCCAGCCTAACATGGCCTGCAGCCATCGCTGGTTGCCGAGCCGCCCCCGGGCTACCAGTGCTTCAGGATGCGCGTGGACAGCGCCCGGCGTTCGGCGGTGCGGCCGTTGTGCATCTGCGCCACCATCGCAGCGTCGCGCTCGCGGTGCAGCTCCAACGCCTTGCTGGTGGTGTTTTCCGGCCGCGCCTCGTCGACATCCCAGAAGCGGCCATGGCCGCGCACCGCCGGCCCGGCGGCGTGTGGCGGCGGATCGAACTCGACTTCGCCAATGCCGTGGAACTGCGTGTGCGGCGTACCGGGGTGGGTGCCTGTCCAGCGGTAGACGATGCGTCGTTGTTCGAGCACCAGTTCCACCGCGAAACCGCTCCAGTGCGCTGCCGGCTCGCCCTGCACGTCGTAGGCCTGGCCGCGCAAGTGGATGGTCTCGCTGGCGTCGTCGAATTCGATGCGGAAGAAGCTGACGGCGCTGGCCCCTGGGCCGCGGATGCGTTGCCACCAGTCGCCGCCCACCAGCGCTGCCAGCGCCACCGACTGATCGCGCCGCACCATCGCCGCCGGGCTGATGCGGCGCAGCGCGCCGAGCTCGACCACGCGCTGCGCGATCTGGTCCAGCCGCGCCGCCAGTGCGTCGGGCAGCGCCTGGCCAGGCGCCGGTGCGTAGCTGGCGGAAACGACGGCCAGCAAGTCGCTGGGCAGCTTGAGGTCGGCGTCCCTGCGGTGCACGACGAAGCAGCGCGGCCGGCCGAGCGCGCCAATGAAAAGCCCCAGCTCGAAGATGACGTTGTCGCGCGGCGCCTGCTGGCGGCGCGTGCGGCTGGTGACGCGGTCGTCGGCAGTGAACACGGCGATGGCGAAGTCGGCTTCGCGCGCCTGCTGTTCCAACGCCTCGATGTAGGTGCTGGACAGGCCGAACTCGCTGGTCCACAGGCGCACGTCGGCGCGTTCGGCCAGGCGCGTGCGCAGGCCGTCGTGCAGCGCCTGTGCCTCGACCAGGCCTTCGCTGGACGAGGCGATGAAGATGCGCGGGCCCGTCATGGCGGGCGGCCGTGGTCAGGGCAGGGCGTGGTCATGCGGCGCAGCCTGCGCGAGCATCGGGCCACTGTCAACCCGAAACGCGCTGAGAGCTGCACCGACTTCGTTCCCCTGGCCGCCGGCCACATCACCGGCCTGGGCGTCATCGGCAGTCTGGCGCCCGATGATCGAGCGCCAGACGAATGCGGCCAGCGGCCGTGGAGCTGAGTGCGCTGAGTGCGCTGAGCCTGTAGGCCGACGCTGGCCTCACCACTTCGGCGGCAGCTTCTTGAGCAGCACGATGCGCTCGCGCGAGACCTCGATGTAGCCCCCCTTGGCCAGGTCGGTCAGCAGCCGGTTGACCATCGCTTTCGAAGCCCCGACGCGCTCGGCGATGCGCTGCTGGCTCAGTGGCCCGGGCACCACGCGCTGGCCCTTGTCGTCGACGGCCAAGGCGTCGAACAATCCCACGAGCCGGCCGTAGACGTCCACCGAAGCCAGCCGGCTCACGGTGCGCGTGAGGGTGCGCACACGCTGCACCGGGCGCTGGATCAACTGGAAGGCCAGCTCGGGCCGCTGCGCCAGCACACGTTCGGCCTCGGCGCGCGTCACGCGTGTCAGGCGCGAACGCATGGTGACCTGCACGGTGGCGGCGCGGGGCTCGCCGCTGAGCATCAGCTCGCCGAACAACTCGCCGGCACGCAGCGTGTTGAGCTCGACCACGCGCCCGCCATCGCCGGCCACGAAGGCGCGCAGTTCGCCTTCGTGGATGAGGTACATGCAGTCGGCCACGTCGCCTTCGGCCACCACGGTGGCGCCGAGCTCCCAGGTGCGTGTCTCGCCCAGCCGGGCCAGCTCGGCCAGGATGTCGCTGGAAGTCTCTGGCCTTGCCTCTTCCAACATGCCCTCTCCTGGCTTGCACTGAAGGCGGCGACTGTAGCGGCACGGCCCGTCAGCCGGTCAGCCGGTCACTATTGAACGGCGGTGCGCGCGGTGAGCCTGGCGTTGCGAACATGCCTGCATCGGTCGCTCATCGCCGGCCGTTTCAGGAATGCCCACCATGACCCACCGCACCGCGTTGTTCCTCTCTGTTTCCTTCACTGCCGCCGCGCTCGTCGGGGCCTGCTTCTCCCCGACCGCGCAGGCGCAATCCGTGCCCTTGCGCGACAAGCTGTACGCCAACGCCGCGGTCTCGTTCCAGCAGGGGCGCTTCCCCGAGGCCTATGGCCGCTTCACTGCCCTGGCCGATGCCGGCCATGGGCCGGCGGCCGAAGTGGCGCTGTTCATGGCCCAGAACGGCACTGCCGTGTTCGGCAAGGACTGGGATGTGACCCAGGAGCAGCTGACGGCCTGGGCTGCGCTCAATGGCCGGGCGGCACCCGTCCTGCAGGCACGCAGCTACCCGCGCACAGTGGCGCCCCTCAGGCAGACATCGCGTTGAGCGCCGCCCCCAGCCCAGCGCGACACAGCCCGCGCTGCGGTTGAGCGACGCGACTGAGCGACGCGGCCGAGCGAGGCAGCCGAGCGGCATAAACGCGCACCTAAACTGCCGGGGATGACATCCCCGGCCGATCTCCGCACACCCTTGGAAGCCGCCATCGCGGCGCTTCAATCTCAACGCGCCGCTTTGGGCGACGCGCTGGTCGACGCCGCCCTGGCGCCCTTGCTCGAACGCCTGGCCGCGCAGCCTGGGCCGCCTGCGCCGCGCACACCCACCGAACCCACCGAACCGGCCCGCCGACTGCGCCAGGTCAGCGTGCTGTTCCTCGACATCGTCGGCAGCACGCAGCTCATTCAGACCCTCGACCCCGAAGAGGTGCAGGCGACGGTCGACGGCGCGCTGGCCGCCTTCACCGCCATCGTCAAGCAACACGGCGGCGAGGTGCTGCGTTATGCCGGCGACAACCTCAAGGTGGCCTTCGGCGCGCACGACACGGCC
>Ga0105048_10014998_pt1 | contig 12042 bp, 8 predicted proteins | sample MAT05_FD_78382 | JGI IMG/M metagenome (GOLD analysis project Ga0105048, IMG submission 78382) | Freshwater microbial communities from Lake Fryxell liftoff mats and glacier meltwater in Antarctica - MAT-05 | ecosystem: Environmental > Aquatic > Freshwater > Ice > Liftoff microbial mat | place...
AAACACTTCGTCGCTATTTGGAATAAATTCTTCGAGCACTTTACCATTCTTATCTTCAATGCGTGTGATAAACGTTGGTTGAATATAGGTGCCTTTATTGGCGAAAGTCGAATTAGCACCGACCATTTCAAACACACTAATATCAGGTGTTCCAAGGCAAATAGAAGGAACTTCCGGAATGTTGGCAGTAATGCCTAACCGTTTGGTTAATTTTACTACAGCTTGAGGCCCGTATTGTTTCATCACCCATGCAGTTACATAGTTGATTGAATTGGCAAGTGCTTTCTTGAGGGTAATCATTTTGCCGGCGTTTTTATCGTTGGGTCCATCCGAATTATCGGGACACCAATTACTGCCTTCGGGTAAAGAAATACAAGTGCGCACATTGGCCACTTGGAAACAAGGCGAAAGTCCGTTGTCGATTGCTAAGGCATAAACAAAAGGTTTAAATGTTGAACCAACCTGACGCTTGCTCACTTTTACGTGGTCGTATTTAAAGTGTTTGTGATTGATGCCGCCTACCCAAGCTTTAACATAGCCGGTTTGCGGCTCAATGGCCATGAAGCCTGTTTGCAAAAAACTTTTATAATATCTAATACTATCGTATGGCGTCATTATGGTATCAATTTCTCCGCGAATACTGTAAACACGCATGTTAACAGGCTTGTAGAAAGTGGCAAGTATTTTGTCTTGTGGCATTCCTGACGATCTTAAGTCACGGTAACGGTCGCTGCGTCTTATTGAAGCAGTCATAATACGCTCGATCTCAACTTTTGAAACGTTCCATGCAAATGGCGCATTTTTTTTTGTTCGACATTCTTTGCTGAACTGTTTTTGAAGTTCGGTCATGTGTTCATGCACCGACTCTTCGGCGTATTGTTGCATGTGGTAATCCAGCGTCGTGTATATTTTTAATCCGTCTTTATAAATATTATAAGGTTTCTCGGTATCAGGATTAATATTTTTTTCGCACCATGCTTTTAAAAAGTTGTCGCGGAGGTACTCTCTGAAATAAGGTGCTAGTCCATCGTTATGGTCTTCGGGTCTGAACACTAAACTTAACGGCAGAACTTTCAAACTGTCAAATTTTTGTCGGGTGAGATATCCATTCTTTACCATTTGATAAAGCACTACATTTCTCCGCAGTAAAGTTGTATCTGAATGCCGAATAGGATTAAAAACAGAGGGATTTTTTGCCATTCCAACCAGCATGGCTGCTTGTTCGATTTTGAGGCTATCTTGGTCGCGGTTAAAATAAATTTGGGCTGCAGATTTGATGCCGACCGCTAGATTTAAAAAGTCGAATTTATTCAGATATAAAGCGAGAATTTCTTCTTTAGTATAAAGTTTTTCGAGGCGTGAAGCGATAATCCACTCTTTCATTTTACGAACCACGAGCTCGGGCTTACTTAGTTTTTCGCGAGGAAACATCATTTTTGCGAGTTGTTGAGTAATTGTACTTCCACCACCTTTTCCACCCATAAAGATTCCCGACACAGATCTTAAGATCGCTTTAACGTCAACACCACTATGATCGTAAAAACGGGCATCTTCGGTGGCGATCAAGGCATTTACAATGTCCTTGTCGAGTTTTTCAAAACTTACGTTAACGCGATTTTCGCTGTAGTACTTACCGAGTATTTTCATATCGCCACTGTAAACAATCGTGGCGAGGTTGTTTTTTGGGTTCAATAATTCGTCAACTTTAGGCAGCGAGCCGAAAAAGCCCAGTCCAACGAGAAAAACTACGAGGAAAAGAAAAAAAAACGGCCCTATTAAAAGAATCCAAAGCCACTTCACGTATTTGCTGTTTTTTTTCACAGAATTCAAATGGTAAATTTAACAAAAACCACCAATCTTCGGCGCGAAATAAGTAAAAATTATACACCTTTGGAATTAGAATTTTTAGGTCTTGTTTTTATGCGAAACGTTTTACTTATTCACGGCGCTTTGGGCGCAAAACAAGATTTACAACTACTTGCTGAAAGTTTAAAAAGTAATGGGCTTTTTGTTTTTTCCTTTTCCTTCTCAGGTCATGGGAGGACAGGTTTTGCTGATGATTTTACGATTACAAGGTTTACAAAAGAACTGAAAGACTTTATTGTGTACAATAAGTTGCAACCTATAACTGTTTTCGGCTATAGTATGGGTGGCTTTGTCGCGCTAAACCTTGCGTCCACCGAGGCGGGACTGATCAATAAAATCATCACGCTGGGGACTAAATTTAACTGGGGCGATGTTTCTGTAGAAAAAGAAATTAAACAATTAAATCCCGATATCATTCGTCAAAAAGTTCCGGCGTTAGCAAAATCGCTCGAAGAGAAACATGGCCCTGCCTGGAAAGATCTGATGCTTAAAACAGCGAGTTTAATGCGGGATATTAATTCTGTTCAACATTTAAACGCTGCAGCGATAAAAAACATCAGTATTCCCGTGCAGATTGGCATTGGCGATAAAGACCAAATGGTGAGCTTTGAAGAGACCATTGAAACCTACAAAACATTACCCAATGCCTCGATGTTTATGCTGCCAGGATGCAAACATGCATTAGAAACTGCCAATTTACATTTATTGAGCCAAGTAATCGTCGAATTTGCTAGATTGAAAAACGATCATTGTAATTAATTTTGCAGTTTAAACCGTCTTGAATGGTCAACTAGCGCATTGGATGATGAACAAATAGCAGATGACTCAAAAAGATTTCTATCGGCGATAGACCGGACGTAATTTGAATAAATTATTTTTTCTTTTCGTATTACCTTAAAATTAATAATCTGTTGGCGTCGAATTTTATAAAGATAAAAAGCAAGATCGTGAAAGACCAAAGTGATGACCCCCCGTAACTAAAAAAAGGCAGAGGAATTCCAATTACCGGCATGAGGCCAATAGTCATACCGATGTTTACCGCAGCATGAAAAAATAAAATGGCTGCAACCCCATACCCGTAAATTCGACTAAAATCTGAACGTTGCCGCTCAGCGAGAAAAATGATGCGAAGGATTAAAAATAGTTCCAAAAATATAACGACCGTACTCCCAACAAATCCCCATTCTTCGCCCACTGTACAAAAAATAAAATCGGTATCCTGTTCAGGTACGAAATCATATTTGGTCTGCGTGCCTTGCAGGTAGCCCTTTCCGAGAAATCCTCCGCTACCAATAGCTATTTTTGCCTGATTAACATTATAACCTTCTTTTTTAAGATCTACAGTACCGCGCCCAAGTAAAACGTCAATCCGCACCTTTTGGTGGTCTTCGAGGTGATTGTATAGGTAATTGGTACCCATTACTACCGACGCTGCTGAGGCGAATACCAGCGCGACGATAATAATATTTTTTCTGATTCGCCTGATAAATAAAAAAGACGCCGCTGAAATAATCGCCAGCGTGATTAATAATCCCCAAATTTGTGTAACGATGAGTGAAACTACAAAAAGGACAGTTCCGAGTAAACCAAAAATTAAAAAATTTACGCTCAAGCCTTCGCGGTATAAAACAATAATAAACGCCAAAAAAACGATGGCCAAACCTGTTTCATCCTGCAATATTTTAATAATGAGTAGAGGTGAAACAATAAATAAAAGAGCGAAAAGCGTGTTCCTGTAATTTTTTAAAATATCTTTTAACCTCAACCTAAATTGTTGGTTAACGACAATCTTTTGGTTACTTAAAAACTTGGCCAATGCGAGATTGGTCGCGAACTTCATAAACTCAGCGGGTTGCACGCCAAAGCCTCCGATTCCAAACCATGATTTACTACCTTTGATCTCGCGGCCAAAAAATAAAACCAAAATATTTGCAACAATTAGAAAACCATAAAACCCGTAGGCGAAAGCGGTGTAAAAGTTGGCATCAATTAATAAAATGGTAAAAGCAATCACAACTGCACTCGCAATCCAGATGAGTTGTTTACCGTATTTTTGACTAGTATCAAAAATATTCTTATGTTCTTCGTCGTAAACTGCGGCATAAATATTAAGCCAACCCATAATTATTAGAACTGCGTAGGTAAGAATTGTTAAGCGGTCGATTCCGTAAAAAGGGGTATTGTCGTTACGTGCCATTTTTATTTTATTTTACCGACCAGGTTTTTCCCGGTAATTAAATTGGCGGCCATCATTTTTTCTTCAACCTGAACTCTTTCTGTTTTTCCTTTGAGGTATTTTTCTATCATTAAAGTAGCAATAGGCGCGGCCCAATCACCGCCGAATCCGGCGTTTTCAACGATGCATGCAATGGCTATTTTAGGATTGTCTCGTGGAGCAAAAGCCTGAAATTCCGCATGATCTTTCCCATGAGGGTTTTGAGCGGTTCCAGTTTTTCCACAAGCAACAATACCATTCATGCGTGAATAATATCCGGTTCCTCCAGGTTCAAAACATTTTTGCATACCGTCAATAACGTTCAAATACGCCGTTTGATTCTGCACGCCCACCATTTGTTTTTCCGTAAATTTTTTATCTATTCCTTTTACAGAGCCAATCCCTTTTACGCAATGCGGGATATAATAAAAACCACGGTTTGCGACAATGGTCACCACGTTGGCCATTTGCAGCGGAACCAGTAATAGCTCAGACTGACCAATACCGAGAGAAACGATCGTATTACTTCTCCAGCGGTTTTCACCAAACACTTTATTGTAATATTGCACTGAAGGAACGTTACCGGGCTTGTCATACGGCAGATCGGTTCCCAAATTCCGGTTGGGTCCAAATGTTTTTACCATATCGCGCCAATAAGTATACCCGTTAACAAACTTTGGAAATCTCTTTTGATCAACAATTTTAGTAAATACATAACTGTAGTACGAGTTACAGGAAGTAGCTATCGAGCCTGGTAAATCGACTGAACCGTGCTTGTGACATTTAGGTTTGTTGCCCATAGGGGGATACCCGCCGTGGCATGGGAAAGTTGTTGAACGGTCGATCAAATGATCATGTTGCGCAATGAGCGCGTCGATTAATTTAAAAGTTGACCCCGGTGGGTACATGGCCGTGAGGGCTCGATTAAATAGTGGTAGTCCCAGCGTATCATAATAAAGCCTTGTGAAGTTTCGTGACCGTTCTTTGCCTCCTACTAGTTCATTGGGATCGTAGGTTGGGCTAGAAATTAAACAAAGGATTTCTCCGGTTGAAGGCTCAATCGCCACCACTGCGCCTTTTTTTCCAACCATTAATTTCTCGCCGTATTCTTGTAAATCTCTGTCGATGGTGCAGTACAATGCTTTTCCCTGAATGGCCAATGTGTCATATTTACCATCCATGTACCGGCCTACTGTTTTATTGTGCACGTCGGTAATGGCCATTTGCGTGCCTTTTTTCCCACGCAGCACTTCTTCATAAGCCTTTTCCATACCGCTAATTCCAATATAATCTCCTTCTTTGTAATAAAGGTTTTTTTCAGCGCCTTCTTTGCTGATCTCTCCTACATAACCCAAAAGATGCGCGGCAGTTGGTCTCGGGTATTTTCTAACGGTTCGCTTCTGTACAAAAAATCCTTTAAAACGGTATTGTTTTTCTTGAAGTGCAGCATAAGTTTGAGCGGACATTTGTTTCTCAAAAATACTTTGTTTCCGGGGTGAATTAGGAGCCTGCGAAGCCTTTTTTATCCGCTTTAAATATTCTTTTTTATCGATCTGTAATACTTCGCAAAGGGCTGTTGTGTCGCAGCCTTTGGTTTCACGTGGAATGACAATTAAGTCGTAAGACACACTATTGATCACCAATAGCTTACCATTCCGGTCGTAAATATTGCCGCGTGCTGGATACTCTGTGAGATAACGCAAGGCATTGTTGCGCGCGTAAACCTTGTATTTATCATCGATCACTTGGATGTAAAACAAACGGCATAAATAAATGATTGCTATCAGGCAAAAAAATCCACCTACAATAATTTTTCTATCCCCGTATTGTGCGTTGGTGCTCATGCGCGCTTCCCCCTATTAAAAAATAAAAATTGGATTAAGTAAATCAATCCGAAAGTGCCGATGCTGCTTAAGATGATCCTTAACAACGTACGGAAAAATTCGGAGAAGCTAAATGCTTCGAGGAAAAACAGACAAAAATGATGGATAACAATGAGTGTTCCGGCGTAACTTAAAAACCAAGCCAGACCCATGTCTTCAACCGTTGGCTTTACGCCCACATCATAACCATCGCGGGGTGCTACGTATTTTAAAACATAATACCTCGAGAAACCCATGATTGTGCAGGCTGAAGCATGCAAGCCCGAAGAATCATAAAAATAATCGATGCTTACTCCCAAAATAAATGAGAGAAAAAGAACCAATAATTTGTTTGTTTCAAATGGCCATAAAATAATTAATAACACATAGGGCAACAAAATGACATAGCTTGTTAAATTGATGTTCTGGATAATTAGCACTTGCACTAATATCAGCAGAACAAAACGCAAAATATTTTTTAGGATCTCAGTTGTCAATTTGTGCCTGTGCGCCTTTTTCTAATGAGTCGCGCTCTGTCTTAAATTTATTATTAATTACGTAAACGTGATTTACTTTTTTCAAATCCGCGCTCAGTTTTACTTTTACTGTGTAAAAATCTTCGTTCTGCCTGCGCTCATAAGAGTCAATAATTCCAACCATAATACCTTCCGGGAAAATACCAGAAAGCTCGCTCGTAATTACAGTATCGCCGGCTTTAATTTTGGCATGTGTAGGGATATCGGTTAATAAACAATACCGGTAATCTTTACCATCCCAAATCAAAGGCCCATAACTTCCATCTTTTTTAAGCTGGCAATTTACGCGCGCATCTTTATGCAGCACGCTCATTACGCTTGCGAAGTTTCCCGAAACGTTAGTAACTATCCCCACAATTCCCTGGCCGCTCATTACGGCCATATCTTGGGTAATACCCTGAGCGCTGCCAATATTGAGGGTTATAAAATTTCTCCTTTTGTTTACAGAAGAGTTTACCACCTTAGCACTTAAGTAAGAATATTGTTGTTTATAAAGCGTGTCGTTACGCTTAAATTCTTTAAGTGGTAAAATAGAATAATTCGTTTTCAAAAAATTTCTGAGCACTGAATTCTCCATCGCTAACTTTTCGTTTTCGTTTTTTAATGAAAAATATTCCTTGGTATTTGCGGCAGTCTGATAAACGCTAGCCACGCCTTCGTTTGCCGAATTTAAAACATGTGAACCCTGATAGCCCTGATGATGAACCATGAGCCATACGCACGTTGTTTGCAAGAGTAAAAAAATAAAAATAAAATTATGCCTTGTAAAAAAAGCAAATAAGTTTTTCACGCGTCAAAAATTATAAATGCTGGTAAAAACCGTCCAAAATAAAGCTACAATTCAGGTGGGGCTATTATTTGATGAGGAAAGGAAATTTATGAACATTTTTAAGTGCAATACCAGTGCCTCTTGCAACGGCGCGAAGGGGATCTTCGCACACATGAACTGGTAGTTTTGTTTTTAAGGAAATGCGTTTGTCAAGTCCACGCAGCAAAGAACCGCCCCCAGCCATAAAAATACCTTTGCGGTAAATATCAGCCGCCAACTCAGGCGGTGTCATTTCAAGGGCGTTTAAAATAGCTTCTTCGATCTTTGAAATGGATTTATCTAAACAGTGTGCAATTTCAACGTAGCTGATGTAAACTTCTTTTGGAATTCCGCTCATTAAATCTCTTCCCTGCACCGCGTAATCAGGGGGCGGATTTTCAATTTCAGTCATGGCCGCGCCTACTTCAATTTTTACGCGCTCTGCACTGCGTTCGCCAATTAAAATATTATGTTGACGGCGCATGTACTCTTCGATGTTCGCGTTAAAATCGTCACCTGCAATTCTCGTAGACTTATCACAAACAATTCCTCCGAGCGCAATCACGGCTATTTCTGAAGTGCCACCGCCGATGTCGATAATCATATTGCCCATGGGTTCTTCAACATCGATACCCATGCCCAAAGCAGCGGCCATTGGCTCGTGGATCATGTAAACTTCTTTAGCGCCTGCATGCTCAGCGCTGTCACGCACAGCACGCTTTTCAACTTCTGTAATACCGCTTGGAATACAAATGACCATTCTTAAAGAAGGCTTGAAAAACCTGCTTCCAGGATTAATCATTTTTATCATGCCCTTGATCATTTCTTCCGCTGCCTGGAAATCTGCGATAACACCGTCTTTTAACGGCCTAATGGTTTTAATGTTCTCGTGCGTTTTGCCATGCATCATTTGAGCAGAACGGCCAACCGCGATAATTCTTCCAGTTGTTCTGTCGACCGCTACAATGCTAGGTTCATCCACAACAACTTTGTCATTATTTATAATTATGGTATTTGCAGTTCCTAAATCAATTGCAATATCCTGCGTTAAAAAATCAAATAATGCCATAAATAGCTAGGGGGTATAAGATTGTAAAGTTAAAAAAATAGACGGCTATTACACAGCGTTTTTGCGCTATTTTTTTAAGTTTTTTAAGAATTAGTTAACAACAGCATTGCAAGGTACGTAAGTGGTAAAAGGCACGACGGATAGTAATTCTTTTATGCTTTTGAATTAATATCCTAAGATCTTCAGCATACTTTTGTAACTCTGCTCTTTAGCGAATAAACGCGTTGTGATCTCTCCATCCTCATCTCTGTCAATCAAAACATGTTTCGGCGCTGGGATGAGGCAGTGCTGCGTGCCGCCGTAACCGCTCAAAGCTTCTTGATATGCGCCAGTATGAAAGAAGCCAAGGTACTGCGGATGCTTCGCGTTTTTTTCAATTGTTGGTAAAAAAACTTGATTAGTATGAGCCTCCGTGTTGTAATAATCCATGCTATCGCAGGTTAAACCACCTAAGTTAACAGGCCCGTAAGGCTTGTCCCAATTATTAATGGCAAGTAAAATAAATCTTTGGTTAATTCCCCAGGTATCAGGCAGGGTTGTTATAAAACTGCTGTCAATAAAATACCAAGTCTCCCTGTCGTTTTGTTTTTTTTGATCAACCACAGAATAAAGGGTGGCGCCGCTTTCTCCTACCGTAAACGAACCAAATTCAGTAAAGATATTAGGCTCATCGATCCCGTTCTGCACACAAAAACTTTTTATCTGGGATACAATTTCTTCAATCATGTATTCGTAATCATATTCAAATCCCAATGAATTCTTAATGGGCATGCCGCCCCCTATGTTCAAGGAGTCGAGGCCGGGACAAACTTCTTTAAGATCTTTATAAATATGCAGACATTTATTTAATTCAGTCCAGTAGTAAATTGTGTCCTTTATCCCAGTATTAATAAAAAAGTGAAGCAGCTTAAGATTAAATTTGGGATTTGGCTTAATTTTTTCATTATAAAGGTTCATGATTTCACTATTGCGAATTCCCAAACGCGACGTGTAAAATAAAAACGAAGGCTCCTCTTCGGTGCTGATGCGGATTCCGAGATTAACCATATCGGCTTTCGCGTGTTTTTTGTAGAAATCAACCTCATCTAGATGATCTAGCACAGGAATTACATTAAAACCATCGTTAATAAGGTCGCAAATGTTTTGCTTGTAAAGCGCCCGCTTATAACCGTTACAAATAATATACGTATCTTTGTTGAGCATATTTTTTTGAAATTGCTCTTTGATAATTTGTAAATCGAACGCTGATGAGGTTTCAATATGAACTTCATTCTTTAACACTTCGTCCAACACAAAACTAAAGTGAGAACTTTTGGTGCAATAACAATATACGTATTTGCCCTTGTAATCCACTTTAGCCATAGCTACATGAAACAAACGCTTTGATTTTTGTATTTGCGAACCTATTTTAGGTAAGTAGCTGATACGTAAAGGCGTACCATATTGTTTTATGATATCCATTAAGCAGATGTCGTTAAAATATAGTTCATTGTCTTTCACTTCAAAACCCTCCTGCGGGAAATCGAAGGTTTGATGAATTAATGTTGAATACAGATTGTCCATTTTCTTGAAGTGTAAGTTAGTTGCTTTGTGTATTATTTCCTAAAGTAAGTGCTTTAGATGGTACAAATTTAAATATTTAGTTTAACAAAAAGTTATTTTTTATATGATAAAACCAATAAAGATCGTTGAGGTTAAAAGTGAGATTGGCGCGGGTACGAGGGGCGCAAGTATGGGTGTTGACGCGATTAAGATCGCGGCGCTTGACTTTGGTAGCAATTTTTTTAAACGTTTCAAATCTGTCGAAGTTCAAAACGAGAATAACCTTCTCCTCGAGCCAGTGGTGCACGATTTCGCCAAAAGGATTAAAGGCATTTTTAGTTTAAACGACAGGATAGCTAAAGAAATTCAAAAAACACTTAAAGCGGATGAGATTCCAATTGTACTCGCCGGCGATCACAGTTCAGCGTTAGGAACTATAAGCGGCATTCGAATAGCCTACCCGGATAAGAAACTTGGTGTTATTTGGATTGACGCTCACGCCGACATGCATAGCCCTTACACTACTCCCAGCGGTAACATGCACGGAATGCCGTTATGCTGTGTTTTAGCTGAAGATAACCGCGACAGGCAACGAAACAAACCTGATGACGAAACCGTAGAATATTGGGAAAAACTGAAGATTTTAGGCGGAATTACCCCGAAAATAACGTATAACGACCTTGTTTTTATCGCGCTCCGCGATTTTGAAGCACCGGAAGAATATTTGATCAAAAAAAATAAAGTGAGAGTTTTTAACTTGCAAGAGATCAGAAAAAAGGCCGTTGAGCGTGTGGCCATTGAGGCATTGAATTACCTCGACCATTGCGACATCATCTACGTGAGCTTTGATGTGGATAGTATGGATTCCCGTATTTCAAGCGGCACCGGCACCCCCGTTCCCAACGGTATTACAGAAAAAGAAGCTGGAAATCTTATTTATTACATCATGAGAAGTAAAAAGATTGTTTGTTTCGAAATGGTAGAGATTAATCCCACGCTTGACAAAGAAAACTTAATGGCTGAAAATGCATTTGAGATTCTTCAAAAAGCCACAAACCAGTTAAGTAACGATTTTTAATCGATCACGATTTTCTTGTTGTAAACTTGTCCATTAATAAAAAGGATTTTTAGGATGTAAATTCCCTTTTTTAAATGCGCAACGTTTATTTCGCTGTTTGTTAAGTGCAATTCACGTGAATTTGCAACCACATCTTCAAGAATCACCTGTTTAATCCTCTCGTTCGACTTTAGATAAATAATGTCTGAAGCTGGATTCGGATAAATTGAAATTGATTCTGACTTAACTTTTTCAGACAAAACCAGCGCGGTATTGCATTTTAACTTATTAATATAATCCCACAATTTATTGTCAAAGGTCGACAATGCAAATGTCACACCTTCGGCGCTATTGCCTTGTCTTACTATTACCATGCCCGAACTAGGCACCACATAAATTTTTTGATCGTTTTTACCAAGGGCACAAAACAGGTCGTTTGGCGCATTTGGAATTAAAGAGCCGTTAAACATAAATTGCAGGCCCGGATTTAAATAACCTGGCTTACCGTTGAGCCACCACAAATAACCGTAAGAAGGATTGTAAGACTGCGAGCTATTAACCATCGCATTAAAATAAGTCTGGTCTTTTAATAATGTGTCGGCATTCCAGATTCCTTTATTTAAAATACACAGCCCAAAACGCGCCATATCTCGAGCTTTGCTATAATAAGTCTGATCAATCCAAATGCCCGTCATGCCTGTTTTTACTTTCAACCAGTTATTCGTAATAACGTTGTAGTTTTGTGAGGCCGCAGCGCTCACAACACTTTGTACCTTTTTATACGACCCCGTATGATAAGCCCAGCGGGTTCCTGCATCAACTTTATAAATAAGACAAGCTTTTGCACTATCTTCATTGCTGCAGGGCGCTGGAGGATTATCCTCCATGCCACTCGTCATTTGCAAAAGGTCTTTTACTTTGATTAGGTTTTCTTTCGCCGGAATTTCGCTACTCCATCCAACGCCTAAATATTGTGAAACACTGTTATTGATGTTTATTAGATTTTTCTGCTGCGCAATACCCGTAATAAACGATGCCAAACTTTTGCTGGCAGATGCCCAATAAAAAGCAGAATCAGAAGTGTAGG
>Ga0105048_10014999_pt1 | contig 12042 bp, 5 predicted proteins | sample MAT05_FD_78382 | JGI IMG/M metagenome (GOLD analysis project Ga0105048, IMG submission 78382) | Freshwater microbial communities from Lake Fryxell liftoff mats and glacier meltwater in Antarctica - MAT-05 | ecosystem: Environmental > Aquatic > Freshwater > Ice > Liftoff microbial mat | place...
CGACACTGATTGTGATATTTTGCGTGCCTCCAGCGATGCCATGTTGCAACTGGAGAGTTATGCCACCGAGATCACCTATACGCTGACCTTCCAAGATTTGCCAGAGCTCGAGCTGCCCAACTCGGAGACGGTGTTGCGCATCAACGGGCAATATGCCTTTGATGACGCCACACGCGCTTCCATGCGCACCTTGGCCCTGATCAGCCGCGAGGAACCTTTGGCCGCCATGGCAGCGATTGGCGAATCACCCGAATTGATTATCGATCTCTACAAAGGGATGACCGCCAATCTTGTGATTACGCTGGATCTGACCAAAGAATGGACAGACATGATCGGTGACGAGGGCGATGTTGAATGGCCTTTGCAGACCAACGTGGAAGTGCGCGTGGTCGAGGGTGTGCTCTACTTCGACATTCACGAACTCAAGCCCATGATCCCAGAATTAGAAGAGACGAACGACTGGGTTGCCATCGAAGTGGTCAAGGCGCTCGAAGAATTGGCGGCAAGTGGGGCGCTGCGCGAACTTTCTGCCGATGTTGCTTCCAGCACCACGGGGCAGTCTGTCCAAGGCTTGGACCCAGCCATGGTCAGCGTGATCACCAGTATGCGCTCGGTCTTTGGCCGGCCCCAGGTGTTGGAAGCCTTTATGGACATTGAACGCCAGGCGGATGCCGAACTAGAGGACCAAGCCGGTGCCGTCTTTGAAACCCAATTCAATGTCTTGGATTTTCTGTTGAGCAAGGAATTTCGCGATCTGCTTCAACAAGTTGTGGAAGTAGCCGCCGCCAGCGAAGGTGACGAAAGTGGCGCGCAAGAGATGAAACAAGCCATCGATGTCTTCTGGTTGTTTGCGCCCATGATCTTCCGCGACCTGGAAATCTCTGGCGCAACCACCGTTGGCCTCGATGACAACTATCTTTATGCGGTCTCGTCACTCTTTCATTGGGATCTGACAACCTTGGTGCAGATTCTGCAACAGTTTGACGCCATGGACGCGGGCGAGACCAGCGATGATATCTACATCGATTTCCTCACCGAGATCCAGAATTCAGCTTTCAACGAAGCGATTAGGGTTGAAGCACCAGTGGACGCGCTAATTGTGCCGCTGGATGAATTGGGCGATCTCTTTGACCGTAGCGCGATCATTGATCGCGATCGCGATGACATTGATGAGCCAATCGAAGATCCAACCGCAGACAAAGATGCCGCCGATTTCTATGCATATGGGCAAGAACAATATAACATTGGCAACCTGGATGGCGCGCTGGAAGGTTTCACCCAGGCGATTAACCTGAATCCAGCGTATGCCGAGGCCTATTATGCGCGGGCGTTGGTCTACACGGATCTGAAAAATTTGAATGCTGCGCTTGATGACTACATCCAAACCTTCGAACTGAATCCGGATAATGGCCAGGCCTATTACACGCGCGGCTTGATCTATAAGCAATTGGAAGAGTATGAAAAGGCCGAGGCCGATTTCAGCCGCGCGATTGACTTGGATGCAACCAATGGCAACGCACTGGTGCAACGTGCCGACACCTATGTAATCCTGGGTGATTACGAGCAAGGCGTGGTAGATGCCACCGCCGCCATCGAGCTTATGCCCGACAATGAATGGGGCTATACTGTCCGCGGCAATGCCTATAGCCAGCTAGAAGAGTACGAAGACGCAATTGCCGATTTCACTACGGTAATTACCCTAAGTCCGAACTATGCCTGGGCCTATACCCAGCGCGCCAATGCCTATCTGGTGCTCGGCGAGTACGAAGCCGCGATTGATGATGCGAGCAGCGCGCTGGAACTAGATGCGCAATCCGAGTGGTCCTATGCGATCCGTGGAACCGCCTATCGCCAGCTCGAACAATACGAAGCCGCGATTGACGATCAAAGCCAATCCGTGGCGATCAATGCCAACTATAGCTATGCCTACTTCGAACGGGGCCTCTCCTATGCCGCGCTGGGCGAGACGGATCTGGCCATCGCAGATTATGATCAAGCGTTGGAACTAGACCCCGACTATATCGCGGTCTATGTCAGTCGCGGGCTGGCTCGCCAAGATGCCGGTGATCTGGAAGGTGCGCTGGCCGATTACGACTTGGCGATCAACATGGACGCCGATTATGCCGATGCTTATAACAACCGTGGCATTGTTTATGAAGCCATGGAACAGTACGAATATGCAATTGTCAACTACAGCGCGGCCATCCAACGCGAATCCGAAGTGGCGCTTTTCTATCGCAATCGCGGCGGTGTCTACCGCCAAGTGGGGCAGACTGCTCGGGCGTTGGCTGATTATGCGCAAGCGATCGAGCTTGATCCCACCTATGCTACGGCCTATAATGATCGCGGCATTCTCTACGAAAACCTGGAACAGTATGACGACGCCCTGGCCGACTATTCCAGCGCGATTGAGCTTGATCCCGAAGAGCCGATCTATTACAGCAATCGCGGCGCAATTTATCGACTGCAAGAGGATTATGGCGCGGCACTGGCCGACTATACCAGCGCCATCGACTTGGATCAGACCGATGCCGTGGCCTATAACAATCGCGGCCTTGCCTATGAGGATCTAGAGCGCTACGAAGATGCGCTGGCTGATTTCGATCAGGCGATTGAACTCGATCCAGAGTACGCTGCTGCCTACAACAATCGCGGTGTCGCCTACGACTGGCTGCAAGAGTACGAAGCCGCGCTGGACGATTATACGCAGGCGATCATGCTTGAGCCCGAAGATCTGCTCTACTATCGCAATCGTGCCGGTGTCTATCGGGCCTTGGACGATCACGAAGCCGCCGTGGCCGACTACACCCAGGCGTTGGCGCTAGATTCAACCGATATTGACAGCTATTACTACCGCGGCGATTCGCGTTATCTGTTGGGCGACTACAGAGGTGCCTTGCGCGATTTCAATCGTGTGATCGAGCTCGATCCCAGCGATGCCGATGCCTATTACGGACTGGGGCAGGTCTACTTCGCCCAAGATGATCTGGAACAGGCCGTTGAACATTATGTGCAGACCGTCGAGCTAGATGCCGACTATGCAACGGCGTATAATGCGCTCTGCTGGACCTATGCCCTGCTCGATCAACCCAAGGATGCGCTGCCCTACTGTGAAGATGCCATTACGCTTGATCCCGATCCCGCCTACTATGACAGCCGCGGCCTGGCCCATGCGCTGCTTGGTGACAGTGAAGCGGCTATTGCCGACTTCCAAATCTTTGTGGACGAGCTGAGCGCTCAAGATGATAAAACGTTGAACGACTATATCGAAAAGCGCGAAGCGTGGATCGAAGCGCTGGAAGCTGGTGACGATCCTTTCACCCCCGAACTGCTCGAAGAATTGCGTACTGAATAGATAAGGCGGGGAGGTAGAGACGCAAAATTTTGCGTCTCTACCTCCCCGTCTCCTTGCCACCTCTCCCTCTTTGCGATTCCCTTGGACAACCGCTATAATTGGCTACTCATTGGCCAGCCTGTCGGTGAATGAATCTATTGGCGATTTTAGATTGTGCTATGCCCGCCTTGCCGCACGCCAAAATCCCAAATCTAAAATCCAACGTCTACAAGTGAGAGGTGTTATGTCAACAACGCCAAAGAAAATTCTAGTAGGGGTCGCGTGGCCCTATGTGAACGGTGAAAAGCATATTGGTCAGATCGCCGGGGCCTATCTGCCGCCCGATATTTTTGCGCGCTACGGGCGCATGATCGGCAACGATGTCCTTATGGTCAGTGGCTCGGACACCCACGGCACACCAATCATGCTGAAGGCCGATGCCGAAGGGCTCACCCCAGCCGCCGTTGTTGACAAATATCACGAACTGTTTGTCGCCGGGTGTGTCGCCTTGGGGTTGACCTTTGATCTCTACACCCACACCGAAACGCAAAATCACTGGGATGTCACCCACAAGCTCTTTTTGCGCCACGTGGAAGCCGGCTATGTTTATCAGGCCGAACAGCAGCAATTGTACGATCCACAAGTGGGCCGCTTTCTGGCCGATCGCTATGTGGAAGGCACTTGCCCCTTCTGTGGCTACACCGATGCGCGTGGCGATCAATGTGATAACTGTGGGCGCATCTATGACGCGCTCGAACTGAAAAATCCGCGTTCCAAGATCACCGGCAACACCAATTTGGAAGTGCGCGTAACCGAGCACTTTTTCCTGGACATGGGCAAGCTCAATCAACCGTTGCTGGATTGGATTCAGACAGGCAAAGAGCATTGGCGGCCCAATGTGATCAACTTTACGCGTGGTCAACTCAAATTGGAAGCGTTGCGCGGTCGCCCGATCACACGCGATATTGACTGGGGTGTAACGATTCCGCTGCCGGGCTATGCGAGTAAACGGATTTATGTCTGGTACGATGCCGTGATCGGCTACCTGAGCGCAGCCGTCGAATGGGCACAGCTCGTCGGTGATGAGCAAGCCTGGCGTCAGTGGTGGGACGCCGGGGTTAATCCCGACGCGCTCATTTATAACTTTATTGGGAAAGATAATATTCCCTTCCACACTATTATCTGGCCGGGCATGTTGCTTGGCTATAACGACAGCACCAACACGCCTAGTGATGAACAACTGAATCTGCCCTACGATGTGCCCGCCAATGAATATCTCATGCTGGGGTCGGGCAAATTTAGCACCAGCCGCGGCAATGTGATTGGCTTTAACTGGATGTTGACTCAGTTTCAGCCGGACGCTGTGCGCTATGTGTTGACCGCGCTGGCCCCCGAAAGTGCCGATGTGGAATTCACCTGGCAAGATTTTATGGATCGCGTCAACAATGAGCTGGTTGCCAATTGGGGCAATCTGGTCAACCGGATGTTGGGCTTTGCCTACAAGCGCTTTGATGGCGTGATCCCAACACCTGGCCCGCTCGATGATGCTGATCGGGCGCTGCTCGACGAGATCAAGGCTGGTTTTGCGACGGTGGGTGATCTGTATGGCGACGTTAAACTCAAGGCTGCGCTGTTGGAAACACGGCGGCTCAGCCAGCGTGTCAATCAATATTTGAATGACAAAGCGCCCTGGAAACTGATTAACGAGGATCGCGATGGCGCGGCAACGGCTGTCTATGTTGCCCTCCAAGCTATCGACTGGTTGAAGCTGCTGTGGGGACCAATTTTGCCCAATAGTAGCGATCAATTGCATACCATGCTTGGCTATTCACAATCGCTATGGGGCCGCCAATATACCGAAACCGTAACCGATGCGCGCGGTCAGCATCTGGTCTTGCGCTATGATCACAGCGCGGCCACAGGGCGTTGGGAAGCAAATCCATTGCCGGTTGGGCAGGCACTGCAAGCACCCAGCGCGCTCTTTACCAAACTGGACGAAGCGATCATGGCCGAAAAGTTGGGCATAGGCGAGCAAACGGATCAGGCGTAACGTGGTCGTCTGTATACGACTTTCAAAACCAAAGTTTGTACCACGTTCTGCCACGCGAGTATGGCGTCCAGCAGGGAATGATGGATATCCAGCACGAAGGTTTGCCATTGCATGACGACTGATAAGAGCCTGTTTTCCGAGCTAGACCAGCATTATATTCGCCGCCCCCAGCTCTGGCTTGTTCTGATCACCCTGGCCTATATGGCGGTGGCGATCAATTTTGCGGTGCAGACCCCAGCTTGGCAAGCCCCGGATGAGCCTGCCCATTACAATTATATTGCCCACATTGCCACCGAGGGCACCCTGCCGGTCTTGCGGGTTGGCGACTATGATCAAGACTATCGCGATCATCTGTTGCGCAAGAACTTTCCGCCGGAACTGAGCGTTGCCGGGCTACGTTATGAATCGTATCAGCCGCCACTCTACTATCTGGCGGGCGCGCTGGTCTACACGCTGAGTGATGGCAATTTGATCGCGCTGCGCCTCTTTGGGGTTGCCCTGGGCGTGGGAATTATTCTGCTCTCCTATTACACTCTCAGCTTGGTCTTCCCCGATAAACCACTGGTCACCCTGGGCGCAACGGCATTTACGGCGTTTTTGCCCATGCATGTCTCGGTAACGGCATCGGTCACCAATGACGCCTTTGCCGAACTCTTATTGCTGGCTGTGCTTGCTGTCCTGCTGCGCTGGACGCGCACACAGTTTATGCAAACACCCGTGGGCAAATCTCTAGACAGCAAGCAACTAGAGAGTAAGCAGGGCGAAAATCCAGCGAGCCGCTACCCATTGCTTCTGCTGGGTTTGCTGTTGGGGCTGGGGCTATTGACGAAAATCTATGCCTACGCTTTTGTTCCGCTGACCTTGCTGGTGATTGTTGCCACCATTTGGCAGCAACAGCATACGTGGCGCAATTTGTGGGTAGGGATCCGCATGAGCCTGTGGGTACTCTTGCCCGCCTTGTTGTTGGGCTTGCCCTGGTGGATACGCAGCATGCAACTTTATGGCGGCTGGGATATTTTGGGTCTTGCCTGGCATGATATGGTCGTGGTTGGCCAGCCGCGCACCAGCGAATGGATCGATGCGCATGGTCTCATGCCCTATAGCGAGCGTGCCTTTCGCTTTACTTTTCAGAGCTTTTGGGGTATTTTTGGCTGGATGGGCGTTTTCATGGATGAGCGCATCTACACCGCCATGTTGATCTTTACCGGCGTGCTCTTTCTCGGCTTGTTGTGGACCATGATCCGCTTGATCTCTGGCAAACCAGATACCGATATTGATGACTATCAACGCTGGGTTTTGTTCTTCTTTGGGTTGATCATCCTCGCCGCTGCCGCTGCTTATATCTGGTATAACACAAAATTTATGCAACACCAGGGGCGCTACTTCTTCTGGGGCTTGTTGCCGATCAGCACCTTTGTAGCCCTGGGCTGGCGCGAGGTAATGCGTCCGTTGCAGGGCATAATTACGGCTTTTCTCGCGCTTGTCCTGGCCGTCGCCTTAACCGTGGCTACCATCGTCAGCGGTGGGCTGAACAAATGGACCTTGCTGACGATTATGCTGATCGCGCTGATACTTTTGTTGCAACCCTTACTGTTTTTGGGCACCGATGGCTATACGCTACGGTGGTTGCCGCAGCGGTTTCATGCATTTTGTGCGCGGCCTGTGCCATCGCTGTTGCGCCGAGGCATCCGTACCGCCGTCTGGATGCTCCCGTTCCTGCTGCTTGCCTTGCTCGACGCGCTGATTCCGGCCTTGTTTATTGTGCCGCAGTTGCGTTAGGTTTTGCTAAATCGATTGCGCGTTATCTACTGCTGGCTTACATGGCTACGTCATTCGGGCATTCAGTAGATTTTTCACTGTGAGAATATTTATGCAGTCAACCATTCCCTTTCCCCGTCACACGTTACCACCCCAGATGCGCCGCCGGTTGGAACGCTCACCGGTAGACTTTGCGGCACTCTTTTTCTTGCTTCTGGTCTTGAGCCTTGCCGCCGGGTTTATCACCTGGCAATTTTGGCATACAAGCCGTATCTATGGCGGCGTGCAAGTCGCGGGCATCAACATCGGTGGCATGACACGCGCCCAAGGATTACAAGAACTGTCACAGCACCTCAGCGATTATCCGGCCCCGGCGGTCAGTCTGCAACTGGGTGAGCAACAATGGCCGATCCCAACCGACCAACTGGCAGTGCAGTCGGATCTGTTGAGCGCCGTCAATCAGGCGTATCTGGTCGGGCGCGAGGGCACCTGGGTGCAGCGCATGACTGACCAAGTGATTGCGTTGCTGGGTAGAGCCAATATTGAGCCGTCTGTAACCTTTAATAGCGATGCATTGCGCCAAGCATTGGGCACGATTGCTGCCCAGGTCCGCCAGCCAAGCCGGCCTGCTCGCCAAATTGGAGAAGTCAATTTGCCTGCCGAAGCCGGGCTGGATGTGGATGTCGAGGGCACGCTGAACAGCTTATTAGCCACCCTGCAAGAGCAGACATCCGCTGCCTTGGTGCGGACGCCGCTGCAAGTCGTCGAACTAGCGCCCGCGAGCGCCGTTGCACCCACGTCCGCAAGCGAAATGGCGGCCCCTGCGCCTCTGTTGACGCCGCTACAACTGCGCGATGCGCGCTATGGCATTCAGCTGGCGCTCGACCCAGTGGTGCTTGGCAAAATTGTGGTGCAACGTGACCCAATCCGCATTGACGAAACGGTGCTCCGCCAACAATTAACGACATGGGCACAACAGCTGGATATTACACCGCAAGACGCGCGTCTGCGTTTTAACGCAGCCACGGGCGGCATTACGGTGATGCAACAGAGCCAGGTGGGCCGCCAATTGGATATTGAGGCGACGTTGGCTTCGGTGCGCGATGCTTTGACCAATGGCGGAACACAGGCGACGTTGGCAATTGCCGAAGTGCCGCCCGCCGTTGATATGAATCGCATTGCCGAGATGGGAATTCGCGAACTGGTGGCAAGTGGTACAACCTATTTTAAGGGCAGCAGCGCCGCCCGCGTGCACAATATTGAGGTCGCGGCGGAACAGTTTGAAGGCTTGGTCATTGCGCCCGGCGGCATTTTTAGCTTTAATGAAGGCGTTGAAGATATCAGCAGCGCCAATGGCTTTGAAGATTCACTGATCATCTGGGGTGATCAAACGGCGACGGGCGTCGGTGGCGGTGTCTGTCAAGTAAGCACGACTGTCTTCCGTGCTGCTTATAATGCGGGACTGCCCATTGTTGAGCGTTATAACCACGGCTATGTTGTCGATTGGTATGGTGAGCCGGGGCTAGATGCCACCATTTTTACGCCAAGTGTTGATTTCCGTTTCCGCAACGACACAGGGGCACACCTGTTGATCGAACCAGTAGTTGACAGCGCCAATGGCATTATGACCTTCAATCTCTATGGCACCAAGCTCAACCGCCAAGTGACTGTAGGCGCACCCGTCACCAGCGAGATCAAAGAAGCACCACCCGCCGAGTATCGTGTGGACGAAGCGTTGGCTCCCGGCCAACAAAAACAGGTCGAGTGGCAGCAACGCGGCATGACGGTCAATGTCACGCGCACAATTGTTGAAAATGGCACCACGCGCACGGACACGATTAGCAGCCACTACCAGCCCTGGCGTGCAGTCTACCTTGTTGCTCCGGGGGCCGCTATCCCCACTGCAGCGGAGAGCACCCTAGAAGCTACCCCCGAAGTCGCGCCGACGGTCTCGCCGATCGATGAGACGACCGGTGCCGTGTTGCCCGACGCACCTGCCGAAGGTCCCTAAGATCGAATCGCAAACCTCCGTAAAATACAATCCCACTCGGCACAAGCTGAGTGGGATTTTTTGTGTGTTGGCCAATCTGCTATACTCCGTATTGCCATAGACAAGAAAAATTTGGTCTGCTTTACGCATATTGTATTTTCAGCTATGCGCGAGTGCGGTATATGATAGAGTTTGCTGCGCCCCAAACCCGAAACACAATTCTGTTCATCTATGGGAGATTATCATGCAAACACCAACCATTGCGTTGTCGCAAGATCAGATCGATTTTTACCAACAGGAAGGCTATCTAACCCTGCCCGCGATTACGACATCCGAAGAAGTCACCTGGCTGCGTGAGATCTATGATCGTCTGTTTGCCGCGCAAGCCGGGCGCGAAGAAGGCAATCAATTTGACCTGGCTGGGGCCGATGAAGAGGGCAAGGTGGCCACGCTGCCGCAGATACTGAATCCTAGAAAATATGCACCCGAGCTGGCCGAAGGGCTTTTTCGCGTCAATGCATTGGCCGTTGCGCGTCAGTTGTTAGGCCCAGAGGCCCAGTCTGGTGGCGAACATGCCATTCTCAAGCCGGCCCGCTATGGCGCACCCACCCCGTGGCATCAGGATGAAGCGTATTGGAGTCCTGACCTGCAATACAATTCGATCAGCATTTGGATTCCGTTACAGGAAGCAACTGTACAGGGTGGTTGTATGCAATTTGTCTCTAAGAGCTATGCTGCGGAAGTACAGCCCCATCATCCCATTAACAACGATCCACGCATTCATGGCTTGGAAGCGGATCATATTCCGGCAGAGCAGATTGTGCCGTGTCCCATTCCCGCTGGTGGGGCGACGATCCATCACTGTCGCACCTTTCATTATGCCGGCCCCAATCTGTCCGACGAGCCACGGCGCGCGTATATTTTGATCTTTGCCCTGCCCACCGAAATGCGCAGCGAAAAACGCATCTTTCCCTGGCAAGCCTTGCAACAAACGGCGCGTATGGAGCGCAAAAAGCAGGCGGCTTTCTCCGTGCTGCAAAAGCACGCGCCAACCTTGAAGAATGCCCCGCTTTCGGGGGATAATTGACAGCCATTTCGCGCCTGTGCTAGAATGCTCGTTGCTATTCTGTTTATACGCATCGATAAACCCTTAAAAATCATAGATCTTGTCGCGTGGATAACGCAACCAATTTTTGTGATTTTTTAATGGATTGTCAATCAGCAAGTTCCCCAATTTGCGCTCATATCGGCATAAACTCGTTGAATTTCATTGATGTCGCCCAGTAGCCTATTTGCGCGTCATCAATAAAATTGGTAAATCAATCGGTGATTGCTGGTGTAGGCTGTTGTGCAACCCTTGCGCTGATGGACCGTAACATTCTGCCATTTTCTATCGACATTTTTATGAGGAGGACTTCATGCAAGACAATCATCCGAATGCGAACGGCGCGCTCAGTCGTCGCCGCTTTCTGCAATTGGTCGGCAGTGCAGCCAGTGTGACGGCATTAGCAGCCTGTGCTGCGCCAGGTGCAGCACCCGCCGCCAACGAAGCTGCCGCGCCCGCCACCGAAGGACAAGAAGTGATCTTCTGGGGCCACGACCAGCACCCTCTGGATCTGGCTGCCGAAGGGTTCGCCAACGAGTATCCAGAGATTACGTTCGTCTCGCCACACCCCGCCGATCATGGGCAGAAGATTAGCGCGGCCTTTGCTGCCGGTAGCGGCTTGCCCGATCTCTACTGGGCCGAAGCGACCCAGGCCCAGGATTGGGGTTGTAATGACTTATTGACTGATCTCACCGATCAGATCAAGCCAGAAATCGATCAATACCACCCGGCCAAGGTCGCAGAAACCTTTATCGCCAAGACGGGCCGCTATGTTGGTTGGCCGGGTGATATTAGCGTGAGCGGTTGGTATTATCGCGAAGACAAGCTGCAAGAAGCCGGCTTTGGCGATGTTGATCTAGAAGCGATCACCTGGCCCGATTTTCTGGGCATGGCCGCAGAATTGAAGGAGCAAGGGCTGTACAGCTTCTGTTTCCCCGCTGATGGTTGGGGCGCGCTCTTCTTCTTTGCGTTGCACCAATATGGCGGCTCGGCTGTGAGCCAAGACGGTCAGAATATTACCGTGGGCAATGAAGCTGGCGTACAGGCCATGCAACTGGTCAAGCAATTGTGGGATTCGGGCGGCGGTTTGGATGTCGGCTGGTGGACCCCACCCTACTGGGCCGCGCTCAAGGAAGGCCAGTTGATCGGCGACTTTGCTGCCTCTTGGGCCAAGGGGTTCTGGGAAGCCAACTTGGAAGGGGCCGAAGATGCCAGCGCATTTGGCAACTGGCGCGTGGCCAAGTTCCCGGGTGGCGACAACATCAAATATCGCACCGGCATCTGGGGCGGCGCACAATTGGTGAATCCCAAGGCTGCTGCGAATACCGAAAATGCAATTACCTTCATGAAATATGCCTTGGGTAGTGTTGACGGCGCAACCCTTTGTGGTGAATGGGGCATTATCCCAGCCTATCGCCCCTATCTGGAATCGGAAGCCTTCTTGGCGCAACGTTCGCCGGTCTTTGGCGATTGGGCCTTTGGTGAGTTCTGGGCCGAGCAAGAAAAAGAGCTGTCGCCCGAATATTTCCGCCCGGCTGGCTATGGTGCTGTCGAAGCCGTGATCGGCAAAGAAATGGTGCCGATTTTGATGGACGAGTACTCGGTGGAAGATGGCATGTCGCGCATTGTTGAACTGGCAACCCCAGACTTCGAGCGCACACGCTGCGCGTAAGTAAGCACGTAGTGAGCTACCCAAGGCTAAAGCGCCTGGGCTTCCAAGTCGGTGACTTGGAACTTTTCGGGGGCTGAACGGCTTACTAGCGCCACTCATGTCGATCTTGCGATCATCCACCCGCGTAACTTTC
>Ga0105048_10015007_pt1 | contig 12037 bp, 8 predicted proteins | sample MAT05_FD_78382 | JGI IMG/M metagenome (GOLD analysis project Ga0105048, IMG submission 78382) | Freshwater microbial communities from Lake Fryxell liftoff mats and glacier meltwater in Antarctica - MAT-05 | ecosystem: Environmental > Aquatic > Freshwater > Ice > Liftoff microbial mat | place...
CCCTCGGCCCAGGCTTTGAAACGGGGCCAGAGGATTTCGCGGAGGAGGATCTTGATACATGCGGCGGCGGGGATGGCGATGAGCAGGCCGTAGACCCCGGCGAGGACGCCGCCGGCGAGGGATGCGAACAGGATCGTCGGGGTGTCCATGCCCGTGGCCTCGCCTTGGATCCGCGGGGTGAGCAGATAGTCGTCCAGGCCTTGCTGGCCCATGTTCACCGCGATGGGGGCCAAGACGATCCACCACCACTGGGCTTGCCAGGAGACGTCGGACGGTTCGAGGAACATGGCGAGGATGACGACCGGGATGCCGACGCTGGCGGCGTAGGGGACGAGCGTGAGGGCGCCGATGACGGGGCCGAGCAGGAGCGGGACGGGGGCGCCGATGAGCCAGTAGGCGGCGGTGTAATAGAGGATGAGGATGGAGCAGATGATGAGTCGGCCGCGGATGAAGCCGCTGATGACCTTGTCCATCTTGTGGAGGAGGTCGATGACGAGCCCGCGGCGGCGTTCGGGGATCATGCTCTCCCAGAAGGCCAGGACGCGGCCCCAGCCGGTGCAGATAAAGAAGAAAAAGAAGGCGGTGAGGAAGCCGCTGAAGACGAGCATGCCCAGTGAGAGCATCCAGCGCAGCACGGCCTGGAGCGCGTCGGCGCCGGTGGCGATGGCGCGTTGGCCGATGGCCTGGGCGTTATCGCGGATGAAGGTGGTCGCGGTTTCGAAGAAGCGATAGAGCTGGAGGGAGGTGTTGTCGCGTTCTTGTTCGTAGGCGGGGCTGTGATCGGTCTCGGGGGGCACGGGGCCGTGGAGGGCGGGGTCTTGAACGTCGGGGGTGTGTGGGACGGCGGTCTGAGCGGCGGCGACGGGGCGGCCGCCGCGGGCCCGGGCGCGTTCGGCCTCGGCGCGGAGGTCGATGAGGCGCGTGGCGAGCCGCTCCCACGCCTTGGGCAGGGCGGCGCGGGCTTGGGCGTTGTCGGGGGCTTTGACGACGTCGACGAGGTTTTGGACGTTGGTGCCGACGCGTTGGGCGTAGGTGGTGCCTTGCAGCACGCCCACGGCGACGCCGATGGTGACGGGGGCGATGACCATGACGAAGGCGAAGAGGATGATGCCCAGCGCGGCTCCTGGCCGGCTGACGGCCGCGCGGCGGGTCACGCGGCTGACCAGCGGCTCGAAGAGGTATGCGAGGGCGATGGCGAGCAAGAGCGGGACGGTGACCAGGCTGAGGAGCCAGCCCAGGTAGAGGATGCCGAAGACGGTGGCGAGGATGAGCAGATCGCGGACGGGCTGGATCTGCCAGAGATGCATGGTGCGCCAGTCGCGCGGGGCGGCGGGGCCTAGGTTGCCGCCGGCTTCGAGATGGGGCGGATTCGAGTCGGGCATGGGGACAGGGTACCTCAGCGGGTGGCGGCGTGCCGCGTGAGGCGCAGCGTTGGCGATCCCGCGCGCTGGACGGTCGGTGTGTTAACCGGGAACTAGTGCTGGCCGGTCAGCGACTCGGGGGCGAAGGCCTCATCGAAGTCGTAGACGTCGCGGAAGTCGCCGAAGGTGTCGTCGCCGGAGGGGCGCATCGATTCGCGGTCGATCATGGCGTAAACCATGACGCCGAAGTCCTCAGTGCGATGGATGCCCCAGCGACCCAGGACGACGGGGGCCAAGCGACCCCAGCGCTGGATGGCGAGGTCGCGCAGGCCTAGGCAAAGCTGCTGGCCCGAAACGTGGCGATTGATCTGCGGGGAGTTGTTGGCGTCGGCGGCGTCGGCACCGTGGACCATGCCGACGGTGTGGGCGAGGCCATCGCGGACGAAATCAAAGGCCGGTTCGGGGAACCGCTCCGCGCGTCGGCGGATCTTTGACCATTCGTGTTTGGGGAGCGGAACCTTCAACCGCGGGACCTCCGATGGCTGGCGGTACGAACCGAGACAGGTATCGGCCTAGCGCTGAACTCAGGTAAAGTTTATCCCACTGGAACGTGTTTTCAGGGAAGAGTCCGGGTTTGTGAGCGTTGTTTCATCTTCTAGCTGGATCGCGTGCGAACCGACGGCCCCGAAACGCTCTGGCTGGTCGCCACGGCCCATCGCAGAAGGGCCCCCGTCCAGGGTGATCCAGCCGAATCGATTCCGACGCGCGGGGTATTGACAACCGCCGCGGCCTCGGTGGCAGTTAAACGTCCGGATTGGAGCCACAGTCGCGGGTCATTGACGAGGTCGAGCCCGGAAAAACTGACGTCGAGCGCCAGGGCCTTGGCGAGGCAGCCGGGCCCCCTTGCCAGGTGGTGATCGGGGACGGGGCGGGGGCCGCGGTGCTCGCGCATTTGGTCGAGGCCATCGAGCGGTTCGGCGGCGCGGAGGAGGACGGCGACGGGCTCGTCCACGGCGCCGCAGACGACGTTGAGCAGGTGGTGCATGCCGTAGGTGAAGTAGATGTAGGCGGTGCCGGGCGGGCCGTACATGGGCTCGACGCGCGGGGTGCGTCGGCTGGCGAAGGTGTGGCAGGCGCGGTCCTGGACGCCGACGTAGGCCTCGGTCTCGACGATGCGTGCGGCCAGGCGGGTGCCGTCTGGCAGGATGCGGACGACGACGCACCCGAGCAGGCGCGGGGCGAGCGTGGCGGCGTCGGTGGAGTAGAAGCGCCGGGCGAGCTTGCGTTGGCCGCCGGGCATGGCGGATCAGGCGTAGGCGTGCAGGCCGGGGAGGAGGAGGTTGACGCCGAAGTAGCACCAGAGCATGACGAAGAAGCCCAGGACCGAGAGCCACGCGGTGGCGAGGGCCTTGTTCTTGAGGCTTCCGTGGCGGAGATGGACGACGATGAGGTACACGACCCAGGTGAGCAGTGCCCATAGCTCCTTGGGATCGAAGGCCCACCAGCGGCCCCAAGAGTGGTCGGCCCACCAGGCACCCAGGAGGATGCCGACGCCGAGGGTCCAGAAGGCCATCTGGAGGATGGTCATCTGGGCGGAGTCGAGGTCGGCGAGGATGCGGGCGCGGCCCTTGGGCTGGGTGCCATCGAGACCCAGCGCGGCGGCGGAGACCGCCGAGATGCTGGCCTGCGGGAAGACGGGGCCGGCGGCGGCGGGCTTGGCGAAGTAGTGCGTGCCGAGGTAGAAGAGGCTGACGATGAAGCCCAGGGAGATGAGGCCGTAGGAGATGAGGACGGTGGTGACGTGGTATTTGAGGAGGACGCTGGTGTTGAGGATGGCGGCTTCGCGCTCGATGGCGTAGCCGGGGATGCCCGTCTGGGTCGCGGTGACGAGGACCAGGAAGCCCACGGCGGCGACGGCGGCGGCGAAGAGGGCCTGACGCTTGATCGCGGCGAGGACCAGCCCCACCACGGCGGCGAAGAGGCTGACGCCGGTCATCGATTCGAACTGGTTCTGGATGGCGAAGCGCTCTGCGATCAGGCAGCGCACGGTGAACCCGAAGGCGTGCAGACTGGCCGCGACCAGCAGCGTGGCCAGCCCGGCCCAGAGGAGCCAGCGGCGGCCGGTGCCGAAGCTGAGCATGAGGAAGACGAGTGAGAGCGCGTAGAGCCAGAAGCCCCACTCGAAGGCGTTGGAGCGGTTGTACGTGAGTTCAAGGCTGCGGCGGGTGGTCGGATAGATCTGCGGGTTGATCGCGGGGAGCGCCTCGGCCAGGGCCTTGGCGGCGGAGTTCACGCCGGCGGCATCAAGGTTGCGCCATGACTCGCCCAAGGCCCGCACGGCCTTGGCGGCGGGGCTGTCGGGCGCGAGCGTGCCCAGGTGCAGCCAGGGCTGGTCGGCGGTGGCGGCGGGGACCATGTCAAAGTTCTGGGCCCCGAGGGCGAAGAGCATGAGCGATTCGTGGACCTTGCCCATGGCTTTCTGATAGACGTCCTGCATGCTCACGGAGCCGACTTCGGCGCTGAGCATTCCGACCTGGCGCGGCGTGAGGCGGCCCATCCGCTTGAGCCGCTCGGCTTCCTTCTCGTCTTGCGTGATGACGCGGATGTACTCTTCACGCAGCGGCAGATAGGCGACGGCGATCACCAGCTTGTCGTCGTAGTACGACGGGTCGATGACCATGTCGAGGTAGGAGAAGAGCGGGTCGTAGCGGAGGCGCATCTCGCCGGCGAGCGCGCCCGAGCCGTCGAGCTCGGTGCGGATGTCGAAGTAGTCTTTGCGGCCCACGATCCCGCCGATGGTCTCGCGGGCGAGCGTGTCGAGGATTTTGAGGCGGCTGTTGTGCGAGACGGTGAGGTCGCGGAGCGGCGCCAGGTCGACCTGCTTGCTGAAGGCCCACTTGTCGGCGACCTCGGCGTGCGCGCGCTTGGGCTCGCCGAACGGATTGACCTTGCCCTCGCGCGAGAGCATGCGGGTTTGCGGGTGTTCGTTGCCGGCCGGGGCGGATTGGCCCCAGGTGGGCGCGGCCAGCACGAGCGTCGTCAACAAGCACAGAGCGGCGGCGAAGGTCTTCATCGGGTGGTCTCCGGCGTCATGCCGGCGGCGGCGTGGTGGTTGGAACGGGTGGTCACAACTGGAGAAACGGAGGAAGTCGCGGCGTTGGCGGGCTGACCCGCCTTGGCGGCGGCCTGGGCCGCCAGGTTGGCCTGGATGCGCCGCTTCTGTCGGCGCACGATCAGGGGCTTCACGTAGAACGCCCAGGGGATGCCCAAAGACATCAATACTGAGCCGGTGGCGATCACGCCGATGCCGGGGTTGTTGCCTACGCCCAGGATCGTGAAGCGGGCGTAGGCGCGTTTGAGCTCGCCGCGTTCGGCGGCGGCCTTGGTGTCGTTCCAGGTCGAGGGGTCCCAGCCGTTCTGGCTGAACTTGTATTGGTTGGGGGCGATGAGCGAGGCGAGGCGACCGACGGTATTGCCGACCGCGCCGACTTCCGGGTTGGGCAGGAAATCGACGCCGATCAGGAGGGGGTCGTTGAGGCTGGTGTAGCGGTCTTCGGTGCGCATCTCGCCGCCGCTGGTGGCACCTTTGATGACGCGGACGTCGCTGCGGAAGTCCTGGGGCTGCATGGAGTGCGGATAGGGCTTCATCTCGAAGTCGAGGAGCTGCAGGGCCATGTCGGGGAAGCTGTGCCAGCGGCGGCCGAAGGCGACGGTGATGGGCCGACCATCGGGGAGCGTGACGACGCGGTGGAAGTCACGGCCGATGTCGAGATAGTGGGCGAAGGGGATCCAGAGCGTGCGCTGCCAGATGGGCGGGCCGCCGAGTTGCTGCGTGCTGCGGAGGGTGAGCTCGACGGCGACGACGGCTTTTTTGTGATTGCCCACGCTGTCGCGGTCGCGTTGCTTCTCTGGCACGACGACGGGGACCTCGACGCGTTCGGCGTGCGACCAGCGCTTGCCGAGCTTGAGCGAGACGCGGTCGCCGAAGGGGATCGTGGAACCGATGCGGAGGTCTTCGAAGGTCTTCACGTCGCCGCCGGGGAAGCGGACGATCCCGCGGACGGGCGGCTCCTCCCCGGCAGGGGCGGGGCGCTCGTCGAGGTGGACCTGCACCATGGACGCGTCGAGGTAGGTGATCTTGATAGAGGAATCGGCCCCGCGACGCTTGGGCATGCCGCGCTCGTTGAGCTCGTCGAGGAGGTCCTGGCTGATCTCGGGGAAGCGGGCGTAGATATGGCGAGTGAAGGGTGTGGGCTGAGAGCCATCGGCGGCCTTGGGCGGCGTGACTTTGATCCGCGTCACGGAGGTCATGGCATTCTCGTAGCCCTTGGTGATGATCGGGAGCTGCGGCATCGGATCGAGCCCGATCACCTCCAGCCCGAAGCCCCCCACTTCAAACTTCTCGCCAGCGGTAATCGGGACGGTCTGGCGGACCATGGCGTCCTGCACCTCGATGTGCAGCGCGTGCTGCACGCCGGGGGCCAGCGGCGTGGCCAGGCGGGCCCACGAGGCGTCGTCGAGGCCGCGCGTGAGCTCGACACCCACGAACTCCCCGATGAGCATCACGCGGTCGGGCGGGGAATCGGGGACCAGCGGGAAGGCAGCGACCTGAGCGTCGGCGGCCACGGAGCCGTCTGGGGCCAGCGTGCTGTGCAACTCGATCACGCGGATGGGCCTGGGCTCGTCGGCGGCGACGGGCTGATCAACGGGCCGCCAGCGCTGCTCAAGCCCGGCGTAGTTGGCGTAGCCCACCACGCGGAAGGAGATGTCGGGGTCGATGAAACGCCGCGGGGATTCGTCGGCGACGGGGACCGAGAGCGTGCGGCCGCCGTCGGGCGAGGGCTCGTCGACGTTGGAGGCGGGCTCGCCCAGAACGTGGAGGGCATAGTCGTTGTAGCGCGGCAGGCCACGGAGCGCGCGTTGCTCCCAGCCCTTGCCCTGGTTGAGCCAGAGGACGGTGTGGGTGTTGTCAAAGAAGCCCGGCTCGGGGCGGCCGGGCGTGGGCAGACCTTCTGCGTCGAGCTCTCCGGAGACCAGGAGCACGTCGCCTTCCTTCTTGAGGGCGGCGTAGTAGACGCTGCCGAGGGCGATGGTGATGATGCCGGTGTGGACGGTGAGGACGCCGAGGTTGGCGAACTTGAACTCGATGCGGCGGAGTGTGGCGATCGTCAGATTGGCGATGAAGAGAAACAGGATCAGTTCGAGCGGCCACCAGGCGTAGAACTCCAACTCGCTCATCTCCATCCCCGGCAGGCGGCGGAGGGGGATCGACTTGTACTGCTCCACGAAGTCGGAGAAGAACATGAGGCCGTAGGGGACCATCTGGCCGTTCTCGATCTCGACGTGGTATTTGAGATGGGGCCAGGCGAAGCTCTTCCAAGCAAAGAACGCGGCGGTGCCGAGGGCCACGACCATGGCGAGTTGCATCGTGAAGCGGACGCCGCGGCCCGAAGAGCGGAGGGCCCGCCCGACTAGCCACGTGGGCAAGATGGCCACGAGCGCGATGGTCGCCAGCAGCGACAGGAGATAGATGAGGTAAGTCGGGATGGACGCGATCATGCCGACGGGGATGCTGGCCAAGATCCCGAAGACGGCGACCATCGACAGCAGGGACGCCGACAGGGCAATGGAACTGAACGCCCGAAGCAGGAACTTTGCGGGCCAGGCCCAAGCCGGAAAGAACTCGTCGTCCCACTGCTTGCTACGAACCCACTTGGCGCTCATGAACTGTTTCCCAAGGGCCCCGAACAGCCCGAGTTGTCTATCCCGAACCCTTACCCGTCTTGGGGGGACGGCATTGTATCAATCGGTCCAGCGAAGTTCTGCTGACCCCACAAGTCTAGGGGAGTCAGCCGCGATTTCCATCTGGACAGGAATCATTGCTCCAAAACAGGAATCACGTCAGCCACTCCGGGCGGCCGCGTGACTCGGCCATGGCGAGCAACGGCTCGGCAGGCAACGGCGGGACTTCAACGGCGAGCAGGCCGGCGACGGCGGGGCCGCGGAGGGTGAACAGCCCCGGATCGAGACTGAGCGCGGCGGCGCCGTGGGTGGTGGCCATGGCCAGGAGCGTGGCGGGGTCTATGTGGTCGCGGCGATAAAGGAACCGGAGTTCGTCGAGGACGCTGATCCCGCCGCGGGCGGGGTCGGCGGCGTCGGGCGGGAGGTTGACGATGGAATCGGTGCCGAGTGCGACGGGGACGCCGGCGGCGAGCAGGTCGCTGTAGCGGTGGGGCCCGAAGTGGCGTTCGGCGGCGAAGTAGGCGGAGGCGCGGGGGCAATAGACCGCGCGGGCCCGGGCGTGGGCCAGATGGGCGATGTCGGCGTCGGACAGATCGTTGAGATGGACGGCCAACAGGCCGGGGGCGGCGAAGCGGGCGAGCGCGGCGGCGACGGGGGAGATGCCCAGGGCCGCGTCGCGGCGGGCGGCGTCGTCCCACGCGCCCACGCCGGTGAGCAGATCCACGATGGGGCCCAGGCCTTGCTGAATGAAGGCCCGTTCTTCGGGCGACTCGGCGACATGGGCACAGACGGGCCAGCCGGCGCGGGCGTATTGGGCGGCGCGGGCGAAGCCGAGGCTGCCGACGCTGTAGGGGGCGTGGGGCTGGAGGCCGAGGCGGATGGGACTTTGCGGCCAGGGTTGAGCGAGCAAGCTGTCGAGCAGGGCCAGCACGCGGTCGGCGGCTTGGCCCATGGCGAAGTACTCGAGAAACGAGACGCCGATGAGGCCCTCGGCGGCGTGGGCCAGGGCGTGGGCCGCGAGCAGGCTGGGGCGGCCCGCGACGGCCCCGGCGATGTCGCCGACGGCGGCGGTGCCGCCGGCGCGAAGGAGGGCGACCCCGCGCTGGACGGAGCGAGCGATGGCGTCGGGGTCGGTCAGGCGTTCGCGGCGGATCATGTCGACCCAGGGCATGAAGCCGGCGGCGGGGTCGTGCGGGCGCGGGCCGATGTGGGTGAGATCGAGGTGGGTGTGGGCGTTGACGAGGGCGGGGATAAGTACGGAGTGAGGCCTCTGAACCAAGGTGGCGGCGGGGGCGGCCTCGTGACCCGCGACCTCGGCCGGGGTGCCTACGGCGAGAATCCGGGGATGCTGGCCTGGGCGGGATTCGACGAGGATGGCGGCGGGGGCGTCGAGCAGGCCTTGCGCGTCAGCGGCGGCGCGGGCTTGAACAAGTTGGAGCGTGCCGGTGGGCGTCATGGATTCAGCGCGATTCAACCGATATCCTCGTACAGAACTAAGGTCCGCCGCCGGGGCGAGGGCGGACCAGGCCGACGCGAGCTTAACGGGGTCAAGGGCCCCTGGCGCGCGGAGGCGAGTCCATATCGCCCCACAGAATGTTCGCCTTGGTGGCTGCCAGCCCAGATGGCTGATGGCCCGCCTGGCCCGTGTTGATGGAGACGCCGATGCGCACCGCCTTACCCATGATGAAGATTGCCTTCCTGATTGCGACCGTGCTGGGTCTGGGCCTGGGCCTGGGCGGGTGCGTGAAGCAGGACACCTACGACTCGCTGTTCGAGGCCAACCGGGCCTTGACGGCCCGCAATCAGGAGTTGATGGAGCAGAACCGCCAGCTCCAGACGAGCATGGACTCGTTGACGGGCCGCGTGGGCGCGGGCGACCGGACGCTGGGCGAGGCGAGCATGACCAACGCGCAGTTGCGGGCCGAGCTCGACTCGCTGCGCAGCAAACTCGCGGCCATGGACGGCAATCTTGCGAACATCCAGTTCGGCCCGCTGGACTCGGCGACCGACGCCGCCCTCGAAGATCTGGCGCGGCGCTATCCCGGCCTGTTGACCTACGACGCCTCGCGCGGCATGCTTCGGTTCAACGCCGACATCACCTTCGCCTCCGGTTCGTTTGAGCTGACCGGGCAGGGAACGCAGTCGATCCAGGAACTGGCGCGGCTGCTGCAGACTGTGCCCTCGGCGGCGCAGTATGACCTGGTGGTCGTGGGCCACACCGACTCGCAGCGGGTGCGGCAGGTGGCGGGCCGCCGATTCGCCAACAACGACGAGCTGTCGGCCTTCCGGGCCATCAGCGTTCACAACTCGCTCATCGGCGGCGGCCTGGGCAAGAACAAGGTCATGTTCGCGGGCTTTGGCGAGAGCCGCCCGCTCGCGGCTAACGCCGGCAACGGGAACACCCCGCAGAACCGCCGCGTCGAGGTCTATCTGGTGAAGTCGACGCTGGGCGACGCCGGCGCGGCGGGCAACGCGGCCCGCTCGGCTCCTGCGAGGGCGGCCCCGGCGGCGAACAACCCTGACATCATGAAGTGAGTACGGTCCGCGATCGACGCGGCTGATCCTGGGATTCGGTCGCGGCGCCTCCCTCATCGCCGGCGTTGAAGACCGGGGATGTGCCCAAGCGATTGGGACGGGCCTGATCATCGCAACGCAAACAACTAACCGCCGTGCCCCGAGGCGCGGCGGTTATTCTGCGCGGACGCTGTTGCGGACGGTGCCGACGCCTTGGATGGTGACTTCGACCATGTCGCCGGGCTTGAGGTAGACGGGCGGGGTGCGGGCGGTGCCGACGCCGGAGGGGGTGCCGGTGAGGATGAGCGTGCCGGGTACGAGGGTCATGCCGCGTGAGAGCTCGCTGACGAGCGTGGCGACATCGAAGACCATGTCGGCGGTGGTTTCGTCCTGCATGATCTGGCCGTTGAGGGTGGTGCAAAGGCGGAGGTCGTTGGGGCTGGCGACTTGGGCGACGGGGGTGACGTCGGAGAGCGGGCAGAAGGTATCGAAGCTTTTGCCGCGGACGAACTGCCCGCCGCTGCCTTGTTTTTGCCACCAGCGTGCGGAGACGTCGTTGGCGGCGGCATATCCGAGGACGTAGCGGAGGGCGTCGGCCTTGGCGATCTCGCGGGCCGGGCCAGGGCCGGGGCCGATGACGACGGCGAGCTCACCCTCGAAATCGACCTGCTCGCGGTCCTGGCAGATGGTGGGGATGACGATCGGCGCGCCGGAGGGGATGACGCAGAAGGGGCTCTTGGTGAAGACGACGGGTCGCTCGGGGAGCGTGGCGTTGCCCATCTCGCGTGCGTGCTTGGCGTAGTTCTGCCCGATGCCGATGACCGCTCGGATGGGCAGCGGACCGGCGGGGGTTTCGATGATGCAGCCGAAGTCGGAGCGGGTCGTGCGCATAGGTGGAGAGAGTATGGAGGTGGGTGAAAGCGGGGCGGATGGCGTCAGCGCACAACACGGCGAACGAGGATGCGGTCGCCGTCGGCGGGGATCTTTTCGCCGACGATCTCCCAGCCTTGGGCGCCGAGGATGTCGAGGCCGAAGAACAGCGGGTTGAAGCGTCTCTCAAACTTTCCGATCGAGTTGCTGAAGATCGTGCCGACGTCCGTCGGCTGGAGTGGGATCTCGATCCGCTGCACCGCGCGTGTCTGCACGAGCACGACCGTTTGGCCATCGACGACGAGTTGACCGTATTGGTAGCGAGGGCCGCGCCAATCGGGAAGATCATCGTGGCCACCGGCCTCCGCGACGGCCCACGCCACCGCTGCGAAGGCGGCGACCAGACCGACACACGCGAGCGAGCGCCAAAGTGCTGTTGGACGGTTCATGTCTGGGTCTCCAAGGTGGTCGGGGGGGTGGGGTTGCGGATAGGGGGTGTGATCGAAGCGGGTCGGAATATCCTTCGCCGTGGAACTGGCTTTCGATGTCATTGTGATCGGCGGGGGGCACGCGGGCGTAGAAGCGGCGTGGGCGGCGGCCAACGTCCTGGCGACTCATCAAGGGCCATTGGCCGCTGGCCGGGTGGCGCTCGTCACGCAAGACCCGAGCAAGATCGGGGTCATGTCCTGCAACCCCGCGATCGGCGGGCTTGCCAAGGGCCAACTCGTCCGCGAGATCGACGCCATGGGCGGCGTGATGGGCCTCGCCACCGACGCTTCGGGCATCCAGTTCAAGGTCCTCAACACCAGCAAAGGCCCGGCCGTCCACGGCCCGCGTGCCCAGTGCGACAAGCACGCGTATGCGGCGGAAGTTCAGCGGCTCATCGCCACGCGGCCTGAGATCACCGTGATCGCCGGCACGGTGGAACGGCTGCTGGTGGAGGATGGGCGGCTCAAGGGGGCGGCTGTTTCAAATGGCCACATGGCCAAATGGTCAAATGACCAGATGAGGACTGGCGCGCCCCGAGTTGATTTGGCCGTTTGTCCATTTGACCGTTTGACCATTTATGGCCCCGCGGCCGTCCTGACGACCGGCACATTTATGCGCGGCCTCATGCACACCGGCGAGGCCCAGACCCCCGGCGGGCGTTTCGGGGAAGACCCCGCCGTCAGCATCTCCGCCGCATTGCGCGAGCTGGGGTTCGAGCTCGGGCGGCTCAAGACCGGCACCCCGCCGCGGCTGCGGCGCTCGACTATCGACTGGGCAGCGCTGCCCGCGCAGCTCGGCGACGAGCGTCCCACGCCCTTCAGCGATCTGACGCCGCGGCGCGAGGACGCCGCCGCGGGCGGTCCGGCGCGGCCCGCGGCGCTTGCCGGCGTGCTGTACGACTGCTTCCCGTTGCTGCCGCAGGTGGAATGTCGCATTACGCGGACGACCGCGGCGATCCACGACGCCATCCGCGCCAACCTGCACCGCGCGCCGATGTATAGCGGACAGATCGAGTCCGCTGGCCCGCGCTATTGCCCCAGCATCGAGGACAAGGTCGTGCG
>Ga0105048_10015008_pt1 | contig 12037 bp, 11 predicted proteins | sample MAT05_FD_78382 | JGI IMG/M metagenome (GOLD analysis project Ga0105048, IMG submission 78382) | Freshwater microbial communities from Lake Fryxell liftoff mats and glacier meltwater in Antarctica - MAT-05 | ecosystem: Environmental > Aquatic > Freshwater > Ice > Liftoff microbial mat | place...
CACATTTAAAAAACAAAATTTTAAATAAATATTAAAAACAGCAGAAATGAACAAAACAGTAACAATTAACATAAGCGGAATTATTTTTCATATCGAAGAAGACGCGTACGAAGGTTTAAGTAAATACCTTTCAACCATTAAAAGTTATTTTAGTAATACCGATGGAGGGAATGAAATTCTTGGGGACATCGAAGCGAGGATTGCCGAACTGTTGCAGGGAAAGATAAATACGTCAAAGCAGGTGGTTCTGATGACGGATGTTGACTATGTAAAAAGCGTTATGGGTAGGCCTGAAGATTTTGGGACAGAATCGCCCAACGATGGCCAGAAAACCTCTGAAGAAATTCCATTTTCGGAAGAAAAAATAAAACGCCGCCTTTTCAGAGATCCAGATGAACGCGCAATAGGAGGTGTTTGTAGCGGGCTCGCTAACTATTTTGACATAGATACGGTTTGGGTGCGCCTCGCAATGTTTTTTCTTGTTTTTTTCGGCGGCATCAGTTTATGGGTGTATATCGTTTTGTGGATCATTATTCCGCTTGCAAAAACAACGGTCGATAAATTTGCTATGCGCGGCGAGTCTGCCAACGTGAACAACATTATCAAATCTTTTAAAGAAGAAGCTGAAGATGTAAAATCGCGGTTTAATAAATACGGGAAGGAAATCAAGAATAACGATTATGCAAACAGTATCCGCAATAATGCTACAGGCGCGTTACGCATATTTTTCAATATTCTAGGAAGATTTTTGGGATTGTTTGTATTTTTTATCGGCGCGGCATTTTTGCTGGCTTTTGTAGCCGTATTATTTGGTTTTTCGTTTTTGCATACCGATAACGACCTTGGAAAATGGAAAGCTGTGATTGTCGAAACATCGTCCGACTATGCCCTTGCAGTAACAGCGTTCATAATTGTTTGCGGCATCCCCATATTTATGCTAATTCTTACTGGTATTAAACTTTTGTTCAGAATCAGGTATAATAATCGCTGGCTGAATATGAGTTTGGGAATTGTTTGGGCGCTCGGAATCATTCTCGCGAGTTATGCTGCAATCGGCGCTTTTAAACAATTTAACGATAGTACAAGGCTCAAAGAAACTGCTGAATTGCACGGGCTTGGCGATACAATTGTAGTAAAGCTAAATCCTTATCTTAATACTCTGAAGACGCTTAATATTGATAATGAGGATGATAAGGAAACCTTTTTGGGTGGTCACCACGAACGATACTACTTCGGTAAAGAAGGAGAGCGTACAAGTGTGTTTGGTTTCGTTAATGTAAACATAATTGAAAGCAGTTCCGACAGCGTTGAACTTACCGTTATCAGAGGATCAAGAGGTGGGTCAAAAAAAGAAGCGAATGAAAATGCCAAAGCTATTAACTACGCTTATCACCAAGAGGGTCGAGAAATAATACTCGATGAGATTTTTAGTACAGCGCCCGACTGTAAATTCAGAAAGCAGGAAGTGACTATTATCATTAAATTGCCTCAAAAAAAAGTGATTTTCTTAGATAAGAGTTTGAAGTCGGCTTTAGATAATGTTAATAATACAACCAACACTTGGGATGGCGACATGATTAACCGTCGCTGGAAAATGACAGAAAAAGGACTGGCATGTGTTGACTGTAAAGACCTTGATAATATTGGGAGCACAAGAAACAATTCTAACGAAGAAGATATAAACATTAGTTCAGACAAGATGACTATTAACGGAAAAGAGATTAGCGTCAAAGATGGGAAAACGGAAATCAAAATCTACCGCGATGGTTTTCGCAATAGAACACCAGAAAGTAAGGAGAGTTCTAACAGCAATGAAGACAAAACTTTAAACGACCCAAAAGATTCACAGGGCGAATAAAAAATATGAAAGACTGTTTTTTTAGTGCGACCGCAATCCTGCTGCAAATGGGGTTGCGGTTTTTTTAGTGCAATGCCTTTAGCCAACCTTTAACCGAAAACAGACTTTGAATTTCTACTAAAAGTCGAAAGCCGCTGTGGTATTTGAAAATGCTCGCTTTTCTGGGCTTCAAAATAGTGTAAACTATTCTTACAGTCCTCAAAACTGCGCTTTCCAAAGCCCTTGCGCCTTTTGCCCTTCGTTACGAAATCAGCCGCCTTTATGCGGTTTAAAACATTTTTGAAAAGATCTATTTTACTTTTTAATCATTTCTTTAGAAATTCGAGATTCCTTTTCAAACCCTTATATTTTGTTCGCTTAACGGCTGAGTTTTTAAAGATTGCACCAAACGTTTCCTCGCTGATCTCGGTCCATTCTTGTTCGGTAAAATTAAGCAAGCCGTTTTGGTTGTTAAATTGCTGTTCTTGATGGGGCGCACTAAAGCTGTTCCAAGGACAAACATCCTGGCACACGTCACAGCCAAAAGCCCAATTATCCATTTTATTTTTAAACTCAGTAGGGATATTATCTTTTAATTCTATGGTGAGATAGCTGATGCATTTACTTCCATCAACAACATAAGGCGTCACAATCGCTTGGGTAGGGCAGGCGTCGATGCATCTTGTACAGGTTCCACAATAATCCTTTAAAGGCCCATCGTATACAAGTTCAACATCAATTATTAATTCAGCAATAAAAAAAAACGAACCGCGCTCTTTGTTGATGAGGTTGCTGTTTTTTCCGATCCAGCCTAAACCGCTTTTTTCGGCCCACACTTTATCCATCACCGGGGCGCTATCTACAAAAGCCCTGCCCGAAAAATCACCAATCTTTTCTTTTAGTGAAAATAAAAATTCGTTAAGCTTTTCTTTAATTACTTCGTGGTAATCTTTTCCATAGGCGTATTTACTGATTTTAGGAACGTTCGGTGTTTGTGCTTGTGCTGGAAAATAATTGTATAAAAGCGATACAACAGATTTAGCGCCTTCTAACAATAATCGCGGGTCGAGGCGTTTGTCGAAGTAATTCTCCATGTATTTCATTTCGCCGTTCTTATTCTCCCTCAGCCATTTTTCGAGCAGGGGCGCTTGCTCCACTAAAAATTCGGCTTTCGAAATTCCACAAAAGTCAAAGCCCAAGCGACCGGCCTCCGATTTTATCAATTGGGTGGTTTTGTAAACTGATGAATGCATTCGCAAAGATAAAAAACCTCGGTAATTTAAATCTTCCCTCCAGAAAGCCTGTTTGCTGTAGATTTTAACAGATTTAACAATTTTTTAACGGTAAAAAATGGGCTTTCATCGAGTATAATGCTTATATTTGCGTCCGATTACAAAAAACACATGTAAAAAACTGAATTTCAGGCATTTACGAGTAATGTAATGATTAACAGTATTTTAACAATATAATAACAATATAATAATGAAAACAGCAAATCCGGCATTAGATACCTTGGTAGAAAGCCAAACAAATTTCGTAAACAACTTTATGGACTCTGCAAAAAAAATGCAGGCTGCATTTACCAGCGGAAACTTAGTTCACGAAGGACAATCTTTGTACAAAGAGTACTTCGAAAAACAAATGAACTTGTTAAATAAAATGCAACATTCTTCAAATGAAATGTTTGGTGGTCAGGGAAATGATCCCCAGGAATTTTTCAAAAATTGGTTTAATCAGCAAGCGTCATATACTAAGCAAATGGGCGACTTCGGTCAAAGTATCAATAACAGCTTCCAGAATTTCGGCAAGCCAGCTAATGATTACATGTCAAACTTCGGTCAGTCGAACACTGCCTTTACAAACATTTACAACACCATGTTAAACACCATGAACTCTTCTTACGATACAATGTCAAGAAACATGGGTGGTTCATTTAACAAAGATGTTTTCTCAAACTTTGTACAGGGCAACCAGGTGTATGCTAAAATGCAAGAGTTTTTTGGTCCAATGATGAGCGCTTTGCAAAAAGGCCAGTTCAACATGGATGCATTTAAAAACCAGTTTACATCGAATACATACAGCGATATCACCAAACAATTATTTGGTAACCTTTACAACACCTCTACCATCAAAGATTTTTATGACAATGGTATCAAACAGCTGCAAGAATTCTTCGCAAGTCAAAATAATTTAAGTAAAGAATATTACGCACAAATGCAAAATGTTTCTAAAGAGTTTCCTCAAATGTTTACAAGCGATTCAGCTAACTCGATGAAAGATTTTTATGGAAAAATGACCAATGTTTTTGGTAAAACTTTTGAACCACTTTTAAATGTTGTTGCGCCTGGAAAAGAAAAAGAAAACGTTGAAGAAATTATTTCTTTAATGGATAAATTGGCCGAGTATAGCGTCAAACAAGCTGAACTGCAAGTATTTCTTCAAACTACAACAAAAGCAAGCGTTGAGAAAATCGCCCAACAGTATGCCGACAAATACAGTGATCCAAAAACTTACACTACTTTGCCAAGCGCAGAAGATATGTACAACGAATGGGTAAAAACAAATGAACAGTTGTTTACCGAACTTTTTGCTAGCGAAGAATTCAGTAAAGTAAAAGGCGATGCTTTAAATTTAAGCAATGACGTTAAAAAACGCTTCGAAAAACAAATGGAACAATCTTTAGGAAATTTTCCTGTTGTTTTAAAAAGCGAAGTTGAAGATATGCAAAAAACGATCTATGATTTAAAAAAGCAGGTAAAAGAATTACAAACTAAAATCGCGATGTCAAACGCCGCAACGGTTGAGGTTTTTGAAGAAGACAAAAACGGGACGAAAGCCCGCAAAAAATAATTCGTACGAAAAATACTAAAAAGGCCGTTCACTTTATTTGTGGACGGCCTTTTTTAATTTAAATTTGACAGTGAAATTTTTTAGCGCTAAAAATTTATGGGTTACAACACTAGGGATTAGTGTGTTCTTAACGTTTCTTTGTTTTAGACCATTAAATTCTCGCGTTTACAGAATCATTGCCGCCGATGGCCTAGGTTATTATTCTTATTTACCGGCTCGGTTTATTTATCACGACGAAGGTTTAAACTTTAAATGGTTTAACGACGTGTTTAATCGCAACTACGATAATCATTTGTTCGACCAGCCTACCGGCAATTTTATGGTGCCGTTTCACGGTAAGACGATCAATAAATATTACCCCGGTCAATCGCTGCTCCAAATGCCGTTCTTTTTTATTTCTCATGCTGCAGCCCAAACGTTCAATTGGCCGGCCGACGGTTTTTCGTTCCCTTATCAAGTGGGCATGGGTGTGGCAGCCATTTTCTACGTGTTGCTTGGTCTGTTTTTCTGTCGAAGGTTGTTAATGTCCCTTTTTAAAGACAGCTTTATTTCTGCACTAACACCCTTGCTCATATTTTTTGGTACCAACCTTTTTACTTTTACTGTGTACAGCGGCTGTTATTCGCACGCTTATTCGTTTTGTTTTATTACTCTAGCTTTTTATTCAGCTTGGTTGTTTTTTAACCGACCTAATAAATTATTTTATTTTTTTCTCACCGCACTTTTCTCGATCATAGTTTTAACCATCAGACCTTTAAACGCAGTTTTGCTAGCTGGCTTGTTGTATTTTTGTAAACCTTTTTCTATTAAAAGTTTTTTACCGACGAGTAAAGATTTATGGAAAAGTGTAGGCTTGTTGTCGTGCATTGGCTGCGTGCTTTTTTACAGTCTTCATATTATTTATAAACAAACCGGTTCATTCTTAATTAACACCTACATTGGCGAAAAATTCTATTTTGACGACTGGAGCCACGTTGTCGATAATTTTTTTGGATTCCAATATGGTATGTTGTGGTACACGCCTCTTATTTTATTGTGTTTTGTATCGGTATTCGCAGTCCGCAACCACCCCAAACTTTTGTTTCTATTATTGCCACTTTTATTTTTAATACTTCTTTATAGTTTCTGGTGGTACTGGAATATCGTTGCCCGAGTAATTGTAGATTGTTCAGTTATTTTGGCTCTTCTACTGGCTCACACCTTTATTTATTTTAAGCACCACAAGAAAACTTTTCGCATCGCGATGTTTTTGGCGCTGGTCTCGGTTCCATTTTTCCAGTTAAAAGCATTTCAACTGCGACAGCATATAGTTGATAATAATTATACTTTTGACAAGTACTATTTTAAGTATTTTTTTACGTTAAAACAGGTATTTGTATTTCCAGTAAATCCCAACACTATTGTTGAGAAGCAGGGTTATTTTAATGATTTTGAGTCCCAAGTAGGCTCTCAAGCGACTACAGTTCAAAAATTTGAAGGGCGACAGGCAGCCATTCTAAATAATGAAAATGAATACGCCTGCACCCAAACTTTTCCCGTACCCGGTTTTTTCGGTGAAAAAGGATTCAAAAAAATCAAAGCGTCTTTTTGGATTCGCGCTGGACAAGACATGAACAATGTAACCCTAGTTTTTACTTTTTCGCGGCGTGATACAACGCTGGCCTACCTGCCTTTTTACATGACCGATAATTTACGACATGGTAAATGGGATTATAGGGAATACGGCATAGATTTGCCGGAAAATATCAAACCCGGTGATCAGTTTGGGGTTTATTTTTGGAATCCAAGCCATAAAAAAGAAGCTTATATTGATAATTTTAAAATAGAATTTTTACTCACCGATGGGTCCGACGAAGTAACTCTAAAATAATTCGGTAATTTATTACTATGGGTATTTTTGAATTTAAAATAACGGTATATTTAAATAAGATTTTGAACTATGGAAACAAATATAATAAAAGAGATGGCTGACATCAGCCTTAAAGTGATAAAAGGGTACGATACCCTTAAACAAATTCGCGATGTTGAAATTGCTGAAACCCCAAAAACAAAAGTCTATAAAGAAGACAAACTCACGCTTTACCGCTACGATCGTGAAACAGAAGCCACGTATAAAACTCCCATATTAATTGTTTATGCCCTTGTAAATACCTATAAAATGCTCGATCTTCAGCCCGATCGCAGTTATATCAAAAATCTTTTAAACGCAGGTTTAGATGTTTATCTTATCGATTGGGGTTTCCCGGGTAAAGGCGACCAGTTTATTTCAATGGACGATTATGTAAACGGGTATATTAATAATTGCGTTGACTTGATCCGTAAAAAACACAGACTCGAAAAAATAAACATTCTCAGTATTTGCCAAGGGGGCACGCTCAGTGTGATATATGCCTCGTTGTTTCCAAACAAAGTAAAAAACCTGGTGACGCATGTAACACCTATCGATTTTAGCACCAACGATGGTTTATTGTTTCGCTGGAGCAGAGACATGGATTTTGATAAGTTGGTGGATGCTAATCACGGATTGGTTCCCGGTGATTTTTTAAATCAGGGTTTCGACATGCTAAAGCCGATGATGAAAGTTCAGAAACAACAAACATTGGCGAGCAGCTTAGATGACAAAGACAAACTTCTGAATTTTTTACGAATGGAAAAATGGATTAGCGAAAGTCCCGACCAAACTGGAGAATGTTTCAGGCAGTTTATGAAAGACCTTTATCAGGAGAATAAACTTATAAAAGGCGAATTGGAAGTAGGGGGCAAAAAAGTGAATCTCAAAAATCTTACTGCGTCTTTGCTTAATATTTATGCCGAACAGGATCACCTGGTGCCTCCAGCCGCTACTATCCCGTTAAATGATTATGTTGGAAGTAGCGATAAAGAATTGTACAAATTTAAAGGGGGACATATTGGCGTATTTGTTGGGAGTAAATCTCAAAAAGAGCTTGCGCCGGCCGTAACGGAATGGCTTAAAAAAAGGGACGCATAAAATTCTTTGCCGCTGATGAAGTCTGCCTCTTTGAATGAAGTTAAAAAAGAACTCCAGCTTTTGCAGCCTGCAGAACTGGTAGACCGATGTCTCGCGCTTGCAAAGTATAAAAAAGATAACAAAGAATACCTAGCTTATCTTTTATTTCAATCACATGACAAATTTGTTTTTTTAAACGAAGTAAAAGGGGAGATTGATACACATTTTTCTGAACTCAGTGCCGGTACAAATTTATATCACGTCAAAAAAAGTCTTCGCAAACTTTTAAGAACCATTTCTAAATTCAGTAAATATCTTGCAGACAAAGCGCTCAGCGCAGACCTCTACATTTATTTTTGTAAAAAGGTAAAAAATTCAGGCATCCCATTCCGCAACAGTCAGCTGCTCGTAAACATGTACGAACAACAGTTAAAGAAAATTAGAACGCTAATTGAAAGCCTTCACGAAGACCTGCAAAATGATTATCTCAACGACCTCGAAAAAATTCTGATTTAATGGTTGCGAAAGAAATGGAACCAAACCCACAAATATTATTGGAACTGGTAACGACACAAATGCCTTTTGGAAAATATAAAGGCACGCTTTACTATCGTTTGCCTGTAAGTTATCTCGAGTGGTTTAAGCGTAATAGCGGTTTCCCCTCTGGTAAAACAGGCATGTTGTTATCGACCTTGTATGAGATTAAATTAAATGGTTTGGAATTTTTACTCGAAAGAATTAAGAACGAAAATAAATTATAAGAAAACAAAATGGATCTGAACAAAAAAATTTTTAAGATTTCTGCCGATCAGTTAGAGGAATTGATTAGTGATGCGGGCGCTTGTATCGCTACCGATAAAATAACGGTAGAAGGCATGCCAGTGGGTTTTATGTACCGCGAAGAACAAATGGACGCACTTGACAATGGCTGGCGTTTTTTTTCTGGCACTGAGGATCAAGAGTACGTCGATAATCCCGACAATAGCGGCATTTATAACACAAATACCATTGCGAATTATGATCCAGCAATCATTCCATATCTTGATTTGCCTGAAGGAACTGAATTAGAGCGGAATGACGGTGGTACTTTTTCGGTAATGGAAAGTTAAGGTTTAACTCGAAATTTCCATCTTCACTTTTTTATTTTTTACCCTTTCGTCTTTTACCTGTTGCAGAGCGGCAATTATTTTGTTGCTTTTTATGGCCACATAAGCCGAATGATCGAGCACTTCGATCTTACCAACATCTTCTTTTTTTAGATTGCCTTTTTGTAAAAGCATCCCTACAATATCCATTTTGTTGACCTTATCTTTTTTGCCGGCAGAAATGTAAAGCGTTTTCCATTCGCCCGCTTGAGGCCTTTCCATTTTTTTAGGCAGGAATTCTTCCTCAGGTGTTATCATAAGAAAAGGCGGAAGATAATCATCCCGTTCAAGTAAAAAGTAAGCGGTACCACCAGCATTCATTCTGGCAGTGCGGCCGTTTCGGTGTATCATGGTATCTTCCGTTGTTGGCATCTGGTAATGGATTACGGCTTCAATTTCTGGAATATCTAGTCCACGCGCGGCAAGATCGGTGCTGATGAGTAAAGTAATACTACCGTTTCTTAATTTAATGAGCGTTTTTTCGCGGTTAATTTGTTCAAGTCCCCCGTGATAAAAGCCATGTTCTATTTTTAATTTCGTAAGTTGCTCAGAAATTCGATCAACAGCGTCGCGGTGATTACAGAACACGATGGTTGATTGCGTGCCGATCTTGCCAATGAGCAGTAGCAAGGCTTCAAGTTTATCTTCGCCCGGCACACGCACCGATTTAACTTTGAGCGCCGATTTAAATTGTTTCTCCTCCCCGGTAAAATCAAGCTCTAAAGGATCTTTTACTCCTACAAAAGAAGGTACGTCTTTTAAAGCAGTGGCCGACGTAAGGATTTTTTTTTGTAGATGTCTAATGTTTTTAATAATAAAGGACATTTCTTCATGGAAGCCCGCTTCTAGCGATTTATCAAATTCATCGAGGATAAGAATGTCGGTAGAAGCAACATTTAGTGTTTTTTTGCGAATGTGGTGGGCAACCCGTCCAGGCGTGCCAACAAGAACAGCGGGCGGTTGAGCAAGGTTGTTTCGTTCGATCTGCACCGAGTGGCCCCCATAACAGCTATTAATCTTAAAGCCAAGCCCCATTTGTTTAAACACCTGTTCTATTTGCTGCGCTAACTCTCTTGTTGGCACGAGTATTAAGACCTGTACCTCTTTCTTATCACTTTTTAATAATGCCACAACTGGCATTAAAAAAGCTAGGGTCTTGCCCGAGCCTGTAGGAGAGATTAATACCACCTCGTTTGATTTTTCAACAGCTAGCGAGGTCGCGGTTTGCATCTCGTTGAATTGCGTGATATTAAAATTTGAAAGTATTTTTGATTGATTCATGTTTAAAGAAATTTGCTTACCCAAAGAAATTAAAATATAGTTAAGCAGATTGCAAATATACGCATTAGCTTGGGCAATTACATGGCTTATGTTGGAGCGAGCTCTTATGATTGAACACGGCGACTTGACGAAAAATAAACATTGCTTTTTTAACAAGGAAAGCAGCCGATCAGTTCATCTTAAGAAATCCGTATTTCAAAATGCAATAGATTGCGCGAAAGCCGTCTTTCCACCCTATTTTTTTTCCCTCTTCATAAGTTCTCCCGTAGTACGAAACGCCTATCTCATAAAACCGGATTTTTGGAACGCGCGAAATTTTGGCGGTTACCTCGGGTTCAAATCCAAACCTTTTTTCTTTTAAAACAATCGATTGGATGATGGCCGTGTTAAACATCTTATAACAGGTTTCCATATCGGTAAGATTTAAATTGGTAAACAAATTCGATAATAAAGTCAGGAATTTATTGCCAATAGTATGCCAAAAAAATAATACCCTGTGCGGGTTAGCGCCTACGAACCTCGAGCCATAAACAACATCTGCAAAGCCCTTTATGGCGGGTTTCAACATGTCGTTGTATTCTGTTGGATCGTATTCAAGATCTGCGTCTTGTATAATAAGGTAGTCGCCGGTAGCTTTAGAAATTCCGGTATGAAGTGCCGCGCCCTTTCCTTTATTTATATCGTGTTTAAAATAAAGAATGTCGAGTTGTTTTTCTTTATCCATGTACTCCTTTACCGCGGCTTCTGTATTGTCTGTAGAGCAATCGTTCACAATAATTATTTCTTTTGCAATTTCATCAATGAGATTAACCGCTTTAATTTTATCGAGGATGCGATAAATGGTTGCCCCTTCATTAAAAGCGGGGATCACAATAGAAAGTTTTTTAATCGTCATAAATCTTAGAAAGTATTCCTGGGCGGTTAAATATACAGGTTTTTATCAGCCCGACAATTGATGTGCTTAAAAAAGGTATTTGTAAAAAAACAAGGCCGTCGCTTAAACCCTTTGTGTGTCGGGCAGCCAGTTTTTAATAGCGCGTTTAATAGCGTCGCCAGTTAATTGTTCCTTCAGCGCACGTTCCACCAGCAAAGGCAATTCAGCGTCAGGCGCAAAACGTAAGGCAAAAAGCTGCGAGGCACTTAACCGGCTTTCTATGTCTTCAAATCTTTTTTGGGTGAGTATAAAATACCTTAATCTCAGCTCAAGCCTCACAATCCGGTTTTGATTGGTGAGGGCATAGTGTTGTCGTACCATAAACGAAAGATACCCCAGCAAAAATAGCACGCCAACTAAAACTAGCCAAATAGCTTGGTTTTCCTCTGTTTTAAAAACAAAGTTCAAGGCCACACAAAGTAAAAAAACTACTAGGGGGTAAAAAACAAAATGATGTGGGGGATAATAACGGATGTGGTTTTTATAATTTTGATTTTCCATAAGGTATCAATTTAGAAGTTACTCAACACGCAAAAATGCGGTATAAAATTAACGATTTTTAATCGGACGAATAAATCCCGAAACGAAATAATGTTAAGCAGCGATTCTTTGCAGAATGATTTTACAATGGTTATTCGATGTTACTCGCACGCTGTGGGCTAAATGGAGTGGAATTTGAAAATAACTTCCTGTTTTAAGCGGAAAAGTCTCATCTATTGTAACGATGTCGCAGGAACCTTCCAAAATTAGAAATTTTTCAAATTGGGCAGCGTGAACTTCACTAGGCGAACCTTTATCGAGCCAAACGATTGCAGTCAAGGCTTCTGGCGTGTAGCCGATAATTTTTGCATAAGTCTCGCCCATGGTCACATCGCGAACCATGTCTTCACGATTTAACCAGGCAGTAAAATCGTTTTCAGAAGAGGCTTCATTGAGCGTCGGTGGGTAAGTTGGCAATTCGCCATTTTTTATTCTTTCCGTATAATCAATTACCGCCATCAAGAAAGGTTTAACACCGTCTC
>Ga0105048_10015009_pt1 | contig 12037 bp, 11 predicted proteins | sample MAT05_FD_78382 | JGI IMG/M metagenome (GOLD analysis project Ga0105048, IMG submission 78382) | Freshwater microbial communities from Lake Fryxell liftoff mats and glacier meltwater in Antarctica - MAT-05 | ecosystem: Environmental > Aquatic > Freshwater > Ice > Liftoff microbial mat | place...
CAGATGAAGTCGCCGACGCGCTGGAAGCCGAACATCGAGTAGTAGGTAAAGAACGGGATCATCGGCGCGCCGTAGTTGGCGTAGGCGGTGCCGGCGGCCGTGAACGAACCCATCGAGCCTGCTTCGGAGATTCCCTCTTCGAGAACCTGTCCGTTAACCATCTCCTTATAGAAGAGGAAGATTTCGGAATCGTGTGGGGTATAGAGCTGCCCCATGGGGGCGTAGATGCCCACTTGGCGGAAGAGCGACTCCATCCCGAAGGTCCGCGCTTCGTCGGGCACGATGGGCACGATGTATTTGCCGAGGGCGGGATCCTTGATCAAGGCGGTAAGAATACGGACGAAGGCCATCGTGGTGGAGACCGCGCGGGCACCAGACCCGGTCAGTGACTCTTGGAACAATTCGATGGCCGGAGCGGAAAGGGTGATCGGCTTGGGGCGACGGGCGGGGACGCTACCGCCCAGGGCCGCACGGCGCTCGCGCATGTAGACCATCTCCGGCGCGTCGTCGGCGGGCTTGAGGAGTTCGCAGCTTTTGGCCTGTTCATCGGTGAGCGGAAGCTGGAACCGATCCCGGAAGTGGAGCAACGACTGCTCTTCAAGTTTTTTGGCTTGGTGGGTGAAGTTACGGCTTTCGCCGCCTTCGCCCATGCCGTATCCTTTAACGGTTTTGGCGAGGATTACAGTGGGCTTGCCATTGCCTTCGTTGGCGCGGCGATACGCGTTATAGACCTTGACCGGATCGTGGCCACCGCGCGAGAGCGAGCCCAACTGCTCGTCCGTCATGTTTTCTACCATGGCGGCGGTTTCCGGGTACTTGCCGAAGAAGTGCTCGCGGATGTAGGCACCGCCCTTGGCTTTGTAGGCTTGGAATTCGCCGTCGACCACTTCCGAGATCCGCTTGAGCAGCATACCGGACTTGTCAGCGGCAAAGAGGGCGTCCCAGGGACCACCCCAAAGCAGTTTGATGACATTCCAGCCGGCGCCGGCGAAGATGCCTTCGAGTTCCTTGACGATGTTGCTGTTGCCGCGGACGGGGCCGTCGAGGCGCTGCAGATTGCAGTTGACGATGAAAATTAAATTGTCGAGCTTTTCGCGGACGGGTAGACCAACGGCACCGAGCGATTCGGGTTCATCCATTTCGCCATCGCCGAGATAGGCGTAGACCTTACGGTCGGTTTTCGGGATGAGGCCGCGGTTTTCCAGGTAGCGCATGAAGCGCGCCTGGTAGATGGCGTTGAGTGGGCCGAGGCCCATGGAAACGGTGGGGAACTGCCAGAAATCTGGCATCAGCCACGGGTGGGGGTAGGACGAGAGGCCCGGGGTGTCGCGGAGTTCGTGCCGAAAGTTCGCTAGATGCTGAGCGGTCAGGCGCCCTTCCAAAAATGCTCGCGAATATTGTCCCGGAGAAGCATGACCCTGGAAATAGATCAGGTCGCCCGGTTCCCCATTGATGGAACCGCGATAGAAATGGTTCTGCGCTACCTCAATCAGCGTGGCTTGCGACTGGAACGTGGCGATATGGCCGCCGATGCCCGCGTCGTACTTGTTTGCTTTGACCACCATGGCCAACGCATTCCAGCGCACGAGGCTTTTGAGCCGCCGTTCGATTTCGCGATCGCCCGGGTAGGGGACTTCTTCCTCTACGCTAATGGTATTGACGTAGGGCGTCTGGTAGCGCGCGATAGGCGCGGCACCATTGTTGGCGGCTTTATTCAGCAAACGTTCGAGGAGAAACTTGGCCCGGTCGGGACCCTCGACGTCGATAATCTGATCCAGCGCTTCCAGCCATTCGCTGGTTTCTACGGGGTTGAGGTCTGCGTGCGATTCTGCCTTGGGTTTCAGCATGTTAAAAATGGGGTGCGGTTACCCTTCCATTCTATCTGAAATCAGAAAAGCCCACTCACGCTTTTGGCGTGAGTGGGCCTCTTTCGCTGGACCGCTTCGGAGGAGAGCGGTTTACAGGAGCCTAAAATTAACTTCTACCGTCGCGGCGACCGGAACCGGTTTGCCATCTTTGAAACCCGGCCGGAAGCGCCACTTCTGTACTGCTTCGATCGCTTTCTCGTCCAAACCGAGACCCAAAGGACGAACAACCCGGAGTTGCTGGGGCTGTCCCTTCTCATCGACAACTACGTAGAGGACCACGGTGCCTTGGAATTTGGCTTTACGAGCCTCTTCGGAATACTCAGGTTCGACCTTCGATAGAAGCGACGGAGCGGAGACGCCGCCGCCGATTCTGTAAACGCCGCCGCCCATTCCACCGCCGGAACCAGGCCCGACACCGGCACCGGACCCCGACCCGACGCCGCCGCCCTTGCCGGAGCCGATACCGGCTTGGGAACCGGGTCCGTTGGATGGGATCTTACCCATAGCGAAGGGATCGCCGATGTTGGTCAGAGCAACCTGGGGGATCGGTGTGTTGGGTTGCAGGACTACCGTGGGCTCCATGACGAGCTTTGGTTGATTCAAAATCGCTTCCGCTGTTGGAGGAACGTACTGCTTGGGTGCGATCTTTGGTAACTTCCCTTTCGTCGGAGGCAGCGGATTGAGATTGCCTCCGCCACCACCACCGCCCATGGCCACCTTTTGAGGGGCTGCTTTGGGCAGGTAGGGCGCCAAATCGGTCGGCATGAACAGGGCGGTATCCTTGACTGCCTGGATCACTGCTTTGTTGGTCCCGAGGAAAAGTAAGGCCGCCAGAACGACGCCGTGAACCAGGAGAGAGTAGACGCCGGATTTTTTTTCATTGCCGCCCGTTCCACCCCAGATGTCGCGCACCGCGACCGGCTTCGACGTTACGTCGAGCGGCGGGAGCACGGGTGGGCTGAACAGATCTTTGACATTCTGGATGAATGCCAAGTGCCATGGGGGCTCCGGGGGCGCCATTAGACGGGCTAAGTGGCGGTCTTCCTCGATTTCAAGCTGCGAGGGAAGTGCGCGGTTATTTTCGGTCGGTGGTGGAGTTGGAATTGTCGCCATCGTTCTGCATCCTGTCCCCTGGACATCTAGACGATTGACCCGTCAACAAGGTTGCAATTTTCATAACTTTAACCTTGCCGACTATGAAAAATTGTATCATGCGCTAGGCGAGTAGCCCAGAGCGCTGGAGAAGGGCATCGGGATCCGGATCGCGGCCCATGAAGTTGCGATAGAGCTGAGCCGGATCTTCGCTGTCGCCTTGGGCAAGGATCTGATTGCGGAAGTCACGGCCAGCTTGGAGGTTGAATACACCCTCTTTGCGGAAGCGGCTGAAGGCGTCGGCGTCGAGGACCTCGGCCCACTTGTAGGAGTAGTAGCCAGCCGCGTAACCGACTGGGTTTGCAAACAGATGGGTGAAACTCGCGATCATTGCGTGCTCGGGCGGCAGGCCCGCCGGGGCGAACTGCGTGAGCAGCGCTCGGCTATAGGCGATGACGTCCCCATCGGCGGCCGTCGAATAGGTGGTGTGGAGCGCCAGGTCGACGATACCGAAGCTGAGTTGCCGCATTTGCGCGTTGGCGGCCCGAAAGTTACGGGCGCGTTTCATCTTGTTAAATAATTCTGCGGGGATGGGGGCACCCGTTTCGTAGTGCTGAGCGAACAGGGCGAGGGCCTCGTGCTCCCAGCACCAGTTTTCGAGAATCTGGCTGGGCAGTTCGACGAAGTCCCAGGCGACGTTGGTGCCGGCCATGCCGCGGAGGGGGACCCGTGTGAGGCAATGATGGAGCAGATGGCCGAATTCGTGGAAGATGGTTTCGACGTCGCGATGGGTCAGTAGGGCGGGATGGTCGCCGATGGGCGGGGTGAGGTTGCCGCAGACTAGACCAAGATGAGGATCCCAGGAATCATCACTGTTGGCGATGGGGAGCCCGGTGAGGAACGAATCCATCCAGGCGCCGCCGCGCTTATTTTCGCGGGGGTAGAAGTCGGAATAGAAGCTGCCGAGGTGGGCTCCGGAGGCTTCGTCGTGGATTTCGTAGTACCGGACGTCGCCATGCCAAACGGAAGCGCCGGGCTTTTCAATGACGAGAATACCGAAGAGGCGACGGGTGATTTCGAACAGGCCATCCATGACCTTGGGCAGGGCGAAGTACGGACGGAGCTCTTCTTCGTCGAAGTCAAAGAGGGCGAGACGCTGTTTCTCGGCCCAGTAGGCGATGTCCCAGGGGGCGAGAGGCTGGCCGGAGAAGGTGATGAGCTGTTCGTTTTCGATGACGAAGAATGGCTTCGTTTTCTCGTACAGATCGTCGAGAAAGGCGCGGGCGGCGGCGCCGGTTTTGGCCATCCGCTCAACCAGAACGAGATCGGCGAAGGTGGCAAACCCGAGGAGTTGGGCTTTTTCGCGGCGGAGTTCGATGAGGCGCGTCGTGAGGTTGCGGTTGTCGTGGTCCCCGCTCGAGGCGCGGGTGGAGAAAGCGCGGTAGAGGGTTTCGCGGGAGGCCGGGTCGTCGAGATAGGTCATCACGGCGAGGTAGCTGGGCTGTTGGAGGGTGAAGCGCCAGCCGGGTTGGCCCTTGCTTTCGGCGCTTTGCCGGGCTGCGGCGCGGGCGCTGGGGGGGAGGCCGGCGAGTTGGGCTTCGTCGGTCAGATAGAGTTCGTAGGCGTTGGTCGCGTCCAAGACATTTTCCGAATATTTGGTGGAAACGTTGGCTAGTTCGATGTCGATGGCTTCCGAACGTTTTTTGCCGGCTTCGTCGAGTTCGGCTCCGGCGCGGCGGAAGGCGTCCATGGTCTTCGTGAAATTGCGGCGATGGAGGCCGGTAAGTTGGGCGGCTTCTTCGGTGGCGGCAAACTCGTTTAGTGCGGCCCAGAGGCCGGGGTTCAGGGCGATGGAGGAGTAGAAGGCGCTCGCTTCGGGTTGAATGGCGTTGAAGGCTTCGCGGAGTTCCTGGGTAGTGGCGACGGTTTCCAGATGCCGGACGACATTCAGGGCGACGTCGAGCGGTTCGGTGCAGCGGTCGAGGGCGAGGAGGGTGTTGGCGTACGAACGCGGAGCCGGGGCGTCGACGACGGATTGGATGGCGGCTTGCGCTTGGGCGATCAACTCGCGAATGCCGGGGACAACGTGTTGGGCTTCGATCTGGTCGAAGGGGACAGCGAAGGTAATGGAGAGAAGGGGATTCATCAGCTCTCTTCCAGGTTAGCCGAGAAAACCGGACTTGCCGCTACCGGTAAGGCTGGAGCGTCATTGCGGGGGCCATCAAGGGCCAGGATGCGGCGTAGTTCCGGGCTCAATCGGCCGATGGATTCCGGGCGGAGCAAGTGCTGCGGTCCGGGAAAACAGGGCCGGGGACAACGCGAGATTAGCGGAGGAAACCGGACTTGCCGCTACCCGTCGCGCTGAGGGCATCATTGCGGGGGTCATCCAGGGCCAGAATGCGGCGCAGTTCCGGGTTCAATCGGGCGATGGTTTCCGGGCTGAGCAGGCGCTGTTGATACTGCTGCTGAGGCTGATCGCCGCGGACGAAAAAGCCGTGGAGGGAGCGGCGGGGATGGTCGGTGTGGTTGGCGGTGCCGCCGTGCCAGCAGTGGGAGTTCATCATAATCACGTCGCCGGCGCGGCCGAGGATGACGGTCTCGTCGGGGTGAGAGGCGGGCGGGAGTTGGCCGGAGAGATGAGAACCGGGGACGGCGCGGGTGGGGCCGTTGTGGGGCGTGAAGTCGTCGAGCATCCAGATGGAGTTGAAAACGGCGAAGCCTTTTTCGTCGGCGAGGAGCCCCATGTCGCAGTGCAGGGGCTGGGCGGAGTCGGAATGGGGTTCCGCGGCGCGGTAGTTCAGGCTGGAGAGCTTGTGATCGGGGCCGAGAACGGCGGTGGCAGCGGCGAGCAAGGTGGGGTGGGCGATGACCCGCTGGAAAACTTCCCCTTTGTCGACGAGGTTGGCAAGGCGCTGGGAATTGGCCTCCTTGCGGAACTCGGCGCCCGCGTTTTCGCCTTCAATGGTCATGCGTTCGGCGACGGCTGCGCGGAGTTCTTCGAGCCAGGTGGGGTCGATCATCTGGGGGATGATCGTGTACCCTTGTTCCTGCAACTCCTGAAAATTTTTCGGGTTCACGCTGCGATTGTAACGCAATGAACTTTAACCGCATCCTGATTCGCGCGACGAATTGGGTGGGCGACGCTGTGATGTCGGTGCCCGCTTTGGAGCAGGTCCGCGCCCGGTTTCCGGAGGCTCATATTGCGGTGTTAGCGCGGCCGTGGGTAAGTGGGCTTTACGATAAGTCGCTGATTGACGAAATTGTGCCCTATACGGCGGGGAATGGCTGGAACGATTTACGGGGAAAATGGCATTTGGCAAGGCGATTGAGGGCGATGCACTTCGATGCGGCAATTCTATTGCAGAATGCGTTTGAAGCTGCGGCAATTGTCTGGTTGGCCGGGATTCCGGTGCGGATCGGGTATTCGCGGGACGGGCGCGGTTTTCTGCTGTCAGACCCGATCGTGGTACCGAAGCCGGGCGAGATTGAAAACCATCAACGGTACTACTACCTGGAGATGCTGCGACGAGCGGGGTTGATCGAGCACATGCCGGAGGTGCCGGCGGTGCGATTGCCGGGGATTCCGTTCCTGCGTCAAGAAGGGCGGAAGCGGCTCGAGGGGCTTTGGATCGGGGTATCGCCAGGAGCGGCCTATGGGACAGCGAAGCGCTGGCTGCCGGAGCGGTTCGCAGAGGCGGCTGTGACGGTGGCTACTAAACTGGGGGCGAAGGTCGCGGTGTTTGGATCCCCCGATGAGCGGGCGTTGTGCGAGACGGTGGCGGGGCACGTGCGAGATGCGGGGTTGACGGCGACGAACTTTGCGGGCGAGACGAACCTGTCGGAGTTTGTAGAGATGGCGGCGGCGTGCCAGGCGTTTGTAACGAACGATTCCGGGGCGATGCATGTTGCGAGTGCCTTAGGGGTGCCGACGGTGGCGGTGTTCGGGGCGACGGACCACGTGGCGACCGGGCCGACGGGGCCGCTCGCGAAAATCATTCGGGAAAAAGTGGAGTGCAGCCCATGTTTGCTGCGCGAGTGCCCGATTGATCACCGGTGTATGAAAGCGGTGACGGCGGAGCGGGTGGCGGCGGAAGTTTTGGAATTGGTGCAGATCGCGCGACAATAGGCGGGTCACATGGTGGATACCCGAACCAAGATTGTCGATTTTAAAGAGTTTCGCGAACGGCTGTTGGCTCCGGCGCCTCCCCGGGCGTTAGTGGTCGGCCATTTTGATCCGGTCGTCTATTCTCATGTGGAGCGGATGGGCGCATTGGCGGCGGAGTATGGACCGTTGGCGGTTTGCGTGACGAGTCCGGCGGATCCGCTGTTGCCGGTGCGGGCGCGGGCGGAGTTGGCGGCGGCTTTGGGGTGCACCGAGTTCGTGACGATCGCTGAGCATGCCGAGGTTTCGGTGCTGACTGCAATAGCGGGCTTGGTAGTAATCGACGAGACGCACGACGACTTGCGGCGCCGGGAGGCGCTGATGGCTCTAGTGCGCGAGCGGCAGAAAGCGTAGACTTGAGCGCGGTGCGGGTTCTCGTGATCAGACTCGGTGCGTTTGGCGATGTGTTGCACGCGATGCCGGCAGCGACGGCGCTGGCGCGGAGCGGGGTCGAGGTGACTTGGGTGGTGGACCGGAAGTGGGCTCCGCTGTTGCGGGCGTGTCCGGTGAGGACGGTGGCGTTTGATCGGCGGTTGGCGGGCGATGTGGTGACGGTGGCGCGGGATTTGCGCGGGGCTGGGTTCGCGGCGGCGTACGATTTTCAAGGGCTGGTGAAGTCGGCGCTGGTGGGGTGGGTGAGCGGGGCGCCGCGGCGGGTTGGCTTCGTCTCGTCGTATTTGCGCGAACGGGCGGCGGGGTGGCTTTACACAGAACGGGTGACGCCGCGGGGAACGCACGTGGTGGAGCACAATCTTTCTTTGACGGGGGCGTCGCCGGACTTGCTCGTGGCGGAGTTTCCGCTGCCGTCGGGGACGGTTGTCGAGGGCCTGCCGGCGGGGCCTTTCGTGCTGGCTTCGGAGCGAGCAGGATGGCGGGCGAAAGAGTGGCCATCCGCGAACTACGCGGCACTGGCGAAGGGGTTACGGGTGCCCCTCGTGATGAATCGAGCAGAGTGGAATTTAGACCAACTGATCTATGCCACCCGGCAGGCGGCGGCGGTTTTGGGGCTCGACAGCGGGCCAATGCATTTGGCGGCAGCGCTGGGCAAACCGGGGGTGGCGCTGTTCGGCCCGACCTCACCCGAGCGAAATGGGCCTTATGGCGGTACCATCACCGTGATGCGCGCGCCGGGCGCGGAAACGACTTACAAACGAACTCAGGAGATTGCGGCTTCGATGCAGGCCCTTAATGTGGGCCCGGTGCTGGAAGCCTTGGAACGATGCCTCGATATTTCTTCCCCAAACCATATGCCGATTTAGTAGCCCGCATGCGAGTGCCGAGTGGATTCGTTCTGGTGCTGGCGTTCGGCTGGTTCGCTCAGCCGACAGCCGGGACCTTGCTTTATGGGGTTCCGGTGTCGCTGGTGGGCTTGGCGCTGCGGGCTTGGGCGGCGGGGCACCTGGAAAAAAACCAGAAGCTGGTGGCCAGCGGCCCGTACCGGTTCCATCGGAATCCGCTTTACGCGGGGACTTTGTTGACCGCCTTGGGGCTAGCGGCGGCGGCCGGTCGGTGGGAGTTGGCGGCGTTGTTCGGGGCGGTTTTTGGCTTGGTTTACGTGCCAGTGATGGAGTTGGAAGAGCAACATCTGCGGGAGTTGTTTCCGCACTACGCGGCGTATGCGGACCGAGTCCCGCTGCTCATCCCACGGTGGCCAGGGATCGAGAATGAAACGCCGTTTCGTGGGTGGTTGTATCGCAAGAACCGGGAGTATCAGGCGCTGTTAGGCTTCCTGTTGGGGCTGGGGTACTTGGCGTGGAAGGCTACTCTGGCTTGATGAGGGTGACGCGAGTGTAGGCGACGCGGAAGCCGAGCTTTTCGTAGTTGCGTTGGGAGGCGCTGCCGGGCTCTGTATCGGCGGTGGCCATGTCGCAACCGGCTTGGGCGGCGCGGGATAGGCGGTCCTGGATCAGTTTGGCTTGCAAGCCGACGCGGCGGTAGCGACGAATGGTGCCGTCGCACTGGAAAAGCGCGAGGCCTTCGTGGAAGCCGAGTTGGGCCCCGGCCAGGGCGGTTTCGCCGTGCCGGATGAGCAGATTTTGCGTTTGCGGCAGGTGATAGAGGGTGCGGCCGAGTTGGAGGCCGGCGGGGGTTACGACGTCGAAGAACGATTCGCCGACGGTGCGAGCCCACTCTTCCGAATTTTCGGCGGAGGTGATATCGGGATCGGGGGGTACGATGTCCGCGGCGGAGAGCGGCCGGAAGAGGGCGTTTTCGAACGAGCCGATTTCGTAGCCGCGACGGGAGAGATAGGTGAAGATGGCGGCGTCGGCGAACGGGCAAAGGATAAAGGTGACCGGGGCCATGCGTTCTTCGTAGAAGGCTTCGGCCGTGGCGATGTCGGCTTCGAAGGTAGGGGAGATCATCCCAGCGCCTTTGATTTGGGTTAGGGGCGAGGATTCGTCAAGAAAGCAGGCAGTGCCGCTTCCACAGGGGATTGACGTGGCAGCGGACTCCGGGAAGAGCGAGGGATGGATTTCGGCGCTCCACCGGGCCAGCGCCGCCGAGGCGCTTTCGAGACGGAGAGCAAGCGAAAGATTAGCGTGCATCCGAGCTAAAAGATCAACTTGGAGGCGATCGATTCGAGGGTGATATTGAAGGTGAGGGCTTCGCCGGCGAGAGGATGGTTGCCGTCGAGCATTACCTTATCCGGGGCGATTCCGATGACGCGAACCATGAACGCTTGGCCTCCGCCGGATAGTTGGAGTTCGAGACCTTCTTCGAGTTCCATGTCTTCGGGGAAGCGATCGCGTTCGACTTCGAGGATCATCTCCGGGTTCGCTTCGCCGTAGGCTTCGGCGGGTTGAATGGTAGTAACCACCGATTCGCCAGGGGAGAGGCCCATAATGGCAGCATCGAAGCCAGGGATAACCTGTCCTGAGCCGAGAGTAAGTTCCAGGGGCTCCCGACCCTCGGAGGAATCAAAAATGGTGCCGTCAGCGAGGGTTCCTTGATAGTGAACCTTCACCTTGTCGCCGGCTTGCGCTTTAATCATCGTTCAAATTTTAGCATTGCGGGGCTATTGATTTGAGAGCGAGACTAGGTCGGTAACGGTTTTGCGGAGGCTTTGGTTGGTGGATTGAAGGGCGAGGGCGGACTCGTTGGTAGAGGATGCGGTGGCGGCGTTATCCCGGCTGATCTTGCTAATCTCTTGAAATGCCTGCTGGACGCGATGGAGTTGCTGCAGTTGGGACTCGGCTTTTTGCGCCAGGGTGGTGATCCCGGTGGAGACGGAGCCGGACGAAGCGACAGCGTGGTCGAAATGCTTTCGGACTTCCAGCCTCAGCGAACGGACCCCAGCGGTTTCGATGAGGACGAGGCAACCTGCTCTTCCGTTTGCCGGGCGGCTTCGGAAGAGTGGAGGGAGAGGGAGCGGACTTCATCAGCGACGACGGCGAAGCCGGCCCCAGCTTCTCCGGCGCGGGCGGCTTCTACCGCGACGTTGAGGGCAGGCAGATTGGTTTGGAAAGCGAAGGATTGGACTGTCGCGGCGATCTTTTTGATGGCTTGGCCCGCCATGACGAACTGCCCGATCCGCAGGTCCAGGGCGGCCATTTGCTTGGTGCTCTCGTTGATGGATTCGACTGAATCGGAGGAGGGACGGTCAGACTGTTGGGCGGTGGCGGAGATGCCGCGGATGTCATCGAGCTGCTGATGGAGCGAGGCCGTACTTTGTTCGACGGCGGCGGCCTGCGCTTGACATGACTGCGAGAGTTGATGGCCGGATTGGCAGATAGCGATCGCCATGATGGTTGAGCGATTCTGATTGACCAGACAGTTGCGCCGTGGCAATGGCTTCGGCCATCGTTGCCCGGGCCAGGGCCCGAGCCGTAATGGCGATCGGAATGGTTTCCGCAACTACGAAGGCGGCATGGTAGTTGAACAGGCTCGTTGGGGCGGCGAGAAAGAGGAAAACGTGGTGGACGGCGATTGTGCCAGCGGCGGCCAGGATGGAAAAGGGATCGGCCAGCATGATTAAAGCGGCCAAGCTGGCGAAGACGTCGAAATGCCACTCAGGACCGCCTTTACCGGCGTGGATGAGCAGGGCGGTAGTGAACCTCGTCGCCACGCTCAGGGCAATAGCCGTGCGCCGGGTATCCGGCATGTGCCAACAGGCGAGCGGGAAAACAACGGGCATCTGGGCCAGGAGAATGCCCAAGTAGCGGCGGTTGGCGACGAGGCGATATCTGAACTGGTAGATCTCAGTGTTCATGGGTGTCTTGATGGCAGCGAAGTGTTGGTAGCGCAACCATAGGCCGCGATAGGGCAGGGAGGGCGGCCAGCGAGAAAAGACTCCATGGAGGCAATGTCCTCGAGAAAAACGCCCGGGCGCGGCCGTTGGGGGGAGTAGCCGCCCTGCTACGTTTGAACGGGTGGCCCCGACAGGACCAGGCGGGGGCCGCTGCGGACACCGATGACTTCTGGCCGGAAGCCGGCCCGTTCCAAAGAAGGAATCCACTCGGGACGGACGAGGTTGAGTTGGACGTTTTCGTGCCAGTCGGGGCGGGCGCGACGGGCGATCGGATGCAGGTAGACCGCGGCGTAGCAGTCTCAGTCGGTCCGCAGCAGGTGCGGAGCGGTCCACTCCGATATCTGATTCAACATCGGGGCAGCCCCCAGTGGGAGTGTGTGGGGGACCATCCAGCCGGCGAGAATCACGCTCAAACCGATGGCCTAGCCGGCCACTCCGCCCGCGATCCACGATTTTAAACTGCCCGATACCACGCACTTCCACCTCAATTGCCTTATCCACCGGGCCTACTCGCCTTATAATAAAAGTTAACCCCATTTTCCCTAGGAGATTCATGGCAATTCAGCGTATCGGCATCCTGACGGGAGGCGGCGACGTCCCCGGCTTAAACTCGGTGATTAAGGGTGTCACCTACCGCGCTTCCGAACTCGGCATCGATGTTTTGGG
>Ga0105048_10015011_pt1 | contig 12036 bp, 15 predicted proteins | sample MAT05_FD_78382 | JGI IMG/M metagenome (GOLD analysis project Ga0105048, IMG submission 78382) | Freshwater microbial communities from Lake Fryxell liftoff mats and glacier meltwater in Antarctica - MAT-05 | ecosystem: Environmental > Aquatic > Freshwater > Ice > Liftoff microbial mat | place...
CGGGGTGTGCCAGAGCCTCTGGTAGAGGTCGGCCCACGGAGAGTTCGCCAACAGCAGCCCGACCAGGGCGATTGCCAGCAACACCAGACCGCTGGATGCTTGAATCGCAAGGAAGCGTTCAATCGGTGCCGCAGTTTTGCGGACGAAGCGGCGCACCGCAGGCGAGGCGCCGGGCGGATCGGTGAGACCGGGAATGAAAGTGGCCACGAATGACTCCTCGGTGTGTTCACCGAAGAGGTGGCGGCCCGACCACCTCGAAGCCTGCGGCGACCAACTCGCCGCACCCAAAAACGATGCTCCAGATTTTTAGCACGCGAGGCGGTCTGCGCCAGGCGAACGTTGGCGTCGGTGCCCATTGCCGCACGTGCCGGCTGCCGCTCAACCGGTGGAGAAGAGGTTCTCGAGTCGACGCGTGAGCTCATCGCGCACGCTTCGAAACGACTCGAGCTTCGCCTCGTCGTCTCCGCTCACCCCCGCAGGGTCCGGCAGACCCCAGTGAACTCGAACGGCCTTCCCGAGGAAGAGCGGGCACTCCTCTTCGCCACAAAGCGTCACCACCAGCTCAACGTCGCCCGGTGGAATGTGAGCAACACTCTTCGAATACTGCTTGGAGATATCGATGCCCACCTCGGCCAGCGCCTTCACCGCGAAGGGGTTGAGTTTTGAGGGCGACGAGCCCGCTGACGAGATCTTGATGCTGGCAGGAGCCAATGACCGCGCAATGCCCTCCGCCATTTGACTGCGAGCGGAGTTCGCCACGCACAGGAACAGAATGTGCTTCGGGGTCGCCGCGCGAATGGCGGCGGCCTCTGATTTCCAGGATTCGCTCACCGCGCTGCTCGTTGTGCGGCGGGCGCGATGTCGACCGCACAGTTTGCGAGCCTGGCGAGCTCGGCGGTCTCCTTCGGGAAGAACCTGGTGCGCAGCCGCAGTGCGACATTCACCAGCCCGATGAGCACAGGAACCTCGACCAGCGGCCCGATGACGGCCGCGAAGGCGGCGCCATGCCCCATGCCGAACGTGGCGACCGCCACCGCGATGGCGAGCTCAAAGTTGTTGGAGGCGGCAGTGAAGGACAACGTCGTCGTCTGCCCGTAGGGAGCGCCCAACTTGCGGCTCATGAAGAACGACACGAAGAACATCACCACGAAGTAGATGAGCAACGGACGGTCAGGTAGCGGTCGAGAAACGAAAGACGGCGCGTCAGCGAGCTCATCAGAGACTCCCAATCAACGACTTGAGTCGGCGCATTGCGCGGGGCTCGAGGCAGTAGCAAACGCGGGGGCCGTTGATTTCACCGCGAATGAGCCCTGCGTCTTTGAGCACCTTGAGGTGCTGAGACACCGTTGACTGGGCCAGCGGCAGCTCGTCCACGATGTCTCCGCACACGCAGGTCTCGCGGCGCGAGAGCAGGCGCAAAATCTGAATTCGGGCGGCGTGCCCCAGGGCCTTGCCCAACACCGAAAGCTCCTCGTCGGCTTCTGCACCCTCGACTGGGCGTAAGTCTGGCTTGTCTTCGAGCGGGGGCGTCGGTGTGCAGACTGCCGCGCGGGAAACGGTCGCTTTCATTTCAATCGTCTAGCTACGATAAGACGACTCTACAATGGCAATGCGTCATGACTTCGTCGAGTAGGCCATGGCATCGACTCTTTTAATGAATCGGTACGAGACGATTTCAGCGCTGCAAAAATTGCGGTGTCAGCAATCGACAGGGGACTCGCAATGTCAGCACGATGAGCGACGCGACGGTGTTTCGAGCAGCAGCCAGCGGTGACGCGCAGGCGTACGCCCAGCTGATCGAGAAGAGCCGCTCGGTGGTGTGCTCGATTGCCTTGGCGTTGACTTGGGGCGTGCCGGGCAGCGAAATACCTGCGCCGATTCGGTCGCCGCGAGAAAAGCATGAGCTCGACGACGCGCTCTCCAAGGTCGTCGACCCGAACGCACCCGCTGCAGTCGATGATCGACCGAGAAGATCTCGCGCTTTTGTCCGAGGCCATTGATCAGCTCCCCGATGACGCGCGTGAAGTCGTGATTCTCTACTACCGCGAAGGCCAATCGGTGGCCCAAGTGGCCGCGCTGTTGGGTCTGAGCGAAGCAGCGACGAAGAAGCGACTCTCGCGTACACGTGAGACCCTGCGCGAGACGGTGCTCGAGAAGGTGGGTGATCTGTTGGGTCGCACTGCCCCTGTCGCGGCGTTCACCGCGGAGACGATCGCGTTGATGCCACATCATCGAACGCCGACGGGCCATCGAAGCGATCGAGCGTCGTCAGCTCAACTGGTTCTTCGTGGCTCAGCTCGCCGGCTTTTCGGTGTTCCTCCTGGGCATCGTGCTCAACGAGCGTCTGGATTCTCCGCTCCTCCTGGTTGGCGGCTCGTGGTTGGTGACGGTGGCCGCGCTCGTTTCTTCTCTGGCTCCCCCGAATTCGGGTTCGTCGCGATGCGGCTGAGCGCCTGACCAACCCGAACGCGCTCTACCGTGTGCATTGTGGCGGTCTACGGCCCTGCGACTTCGGCGATCAGCAGCTCGAGCTCGCCTGGCTTAAACGGCTTAGCGATCAGGGGAGCCTTCTCGGAGATGAGGAAGGCCGCGGTCGACGGAGCGCACGCGCCGCCGGTCATGAAGATGAAGCGCGGCGCCAGCTGAGGTCGCTGTGCGACCACCTGCTTGAACAGGGCCACCCCGTCGAGCACCGGCATCATCAGATCGCACACCACCGCGTCGACGTTGGCGGCGTCGCTCAAGAGATGGGCAATCGCGAGCTGCGTATCGATGAAGCCTCCAAACGGAGCTGGTCTTCTGAAATGAGCACGGAGACCGCCGGGCGGTGCAACAGCTCTTCGCGCGGAGCACCGAGCAGCCTCACCGCCGCGTCGCGGAGGTAGACGTTTCTGGCCCCTGGCGGCTCGAGCAACGTCACCGCCAAGCCGATGTTGGCGCGGTCTGCCGCATCGAGAATGGCAGCCGCGAGCTCGCCGAGGGGAAACGCGGCGGTCGTGAACGGGGTCACCGTCGGCGGTCTAGGGGAGGGGGTCGCGGTTAGCAACCGGTGTCCTAGATCTTGAGTGACCCTCTGAAGCCCCGCGCCGCGTAATAGGACTCGGCGCCGTTGTGGTACGTGAAGACGTGATCGTAGCGCCGGTCGCAGAAGAGCGCGCCGCCCAGCTTCCGAATGTCAGCCGGCGTCTGCACCCAGCTGGAGGTCTTGATATCGAACGCTCCGAGCTCCTGGAGGGCTCGATACTCGTCTTCGGTGAGGAGGGTGATGCCCATCGTCGTGGCCATGGCGAGCGCGCTGTTCTTGGGCTTATTCTCTTTCCTCGACTCGAGCGCTGTGTCGTCGAAGCACACGCTCCTGCGGCCGGCAGGGCTCTCAGGTGAGCAGTCGTGGAAGACGCACACGCCGGTCTTCGTGTCGTGACCGACGACATCGGGTTCGCCGCCGGTGCGCTCCATCTCATTGAGCGACCACAGCTTCGCGGCGTTGCCCTCGAGACGCGCTTCGACTTTGACCCACGCGAGCCCCTGGTGCCGACGTTCGTTCTCGGTGAACCGGGCCTTCACTGTGCGGAGCAAGGCTTCGCGTTGTTTGGCTGGCAGCGGTGATTCCATGACCGGTGATGTGAGCACAGAATTGCGCCTCATCGACACCGAGTATTGCCTGGGCTCTTGTGCTGCTGAGCAGGCCCGCCTCAAAGAGTTCTCCGAGCAGATCGTTGCGCTGCAAAAAAAGCAGGCCGCCTCACACATCAATCGGGGCGCGGCGCGCCGTCTATGACGCCAGCCGCGACCATCGCAAAGGTGGCGGCGAGCCCGCTGCACCGTAATCACTTCGTCTGGGCACGAGCGAACCGCGCGTAGAGGGCGGGCAGCACGAAGAGGGTGAGCAGAGTCGCTGAGACCAGGCCACCGATCACCACGGTCGCGAGCGGGCGTTGAACCTCAGCACCCGGCTCGGTGGACAGTGCCATCGGGACGAAGCCCAGCGAGGCGACCAACGCGGTCATCAACACCGGCCGCAAGCGCAGCTCCGCCGCTCGCCCGATGGCTTCGACGTGGCCGAGGCCCGAGCTCTCGAGCTGACGGGCGAAGGAGACCAGAACGAGCCCGTTGAGCACGGCGACACCGAACAGAGCGATGAACCCGACGCCCGCAGGGATGGAAAAGGGAATGCTGCGCACCCAGAGCGCAACGACACCGCCGACGATGGCGAAGGGGACGTTCACGAAGACGAGCAACCCGGCGCGCATCGAATGAAACGAGAGCCAGAGCAGAAACAAGATCAGCGCCAGGGCGAGTGGCACCACCACCGAGAGCCGTTCGCGGGCCTCGAGGTAGTGCTCGAACTGGCCGCCCCACTCCACCCGGTAGCCAACGGGGAGTGTCACGCTGGCCACGGCCGCCTTGGCGTCGTTGACCACGGAGAGCAAATCTCGACCGCGCACGTTGAATTCGACGGTGAGTCGCCGCGACTGCGCTTCACGCGATACCTGCGCCGGGCCGGTGACGAGCTCCAGGTCGGCCACGTCGCCCAGGGGCACCATCTGCCCTGTCACTGACCGCAGCGGCAGCGCGCGCAAGGGCTCGACGTCGCCCGCGAAGCCGTGTTGCACGCGAACGACGATCTCGAAGCGCCGCTCGCCCTCCAGCACGTCGCCGACCCGGTGGCCGACCGCGAGCGTCTGCGTGACCTGATTGATGTCTTCGACCGTGAGCCCGTATCTGGCGAGTCGACTTCGGTCGGGTTTGATCCGCAGGTACTTGAGCCCCTGCGTCTGCTCCTCGCGCACATCGACCGCGCCGGGCACCGGGCGCACCGCCTCGGCGACGCGGCTGCCAAGCGCAGCGAGCTGCTTGAGATCGGCTCCGTAGATGATCGCCCCCACGTCGGAGCGAATGCCGGCCACCAGTTCGTTGGTCCGCATTTGAATCGGCTGCGAGACCGCTCCGCCCACTTCGGGTGAAGCCGCGAGTACCTTCTCGAGCGCCTCGGCGAGGTCGGGCTTGGTGATGCCCGACCTCCACGTTTCGCGCGGCTTGAGCACCACGTACACGTCTGACTGTTCGACCCCCATCGGGTCGGTCGCCACCTCTGGAGCGCCGATTTTGGAGACGACGTGATCGACCTCAGGAATCTCTTTGATGGCCTTGCTGAGGTTGAGGTCGGTGCGCACCGATTCGCTGAGGGCTGCTCCAGTGATGCGCCGGGCTTCGATGAGCAGGTCGCCCTCGTCGAGCTGAGGGATGAACTCCGCCCCCAGTCGGGTGAAGAGCAGCACCGCCACCGCGAGGCAGACCACGCCCGTGCCGACCATCAGACCGCGACGCTGCATCGACCAACGAAAGAGCGGCACATAGAGGCGGTGCGCTTTGCGAATCAGCCAGGTCTCTTCGTGGCCAGGGCGGGGGCGAACGAGATACGAGGTCAGCACCGGAACCAGGGTCAGTGACAAGACGAACGCGCCCGCCAACGCCAGCAACACCGTGGTGGCCATCGGCCGAAAGAGCTTGCCCTCGGTGCTGGTCAGCGCGAGCACTGGCAGGTAGACGATGGCGATGATGGCGCCGCCGAACGCGCTCGCGGTGCGCACCTCTTTGGCGGCCTCCTCGACGCCTTCGACACGCTCGTCGTCGGTCAGCGCCCTGCCCACCTCGCGCTGCTTCTGCGAGAGCCTTCGCACCGCGTTCTCCACGATGATCACGGCCCCGTCGACCAAGAGGCCGAAGTCGATGGCTCCGAGGCTCATCAGGTTTCCCGACAGGCCGGTGGCGTTCATCACGAGCACGGCGAAGAGCAGCGACAAAGGAATGGTGATGGCGACGACCAGGCCCGCTCGCAGGTCGCCCAGCAGAAGCAGGAGCACGAGCATCACCAGAAGCGCTCCCTCCACCAGGTTGGTGCCGACCGTCTTGATGGTGCGATTGACCAGGGCTGCGCGGTCGTAGAACGGCTCGATGTGCGTACCCTTGGGCAGTGACGGCTCGATGGCCTTGAGCTTGGCCTTCACCGCCTCGGTGACGGTGCGGGAGTTCTCGCCCATCAACATCAATGCCACGCCGACGACCACCTCACCGTGCCCGTCTTTGGTGGCGGCCCCCCGTTTGAGCCGCGCGCCGAACCTCACCTCGCCAACCGTGGCGACGGTGATGGGCACGCCCTGCGGGGTGGCACCGATCACCACGCGCTGGAGGTCATCGAGGCTGGTCACCAGGCCGTCGGTGCCGATGACGAAGTACTCGCGCTCGTGCTCGATGTAGCCGCCGCCCGCATTCGCGTTCGACTTCTGGAGCGCGTCGACCACCTGCGCGATGGAGACCCCGGTGGCCTGAAGACGCGCCGGGTCGAGCACCACTTGGTACTGCCGGTCTTCGCCGCCGAAGCTGTTCACCTCGACGACGCCGGGCACCATGCGCAGCTGGGGGCCGATGTACCAGTCGAGCTGTTCCTCCAATTGCATCAGGCTCAGCTGTTCGTTGCTGATGACGAACTGAAACACCTCGCCGAGACCGGTGGTGATCGGCCCCATTTCAGGCTCGCCGTACTGTGTTGGCACGCCCGCCTGGGCGGCCCGCATGCGCTCGTTGACGAGTTGCCTGGCCCAATAGATGTCGGTGCCGTCGTGAAACACGATGGTGACCACGGAGAGGCCGTACTTCGAGATGGAGCGAACCTCGGTGGTCTTGGGAATGCCGGCCATCGCGCGCTCGACGGGCACGGTGACGTACTGCTCGACCTCGATGGGCGAGAGGGCCGGGGCGGCGGTGATGATCTGCACCTGTACATTGGTGACATCGGGCACGGCGTCGATTGGGAGCTGAGTGGCCGCGCGCAGCCCGACGGCGATGAACAACACGGTCACTGCCAACACGATGGGTCGATTACGAAGAGACCAGCGAACGACCGCGGAGAGCAGCGCCAGCATTACTCGTCCTCCGCGAGGGTGGGCTTGAGGAGCAGACTCTTGAGCGTGAAGACGCCGCGGGTGACGACCTCCTCGCCTTCGGTCAGACCGGAGAGCACCTGCACCTGGGTGAGCGCGGCGTCGCCGAGGGTGACCTCATGCACCACGAAATCGCCGTCTTTCGCTTTGACGAAGACGATGCTCTTCGCTCCGACCTCGGTGATGGCGCTGCGAGGCACCACGACCTGCACCGCGGTCTCGTTTAGCTCTGTCACCTCGACGTGAGCAGTGCCGAAGAGCCCCAATCGCAACCGAGCGCCTTCGTTCTTGAGCCTGATTCGAGCAGTGAGGGTTCGTGCAACCGGGTCAGTCTGCTGCCCGACGTACTCGACGACGCCCTCGAAGCTCTGGCTGGAGAACGCGTTGAGCTGCACGTCGCTTCTGGCGCCGACCCGCAGTCGACCCAGGTCTTTCTCGAAGATGCGCCCGAGAAACCAGACCTCAGAAAAATCGACGACCGTGGCGAGAACGTGCTCGCCGCCGATGGGCTGACCAATCACCGCGTCGCGCGTCACCACGACGCCAGAGAGTGGAGCGCGCAACGGCACGAGGTAGCCGCCGCCCACCTCTGAGTTCACGCCGATGGCTCCGAGCTGATCACTGAGGGCTTTCGCCTCGGCCTCTTGCGCGCGCGCCTCAGCATCTGAATCGACAACGGCCTGCTCGGCACCGAGGCCGCTTTCTTTCAGCGAGCGAAGCCGTTCGGCATTGGCACGCGACGCTTTGGCTTTCGCGGAGGTCGCTGCGAGAGCGCCCCGCAGACGCCCGACGTCAGGCACCCGAAGCACGGCCATCACGTCGCCCTTCTTCACGACCGAGCCTTCATTGAAGCTGACCTGCTCCAACCGACCGGCGGTAGCTGCGGAGAGTCGAGCGGTTCGGTCGGGCTCCGCGACGACTTCACCGGGGAGACTGACGGTGGTGGCCAGGGTCGCCCGCTTCACGACCTCCGTTTTGAGACCCGCTTCGAGAGCGACCTCGGGCGTCACCCGAAGCTGCTTCGGCATCTCGCCGTGCCCTTTCTCGTCGTGGTGCGAATCGACCGAGCCACTGACCTGCTCTGCCACTTCGCCTCCGCTCTTCTTGCAGCCGATGACGGCGAGCGATGCGACCAGCATCAACGTTGAAGTCTTCACAGAGCGTCTCCTTCGAGCGAAGTACCGACAGCGCGAGCGACGCGCACCGAGGCCAGGCACAGCGCCTCACGCGCTTCGATCTCTGCCTTGAGTTGGTCAAAGAGCGCTTGCTGCGCGACGAGCGCATCACGCACTGGCAACCGCGCGGCCCTCACCTGAAGCGCGATGCTCTCGAGCCGGGTCGCCGCACGTGCGGAGCGCTCGGAGGTGTAGAGCTGCCGCGCCTTCGAGGCGGCGTCGAGCTCAGCCTTCGCAATGGCCAGCTCGGCTCGAAGCTCGCGTTGCACGCGTTCGGCCTCTGCACCTGCGCGCTCAGCGAGGGCCTTGGCCTCCGCGATTTCTCCCGCCAGGCTGCGCCCCACGGGCTGCGGGAGCGGGAGTGGAATGCTCAACCCCACGCCGAGGACGCGTTCCTGAAAACCATCGTTCTGAACGAACAGAGAGACGGTCGGGTTCGGCACGCGCTCGCGCTGGAAGAGCTCCACTTTCTGTTGAAGCGCTGCCTGCTGTTCCTGCAGGGCGAGCAGCTCCGGGCGAATCGACGGTGTGGGAGGAGCCACGCTGTGGATCGGCTCGAGGATGCCCTCGACGTCGACGCCTGGTTGACCTCCGGTGAGTCGATTGAGCTGCGTCTTCGACGATGCCAAAGCGCCCTCGAGCGCGAGCCGCTCGTGCGTGGCCCGAAGCGCGGCACTCTCGGCGATGTCGGCATCGACCTCGGAGGCGAGCCCATTCGCCGCCATGCCACGCACGGTTGAGAAGACCGCCCCGGTCGCGTTCTCCAACTTGGCGGCGAGGGTCAGTCGCTCTTGCGCTGCCAACACCGTGAAGTACGCCACCCACCCTTGGGCTGCCACCTCGCGTCTGGTGGCCTTCACGTGGAGAAGCTGAGCGCGAAGCTCCTTGTCGGCCACCTCGACCCGAAGGCCACTCTGACCGGCGATCTCCAGCTCCTGGCCGAGTGAGACGCTCCAGTTCATGGCGCGGTCAGTCGGGCCGACGCGCGAGCCAACCGAGGCCGCCAGGGTCGGGTTGGAGGGGAGAAATGGGCGAGCCGCTTCGCGCCGGCCCTCGGCAGCGCGTTGAAACGCCAGTTGCTCATCGAGCGGAGGGCTCGCCGCGAGCGAGCAAGCGACCGCGTTGCTCCTGGTGATGGGGCCAGCGCACGACGGCGATTTAGGTGCTTCGGCCGCGCTCGCGCGTGACCACCACAAGACGACCAGCCCGAGGGCCGCCGCCAGTAGACGATTTTTCAAGACACACCTCGCGTGAAGTTGGCGAGTGCGCGGTGACCAACGTCACCGGCACCCAACGAACAGAGCTCGACTACGCGAGGGCGGTGAGAGGGACGTGCAGAATGTCGCCCGGCTCAGGCGACTCGGGTTCGGCCTGCTGCTGCTCAGGGGCGCGGTCGGAGCCAGACGACAGCTGCGTTTTCAGCTCTGCCACGATCAGCGAGAGCGGCAGATGCAGGCAGCATGTGCAATCAGAGCACTCTGGCGGGCATTGCCCGTTCTCGTCGTCGTCTGGGCAAGGCTCAGAGCACGCCGCGTTCGCAAACGACGTACCCCCGCCGCTCGCGAGAGCGACGTACGAGGCCAGGCCGACTGCGAGCACGATGCGAAACATCACGACCTCTTTACGGTCGGGCCCAAAGCTTCGTCAACACGACAGGTGCTACAGGTCGCAACGTCGTTCACCCTTCGCTCAGTAGGCGCTGATTGCCCTGATGAACATCGTCGGAGCCGGCCGCATCGGCAGCACCTTCGCGTTTCACCTGTTCGCGACCTTGCAGCGAATCGCCTTCGACGCCGAGCACGATGTGGCGCTGCGGCCCGCGCGACCGAAGGGGGTGGCCGAACCCGCAGCTCCGGTCACCGGTGCACTGTCTCGGTGAACGACCCCGAGAATTCGGGCGAGCGCTCGAAGACCCCATCAGGTTTCGTCGGGGGGCGGCGACTGAAGCCCGCGTTTGGCGCGCGCCTCGATGCACGGGGTGGTGCCTGGCTCGAGGGCGCGGCAGAGGGTCGGCCGGTCTTCGTAGACGGCGCAGAGAAACGTGTTCTGCGCGGTGCTCAGCGCGGTGCAGTGGCCTTCGCGCATCTTCATGAAGCGCTGGGGCTCGGGCGCGCGGAGAAAGGAGGCCGGGCTCTCACCGATGGAGGCAGCTACGAGCGCTTCGACGCGCGCTTCTCCCAGTCGCTCGGCGTCGTGAGGGAAGACCTGCACGTAGTCGCGGCCTCCAAAGCAGCACGCGCCGCAGGTCGTGCAGTCGTAATTGGCCACACCCGCTGCATAGCCGAGACGGGCGACGCGATCTCGTCGAAGAGTGAATTTCGACCGGGGACGCTGATATTCGGCTCCGATGAAAATCGAGAACGTCGCCTTTCAAACCACCGATTGGTCGAAAGTGCCGGTCACCGAGCACCGCGGCGAATCGGGAGTCGCCCTCTGGCGCACAATGGAGCTCGGCAACATTCGAGTGCGCATGGTGGAGTATTCGGCCGGCTACCGGGCTGACCACTGGTGCGAGCGGGGTCATGTGCTCTTGGTGCTCGAGGGTGAGCTGATCACCGAGCTGCGAGACGGGCGTTGCTTCGTGATGGTGGCGGGCCACAGCTACCAGGTCGCAGACGCAGACGGAGCACACCGGTCGAACACCTCGGTCGGGGCGAAGCTGTTCATCGTCGACTGACTGCGGTTTCGAAGTGCGGTAATGAGGTTGCATGCTGACGCACCTGCTGCTGACCCTCTTCGTCTCTCAAGTACCGGTCGACACCACCTGCCCTGGGGGCACCAAATTCGTCGAAGGCAAAGGGTGTGTCGCCAAGGTGGCGCAGCCCAAGTGCCCGGCCGGCACCCACTTCGACGGCGCCAAGTGCGTGGCGAACGTCGACACCACCTGCCCGGCGGGCATGAAGTTCGTGAAGGGCACCGGCTGTGTGGAGAATGACCCGAAGGCTACCGCCGGGCCGGCCAACGACTCTGGCGGTTACAGCGAAGCGGAGGTCGAGGCGCTGGTGCAGAGTCTGGGTGAGCAACATTCGCTGTCGAAGGAGAAGCTGCTCACCTTGACCAGGTCGGTCAGCACCCACCTGAGTTCACCCGAGTTGCAGAAGGTGATCGCCGCCAAGCCCATTCGAGCGGTGTTCGTCTACAACGCCGGCGAGGGCGGCCTGGTGGTGAAGTTCATGTCTGGCAAAGGTCTGGCCACGATTCGCGGAGGCCACTCAGCGGCGAAGATCTCGCTCAAGTCGGTGAGTGCTGGGGCGCAGATCGGCGGCTCGGCGATGTGGGGCGTGGGCTTGATGATGGGGCTCAAGAAAGAGAGCGACTTCGGCGGCGACTACACCGGAGAAATGAAGGGTGCGACGGCTGCTGAATTGACGGCTGGTCGCCCGCTGGTGCTGACCCGGGAGCACATGCCGCAGGAGCTGTGGGTCTTCACCACCGGTCGCGGTCTCTCGGCAGGCGTCAGCGGTGTGAAGCTGACCGTCGTTCCCGAATGGTGAGGGGGCGATGCCATAGCGGTCGAGCTGGACTGGCAAAGCGAGCTGACAGCGGGTCAGCAAGTTGGCGGCAGGCAATCGCAGCGAGACGGTGACGCCGAAAGACGGCGAGGCGAAAGCGACGCTGTCGATTACTTTGCGGCCGTAGGAGCCACGATCCACCCGCGGCATTTTCGGGCGCCGCAGCGGCAGCGCTCTTTGAGCTCGGGAGGAAACGCGTAGTCGTAGAACAGCTCTTCGCCGGGCCGAATCTCGCGCAACGCCTGCATCTGTGCCCAGCCATTGCCGCGGCGGCTGATGCCGGCTTCGACCACGATGTTGGGCTCGCACGAATGGTTCACCCAGCGGGTCTGGTCGACCATGTCGAAGAACACCCCGTCTTCGAGAATGAGCGAGTACTTGTCGTCGCGGCGTTCACCGGTGCGCCAG
>Ga0105048_10015012_pt1 | contig 12035 bp, 9 predicted proteins | sample MAT05_FD_78382 | JGI IMG/M metagenome (GOLD analysis project Ga0105048, IMG submission 78382) | Freshwater microbial communities from Lake Fryxell liftoff mats and glacier meltwater in Antarctica - MAT-05 | ecosystem: Environmental > Aquatic > Freshwater > Ice > Liftoff microbial mat | place...
CAATTTGGGCAACATCCGTAGCATCAATGTAACCATCATTGGCGAGGCCGTCAAACCTGGCAACTATACCGTCTCTTCCTTGGCCACGGTCTTCAATGCCCTCACCCTTTGCGGTGGCCCCGATACCACCGGTAGCTTTCGTACCATCCGTGTGCTGCGCAACGGCAAATTGGTTCGCACCATTGACTTGTACAAATTTTTGTTGGGAGGCGATCAAGCCGATAATATCCTGTTACAAGACCAAGATATCATCCATATTCCCTTCTACGCCACCCGTGTAGCACTTGATGGCGAAGTAAAACGTCCCGCTATTTATGAAGCCAAAGAAGGCGAAACGCTCGATGATGTACTTCGTTTTGGCGGGGGCTTCTCCAGTCTTGCCTACAAAGCTTACCTCACCGCTCGGCGCACCACCGACAAAGAAAATCAAGTACTCAACATCCCCCAAGCCGACTTCAAGGGCTTTGCTCCCCAAAATGGCGACCGCTACGAAGTAGGTAAAATATTGGAGCGTTACGCCAACCGTGTACAAGTACAAGGTGCTGTGTTTCGTCCCGGCGACTACGCCCTCTCGCCCGATGGTAGCACCCTTTCCCAAATCATTGCCCGCGCTGATGGGGTCAAAGAAGATGCCTTCATTAAGCGCATTTTCATTCACCGCCGAAAAGACAACCTAGAACCCGAAGTCCTCTCCGTAGATTTAGAGAAAGTTTTAAAAGGTACAATGGAAGATGTAACACTCAAACGCCAAGATAGTATCGTGGTCAAATCGGTAAGCGACCTCCACGCCGCCTATTTTGTCAGTATCTTTGGGCAAGTAAACCTCCCCGACAACAAATACCTCTATGCCGAAAACCTCACCGTAGGCGACCTCATCGTCCAAGCGGGTGGCCTCACCGAGGGAGGAATTCCAGAACGCATCGAAATTGCCCGAAGGGTCAATCAGTCTAACCTCAACGAGGTGGCCGACAATTTTAATATTCAAATCATCTCTTTAGAAGTTGATCCACAGTTAGGTTTAAGCCCCAACGAAGCCCAATTTAAGCTCAAGCCTTACGATATTGTCTATGTGCGCAAATCACCCCGCTACGAAATCCAAAAGAATGTAGCCATCACAGGAGAGATTAATTATTCAGGAACGTATGCCATTGCCAATAATACCGAGCGCATCAGCAGTATCATCGAGCGGGCAGGCGGCCTCAAGTCCTCCGCCTACTTAGAAGGGGCTCATTTGATGCGCCAAGGCGAAAAAGTAACCATCAACATCAACAAAGTTCTTGAGAACCCCAACATTGAAGGCAACCTGACCTTGGTGGACGGCGACTCGCTCATTATCCCTAAACAGTCTGAATTGGTACGTATTTTTGGGGCGGTACTCAATCCATCGTTGATCAATTATTCCAAAAGCTATAATTTCCAAGATTACCTCTCGCAAGCAGGGGGCTATGAAGAACGTGCCATCAAACGCAAAGTATATGTGAGCAATGCCAACGGCTACACACAACGTACCCGTCAGTTTCTATTTTTCAAGATTTACCCCAAAATATCCCCTGGTGCGACTATCTTCGTACCATCCAAACCCATTGACGATAAGAAAACGGATATCACAGGCCCCGTTTTATTATCATTTACCAGTACATTGATCATTGCACTTATTACCTTGCTCCGGTAAGTTTATAAGTAATTGTACATAATTGATTTAATTGTTTTAAGTGGATTTTATTGATTTACAGCAACTTAAATCCACTTAAAATCTACCTTAAAACATAAGTTTGAATACGATTATATATAAAACAATGATTACCGACATCAACCAATTAGACCTCAACAAAACCTATACCACCGCCGATTATTTACAATGGCAGTTCAAAGAGCGTGTTGAGCTAATTTGGGGACATATTATCAAGATAAAGAAGGAATTTATCAAGCCCACAAACCCAATGTAACAGGTGATACCATATCTCCCGTTTGCCCCCCTGATGTAAGTATAAACGTTACGGAGATATTTGAATGAATACGTACATAAATACCAAGAAGAAATTAATAGACAATATATACTAACCACTTTGTCGCCCTGCAAGGGTCTGAAACGTTACACGGAACAGTCCACCGCTGTAGTTTCAAAAAAAAACTAAAACACTCGGTGTAACTCAGTGATTTTTAAACTTTGTGCTACTCTGTGGTAAAAATTCGGTTTTACATTTTTCAGTTTCTCGGTTTTACATTTTTCAGTTTCAAATTTCCCAATGAATAACCCCGAAAATAACCCTCCCCATAAATCAGACGAAATCGAAATCAATCTCGCCGATGTTTTCGCCTTCCTCAAAAACCACTTCCGCTCTATCTTGATTTGGGGTATGGTTTTTGGTGGCATTGGCGTTGTCTATTCGCTATTGGCGCAGCAGGAGTTTGATGCCAGCACCGAGCTGATGCCCGAGCTTCAATCCAACAGCGCATTGTCCAAAATGGGTGGACTTAGTGCCTTGGCAGGACTCGCGGGCGTGGATCTCAACCAAATGAGTAATACCGATGCTGTACGTCCTGATTTGTATCCCAATATCGTACAAACACTACCTTTTGCACTTTTTATGCTCGAACAAAAAGTCTATGCGTCCGAGTATAAAAAGACCATGCGATTATATGATTATTTTGATAAAAAAAACAAAAGTTGGATTAGCGATTTATTTGACAATGAAAATACAATAGATACTTCTCAGCTATTAGATCCCCAAAAGCTAAGTAAGGCCTACGAGCTCACAAAACCTCAGGAAGATCTTATTAAAGACCTACATGAGCGTATTCTTGCAACTTTTGATCGAAAATCAGGAGTAATTACCATCCACACCAAAATGCCCGATCCCGTTGTAGCCGCTTCCACTGCACAAATAGCCGTAGAATACTTAAAAGAATATGTAACCAACTACCGTACCGACAAAGCCCGCAAGCAGGTGACCTTTTTATCGCGGCAAGCGGCAGAAGCCAAAGCTCGCTACCAAAATGCCGAAGGTGCCTTGGCCGCCTACCGCGACCGCAACCGCTTTCTTTATACAGAATCGGCCAAGGTAGAAGAGCAACGCCTCCAAGCCGACTTTATGTTGACCCAAAATGTGTATAATAACCTATCTCAACAATATGAACAAGCTAAAATACGGGTAGAGGAGGAAACCCCCGTTTATAAAACCCTCGACCCACCCCAAATACCTCTGAAACGAAGCTCCCCAAAGCGAACCATTATCGTATTGGTTTTTTCAGCTTTAGGAGGCTTTTTATCATTATTGGTAATCTTTGTTCGACAAACACTTGGAAGAGGATAGTTTTATAACAGGCTTAATGGTGAACATTTTTTCAGTACAATCATTCAATTTATGAATTTAGAAGATCTAAAGATTGCAATTATAGGACTTGGGTATGTTGGTTTACCTTTAGCAATAGAATTCGGAAAAAAATACCCTACTCAAGGATTCGATATTAATACAAAGCGCATTGAAGAACTCAAGATGGGGTTTGATCGTACGCGAGAGATAGATAAAGAAAACTTTGAACAAGCTCAATTTTTACATTTCACTAGCAATTATGAAGATGCAGCAAATTGTAATGTCTTTATAGTTACAGTCCCTACTCCAATTGACAAATTCAAAAAGCCAGATCTATACCCACTGATTTCTGCTTCTAAAATTGTTGGGAAACTTCTAAAAAAAGAGGATGTCGTCATATATGAATCAACCGTTTATCCTGGTTGTACAGAAGAAGATTGTGTGCCTGTTTTAGAGCAAGAGAGTGGTTTAAAGTATAACCAAGACTTTTTTTGTGGCTATTCTCCCGAACGAATCAATCCAGGAGATAAAGAACGAACACTTACAAAAATATTAAAAATTACTTCTGGCTCTAATCCACAGACTGCCGACTTTGTAGGTGCTATCTATAACTCTATTATCGAAGCAGGCACTTATAAAGCATCTTCAATTAAGGTGGCCGAGGCCGCTAAGCTTGTGGAAAACTGCCAACGAGATATTAATATTTCATTCGTAAACGAATTGGCTCTCATTTTTGATAGAGTAGGGATTGATACAACCGAAGTATTAGAGGCGGCTGGCAGTAAATGGAATTTTTTAAAGTTTAAACCTGGTCTAGTCGGTGGGCATTGTATTGGAGTAGATCCCTACTACATGATTCATAAGGCCGAGCAACTAGGCTATCATCCTGCCCTAATCGGAGCTGGACGCAGGATAAACGACAATATGGGGATATTCGTTGCGAATAAAATCATTAAATTAATGATCCATAAAAGCATAAAGGTAAAAGGTGCTAAGGCATTGATACTTGGATTCACATTCAAAGAAAACTGTCCCGACATTAGAAATACGCGCGTCATTGATATTCATAAGGAATTAGAATTATTCGGTTTAGAAGTAGATGTTTATGACCCTTGGGTTGAAAAAGAAGAAATCCTTCATGAGTATGATTTGAATTTATTAGATGCTATAACTAGTAAATATGACGTTATTTTATTGGCAGTAGCACATACTGAATTCGAGCAGCTTGATTACAATCAATTTAAGAATACGAATTCCGTTGTTTATGATATCAAATCATGCTTGGTTCAGGATTTCGTTGATAGCAGGTTATAGAAATTATAAGGTATGAAAAAAATACAAATGGTTGACTTACAAAGTCAATATCAAAGAATTAAGCCTAAAATAGATGCTGCGATACAAGAATGTTTAGATGAGGCATTTTTTATCAAGGGAAGTCAAGTTGTTGATTTCCAAAAAAGGTTGGCTGATTACCTAAAAATTAATCATGTTATAACTTGTGGAAATGGTACTGATGCACTTCAACTAGCAATGATGGCGTTGAAACTTAATCCTGGCGATGAAGTTATTGTCCCTGCTTTTACTTACATTGCTACGGTAGAGGTAATTGCCCTATTAGGACTTACCCCTATTATAATAGATGTTGACCCCAATACTTTTAATATCACCCGTCAGCTTATAGAACCTGCTATTACATCAAAAACCCGCCTAATTGTTCCTGTTCACCTTTTCGGACAATGTAGCGACATGGAAAATATAATGAATTGTGCTACTGAGAATAGCCTATTAGTAGTAGAGGATGCAGCACAAGCTTTAGGAGCAGATTTTGTTTTTACTGATGGTACGATAAAAAAAGCAGGAACCATGGGACATATTGGATGTACCTCATTTTTTCCCTCAAAAAACCTAGGCTGTTATGGAGATGGAGGGGCCGCATATACGGATGATTCCGATTTGGCTATTCGACTAAATATGATTGCTAACCACGGGCAATCGCAAAAATATCGTCATGACCTAATAGGAATTAATTCGCGATTAGATACCATACAAGCCGCCATTCTAAATCAAAAACTTACGTACTTTGACCAATATAATCAAGCTAGGCAAAAAGCTGCAAATTTTTATGACACCCATCTGTCTGAAATTAACGAAATAGATATTCCTCATAAAAATCCAATTTCATCACATGTGTATCACCAATATACCATAAAAGTAAAGAATGGAAAACGGGACGTGTTAAAAGATTATTTAACGCAACATAATATACCATCAATGATTTATTACCCCATTCCCCTTCATCACCAGCCCGCTTATAAAAACCTAGGTAGAAGAGTGGGTGATTCGCCTGTCTCAGTACAGTTGTGTGAAGAAGTACTATCATTGCCAATGCATACAGAACTTGATGAAGAACAACAATCTTATATAGTTGAAACAATAATGAACTTTTTTTCATAAACAAATGAGTGATTTTTATGCACATCCTACAGCTATCATTGATGAAGGCTGTGAAATAGGGAAGGGGACAAAAATTTGGCATTTTTCCCACATTATGCCCCATTGTAAAATCGGGGCATCTTGTAATATCGGGCAAAATGTTGTGGTATCTCCTGATGTTATTTTAGGTAATAATGTAAAAGTCCAGAACAATGTATCCATCTATTCTGGTGTAATTTGTGATGATGATGTCTTTTTAGGGCCTTCTATGGTCTTTACCAATGTTATTAATCCAAGAAGCGCCGTTAATCGTCGAAGCCAATACGCAAAGACGTATGTAGGTAAAGGCGCTACGATTGGGGCTAATGCAACAATCGTATGTGGGAATGATATAGGAGACTATGCATTCGTTGGGGCTGGGACAGTTGTCACAAAAACCATTAAACCTTATGCTTTGGTGGTTGGGAATCCCGCGAGACAAATAGGTTGGATGAGTCAATATGGCCACCGCTTGGAATTTGACGAGTCTGGTATTGCCATTTGTGTCGAGTCAAAAGAGAAATATGAACTAATTGATAATCAAGTCCATAAAATATAACATGAACAGATTTGCATTGATTGGTGCGGCTGGTTATATAGCTCCGCGTCACATGAAAGCTATAAAAGATACAGGTAATGAGTTAGTAGCTGCATACGACCCATATGATGGAGTTGGTGTTATAGACAGCTATTTCCCCAATGCTGATTTTTTCACAGAATTTGAAAGATTCGATCGTCATATTGATAAATTGAGACGGCAAGAAAATCCAATAGATTTTATTAGTATTTGCTCTCCTAACTATCTCCATGATGCGCACATCCGTTTTGGGCTACGTTCAGGCTGCGACGTAATTTGTGAAAAACCCATTGTTTTAAACCCATGGAATATAGACGCTTTACAAGAAATAGAATTAACAACTGGGAAAAAAGTTTATACTATACTGCAACTACGTTTACACCCCAACATAATTGCTCTCCAAGAAAAAGTACTAAAAGGTAGTAAAGATAAAGTTTACGAAATAGACTTAAAATATATCACTTCAAGGGGAACCTGGTATCACCATAGTTGGAAAGGGAATGTAACCAAATCGGGTGGGATAGCCACCAATATCGGAGTTCATTTTTTTGATATGCTTACTTGGATATTTGGGGAAGTTCAAGAGAATGTTGTACATCAGCATACAAACGATACCGCATCTGGCTATTTAAGGCTAGAAAAAGCAAAAATTAACTGGTTTTTAAGTATAGATTACATGCAGATACCAGAAATAGTACGATTAAAAGGTAAACGTACATTCAGGTCATTAGTAATGGAAGGAGAAGAAATTGAATTCTCTGATGGATTTACTGAACTTCATACCCAAAGCTTTGACGCTATTTTAAAAGGTAATGGTTTTGGCTTGACAGATAGTAAACAAGCTATAGATATCGTTAGTACAATTAGAAATAGTAAAAAAATGTAAAGTAAGTGTTTTGATACTGTAAAAAATCTATTACAAAAAAGTGTAAACACGTGGTTATCAGCGTTTTGTAAATTTCAACAAAAATACATAAGTTATTGATTATCAGCGATTTAACAAATATTATCAGTGGAAAATTTACACATCCACTAATTTCATATAAAGTTTTGATTCAGGTAAAAACTAATACAGATGACAAAGCATTTTTTTGATGAGTTTACAAAAAATGTTGCCTTAATTGCCTCTAGCACTTTTTTTGTTTATTGTCTAATGTACGTAGGTATTCCTATCATTTCCAGAATATATGGCCCAGAGGAGTACGGGAAATATGCAACAATATTTTCATTTATCATGCTTAGCTCAATAGTTGCGTCTGCTAGGTATGACGTTGCAATTCTCCTGCCCTCTAAAGACGAAGATGCACTAACGATAATGAAATTATGTATGATAATTTCGACTGGGTTTTCTTGTATCATTGTGCTTCTGCTTTGTATATTGAATTTTTATCATTTCGAAGCCCTTACAAAATTCAGCTACATATATAGGTTTGATACTGCATTATTAATAGGTTTTTATATCTGCTTGCTAACATCAAATACTGTTCTCCTTAATTGGATAAGTAGAAATAAGAAATTTAAGATATTATCGCTTAGCCGTTTCATACGTTTTGGTATTGCTTTATTAGTTTCCATATTCTGCGGATTATTATATAAGAGTTACCATATGCTTTTGTTTGGAGATATTGTTGGGTTAATAATTTCATCATTCATTATTTATTATCGGAGTACAGTAAATAGTATTAGTCAACGCATGTTTGATTTTCACGAAATTGCTTTACTTGCTCGAAGATATAATCGATTTCCACTATTTACTCTTCCCTCTGCTTTTTTAAACAAAACAATCACTCAAAGTCCTGTTTTTTTACTTAGCTATTTCTTTACCCCTATCCATGTCGGGAATTATGGAATATGCGAAAGGCTTCTAAGTGTACCGACATCTCTTATTTCTGAAGCTATTTCTAATGTTTTTAGAGGTGAACTTAGCTCTTCTAAAAACTACGTGCATAAGAAACTTACATTTTACAAAGTTCTACAAAAATTATTTATTTTAGCAGTCCCAGTCTTTATGTTGTTATATTTTTTTGGTGGTCATTTACTTAGTTACATATTTGGAGAAAAATGGGAACTTGCTAGTGCCTACTCTAAACTATTGGTTTTACCATTATTCTTTCAATTTGTATTTACTCCTTTGACTTTTGTATTATTTTATTTTGAAAAGCAGAAACTGGAGTTCAACATTCAAATATTCGCTTTTTTTCTTCTAGCTATTAGTATTCTAATATTCTATTTTTTTTTTAGTACTGACATTTCTCTAATCAGTCTGATTATTTTTAACGCTATTATTCGAATTCTAATTGAGTTTTATTTTTCCCATAAAGTCATTTCTGCTTTGACAGCTTAACAGGTATAAATGGTGGAATGAATATAATTTTGATAGGCCACATTCAGCGTTGGAGTATATGACCCCTCAATAGTTTATTGACAAAAATCAAAACCTCTACTTTGATTTGGTAGTAACTTAGGGGAATAAGGCCGTAACTTGGATATAACACTTACTTAATACAATGAAAAAAATAAATGAAATAGAGTATCACATTATAAAAAAATCGTGGATAGCCTCTTCTATATGGCTTATGGGATTACTATATCTAATTATTCTCTACTTTATCACACCAATATATAAATTTTGTGAAGTGTATTTTGATTATCCAAAAATCAATTTCTCTGCAATCAGGCTAATTCTTTTTCTTATTACATTATCCCTAATTTCTTTACTAATTTTAACTAACAACAATAGGCTAGTATTTGTAAAAAGGGCTATTTCGACATTAGTGCCCGCCATAACTTGCATTTCTCTCGTCATTATTATTATTATTATTTCCTATCCATTTGTTCAATCTTATGCAAGTGATGCTCTAAATATATATTTATTACGTGTTGATGCTTGTGTTGTTGGATATTCTATGATTTTTATCGCTGGTTTCTTTTTTGATCATTCAAAACGAAAAGCTACTCAACAGCTTTTTATGTATTTATGGGTTATTTTTACTGTGTTTATATTTTTCAATTTAAATATTTTAATAGCTTCATTTATTCTTTACGGTGTATATGAAAAAATCATAAACTATATTTTTCTTTCAAATGGTTATTTATTTTTCTCTATATTTCTATTGTATTTTATCGAAAAACAATCAATTAAAATACTTATTTGGGCTATAGTTTTAATTGTAATGTTTTTTGTTCCTTCTCGAAGTAATACAATCTGTTTTATTTTCGCAACATTATTTCCTTTGCTTTTTAATCTAAAAAGGTTGTTATACTTTTTCTTGACACTAGTTTTATTCATTTCTTTTTTTGGCTATATTCTTTCTGGTTCACTTGATTCTGAAATCATTACAAGGAATAGGACATTCTCTAGTGATTTAGAAATCGATACTTCTTTAGAAATAAGGCTGTATCAAGCAAATAAGAATTTTGAGAATTTACAATCTACTTGGTTTTTTGGTGACTTCATGGGGGATATAAGGATACATGGAGAGGATGGTAACGAGACCCATTCCTATATCTCTTTCTGGGAGCAGTTCGGTATTATTCCATTTTTATTAATGTTAATATCCGTCTTTACATTATTATATTATTTATATTTGTTGAGACGAGATACCTCTCAAATCTATAAATCAACATTAATTCTGTCTCTATTTTTCATTCCTTCAATGCTTTTTGCAAAAAGTTATGGATATAATCTCATTTGGTTTATGATACCCAGAATTGTAGTATATTATCAGTCTCTTAAGTACGAAAAGTTCGAGAAACAAAAAACTAATCAAGAGATATTAATTGGAGATAATTTAAAGTCTCAAGTCATTTTGTAAACCTTACATTATCACAAATCTCTTATTCATTTAAAGTATTTTACACCTAAAGAATCTTTGTTGTATGGCTATAAACCTTGTAAGTGAATATGAAGACTCTGTTGTAATCAATCACCCATTGACCCAAAAACTTCACAAGCAACCTTATCAGATGTGTACCACAACAGTGATGGATACTTCTGACCCTAAGATTACTTTCGATGAAAAGGGAATTTGTAATCACGTCAAAAAGTATCAAGACTATGAGAAGTATCACAAACTATCCCCTGAAGCGGCTAATTTAAAATTAGAACAAATCGTTGACCTGCTTAGGAAGGAAGGGAAAGGGAAAGATTTTGATTGTATAATGGGTCTAAGTGGTGGTGTAGATAGCTCTTATATGGCTTATTTTGTCACCAAGAAATTAGGATTAAGGGCATTATTAGTTCATGTAGATACAGGTTGGAATTCGGAACTCGCGGTTAACAATATACAAAGTATAGTACAAAAATTACACCTTGAGCTCCATACACTAGTCATTGATTGGGAAGAAATGAAGGATTTACAATTAGCTTTTTTCAAATCATCCTTATCAAACTTAGATATTCCACAAGACCATTGTTTTATTGCAAGTTTATATCAAGAGGCAAAAAAATACAATATAAAATATATTATGAATGGAAGCAATATGGCTACTGAATCAATACTCCCGGCTGCGTGGGGATATGATGCCTCAGATGCTTCTCACTTACTAGGAATTCATAAACAATTCGGGAGTATTCCATTAAAAACTTATCCGACTTGTAATTTATTTAAAACTATACTATATTATCCCGTTATTTTCGGGATGAAAACTATAACGCCCTTGAATTATTTAGAATATAATAAGTTCGAGGCTAAAAAGTATTTAAGTGATGAGTTAGGTTGGAGAGATTATGGAGGCAAACACTATGAATCCACCTTTACAAAGTTCTTTCAAGCCCACTATCTGCCCACAAAATTTGGATTTGATAAAAGAAAAGCACATCTATCCAGTCTAATCGTTTCAGGACAAATGACAAAAAATGAAGCCATTCTAGAATTAAAAAAACCTTTATATAATCCATTAGAATTAGAAGAAGATAGAATATATTTTGCAAAAAAATTGGGAATATCGATTGATGAGTATTATACAATAATAGGCCAAACACCGACATCATATGATCGATTTCCTAATAATGAATGGATTAGAGCGAACATTAGAAAGTATTTAGGCAAATTAAATTTTTTACGAAGATTATAGCATAACCTTGAAGGTTCATTAATATGATAGTTATTGTGAATTATGGTTTGGGCAATTTAGGTTCTATTAAGAATATGCTTCGAAAGCTTGGATACGCTTCCGAAATATCTTCAGATCCACTACTAATTCGAAATGCCACTAAATTGATTTTACCTGGAGTTGGTGCTTTTGATACAGGTATGGCTAACTTATCAAAATTAGGATTAATTGAAATATTAAATCACAAAGTAATTACAGAAAAAACACCAGTCTTAGGTATATGTCTAGGAGCACAATTAATGACTAAAAAAAGCGAAGAGGGTGTTTTAGAAGGACTAAAATGGTTTGATGCAGAATTATTATCCTTTAGGACAAGGCTTCCTAAGGATAAAACTCTACCTGTTCCAAATATGGGTTGGATTGATGTCAAAGCAAAAAAAGCAAGCAAATTATTAGAAGGTTTGCCTAGTGAACCACGGTTTTATTTTGTTCACACTTTCTTTATCCAATCTAATAACCTAAACGATGTCCTATTGGAATCTCATTACGGATTTGATTATGTATCTGCTTTAGAACATAATAATATAGTTGGCGTTCAGTTTCATCCTGAAAAAAGC
>Ga0105048_10015016_pt1 | contig 12034 bp, 12 predicted proteins | sample MAT05_FD_78382 | JGI IMG/M metagenome (GOLD analysis project Ga0105048, IMG submission 78382) | Freshwater microbial communities from Lake Fryxell liftoff mats and glacier meltwater in Antarctica - MAT-05 | ecosystem: Environmental > Aquatic > Freshwater > Ice > Liftoff microbial mat | place...
CATCTCGGCCAACGCCGCGTAGATGCGCGCGGCGCGGTCACTGCGGTGGCGGGCGGGCAGGCCGAAACCGAGGTTGCCCGCGACCGACAGATGCGGAAACAGCAGGTCGTCCTGAAACAGGATGCCGATCCGGCGGGCGCGGGTGGGCAGCGCGGTGACATCGCGGTCGTTCAGGGTGATGCGCCCCTCGCAGCGAAAGGCCGGGGCCAGCGTGCCGATCAGCGCCGACAGCAGCGTCGACTTCCCCGATCCGGACGCGCCCATGATGGACAGCACCTCGCCAGGGCGGATGGCAGCGGTCAGGGCGACCAGACTTTGGTCGCCCTGCCGGATCGTCAGGTGGTCAAGCACAAGCCCCGTCATGCCGGCAACATGCCACGGCGGTGGCGGAAGACCAACCGGGGCAGGCCGATGGCCAGCGCAAAGCCCAAGGCGGGCAGCAGCATCTGCAACAGGGCGTAGGCCCCGACGATGCGTCGGTTGCCGCCCGACGACAGGGCGATGGCTTCGGTCGTCAGCGTCTCGACACGGCCGCCGCCGATCAGCAGGCTGGGCAGGTATTGCCCTACCGACACCGCCACCCCGACGGCGGCGGCAGTCAGCACGGCCGACAGCAGCATCGGCAGCCGCAGGGTCCAGAAGATGCGGGCGGGGCCGGCACCAAGGGCGGTCGCCTGCAGGGCGATGCGGGGGTCAAAGGCGCGGTAGGGGGCGGCCAGCGACAGGTAGACGTAAGGCAGCACGAAAATCAGGTGCGCTGATGCGACCGCCAAGACCCCCTCCATCGCGCCAAGCCGCAGGGCCGCAATCTGCAACCCGGGCAGGAATGCCACCTGCGGCATGATCAGCGGCAGATACAGCAGCGCCATCGCCCCCGCGCCGGGCGACAGGCGATAACGGTGTTCGGCCTCGAGACTCGACAGCACCAGCCCCAGCGCCGCCCCGGTCGACAGCAGGGCCAGTGTCAGGGTCGTGCCGGTGGTGGTCAACAGATCGGGGGCAACGCGGGTCCAGGTCGTCAGCGTCCAGTCGGGCAGCAGATCGGGAAACGGCCAAAGCCCGGCGACGCTCCACAGGCTGAGGCCAGCGAGGCCCGCGAACAGGGCGGCGGCAAGGACCACCGACAGGGTGATCAGCGGCCGGCGCAGCAGGTCCAGCGGCACGGCGCGGCGGCCGCGCGCGGCCTGTCGCCGCAGGGCGCGGCGGATCAGCCGCTCTGCACCATGCCACAGCGCAAGCGTGGCGATCACCAGCACCAGTTGCAGCAGGGCTGCGGCGGCGGCGGTGCCACGGTGGGCAAGGCTGGGGTCGGTCATCCATTGGGTGATCTGCACCGACAGGCCGGGCGGCAGGCTGGGGCCAAGGATCATCGCCATCTCGACGGACGTCATCGCATAGGCAAGCACGGCATAGATCGGCAGCCGGATCAGCGGATAAAGCGCGGGCAGCACCGTCAGCCCGAACCCCGCGATCCGGCCATAGCCAAGGCTGGCGGCCAGCGTCAGGCGTCGGTTGGCATCGACCTGCGGCAGGGCGGCGAGGATCATCAGCAGCAGGAACGGCATCTCCTTGGCCGTCAGCCCGACGATCAGCGCGAGGCCCATCGGGTCGTTCAGGATCAGCAGATCGGGCGGGGTGGTCCAGCCGGTGGCCCACGGCGACAGCATCCGGGCGATCCAGCCCGAAGGTGCGATCAGAAACGCAAGGCCAAGCGCCGCCGCCGCATGCGGCACCGACAAGAGCGGCGACAGCAGCGCCTGCACCCGGCCAAAGCTGCGATGCTCGAGAAGCGCGGCGACAAGCCCAAGGCTGAGCATCAGCGCCAGCAGGGTCGAGGCGATGCCCGACACCAGCGACAGCCTGACCGCCCCCTCCAGTCCGGGCCAGTTGGCCAGCGCCCGCAGGGCGGCGGGATTGGCCGCGGGGATCAGCGTCCCTGCCAGCCCCGCCAGCACCGGCAGGGTCAGCAGCAGAACCGTGACGCGCGGAACCTGCCGCAGCAGGCCCGCGCGCAATCTCACTGCACCACCCCGTAGCGGGTGATCCAGTCGGTGCTGATCCGGGTCATCCAGCTGGCATGCGGCTCCAGCAGGGTCGGGCCAAGGTCGGCAGGCGACAGCGTGGCGACGCCGAGTTGCAGGGCGGCAAAGGCTGCCGTTGCCTCGGGCGACAGCGCGGCGGGGTTCAGCACGGTCTGAAACCCAAGCACGGCAGGGTCCTGCGCGCGGGCCTGCACGGCGGGATCAAGCAGCAGGTTGGCCACGACAAGCGCGCCCTCCTTGTGGCTCGCGTTGAACGGGATGGCGACGAACGACGCATTGCCGATGGTGCCGCCGTCCAGCACGAAGGTGCGGGTGGTGTCGGCCAGCGTTCCGGCGGTGATCTCGGCACTGGCGCGGCCGGGGTTCAGGGCAAAGGCGATATCGATCTCTGCATCGGCCAGCAACTGGCCCATGGCAGGTTCATTCGCCGGAAAGGCGCGGGCCGCGCGCCACAGCGCCGGATGGATGGTGTCGAGGAAGGTCCAGAGCGGGGCTACGGTGGCCTCGTAGCTCGCCTCGTCGACGGCGGTCTGCAGCACGGCGGGGTCGGCGATCACGCCATAAAGCACCTGCTTCAGAAAAGTGGTTCCCAGATAATCGGGCGGTTGCGGATAGGTGAAGCGCCCGGGGTGGGCAACAATCCAGTCTTGCAGCAAGGTCAACGAGACGGGCGGAGCGGGCACGCGGACGCTGTCGTATTCGAACACCAGTTGCGCCATCGCCCAGGGGGATTCGTAGCCTTCGGTGGGCAGGGTGAAATCGGTGGTGACGGCGGGTTTGCCCACCACGTCGACCAGCGGCCAGTTGGGCAGATTGGTTGCGAACGGCCCATGCAGCAGACCCTCGGCCTTCATCGCCGCAAAATTCTCGCCATTGATCCAGATCAGGTCGACAGCGCCGCCTTCGCTTTGCCCCGCCGCCTGTTCGGCCACGACGCGGGCGACGGCATCGGAGGTGGCGGCCAGTTTGACGTGTTCGATGCTGACGCCGTAGCGCGATTGCGCCTGCTCGCCGACCCAGGCGATGAAGTCGTTGATCTTGGGATCGCCGCCCCAGGCGTGAAAATAGACGGTCTGGCCCTTTGCGGCGCTTTCCACCTCGGCCCAAGTCTGGGCCGGCGTTGGGGCGAGCGTCTGAGCCTGCGTCTGTCCCGGCGTCTGTCCCGGCGTCTGTCCCGGCGTCTGGGCCTGCGCGGTGCCGGCAATGGTCAAGGCGGCAATCGCCAGCCATCCGAAATCACGTCTGTTCATGGACATACCCCCAATAAAGGCCTTACGCCGGGCCTGTCAGACGGAATACGGAGCGTTCGGGCCGTCTGGCAACCTGTATTGCAGCGCCTGCACGTCAACGTGAGGCGGGTTGCGGCGGGCGGGCCGCTGACGCAGGTTGGGGCAAAAGGGGGGGGTCATGCTCGACGGGGTGGCGCGCAGGTGGATTGATCCGGTGGTGGGCCGCTGGGGCCGCGCTTTGGCCGCGCGGGGCTGGACGGCGGACGGGGTGACGCTGGTTGGGCTGGGTCTGGGGCTGGCTGCGGCGGGGTTGCTCGCGGTGGGGGTCGCGGGGTGGATCGCGCTGATCCCGCTGCTGGCCAGCCGGGTGGCCGACGGGCTGGACGGCGCGGTGGCGCGGGCGACGCAAAAGACCGATTTCGGCGGATATCTGGATATCGCGTGCGATTTTCTGTTCTACGCCGCGGTGCCGATGGCCTTTGTGCTGCGCCATCCCGAGGCGAACGCGGTGGCGGGGGCGTTTCTGCTGATGAGCTTTTATGTCAACGGCACCACCTTTCTGGGCTATGCCGTGCTGGCCGAAAAGCGGGGCATGCAGACCGCGCAACGGGGAGAAAAGTCGCTGTATTTCACCGCAGGTCTGTTGGAAGGCACTGAAACCATTGCTTTTTTTGCCGCGATCTGCCTTTGGCCCACAGCCTTTGCTCCGCTGGCCTGGGTGTTCGGAGCCTTGTGTTTTGTGACGGCTGCGGCGCGTGTCCGGCTGGCCTGGCACATGTTCCATGACAATCGCCCGGCGCCCTGAATTCACCGACCTGCCCTTGCGGCCCCCGTCACGCGACACTAAGACTCGGGTAACACCCCAGAGATAAAACCACAGCAGGACATGAGGCAAACCGATGCGCGATCCCGTTGACCACTACATGAACACCCTCGTCCCCATGGTCGTCGAACAGACCAGCCGGGGCGAGCGCGCCTACGACATCTTCAGCCGCATGCTGAAAGAGCGGATCATCTTTCTGGGCGGCCCGGTGCATGACGGCATGTCGAGCCTGATCTGCGCCCAGTTGCTGTTTCTGGAATCGGAGAACCCGACGAAGGAAATCAGCATGTATATCAACTCGCCCGGCGGCGTGGTGACCAGCGGTCTGTCGATCTATGACACGATGCAATACATCAAGCCCAAGGTCAGCACGCTGGTCATCGGGCAGGCGGCCTCGATGGGGTCGCTGTTGCTGACCGCCGGGCAACCGGGAATGCGGTTCTCGTTGCCGAACTCGCGCGTGATGGTCCACCAGCCCAGCGGTGGCTATCAGGGTCAGGCAACCGACATCATGATCCACGCCCGCGAGACCGAAAAGTTGAAGCGCCGGCTGAACGAGATCTACGTCCGCCACACCGGCAACACCTATGAGGCGGTCGAAGCGGCGCTGGAACGCGACAATTTCATGTCCGCCGAGGATGCCAAGGCCTGGGGCCTGATCGACGAAATCCTTCAAAACCGTGGCAAGGCCGAAGACGTGGCAAAGTAAAGTGATCGCCCCCGGCCTGAACCGGGGGCGATTTGACATTGTGAAGGGGCGGGCCATGGCCTAAACTTTCCAACAACCGTCCGGTTGGGCGTTCCGCAGAGGAAGACGATGGCGAACAATTCTGGCAGCGACAGCAAGAACACCCTCTACTGCTCGTTCTGCGGCAAAAGCCAGCACGAGGTGCGCAAGCTGATTGCGGGACCGACCGTGTTCATCTGTGATGAATGTGTCGAGCTGTGCATGGACATCATCCGCGAAGAGACCAAGAGCACGGGCTTCAAATCTGCGGATGGCGTGCCGACCCCGCGTGAAATCTGCAAGGTGCTGGATGACTATGTCATCGGGCAAGTGCATGCCAAGCGGGTGCTTTCGGTGGCGGTGCACAACCACTACAAGCGGCTGAACCATTCGACCAAGACCGATATCGAACTGTCTAAAAGCAACATCCTGCTGATCGGGCCGACGGGCTGCGGCAAGACTTTGCTGGCGCAGACGCTGGCGCGGATTCTGGATGTGCCGTTCACCATGGCCGATGCGACCACGTTGACCGAGGCGGGTTACGTTGGTGAAGACGTTGAAAACATCATCCTGAAACTGCTGCAGGCCTCCGAATACAACGTCGAGCGGGCGCAGCGCGGCATCGTCTATATCGACGAGGTCGACAAGATTACCCGCAAGTCGGACAATCCCAGCATCACCCGCGACGTGTCGGGCGAAGGCGTGCAGCAGGCGCTTTTGAAAATCATGGAAGGCACGATTGCGAGCGTGCCGCCGCAGGGCGGGCGCAAGCATCCGCAGCAGGAATTCCTGCAGGTCGACACCACCAACATCCTTTTCATCTGTGGCGGTGCCTTTGCCGGACTGGAAAAGATCATTGCGCAGCGCAACAAGGGTTCGGCCATCGGCTTTGGCGCGGCGGTCAAGGGCCCCGAAGATCGCGGCGCGGGCGAGTTGTTCAAGGAACTGGAGCCCGAGGATCTGCTGAAATTCGGTCTGATCCCCGAGTTTGTCGGCCGTCTGCCGGTGATCGCGACGCTGACCGACCTTGACGAGGCGGCGCTGGTCACCATCCTGACCGAGCCGAAGAACGCGCTGGTCAAGCAGTATCAGCGGCTGTTCGAGATCGAAGGTGTGGGGCTGACCTTCACAACCGACGCGCTGACCGCCATCGCCAAACGCGCCATCAAGCGCAAGACCGGCGCGCGCGGCCTGCGGTCGATCATGGAAGACATCCTGTTGGACACGATGTTCGAACTGCCCGGCATGGCGGGTGTCGAAGAGGTCGTGGTCAATCAGGAAGCGGTCAATTCCGGCATGCAGCCGCTTCTGGTGCACACCGAGACCAAGAAGGAAAAGGTGACGGCGGGCTGAGGACCGTCGCCGGCTATGGGCAAGGGGGCGGATGCAGGTCCGCCCTTTTGCGTTTGACCGGCCGTTTTGTCACCGACTTTTCGCCACCCGGCGCAGCGGCCACTGGACCTCTCGGGCCCGATCGGCCATATCAGGGTCACGCATCCCGGAGGCCGACCGATGTCTTTCCTGAACCGAATGCTGACCTGGTGGAACACCCAGACGCTTGGCACCCAGATCTTTACCGCGCGGCGGGGGGTCAAGGTGGGCGAGGATGCGCAGGGCAATATCTATTACCAGACCGCAGACGCGAAACGCCGCTGGGTGATCTACAATGGTGAAATGGAGGCAAGCCGCGTCAGCCCCGACTGGCACGGATGGCTGCATTTCACCTGGGATCAGCCGCCAACCAGATCGCCGCTGCCGCACAAGGCCTGGCAAATGCCGCATCAGGAAAACCTGACCGGGTCTGCCGCTGCCTATGCGCCGCCCGGGTCGATCCGCCATGCAGCCCCGGTCGCGCGCAGCGACTATGAGGCGTGGCGGCCCGAGTGATGGCCGAAAATCGTGCAGAGGTGGTTGCAGGGGCGGCGGTTCTGGCTGCGGCGGTGGCATTTGTGTTCTACGCCGGTGCGGGGGCCGGGCTGTCGGGCGGGGCGGGCACCTATCCGCTGACGGCGTCGTTCCGATCGGTCGAAGGCATCACCGTCGGCTCGGATGTGCGGCTGGCGGGGGTCAAGGTCGGGGTGATCACCGCGCTGTCGCTGAACCCGGTGACCTTCTTTGCCGACGCGCGGATCGAGGTGCAGGACCACATTCTGCTGCCCGAGGATTCTGCGATCCTGATCTCGTCCGAGGGGCTGCTTGGCGGCAATTTCGTCGAGCTGGTGCCGGGCGGGGCCGAGGACAACCTCGCACCCGGAGCCGAGATCGAGGATACCCAGGGCTCGGTCAGCCTGATCAGTCTGCTGATGAAATTCGTCGGCGGCCAATCTGGCGAGGATGCAGCGCCTTGAGATTGTTGGCGGTTTTGCTGCTGCTGGCGCAGCCTGCGCTTTCGCAGGACATGGCCGAGGCGCCGGGCGGCATGCTGCGCGTGCTCGACAAGCTGGGCGGCGAAGTGGCCGATCTCGACATGGCGCGGGGGCAGACGGCGACGATGGGCCGGCTGACGCTCTTGCTGGATTCCTGCCGCTATCCGGCGGACGATCCGGCCTCGGACGCAATGGCGCACTTGACGATTTCCGACAGCGTTGCCGCCAGCCCGGTATTTTCGGGCTGGATGGTGGCGTCAAGCCCGGCACTGTCGGCGCTGGACCATCCGCGCTATGACGTCTGGGTGCTGCGGTGCGACTACCCCGAAGCGCCGCCACCAGAGCCGGTCGAGGGCGAATAACCCGGAGGCTCGAAGCGCGCCGTATGTGTCAGCGCCTTTGCCAGCCGCTTGCGGTAATCGGCGCGGGAGATCTCGACGCCGCCAAGGCTGGCCAGATGCGGCGTCAGGAACTGCGTGTCGAACAAAGTGAAGCCGCCCGCCCGCAAGCGGTGCACCAGATAGGCCAGTGCCACTTTCGACGCATCTGTCCGGCGCGAAAACATGCTTTCGCCAAAGAACGCCGATCCCAGCACCACGCCATAGGTGCCGCCGACCAGATCGTCGCCCTCCCATACCTCAAGGCTGTGGGCGTGCCCCAACGCGTGCAGCGACGCATACAGCGCGAAAATCTGCGCGTTGATCCAGGTTTCGGGGCGGTCGGCGCATGCGGCCACGACCTCGGAAAATGCGGTGTTGGTTCGAATCGTGCAATTCCAATGCGCAATACGATGCCGAAGGCTGCGCGAAATGTGGAAATCGTCCAACTGCAGGATTCCACGCAGGCGCGGGTCAACCCAATGGATCGTCGGGTCGTCGCGCGAGGCCGCCATCGGAAATACGCCCGCCGCATAGGCGCCGAGCAGGGTTTCGGGTGTCAGATCAGCCGACAAACTGTGCGGCCAGCCATTTTTCCAGCCAGTGAATGTTGTAGTCGCCGTTCTGGATATCGGGTTCGGCCAGCAGGGCGTGGAACAGCGGAATCGTGGTGTCGATGCCGTCGATGATCAACTCGCCCAAGGCGCGGTGCAGGCGGGCCAGCGCCTCGGGCCGGTCGCGGCCGTGAACGATCAGCTTGCCGATGAGCGAGTCGTAATACGGCGGAATCGAATAGCCGGAATAGATCGCGCTGTCCATCCGCACGCCAAGGCCGCCCGGCGCGTGGAACATGCGGACGAGACCGGGGCAGGGCGCAAAGTTCGGCAGCTTTTCGGCGTTGATGCGGACTTCGATGGCGTGGCCGTTGATTTCCAGATCATCCTGCAAGAACGACATGCCCAGCCCGGCGGCGACGCGGATCTGCTCGCGCACCAGATCAATGCCAAAGATCGCCTCGGTCACCGGATGTTCGACCTGCAGGCGGGTGTTCATCTCGATGAAGAAGAACTCGCCATCCTCATACAGGAATTCGATGGTGCCCGCGCCGATATAGCTGATCTTCTGCATCGCTTCGGCGCAGACCTTGCCGATCTTTGCGCGCAGGGCGGGGGTGATGACGGGACCCGGAGCCTCTTCGAACACCTTCTGGTGGCGGCGCTGCAGCGAACAGTCGCGCTCTCCCAGATGCACCGCGTTGCCCTTGCCGTCACCGAACACCTGAATCTCGATATGGCGCGGTTTTTGCAGGTATTTCTCGATATAGACCTCGTCATTGCCGAATGCCGCCTTGGATTCGCTTCGCGCCGTGCGAAAGGCAATCTCCAGCTCTTCGGCGGTCTGCGCCACCTTCATGCCGCGCCCGCCGCCGCCTGCGGTGGCCTTGATGATCACCGGAAACCCGATGGCCGCCGCGACGCCGATGGCCGTCTCGAAATCCGGCACCCCGCCGTCAGATCCTGGAACCACCGGAATTCCAAGGGTTTTCGCGGTTTCCTTGGCCGTGATCTTGTCGCCCATGATGCGGATATGTTCCGCCGAGGGGCCGATGAAGGTAATGTCGTGGTCTTCCAGCGCCTGCGCGAAGGCCGCGTTTTCGGACAGAAAGCCATAGCCCGGATGCACCGCCTGCGCGCCGGTGATCTCGCAGGCCGAGATGATTGCGGCCTTGGACAGATAGCTGTCGGTCGACGAGGGCGGGCCGATGCAGACGCTTTCAGCCGCCATCCGCACATGCATGGCGTCAGCATCGGCGGTGGAATGCACGGCAACCGACTTGATCCCCATTTCGCGGCAGGCACGAATGACGCGGAGGGCGATTTCGCCGCGATTGGCGATCAGGATTTTCTCGAACATGCCGCTCACTCGATGATCATCAGCACGGCACCGTATTCAACCGGATTGCCGTCCGAGACCAGAATGCGCTTGACCACCCCGGCGCGGGGGGCGGGAATGTGGTTCATGGTTTTCATCGCCTCGATGATCATCACCGTCTGCCCCTCGGTCACCGTCGCACCGATGGTGACAAACGGAGTCGAGCCGGGTTCGGCCGACAGATAGGTGGTGCCCACCATCGGAGAGGCGACGGCGCCCGGATGCTGTGCCGGGTCCTCGACGGCCGCGACGGGGGCTGCGGCCGCCGTTTGCGCGGTCGCGGCGGCATAGGTCACGGGCGCTGCGGCCTGTGCGACGGTCACCACGGTCGACTGCTTGACCACCCGCACATCCAGCCGGTCATCGGCGCCATATTCACGTTTCACCGACAGTTCGGTCAGGTCGTTCTTGTTCAGAAGTTCGGCCAACGCCGAAATGAACGCCACATCGGCATCGGTGGAATGTTTGCTCATGGCATCCTCTGTTGGCTTCGGGCCTGGTGTTGGTCGTGGCGGCAACCGGTGCGCCGCAGCCGTGTCCGCCGCTTATACGCCAGCCATCAAGGGGTGAAAAGTGCCGCGTGCGATTTGGATCGCGGGCCAAAATTTACCGTTTGATAAAAATATGGTCCTGTGGCAGCCTTTCGAAAAAGACCAACCGGGAGAACGATGTGACCAACAGCCAGCTAACGCCCGGCGTGGTGCCGGGGCGTCTGCCCGCCAGCCGCTACGCCCTGAATTTCGCCGATCACACGCCGCCTCTGGACGTGCACGAGGCGCGGGTGGCGGCGGACCGATGCTATTTCTGCCATGATGCGCCCTGCGTGACGGCCTGCCCGACCTCGATCGACATTCCGCTGTTCATCCGTCAGATCGCCACCGGCACGCCAGATGCGGCGGCAAGGACCATTCTGGGCCAGAACATCCTTGGCGGAATGTGCGCGCGGGTCTGTCCGACCGAAACGCTGTGCGAAGAGGTCTGCGTGCGCGAGGTGGCCGAGGGCAAGCCGGTCGAAATCGGCCGGTTGCAGCGATTCGCGACCGACACGCTGATGGCAAAGGGCGTGCATCCGTTCGCGCGGGCCGAACTGACGGGCAAGCGGGTGGCGGTCGTCGGCGCGGGTCCGGCGGGGCTGGCCTGCGCCCACCGGCTGGCGATGTGCGGCCATGACGTCGTGATGTTCGACGCGCGGCCCAAGCCGGGCGGGCTGAACGAATTCGGCATCGCGTCCTACAAATCTACCAATGATTTCGCGCAGGCCGAGGTCGACTGGCTGTTGCAGATCGGCGGCATCCAGGTTCAGACGGCGCAGGCGCTTGGCCGCGACATCGCATTGTCTGATCTGCAGTCGGTCTATGACGCGGTGTTTCTGGGCATCGGGCTGGCCGGGGTCAACGCGCTGCGGGCAGCGGGCGAGGACCGGAACGGGGTGCGTGACGCCGTTGATTTCATTGCCGAACTGCGGCAAGCCACCGACAAGTCGGTTCTGCCGATCGGACGCGATGTCGTGGTGATCGGCGGCGGCATGACGGCGGTTGACGCGGCGGTGCAGGCCAGACTGCTCGGGGCCGAGACAGTGACGATCGTCTATCGTCGCGGTCAGGACCGGATGAGCGCCAGCGGCTACGAGCAGGACCATGCAACGGGGGCGGGGGTGCGGATCGTCACCCACGCCGCCCCGGTGGCGGTGCTGCCCGGCGAGGTGGAGTTCGCCTATACCGTCGAGGGGGTGGCGGGGCTGACCCTGTCGGAAGAGCGGTTCCGGCTGAAGGCCGATCAGGTGTTCAAGGCGATTGGCCAGACCCTGGCGGGGGTGCCCGAGGGGCTGGTGATCGAGGGCGGCAAGATTGCCGTCACCGGGGCCGGCCGGACGTCGGTGCCGGGCATCTGGGCCGGCGGCGACTGTGCAGCGGGCGGCGATGACCTGACGGTGACAGCCGTGGCCGAGGGGCGTGACGCGGCCGAAGACATTCATGCAACTTTGATGGAGGCCTGAGATGGCGGATCTGACGTCGCACTTCATCGGGATCAAGTCGCCGAACCCGTTCTGGCTGGCCAGCGCGCCGCCGACCGACAAGGAATACAACGTTCGCCGCGCCTTCGAGGCGGGGTGGGGCGGGGTGGTGTGGAAAACCCTGGGGTCCGAAGGCCCGCCCGTCGTCAACGTCAACGGCCCGCGCTATGGCGCGATCTGGGGCGCGGACCGGCGGCTGTTGGGGCTGAACAACATCGAGTTGATCACCGACCGCCCGCTGGAGGTCAACCTGCGGGAAATCAAGGCGGTGAAGCGCGACTACAAGGACCGCGCGATGGTGATCAGCCTGATGGTGCCCTGCGACGAGGACAGCTGGCGCGATATCCTGCGCCGCATCGAAGACACCGAGGCCGACGGGGTCGAGCTGAACTTCGGCTGCCCGCACGGCATGGCGGAACGGGGCATGGGGTCTGCCGTCGGGCAGGTGCCGGAATACATCGAGATGGTGACCCGCTGGGTCAAGCAGCACTCGCGCATGCCCTGCATCGTGAAGCTGACCCCGA
>Ga0105048_10015018_pt1 | contig 12031 bp, 12 predicted proteins | sample MAT05_FD_78382 | JGI IMG/M metagenome (GOLD analysis project Ga0105048, IMG submission 78382) | Freshwater microbial communities from Lake Fryxell liftoff mats and glacier meltwater in Antarctica - MAT-05 | ecosystem: Environmental > Aquatic > Freshwater > Ice > Liftoff microbial mat | place...
CGAGCACACGCTCGCGATCGCGTTGGGTCGCGTAGCTGCCGTCGCGGTTGCGCCGGCACATCAGTTTCAGTTCAAAGTTCAAGCTTCGCATTCGCCGGCCTTCTGTCTTGCATCCTTCTGCTTGTTGATTGCCCCGGGGTTTCCGTTCGTCATCGCTGGTGTGTAGAGGTCTGGTAAGTGTTTCTGTCCGTCCCCAACGCCTGGGCGTTGCGGGAACTACAAGGGACACGGGACACCACTCCCGCTATGTGCCAAGGTTCATCTGGTGGCCGCCGCGGCACGCGGCATTGGCACCGATGGCGCTTGCTGCTGCAAAACGGTTCATCGGGTTGAGCCATCGATCCCATGACTCTGGGTGCGCCAGATTGCGCTTCGGCTGAGGTTGCCCGCAGGAGCCTGCGGGCGAATGCAGATCGCGTTGCACGGTCTGCGGATTCGACGCGCTTGGAGCACGTCACTTGGGGCAGTCAGTTGCGGCAGCCGTCGTAAGTTGTTGTCGGCTGGGGCAATTTGCGCGTCGTCACTACTGGCTCGCGCCGCGTAGTGACGACGCGGTTGGCGCAGGTTTGGCTTGTGGCAGGGCGCTGGCGAGGTTGCAGCAGCTGGATTTCGGCTGTCGCCGCTACCGTCCGGCAGGCTGTGCTTGTTGGCTGTGAAGGCCATCGGGCGCAGCAGCGATGCAGGTTGGGGGAGTGCGGGCGTCAATCGGGCCCGATGAACTACCGATATCTCCAAGCCTTTCGGCTGCCGGGTTGCAGGAGATGTGGCCGGCGTTGGTGCCGGCGTGCGCGGGCATGGGCGATGCGGTAACGGGCATCAACCGGGCTGACTCAGCCAGTAGAGAAATTGAATTGGGTTGATGCTGCGCCAACTTATCGTGGTTTGCAACAGCAGCTATCGTCGCGGCTGCTTTCCAATGCCCGATTGGCGGAGTGACTTCGCTGCGGCTGTCAGCACTGCTGACAGCGGACGCCGCAATTGCCGAGGCAGGCGGCTTACCCACCGCCGCGCGAGTCTTGCGTGAGAGGCGCCGATCGCGTGGCCGTGGATAAGCGGCTTCGGTTTTTTGGACGGCGCGCGGACCAATCCGTTTGGTTACGGAGCCGCCGCCGTGCGCATTGGGCATGGATGTCCCTCCGATGACGGATGCGCTGGAGCGCGAGCCTTGAGAAGCTGCACCACCCCAGACTTCCCATGCCCAGCGCGTGCATGCCAACGCCGGCCAGACCCGCAGGGCGCATTGTGACGGCGCCCCGGTCCACTACGAGCGCCACCGATCCCTGAGCAGACCACGCTGTACCGCCCGGTGCAGCAGCACACCCAGAGCTTCTTTGCCCAGACCGAAGAGACCGCCGGCGCCAGCCTGCCGCCATTCGTCAAGGACGAGTTCGACGCTTGTCTGGAGTGCGGCATCCTGGCGCGTGGTGATCCTCGCCTGCGATGCGCCGATTGTGGCCACGACGAACTGGTGGCGTTCAGTTGCAAGCGCCGAGGTTTCTGCCCCTCGTGCGGAGCGCGGCTCATGTCGCAGACCGCCGCGCACCTGGTAGACAAGGTCATCTCACGTGTGCCGGTGCGCCAATGGGTGTTAGCACTGCCGATCCCGCTGCGGCTGCTACTGGCCGCACAATCGGTGCTGGTCACGCCGGTACTGCAGGTGGTGCACCGGGTGATCACGCGCCACCTGCTGGATCGGACCGGTCTCAAGGCAGACGAAGCTGACAGCGGCGCGGTCACGCTGATCCAGAGATTGGGCTCAGCGGCCAATCTCAATATTCACCTGCATTGAATGGTGCTGGACGGCGTGTACCGGCGTAGCGATGGCGAGCCGGTGTTTGTCGAAGCACCCGCGCCCACCGACGAGGACTTGCAGGGGCTGCTGCACAGAATCATCACGCGGCTGATGAAGCTGCTGACCCGGCGCGGCCTGCATTTCAACCTGTGGTTCAACCCGCGCAGCCCGCGTGCCCAGGACATGAAAAAGCGTGTCGACGCCAAAGGCTCGTTGTTCACGTTCGAGGTCTACATGGCGTACAGCAACGTCAGGCTGTATGCCGACGCCTTGCAGCGCGCAGCCACGGCCGACAAGAAAAAAGTCATCGCGGCCCCGGAGAGCAGCACCTGGTCAGACCATATTCTGCCGTACGGCCCCACCAAGTTTGTCAACGGGCAGAACCAGGGCGGCCGCGGCACCTTGCAACAAGCCTCCAGGACCGATATCGACGTGGTGTGGCCCAACGAGTTTGCCTCGACCAAGCAGGTGTTCCCGCGTCCCAAGTTGGGCTGAAGTCCGCGGTCGATGGCGCCGCCGCCTCTCAGGCGAGGGGCGTGCCGTCCAGGCGGCGCACCGGCCGCCCTTTCAGTTCGATCTGATTGTGATCGGGGTCTCGCAGGTAGATCGACGGGCCATGGCCATCGGCACCATACCGCTCGCCGCTGGCCTCGGCGCTGATGCCCAGGCCACGCAGGTGCGCAGTGATGGCGGCTTCGTCGAAGGGGTCGATGCGAAAGCAGCAGTGCGCCATGTTGGGGTGGGCCGGGTCGGGCACACCGGGCACCAGGTCCAGCAGGCTGTCGCCGGTGCGCAATTGCACCAGCTTCGGATTTTCCAGGCGGCGCTCCACGTGTACGCCCAACAAACGCATGTAGAAGTCTTCGGCGCGTTGCAGATCGCTGACGGCCAGCACCACGTGGTCAAGGCGCAAGACCTGAAAAGGGGCCGGGGAATCGGGCATGGCGGGTTCCGGTGGGGGGGCGGTACCGGGCAACCAGTATGCGCCCGGTTCAGCGCAACCTCTTCAAGAAAATGCGGCGGCCTGTTGCGCAAGCGCCTGGGGTGTTGCTATCTGCGTGACGCAGGTCACCCGATCACGCTGGTGCCATCGCCGCTGAGTTTGCCGCGCGCCACTTACGAGCCGTACTGGCGAACGTCGTCGGGTTGCTCGATCAAACCCGCCGCAGGATGCTGATGAGGTCGTAAAACTACAGCGAGAGATCCTGATCCGCCACAGGGCGCAACAGCGCCATGACCACATCATCCACCGCGTCCTGGTAGTTCATCAATGCATCCATGCTGCTCAGCAAGTGCTGATGCGTCAGGCCGGCCGTGTCGACCTCGGGGACGCTTACCGTCTCCAGCCAGCGCAGCACTGCGGGTTTGGATTCCGGGTCGCACAGGCGGTTGAAGAACATGACCCGCAAGGCGTACTCGACGGCGTTGGTGTACCGCGCTTTGTGAAACACGACGCCCAAACGATCAAAGCCAAGATCTTTCCAAAGCTGATCGAGCGCCGTCACATCACCCAATGCGAGGGCGGATTCGAACGGCACTTGGGGATTCGCCCCCATTGCCGCCGGCAGGCCTTTGGCGCGCAGATGGCCGCCCTCGCCGCAGGTACCTCGGGCTTGGGTGCCGGCGACTGTTAGCGGCTTGATCAGAGATAGTGTTCACGTGCCCACCAAGAGTCGGGGTGAAGACGAGCGTCCTATGCGCCTATCGGGAATTCAAGATGGCACCGCCGGACGCCTACCCCAGTCAGACAGTCAATCCCATCTGACTGAACGTGGCCACACCCAAAGGACTGGCTGGCTCGACCAGAGTTTCGAGCATCTCGAAGTGGTTCTTTGGCGCATCCACCTTCAGGGCTGCCTCCTGCCCAGCGGCTCTTGCGGCTGCATGCCGAGCCTGAGCCTGCCACTGAAACTGCGGGCTTTCCTGGCCTCCGCAGGCCACCACCACCGGGCTGCCCAGGCGGTGCGCATGCCGCGCAGGGCGGAGGACCGCCACTCTGGCATCGTCCAGCGTGAGGTAGCGGCCGCGCGATCCAGGCCGGTGGCGACCACCGCCGCCAGGTGGGCCCCAGAGGAATGACCCACGAGGTGCACGCGCTGCGAGTCCACACCCAGTGACGCGGCGGGGCGACCAGCCAGTCCAGGGCGTTCCCCACCTGCTGGGCCAGCGGGCCCAGAAGTCCGGCCCGGGCCTGTACAAAGTCGAAGTCCGGATGGCCACATGGACCCCGCCGCCACGAAGGCGTAGCCCTGGGCGGATCCGGCGCGCCAGGCGCCGCCGTGGATGAACACCAGAAGTGGCGCGTCCGCGCAGGCGCAGCTGAAAAAGTTCAGCGCCTCTTTCGCGCCAGCGCCATAGGCCAGGCGGCGCGGCGCACCCAGGCGCTGGCGCGTGGCCTCGCTGCGGCCGTCATAGCGCGCCATTACCACCTGCGCGTTGGGCGCCCAAACCGCCTGGTCGTACGCACGATCGAGCGCATCCTGATCGAGGTCCTGCCAGATGGGGAGCATCGTCATGTGTTGCATTCCTTTGTGGGGGCATTGCGCCCGGCCCACCATTTTTACAAAAACTGCTATCGTTCGGTTTTGAGCTTAAAGTACCAGGAACCCACCATGTACGCGTTCGATTACAAACGCGCCACTGATCTGAATGAAGCCGTCTCGGCCTTGGCCGACGACGACCAAGCGCAGGCGCTCGCGGGCGGCATGACACTGATTCCTGCGCTCAAGCACCGGTTGGCGAACCCCTCGCGACTGGTGGATATCGGGCGCCTGGCGCAGCTACGCGGCATCGCGCTGGAGGGCGAGCGGGTGCGTATCGGCGCGGCCACACCGCACCAGCAAGTGGCAGACGACCCCGTCGTCAATCGGGCCGTGCCGGGCCTGGCCCAGCTGGCTGGCCTGATCGGCGACCCGCAGGTGAGGGCGTGCGGCACGCTGGGCGGCTCTGTAGCCAACAATGATCCCGCGGCCGACTACCCGGCAGCGGTGCTGGCCCTGGACGGGCGCGTGGTCACCTCGACCCGCGAGATCGAAGCGCAGGCTTTCTTCCTCGGCATGTTCGCCACGGCGCTGGCGTCTGGCGAGCTGATCACCGCGATCTCGTTTCGCGCGGCGCGCCGCAGCGCCTATGCCAAGTTCCGTCACCCGGCCTCGGGCTACGCGATGGCGGGGGTGTTCGTGGCGGATCTCGGCGCTGACGGGCTGCGGGTGGCCGTCATTGGCGTGGCCGGCGGCGTATTCCGCTGGCATCACGCCGAGCAGGCCTGGGCCGCAGGCACGGCCGCGCCTGCGCTGTCTCGCGACGACATCTTGGACGATATCCATGCCCCGGCGCGCTACCGCGCCCACCTCGCCGGGGTACTGCTGGAGGATGCGCTTGCCCAGCTCGCAGCGTAACGACATGACCATATCGATCAATTTCCTGCTCAACGGCCAAACCTGCGAGGCCCGGGCTGAAGGCCGCACCCTGCTGGTGGACTTGCTGCGAGAGCAACTCGGACTGACCGGCACGCACGTGGGCTGCGACACCAGCCAATGCGGCTGCTGTACGGTGCTGCTTGACGGCCAGGCCGTCAAGTCCTGCACCCTGCTGGCCGCCCAGGCCGAGGATCGCGAAGTGACCACCATTGAGGGCTTGAGAGCGAGGGACTTGCACCCCGTGCAGCAGGCCTTTTCAGACTGCCACGCGCTGCAGTGCGGCTATTGCACATCCGGCATGGTGATGGCGACAGTGAGCCTGCTCCGCCGCCACCCAAACCCCAGCCGCATGCAGATCGTCGAAGGACTTTCTGGCAACCTGTGCCGCTGCACCGGCTACGCCAACATCGAACGCGCCGTCCAGAAGGCCGCGCAGCGGATGGACGAGGCGGGAACATGATCGCAACGGGCGCGCGCCAGGAAGACCTGCAACTCGTCACCGGACAGGGGCGCTACACCGCCGACCACGGCGCACCCGCCTTGCTGCATGCTTATGTGATCCGCTCGAATCACGCAAGCGGGCGGATCGCGCGCCTGGACCTGTCTGCCGTCGCCGCGGCGCCGGGGGTGCGCTGGGTGATGACCGCGCACGACGTGGCCGCCTTGGGCGGGCGTGACTTGCCCAGCGTAGTGAGCGTGCCCGGACAGGTGGTGGTGACGATGCCGGTGTTGGCGAAGGGTGATGTTCAGTTCGTTGGCCAGCCGATCGCACTGGTAATTGCCGAGTCCGCTGCGGCAGCACAAGACGCTGCCGAGCTGATCGATCTGGAGATCATAGAGCGACCGGCACTGGTCGAGCCGCAAGATGCGGCATCCTTAGGCGCGCCCGCCGTTCATCCGCAGGCGCCGGACAACATCTCGGCGGTCTATCAGTCCGGGGACGAAGGTGCGGTGGCGCAGGCGATGGCACGCGCCACCCATGTGAGTCACCTGACGGTGCGAAGCCAGCGCCTGATCGGTGCGCCGATGGAGCCGCGTGCCGTGCTGGCCGAGTACGACACAGCCACCGACCGCGTACGCGTGACCACGCCCAGCCAGGGCGTGATGGGCATGACGCGGGCGCTGGCGGCAGCGACGGGCCTGCCGCCCGAGCGGCTCGATGTGCGCAGTCCCGAAGTGGGCGGCTCGTTCGGCCTGCGTGCCGGCCCCTACAGCGAACAGGTGGCGCTGGTGCTGGCCGCCCTGCATCTGAAGGCCGCGGTCCGCTGGGTCGGTTCACGCTCGGAGATCATGCTCAGCGACTGGCACGGACGCGCCATCGCCCTGACCGGTACGATCGGCCTGGACGCCCAAGGGCATATCCTCGCGCTCCATCTGGACGCGCTGGTCGATCTGGGCGCCTACAACGGCTATGTCAGCACCCTGGTGGGCACGCGCAACCTCGCCGCGACCGTCGGCGGTGTTTACAAGGTGCCGGCACTCGCGCTGCGCTCGCGACTGGTATTTACCAACACCGTCCCGACCTCGGCCTACCGCGGCGCAGGCCGGCCTGACGTGGCCTATGCCATTGAGGCGTTGATTGACCATGCAGCCCACACGCATGGATTCGATCGGATCGACCTGCGCCGACGCAACTTCATCGCCCCGGCCGACTTTCCGTATCTCTCCGCCAATGGCACGCGTTACGACGCCTGCGCGTTCGAGCGCGTCCTCGACCGCGCCTTGGCGCTCGCCGACCACGGCGGCTTCGAGGCGCGTCGCCAGGCGTCGGCACAGCGCGGGCGGCTGCGCGGGCTTGGCCTGGCTTGCTATATCGAAGCCACGGGCGCTGGAGCCGTGCCTCAGGACCTGGTGGAGGGCGCCTTCGACGAATCAGGCCAACTCGTGATCCATGGCGTCACCGGGGCCTCGGGCCAAGGCCACGCAACGTCGTTTGCCACCATAGTCGAACAAGAGCTGGGACTGCCCGCCGCTCGTGTGCGCTACCTCGCTGGCCAGCACGACCGCCGCCTGCTGGCCAACGGCACCGAAGGCTCCCGCACCCTGTACGGCGCCGGCAGCGCGGTGGTGGATCTGTGCTGCAAGCTGCGTACGCAGGCCCAGGCCGTGTGGGAGGAGAGCGGCGGGCAGGGGCCGATCGACTGGACCCAATGGCCAGCCGGCCGCCTCGACGCCGCGCAGCTCGAACGCCTGCGGGCGCAGGGCCTGGCGAAATCGGGTGTGACCTTCCCCAATGGCTGCCACATCGCCGAGATCGAGGTCGATCCGCGCACCGGCCAGACAGAAGTGCTCAGCTACGTGGCCGTGGACGACGTGGGCCGCGTGATCTCGCCGGCGCAGGTGCACGGCCAGCTGCAGGGCGGCGTGGTGCAGGGTTGGGGCCAGGCCTTTGGCGAGCAGGTGTGCTACGACGACCAGGGTCAACTGCTCACGGGATCCTTCATGGACTACGCCCTCCCCCACATTGGCTGCATGCCGGCCCTGCGCAGCGAATGCATCGAGCTGCCGACGACGCTCAACCTGTTGGGTGTCAAGGGCGCGGGTGAAGCTGGCTGTACCGGCTCGGTGCCTGCGTTTTACAACGCCGTCATGAGCATCCTGCGGCGGCGCGGCATCGTCCACCTGGACATGCCATTTACGCCAGCACGGCTCTGGGCGGCCCTGCATCCCGAATGAACACCGAACAGATTTTGGCGCTGGGGGCCTGGGAAGCGGCGCGGCGCCTGCAGTCGCGCCAACTCAGCGCCCAGCGATTCGTTGAGGCGGGCCTGGAGCGCATCGCTTCGCGTGAGCCGCAGGTGCAGGCCTTCGCGCACCTCGATGCACAGGCCGCACTCGCCCGAGCGCGCACGCTCGATGCTGGCCCCCTGACCGGACCGCTGCACGGCCTGACGGTCGGGGTCAAGGACGTGTTTGACACCGTGGACATGCCGACCCAAGGCGGCTCTCGTGCCTTCCAGGGCCACCAGGCGGGGCAGGATGCCGCCTGCGTCGCGTTGCTGCGCCAGGCCGGCGCCATCGTCCTGGGCAAGACTGTCACCACCGAGCTGGCGACCTTCCCCACCCAAGGCACACGCAACCCCCTGAACCTTGCCCATACGCCCGGCGGCTCGTCCAGCGGATCCGCCGCGGCGGTGGCCGACCGCATGGTGCCTTTTGCCACAGCCACCCAGACACTGGGCTCGACCATCCGGCCGGCCGGCTACTGCGGCGTGGCGGGCTACAAGCCCAGCTACAACCTGCTGCCGCGGCGCGGGGTCTGGCCCAATGCCGACTCGCTCGACACCGTCGGCCTGATGGCGTGCGACGTGCGGGATGTCGCCTTCCTCGCCTCGGTCGTGGCCATCCACCCGGGCCTTATGCCTTCGCACGAGGCGCCCACGCAGCCGCCAGCGATCGGCCTGTGCCGCAGCCATGAATGGGAACGCGCAGACCCGGCCATGCAGGCCGCCTTCGACGCCTGCGGCAGCCGCTTGGCCGCGGCAGGCGCGCGCGTCACAACGTTGGCGCTGCCGCCGCATTTCGCGGGTCTGCTGCATGCCCACGGCACAGTCGCTTGGTACGAATTGGCGCGCGGCTTCGCCGACATCGTCGGCCGACTGGGCGACCAGATCCATCCCGAATTGCGCAAGCGCACGCTGGCCGGGTTGGCCATTACGCCAGAGGCTTACCAGCAGGCGCAGGCCCTCGCCCGCCGCTGCCGGCAGGAGTTGCCGAACGTCATGGGCGGATGCGACGTGCTGTTCACCCCTGCGGCGACCGGCGAAGCGCCACACGGCCTGGGCAGTTCGGGGGACACCGCGATGAACCAGGTATGGACATTCCTGCACGGCCCCTGCGTCTCGGTGACCGGGGGGCACGGCCTTCAGGGCTTGCCGCTGGCGATGCAGGTGGTGGGCCGCCTCGATGACGACGCGCGCACCCTGGTAGCGGCGCGCTGGATCGAACAGGCACTGCTAACCTGACCGTGCGCAGCTCAGGCGCTGCGGCGCGCGCGTGCTTTCACCGACTGCTTGGCCACGGCCGACTTCTTCGTCACAATGCCTCCGGGCGCGGCAGCCAGAGGGCCGCGACCGAGCAGAATGCGACACAGCGGATCCAGCGTCTTTTCGTCCAGCGGGCGGCTCGGCTCCAAATGGTGATAAACGATGTAGCCGTCAAAAGCCATCACCAGGAAATGTCCTAGCGCGGCGTCTTCGAACAACTCACGCTGCGCCGGCGACATGCAGGAGCGCACGAGTTCACCCATACGTTCCTCCATCCAGCCCAGCAAGGTGGGGCGATACCCCTCGCCGGCGCGGACGGTCGATATCGCCTGGATGATGTTGTTGCCAAACCCCCCCTCCTCCCGCGGAATGTCGCGCCAGAAGGTGCGCAGCACGTGCTTGAGGCGCTCCAGTGGATCGGCGATGTCCTGGCTCTCGTTGGCCAGGCGCTCGATACGCGCGCGCAGCCAGGGCTCATAGATTTCGTAGAGGATCTCGACCTTCGACCTGAAGTACACGTACACATTGGCCGTGGATGTGCCAGCCCCCGCAGCGATTCGCGACAGGCTGGTGTCAAAGTAGCCATGCTCGGTAAACAAGGCTTTGGCCGAGCTGAGGATGGCGTCGCGGACTTGGGTTTTCTTGAACTGTCCCATGAGGGCGCAGCAGGCTGCTCAGCCCATGAGGCTGGGCAGCCAGAGTGCAATTGCTGGGAATGTTACCAGCAGCGCCACCCGAATCGCATCGGCCCCGACGAAAGGCATGACGCCGCGAAAGATGGTGCGCGTCGAGATGTCTGGTTGCACCTGATGCAGGACGAACACGTTCAAGCCAACGGGAGGCGTGATGAGCGCGATCTCCACCAGGGTCACGACCAGGATACCAAACCACACCAGGTCATAGCCCAGGCCCGCCACGATGGGATAGAACACGGGCACCGTCAGCAGCAGCATGCTCATGGAATCGAGCAGGCAGCCCAGCACCAGATAAACCAGGATGATGAGGCCGATCACCGTGAGCGGCGAGAAGCCCGAAGCGCCCACCCACTCACCCAGCGCCCGGGGCAATCCCGCGATGTCAACATAGTTGGCGAACACCAGCGCACCGATCAGGAGCACGAAGATCGTGGCGGTTGTCTTGGCCGCATCGAGCAGGACCTCCAGCAGCTTGGGCCAAGTAAGCGACTTCCGCGCCAGCGCGAACAAGAAGGCGGCAAAAGCCCCCATGCCTGCGGCTTCGGTGGGGGTGAAAACGCCCGCGTAGATGCCGCCGATGATGAACACAAACAGCGCCAGCACACCCCATATGTTGTTCATGGCGCGCAGCCGGGCCCGTGCATCCGAGCGCTCGCCAGGCGGGCCGTCTGCCGGGCGCCGCCAGGTAGTCCAGGTCACTGCACCCATGTACAGCAGAGCGCCCAGCACGCCCGGCAGAACGCCGGCGATGAACAGTTTGCCCACGTCCGAGCGCGTCATGAAACCATAAATCAGCAGCGGAACCGAAGGCGGGATCATGATCCCCAGCGTGGCGCCGGAGACAATGGCACCAGAGGCCAGCGAGTCGGAGTACCCATAGCGCCGCATGGGCGGCAAGGCAACCTTGGCCATGGTCGCGGCGGTGGCGAAACTCGAGCCACACACGCTGGCGAAACCAGCGCACGCGAGGACCGTGGACATGGCCAGCCCTCCGCGTAGATGGCCAACAAAGGCCTTGGCGGCGGCGAACAGGTCGTCCGAGAGTCGTGCGATGGCGATGAAACCTCCCATCAGGATGAACAGGGGAATCACCGACAGTTCTTCATTGAGTACGGTGGTAAAACCCACCTGCCCCACCATGGCGAGCGCAGCGGGGATTCCCTGTACTACCGCGAACCCGCAGAACCCCACCAACACCAAACCAAATGCGATCGGAATGCCCAGAAACAGCAAGACAAACAGGACCAGGAAAGCCAAGACAACATCCATCGCGGGTCAGCTCCTGCGTTGCATACGCAATGCCAGGACCAGCAACAAGCCCGCGCTGATCCAGGCCATGGCCGACATGAAGTGGCCCAGCGGCGCAAAAGGAAACCCCAGCACCGGGGTGCGTTCGTCCATGGCGCCAAGCTGACGGGCGTAGGCTCCGATGCGCCACGCCAGGAAGCCCATGGCCATGGCGCTGAACAGGTTCACCACAAAAGACTGCACGCGGCCGGCGATGCCCGTGAACAGGTGGTCGAGCAGGCCCAGCGCAATATGGTCGTTCTGCCGGGACAGCAAAGGCAAGGCGGTGAAGGCCACGATCCCCATCTGCACCTGGATCAACTCGTATCCTGCGGGCAGCGGCTTGTTCAACAGGTAGCGTCCCATCACGTCGACCGCGACAGTCACCATCAGGAGAAACATCTCCAGCGCTACCAGGTGTTCCAGATAGCGGTAGAGACGGGCTTGGGCGGTTTGCATGGCACAGTTCCTGTGACTCGCGCCGTGCGGGCGGGCACCAAGGGAAAAAGAGAATGGGGCCAGGGGCCCCGGTTCATTTGTAGGTGCTGATCTGGGACTTGAGCTCATTGAGCACACTGCGCCCATCGACACCGACAGCCTGCGCACCATTGATCCAGTCATCTTCCAGAAACCGCAGCTTGTCCGTCAGCTCCTTGAGGTAGGCACCATCGGCCATGGTGACCTCGACGCCCGCAGCCTTGATGTTGTCGCGGGACTTGGCGGCCTCGGCATCCCAATTGCGTCCGGCAGCGCGCGAGAGGGGTTCACCCGAAATGCGGGTGATCGCCGCACGGTCTTCCGCCGAGATCTGGTTCCACTTGGCCTTGTTCATACCCAGGAAGAAGGTCGCCG
>Ga0105048_10015020_pt1 | contig 12031 bp, 8 predicted proteins | sample MAT05_FD_78382 | JGI IMG/M metagenome (GOLD analysis project Ga0105048, IMG submission 78382) | Freshwater microbial communities from Lake Fryxell liftoff mats and glacier meltwater in Antarctica - MAT-05 | ecosystem: Environmental > Aquatic > Freshwater > Ice > Liftoff microbial mat | place...
ATGGAAAGATATTTAGGCAAAAAAAATGACAACTGTACTCGTCGTTATAAACGTTTACTTTGAATGAACTTAGATCATGTCAGATTCTACATTTTCCCGCGAAAGGTATGTAGGGAAGATGGGGGGGGCATGGCAGTAGGGCAGGCCGTCCTCGATCCCGTTGTGGAGGCGCTTGAACGTCTCCGCGATGGGGCTGCACAGCTTCTTGTGCAGCGGAAGATCCACTAGCAGCGCATCCCGAGCATTTTGATTTGCTCCTCGGTCGCGGCTAGCCAACGGCCGCCGGCGTGATGGACGAACACCTCGCCGACGTAGCAGCCGAAGCAGAACATCGTTTCCGCGTATTGATCGATCGTTCCCCCTTTGGCCCGAAGGTTCTCGATGATGCGGTCCGCTGCTTCAAGGCTTGCCACTGAGTAGTCCAAGACGTCGCCGGTGATCTTTGCCGTCGATGCGACAATAGCGCGGGCGAACAACGGAGCGTTCTCCGGCGTGACGTCATATTTCAGTGTCATCGGACGAATCTTCATGTGTTACCCCAGGGATTCTTTCCTTGAAAAAGGAAGAAATCGTTCCCGATATTTCGCACGGAGCGGCTTAACCCGGATGACTGTCGTTCACAATTGAGACCAAGTCAAGTAGTCGAGGGAACGAGCGAATCGCATCTGGGAGAATAGAATGAACTCCGCAACCACACCCACGTCACTCTTTCGAGGATGCGTCATGAACACTCTAGATTTATCCTTGTTCGTCGTTTTCGTACTCTCTCCGCTCGTCGCTTTGGCCGAGGAAAAGCCGGTGCCATTGCGCGAGTTTCAACGCGTCGTGGTGGCCGACGATGCCCTGCCGGTGCAGAAGGCAGCCGCTCAGGAGTTGGCGGACTACGCGGGTCGGATCGTCCAGAAGAAGTTCGACGTCGTTCCCCTGAGCAAGTTCGACCCCAAGGCCGTGGGGTTCAGCTTCTTCGTCGGCGACGGGGCCGCGGCCAAGGCGCTGGAAAAGAATCCCGCGCCCTGGAAGCAAGAAGAGTATCTCCTCAAGTCGATTCCGAGGGGCCTGGTGTTGGCCGGTCACGACGGAGTGGGGAACGTGTGGTCGACCAGCACTCCCGCGGGCTCAATGTTGGCTGTATACACGTTGCTCGACGATCATCTCGGGGTCCACTGGTTCTGGCCCGGACCTTTTGGCGAACACGTGCCCGAGAATCCCGAAGCGGTTGTCCCGCATCTGGATGTTCGCACCAAGCCGGCATTCGAGATCCGGTCCATATCGCTCGGTTACTTTGGCTATCACACGGCCGAGTTCAAGGAACCGGCCCGGCAATGGGCGCGGCGCTCACGGCTCGGCTGGGTGAAGTCGGCCGTCTTCGGTCATAGCTGGGACGCCGCGTTTGATCTGCGCGCGGGCCAGACTTTCAAAGATCATCCCGAATGGTTCGCCCTGGTGAAAGGCAAACGCCAACCGCCGCAGATGTGTACCACCGAACCAGCCGTCATCGAGCGCATGGTCAAGTACGTGCTCGACGGCAAAAGCGACATCATGAACATCTCGCCCAGCGACGGCGGCGGCTTCTGCGAATGTGAACGATGCCGGGCGCTCGATATCCCCGATGTGCTGAGCTACGACAAGAAGCATGTGCAACTCAGCGACCGCATCTTCACCTACGCCAACGAAGTCGCCCGCCGCGTGCGCGAGAAGAACCCGGACAAGGGCGTCGGCATGTTCGCGTACACCTTCTACAATCGACCGCCGCTCAAGATCAAGCAGATGGAGCCGAACTTGTATCTGTCCTTCGTCTATCAGTCGGCCGCTCACCGCGATCCGGAGAATCTGAAGGAATGGCGTGAGACGCTCAGCGGTTGGAAAAAGCTCGGCGCCAAGCTGGTCGTCCGCGAAGGCTGGGGCAATCATTATTATCACGACCTACCGTTCCTGCATGACGAGCAGATCATCGCCAATCTCAAGGAGGCCCACGAGCTTGGCTTCATCGCGGCCTATGGCGAAGGGAGCAAAAACTTCACCACGATGGCCCCGAACTACTGGGCCATCACGCGCATGATGTGGAACCCCAATCGCGATACGGCCGGAATGATGAAGGAATACTATCGGTCGGCCTATGGCCCCGTCGCGCCCGAGATGGAGGCATTCTTCGAAACGTACCGAAAGGCATTGGACGCCAACTGGGCGAAACGCGCCCGGCTGGTTGATACATCGGGAATCGCTTATGCGAACGTGATCGGCGTCTGGAACAAGCTGATCCCGCCAGAGACAATTGAAGCGGCCGAGAGCCATCTGCGGGCGGCGGAGAAGAACGTCCCGGCCGGCATCTATGCCGATCGCGTTCGCTTTCATCGCTTCGGGCAAGACTATTCACGCACGATGCTCGGCCTGCTGGAAGGTTACCGCACGCTTGCCGAGCTTGGTGTGAAGCTCGACACATTTTCCTCGGTTCACAAAGAACGCCGTGATAACCCGGCCGAGCGCGAGAACCTGCTCAAGCAAGCGTTCGAACTGGGCGAAAAGCGTGAGAAGATGCTTCTGGAGCATCGCGACTGGGCCGGGCCGGATGAGGGCCTTTACGCGATTACCAACGACTTGAACATCCGCCAATGGCACGCCGCGGTTAAACGAGAACTCAAGATTGACAAGCCGTCGGCGTTGACGAAGAAGAATTTGGCAACGCCGTAATGGCGACTCATTCCTTCTTCTCAAGCTCCGCCAAGGCCTTGCGAATTCTCTCCTTCGTCGCGATCGATACCACCTCGTGATCGAGAGCCATCTTGGCGGCGGCCTTCTTCTCTTCCAAGGTCGAAGTGGGTATGCCCATGACGGCCTCGAAAAGGTCGATGGTCATGTTCGCGCCGAAGATGCTTCTCGGAGGCATAGGTGTCAGGTGCGAACGCAAGGACTTGACCGCCTCCTGCCGGGTGGCGAGAGCATCTGCCGGCCGTTTGAGTTGGTCTTGATAGGTCGCCATGCGATTCAAGAGCTTGCCACTCTCATAGGTTGCCGCCACGCCGAGTTGCTTTTTGGTATGGCTCAGGGCTTTTTCGAAGTCCTGCCTTCGTTGAAAAAACTCACTGACCAATTCATGGAGCTTGGCCTGATATTCCGCCGAAGGGTAGGCGAGTTGTTGCGCGTCGGCAAGGACCGCTTCGACATCAGTGGCCGTCGCCTTGGGATCACTGCACGCGATTTGCACCCGTAGACTGGCCGACGTCAATTGTTGAAGCGTCGTGGCCTGGGGATCTTTGCCGACAGCTTCGTTCAAGCGGGTCGCCTCAGTGTAGTTTTTCTGATGAAGACGAAGAAGAGTCAACAGATTGTTGGCCTCGACGCGCAGGGCAGCGGAGCTTTTCTTCGATTCAAGAACCTGGGTCGCGAGTTCTTCCGCTTCCTTCGGTGTGCTGCGGTAGATCTTGCTGAACTTGGCCCGAAGTGTCTGCAGTTCTGCCTGGCTTTCCAATCCACGATCGCCTTCGTGATCGGCCGGCAAGAACTTCGTCCGGACCCAGGCTCGCAGCATCGACTGGCCGTACGCCCGTGACATGGCGGCATCGAGCGGGACGTTCGGCTGCGTGTAAGGGACCTCGAGGCAGACCGAGAAAATCGCGTTCTCTCGTGTCGCGAAGTAGTGGGAATTCATCTTGCGATTCACTTTGGCCGCGTCGACCAGCAAGTCGACGGGTGTCATCGCGATTTGTGGCCGTTCCTCTTTCAACCAGCCTGTATATTCCTTGAGGTTGTCTTTGATATGCGGCAACCCCAGACCCACGAAGTGGAACGCCTCGTGAATGTCGCCGCGAAGGTATGGGCAGTGGATGTCGAGCGCGAACTGAATCTTCTTCAGGTCGGCCAATTCCTGAATCGCCTTGATTTCCGGGTAGATCGACTCGGCGCCATAATCGCGGTTGTGATCGTGCGGCAGCCGGTTCTTGCCCTGATCACCCAATTGCACGCCGTCCGTGTCGACGATGGGGACGGCATAGAGCACGTATTTCTTGCGTAATTCCACGCCGGCGGGCAAGTCGGACATCGCTTCCTGGATGAAGCCTTCGAGGACGAAACTCGCCATCGATTCACACGCATGATGCCGGGCCGTTAACAGGACCGCGCGGACGCCGTCCCCCGGTTTGCCGATCTGAATCAGATCGACCGGCCGGCGGCCGATCCGCGTCTCGGTCAACACACTTCGTTTCAAATGGGGGTTGGCTTTGTTCTTGTCGAGGAAGGCGTCGAGATCGTGTTGAAGATAAGGAATGGCGACTGCGAAGCGAACCTTCTGCTTGGCCTCCTTGAAGGTAAACGCGAAGCTTTCGAAGCGAGGCGTCTTCTTGTCCTTCTCTGGCGGCGGTGCGTACTGAACCTTGTCGGCGCCCAACCATTCCCACATCTTACCGCCATCGCGGCTGACCGCCGGGCCACGGACGCCAATCAAAGGCGAGCCGGCAAACGAAAAGGTGACCGTGCCCGGTTCCGTCGCCTCGGCTTCGAAGTGCCAGTAGAACCAGACCGGTCCGCCGCGCAGATCCGGCGCTAGTTGAACCGTGCCGCCCTCGTTCTTGACCACCACGACATTCCCGCCGGGAAAGTCGGTGCGGATCGCGACTTTGCCCTCAGCGGCGACGATCGCGGTGGGAAGAAAACACAATAAAAGTGCCAGATCGAGACGGGTAGACCGCATTCGTGTACTCCGAAATGATTTGTTTGAGGATGGCGATGTCGTGGAGCAAGCACCGCGAAGTGCGAATTCAAGGTGCGTTTGACACGAACCGGACTTCCAATCGTTTCTCCAGTACGGTCGCAATTCGCCGGAGCATGGCTAAGGAGTGACCTTCATAATCTGCGTCTTCCAATCGACAAATAACGGATGCCGTGGTGCCAACTAATTTGGCCAGTTCGCGTTGCGTGAGACCCGCTTCCATACGCATGGCACAAAGTTCTCTGGCAACGGCTGCATTGGCTCTTGCTTCTTCCAGTTCGGCGAGGCGGGCCGGTTTTCCTTCAAAGTGCCGATGGTGTAGAATTGCGACGGCATCGGACGTTCTTTTCTTCTTGGCCACGATCATTCCTCAAAAGTGTGCATTTTGGGATCGCTGACGAATCGAGCTTTCCGATCGATCGCCACGTCAATCTCTTTCGGCGGGACGGCCTTTTCCTTCTGCAATTCATTGCGAAAGCACGGCGGCTATCGTCCCATGGAAGAAATAGAGCAGCCGATAGTTGACTCGCTGGTGCCGTACTCGGAGTTCGTAAATCTCATCCCGAAGGAAATGGGCTTACGGTCGGCGAAGTTCGTGCCCCATTTCCTTCAACCGCTCAATGCGCACCAAGCACTTGGCTTGCACCTTGGAAGGAAGAGCTTCAAACCACCCCAAACAAGGAACCGATCCATCGTCATCCTTGAAAAACACTACCTTTGTTTCGGGCATTCTCCCACTCCTCGAAATGTTCGCATATTTGCGAACAGATGTCAAGGCGCCCGCTCCGCCACCAGCCGCGATGGCAGTTCTTTCGACCGATAAACCCGTTGCGTCGCCTTCTGGAAATCACTTTCCTTCGCCGTGGCGATGTCCACGAACGTCTGGGGATTGCGGTCGATGAGCGGGAACCAGGTGCTCTGCACTTGCACCATGATCTTGTGGCCGGCGCGGAAGGTGTGGTAGACGTCGAGGAGTTTGACCTTCACTTCCGTCGGTAGGCCCGGTTGGAACGGTTCGAGTTTCTCGAGGCTGTTGCGATACTTGCCGCGCATCACCTCGCCGCGGACGAGTTGTTGATAGCCTCCCATGCGCACGCCGCTCGGGTTCGGGATTGGATCGGGATAGTTGTTGGGATAGACGTCGATCAGCTTGACGATCCAGTCCGCATCGGTCCCCGTGGTCGAGACATGCAAGTCGGCCATGATCGGCCCGGTCAGGGTGATGTCTTTCTCAAGGGGTTCGGTCTCGTAGACCAGCACATCGGGCCGGCTGGCGGTGAAGCGCTGGTCGGCGGTCATGAACTCGGGCAACATGCGGATACCCGTCTTGTCGAAATACGGCACCGGCTTGGCTGGATCGCTGATGAATTCATCCCAGGCAATGCCCTCCATGCCTGGGGGCTCGAAATCGAGCCGTCCTCGGGCATGGAAGAATAGTTCAACCGGTTTGAGCCCGCGCGGCGGCCAGTCGGCAAGTTCATGCCAGCGATTGGCCCCCGTCTCGAACATCAACGCTTTCGGTTGTTCGAACTCGCCTTTCCCTTTCAGGTGATGCTCGAAGAACGGCAATTCGATCTTCTCGCGATACCAGGCAGCGGTCTTGGCGTCGAACGAAACCGGTCCGAGCGACGCTCCGTCGGCCTGCCCGCCGTTCCAGCCGCCATGAATCCACGGACCCATGACGAACAAGTTCTCCTTGTTGGGACTGGTCGCTTCGAGACGCTTGAATACTTCCAGAGCCCCGAAAAGATTCTCGGCATCGAACCAACCGCCGACGAGCAAGACCGGCGGCCGGATATTCTTGATATGTGGCCGCAGGTTGTGAGCCTTCCAGAATTCGTCGTACGTCGAGCGTTTGATGAGTTCGTTCCAGTAGGGGACCTCGCCCTTGAAATGTCTGGCGTCGGCGTTAACGAGCGGCCCCATTCGCAAATAAAAGTCATACGCATCCGGAGTGCCGTGGTCGAACAACGGCGGCGGCGTCTTGTGCGGTTCCTTGCGGATCTTGCCCGTGAGCGGCGAATAGAAGAACGCATGAGACAGGAACAGGGCGCCATTGTGCCGCCAGTCGTCGCCGACGAACTGATCGACCACGGGCGCTTGGGGCGACACGGCCTTGATGGCCGGGTGAGCGTCGATCATCCCCGAACACACCGTGAACCCGCGATACGACGTGCCCCATAACCCGACCGCGCCGTTATGATTCGGCAAGTTCTTCACCAGCCAATCGATGGTGTCGTAGGCATCGCTGCTTTCATCAATGTCTTGCGGAGTCTTTTTGGCGGGATTGTGTGGCCGAATGCGGTCGAACGTCCCTTCCGACATCCAGCGCCCACGCAGGTCCTGGTAAACGAAGATGTACCCTTCCTTTCCGAACAGCGGCGAGGGTCCCAGATCATTCGGAAACTGATCCTCACCATACGGCCGAACTCCCGACTGAGCGCGGTAAATCATAATCGGATACTTCTGCGTCTGATCCTTGGGCGCATACACGGCCGTGAGCAGCTTGACGCCGTCGCGCATGGGGATCATGTGCTCGGTCTTGGTGTAGTTGGCCTTGAGGTAGTCGAGACCCTGGGCTGGGGCGTTTGCTGGATGACTAACGACGACCAGCAGTAGAGACGTCAGAAAAGCTTTGCTCATGAGTTGCTCCGTATTGGCCCGGTTCCATCTGATTCAAACAGCAGAAGATTTGCCCCGATTAATTGTTCTCGCTCTCTGACACGTTCGAGTCGATTGAATTGAAGCAACCGCTCGGTCACACGACCAATTGGCGTGAGCGGTTCGATTCGGCCGCCGACAAGTTGAAAATGATCAAACCATGAGTCACGTCGTGGATTGAAGAGTGGGACGATTGAGCCCGTTTCGGGATCGATCGAAGTCAGATCGCTGGCCTTCCTCTGATTGCATTCACTGCATGAATTTGCCAAGTTATCAATGATCTTTAGGCCGCCGTGCTTTTCCGCGATGATGTGATCGATCCAATGCGAAGCAAACGTCACCCATTCAGGGACGAGGCAGTATTCACAACGATCCCGCGCGCGTTCTCGCACGATTCGACGCAATGCCGCTGACACATGAGTTTGACTCATGAATCGGTCACTTTGAGCTTGCGCGCCGCGTTAATCTTGGCCAGGCGGACTAGATGCTCAACGTACTGGTATTGATCCCATTCTCGTTGATCGTCGGCCGAAAGCCTGGCGGTGCGGTTCTTTTCCAGCAAGGCTTCCAAGCGTTCTTGAAGGGGTAGACTTGGACGCAGGGCCATCACCTCTTCAGGCGACGGCAGGGCTGCTAGTTTTTCCAGCACGCCGTTGAGACCGTTGTAGCCAACTTGGCCGCGAGCGTTCCATTCGCTGATCCCGAGTTGCAGGATCTCCGGAATCTGCAACTCGTAAGGTTTGAGTTGGTTCGCGAGTTCATCGGTGATCGTTACGGTCGATGGCATGGAAGTTTCCGTTCACGAGGTATGCAAGTCACAAGCAATTATAATATCGAGCTGTCGCAACTACCAGTAAGTTGCTGATTCCTCAACGTTTTGGCACTGGTGCTTCGGCCCACCCTACCTCTCCACCCCATACTTCTTCGCCCACGTCAGCCACTTCGCGCTCATCTCCTTCACGCGCTCCGGATGTTTCTCGGCCAGATCGGTCGTCTCCGTGCCGTCGGTGTTCAGATCATAGAGTTCCCATGGCTTGCCGCGAGTTGCATTCACAAGTTTCCAATCGCCCATGCGGATCGCCTGGTTGTTCGGGGCATTCCAGTAGAGGGCTTCGTGCGGCGGTCGTTCCTCACCGCGGAAGATTGGTTTCAGGCTCTTGCCCTCCATCGGGAGCGGTTGGCGGCTGTTGAACTCCGTTGGATACTTGGCGCCGGCGACGTCGAGGCAGGTGGCCATGATGTCGACGACATGGCCGGGTTGGTTGGTCAATTCGCCTCCCTTGCGAATGAGTGCCGGCCAGCAGGCGATGAGCGGCGTGCGGATGCCTCCTTCATAGGCGTACATCTTGGTGCTTCGGAAGGGCGTGTTGCTGGTCGTCGCCCAGCCGAGACCGTAGGCCGCGAAGGTGTCGGCCGGTCCCGGCAGATTCTTCGGGCCGCTGCCCGGTTTGATGGCGACGCCGTCGAGACGCCAGACGTCGTTCTTCGCTTTCGGTCCGAAACCGAACCCGAGATCGGTAGGGATCACTTCGCCGTTCGGGGCCGCTCCGTTGTCCGAGAGGAACAGAACCAGCGTGTTGTCAGCGACTCCGGCCTTGCGGATGGCCTCCATCACTTGCCCGACGCCGCGATCGATCGACGTCACCTGGGCCGCGTACACGGCCATGCGTTCCGCCTGCCATTCCAGGAACTTGTCGGACTTCCATTCATGAACACTGGCCGGCCGGGGCGAAGGCTTCCACTCGCCTGGGACGAGACCCATCTCCCCTTGCCGCTTGTGGCGTTGCTCGCGCCAGTAGTCCCAGCCGTGGTCGCGATAGCGTTTCCGGTGCGGCGTGATCTCCTCTTCCTTCGCATGCAACGGCCAGTGCGGGGCGACATACGCCAGATAGAGGAAGAACGGCTTCTTCTCACTCGGCTTCACGGCCTCTTCCACGAAGCGGACGGCATGGTCGGTGAACGCGTCCGTCATGGAGAAATCTTTATCCGGGAAATTCCAGCGTGCCTCGTCGAGATAGAACGGGTTCAGGTGAACTTCGTTGAAGTAGCTGATCTTGCCCGCACACATCGGGCCGAAGAAACGGTCGAACCCGCGCTTGGCGGGGAGATCGCGCTCCTGCCATTTGCCGACCATCAGGGTGCGATAGCCGGAGGTTTGCAGCACCTCGCCGACGCTGACGCACTTGCGAAAATCGGTGGCCTCGTTCCAGTTCGCCCCGCTGTGGCCGATCTGCTGGCAGTGCAATCCGGTGAGGAGTGCGGCGCGAGTCGGTCCGCACACGGCGTTGTTGTAGAACTGCTTGAACCGCAGACCGCCGGCGGCCAACTTGTCGATGTGTGGCGTCGGAATCTCGCCGCCGTAGCAGCCGATGTCCGACCAGCCGAGATCGTCGGCGAGGACCACGATGATGTTAGGCGGCGAAGCCGGTGTAGTGGAAGCGGCCGCCAGAACGAGTGCCGCGCATATCACATGTTTTTGCATCATCGGTTATCTCGGCGTTCGCGAATACGATACACTGCCCATGAGCTTTATAGCCGCTTCTTCACCGTCAGGAATCGAACCGTGAATCAAATCTTACCTCTCCTCTTAGCGTTGCTGATCGTTTCGAACTCGGCGTTCACACAGGACGCCAAGATCGGGACAGTCACTGAAAAGCCGACTTGGATCCCGATGCGCGACGGCAAGAATCTATCGGCGTTTGTGTACATTCCCGAGGGCAAGGGACCCTGGCCCGTTCTCTTCGAACAACGCTATGCCGACATCCGGGGCGCGGGGACCAAGAAGGCCGCCGCCAAACTGGCTGAGGCGGGTTACGTCGTGGCCATGGTCAACTTTCGCGGCGCTCAGAAATCGGAAGGGACATGGGTCGGCTATCGGGCTTTGGGTTGGGGCGAATTGAAGGACGGTTTCGACACCTGCGAATGGCTGGCTAAGCAGGAGTGGAGCACCGGCAAGGTCGGCAGCTTTGGCTCGTCGCAAGGCGGTTACGCCCAGAACTTTCTGGCCGTCGCGCAGCCGCCGCATCTGGTTTGTCAGTATATGGTCGACACGGGCCTGAGCCTTTTTCAGGAAGGTTATCGCATCGGCGGCATCACCCGTCCCGAACGCTTCAAGACGATGGACAAAGTCCCCCGCGACCCGGCGGAGAACCGCAAGCTGGTAGAAGAATGGTTCCGCCATCCGCTCTACGACGACTACTGGAAGGCCGAGGATTGTACACTGCACTTCGACAAAATGAACGTCCCCTGCTTCACCATCGGCAGTTGGTTTGACTTCATGAACCAGGGCTCAATCGCCAGTTTCCAAGGCCGGCAACACAAGGGGGGCGAGGCATCGCGCGGCAAGCAGCAACTTGTCATCGGCCCCTGGCTCCATGGCGGCTTAAACAAAACCAGCAAGGTCGGCGAACACGTCTTCCCCGCGAACGCCACCTGGGAGTATGCCCACATGGTGAAGTGGTTCAACCATTATTTGAAGGGCGCGGACAACGGCATCGATCGTGACCCGGCCGTCCGTTACTACGTAATGGGGGCCACGGGTGAGAAGGCGGCGCCGGGCAACGTCTGGCGTGAGGCGAAAGATTGGCCGCCCACGAACAAGCCGACGCCGATGTATTTTCAGGCAGAAGGCAAGCTCGCGAGCGCGGCGCCGACGATCGAGAAAAGCTCGACGAGCTATGTGAGCGATCCGTTCAAGCCGATGCAGATTCCAGGCATCGCTTTTCCCGGCGCCCGCGACGCCCGAGCGTTCGAGAAGCAAGCAGAAGTTCGGACCTTCACCACCGAACCGCTGGAAAATCCCGTGGAATGGACTGGCCGTGTGCGGGCCGAACTCTTCGTCTCGTCGAGTGCCAAGGATACCGATTTCATCGTGCGTATAACCGACGTCTACCCCGACGGCCGATCGATCCTGCTCGTCGATTATCCCATCCGGGCCCGTTATCGCGAAGGCTTCGAGAAAGAAGTATTCATGGAACCGGGCCAGGTTTACCCGGTGACCTATGACATCGGCTGGCTGAGCCAGATCTTCAACAAGGGCCACCGCATCCGCGTGACCATCGCCAGCACCGGTGCCCCGCTGTACGAGCCGAACCCGCAGACCGGCAAGCCGTTAACGCAGGAGATCCCCAAGGATGCCGTGACGGCAACGAATACGATTCATCATGATAAGGCAAACGCGTCTCGGATCATCGCACCGATCGCCCCGTGATGCCGCGACGCGGAGTCTTCGGAGCGGAGCACCAGCAGATGCATAAGATAACGATCAACCAACTGGAGTAACTCATGCGTTTGATATGTATCTCTCTCCTTGCGGCCGGTCTGCTCATTCTCACCGGGAGCCCACAAACGACCACGGCCGCCGAGCCCGAAAACTGGTACCTCGCCGTTGGTCATGGCGGGCATCGAATGCTCTCCCGCGACGGCAAGACCTGGGAGAAGCACATTGCCTGGGGCGAGCCGAAGCACGATCAGAACGACTTGAACGTCGCGATTAATTTCAAAGGCACGTTCGTCGCGGGCGGCGGCTACTTCAGCGGCCGGCTCACCGGCAGCCGCGACGGCGCGCAGTGGTCGGACGGCGTCATCCCCGGCAGTTCGCCGATCTTCGGTCTGGAGGCCATCGGCGAGACTCTCTACGCCATCGACCTGCGCGGCAAGGTGTTCAAG
>Ga0105048_10015021_pt1 | contig 12031 bp, 5 predicted proteins | sample MAT05_FD_78382 | JGI IMG/M metagenome (GOLD analysis project Ga0105048, IMG submission 78382) | Freshwater microbial communities from Lake Fryxell liftoff mats and glacier meltwater in Antarctica - MAT-05 | ecosystem: Environmental > Aquatic > Freshwater > Ice > Liftoff microbial mat | place...
AAACTGGTAAACTTCAGATTCTTATCCTTCTGTGCCGCTTGTCGTATACCGAGCAATCCGCGCGACCTGGGTACGAACGGCGAACCGTCCGAGTTCCGACGTTGAGTTCGGTCCAGTAGCAATGGCCCAGTATTCTCTTTGGTCAGTCCCCTTTCCTCCATCGACTCCGCAAGCGATGGCACATCGCTTTTGTTCGCCGACTTCTTAGGTATTACGGGACTGTCTGCCCCTTTTCCAGAATAATTCGGCCAACGACGTGCATATCGGAGTTATGGCCTCGCGCCTTTTCCGACCGATCCGCTTCCATGGATGAAACGGATATCGCTGGGTCTCTTGGCTTCCGCGAGAAAGGTTTCCAACCGTGCATATGATCCTGGACTCCGTGGGGGTAACATCGGACTTGCCATTAACGTTCGACATTACTGTTGCCTCCCCCTTGACGGGACAAGGTCGGCCACCACAAAAGAATGCCCGTGTTTCTGGAGTAACCGTGGAGTTCAATACACAGCCCAGTTGTACCTCTGCGGGCACCGTGCATAGCATGGTCGGCTTCGCAATGACGGTTGCCCGGCACCACGCATCACGCATCACTCGAGGCCAAGGCGACTGGCTAGGTCTTACCTCGTACGACTCTTTCATTCGCTACCTTTCTCCGGCTTGCGCCGACGCACCCCGGCCCCCTTTTACGCGACCGCACCTTGTCTGGCAATACGATTTAGTAAACAAAGTGAAGTAGAATCCATGGTATTTAAATTAGCGTATTGGTTACCGTGTCACTGGCACTAGGTAATTCTGTTAAGCGGCGGCATTCGATTCGTCTCGATCGGCTAGGTAGCTATTCCCGAGATTGTTAGAATAATCGTGGGTTACGCAGAGCAATGCAAGTCCGTGACCGATTAGTGAGCCAGCGACAAACATTATCGCTGGGAGAACAGACAACAATCCAAACGTGGCGGCGATTAGCATCGAACCCACGGAAATACTTGCCGACCTGAGCAGTTCTTTGCGAACGAGTCTTTTTAGACGCAGCGATTCGAACGCAGAGTGTAGGATCAGCTTTGGTTGAGCGGTGCGCGATTGAATCCGAGACATCATTTTTCTCCTTTGAAATATTTGGACTTGAATTAACTGTAGTAGCCACATGGCTGGGACGATCTGGAGTTTGAAATGGAGCGATCTTTCTACGTTCCGAAAAGAAAGGCAACTTCTGGTGGCGTGCTGTCAAGAAATTTCCAAATTTGGGCTAAAAGGTATCATTCGTATAAGCCAAGCTTCCGAGGGGCAGAAGTTGGTCCAGTCGTTGGATTCGTTGTTCTTCCAGCTTATGCTGTTCCACTTAATTTTTTGACCTCAACTCCAACTTCTCCCCTGCTGCTTTTGCTTCGGACAGGGTCTCGTCTCGGACATCCGATGGAATCTTATCGGCGATAGCTTGCAGTTGTTCGTAACTTGATTTGAGAAGTCGTGTGGCTTCGTCAATTTGTCCAAGTCCGAGGATTGTTGTTCCAAGTGTTGACTGGATGCGAGCCAGTCGCCAATCGTTGATCCCGGCCTTGGTCGCGAGATCGAGGGACTCGCGCGCGTACGGTTCCGCGGCTTGGAAGGCGTCGATTCGATTCAAAGCACGAGCAATGATGCGAAGACCGGCGGCAGCCATGTCGGGTTTGGCTTGATACAGTTCTCGTTGCTTCGCAGCAAACTCAGGGGCAGCTTGAACAATTTCGTTTGGTCGTTCCGCAAGTTGGTAGGTTTCGAACAAATCCTTGATCGCTCTGATGTCCCCCAGTTTCGCTGGCAAAGAATAGTTTTCGATCGCTTCGTCCAATCGGTTCAGTTTGCGCAACACGCCCCCCAGAAATACACGAGCCTGAAGTACCTTGGGGTCATCTTCCGGATATGTTTTCCGCAATGCCTCAAAATCCTCGCGACGGAGTCGTTCGGCCTCTTTTAATTTTCCTTGATTATTAAGTAAGATGGCCAAGCTTCTCACGATAGTAAGTGTATTTCAGTGCTCATTTCCCTGCACACTCCGACTAACTTCGAGTGCCTCTCGATAGAGGGGCTCTGCCTCGTCCGTCCTACCTTGATCCTTTAGGAAATCAGCCATGTTATAGATAGACATAAGCGTGGCAGGGTGTTCGTTTCCCAAGATTCGTCGATGTGCTTCGAGCGCCTCCTTTCCTAACGGTTCCGCGTCGCCAAACTTGCCTTGTTCCAGAAGAATGGCAGTCAAGTTTCCGACAAATTTTAGCGTAATTGGGTTATCCTTTTCCAGGTTGCGTCGGCTAGTTTCAAGTGCCTCACGACAAAGAGGTTCTGCATTGACCATCTTGCCTTGATTCTGCAGAAAACCAACCATGGTGAAGATCGCGTGGAGCGTTTCTGGGTGCTCGTTTCCCAAGATTCGTCGACTAGCTTCGAGTGCCTCCCGACAGAGGAATTCTGCCTCCACCATATTGCCTTGCGCCCGAAGAAAACCAGCCATGTTTGTAGTCGAAGCCAGCGTATCGAGGTGCTCATTTCCCAATATGCGCCGACGAGCTTCGAGAGCCTCCCGATAGAGGGGTTCCGCCTCGACGCTTCTTCCTTGATCATTTAGAACTACGCCCAAATTATTGATCGACGAAAGCGTAGCCGAGTGATCGTTTCCTAGTTCGCGTCTATGGATTCGCAAAGCCTCGGAGAACGATTTTTCTGCGATGGGTAATAATCCAATCTCCTTGGTTGTTCTTCACAGAGTATGCAGCATCGTCGCAACAAAGAGAGGACGCGATTTGTACTTTTCCTGAATCGTCTTGTACGCAGTTTCGAAGATATTCTCTCGCAGTAGGGCTAACGAGAGATCGACAAAGTTGGCCTTGGACAAAGTTACGTCCAAAGCCGCCAATTGCTGGGCAATCTCTTCCCCCGAAAGCTTGCTTGAATCAAGCCGACTTTTGATCTGCTCAATCAAGGAAAGACGCAATCCAATTCCCATCTTGGGAACGTCGATGCCGGAGAGCTGCGATTGCTGAAACTCGGTCAATTCCTCAAGTTCAGCGACTCGCTCCTTGGTCTCCGACTCAGCCTTTTCGGCGCGGGCTAAGTTCTCTTCGGCGGTCTTGCGTTGCTTCGTTTCTTCTTCCTTGGCTGCAATGGCTTCACTGGCTGACTGCTGAGCCTTGGTCTTGGCGATCAGCGCGGCTGCGGTTTGAATGTTCGCTTCTCTCAGGCCTACCAAAGTGCCAACCAAACCTGCGACGAGCAGAAGGACTACGGCTGTCGCGGTAATCACGGGACCGCGATTCTTTTTCAGAAACTTTTGAATGCGATAGGCGGCCGAAGGAGGGCGAGCGGTCACCGGCTGGTCAGTTAAGTAGCGTTGGATGTCGGCTGCGAAGCCGCTGGCGGATTCATATCTTCGTGATCGTTCCTTTTCCAATGCCTTCATGACGATCCAATCGAGATCGCCTCGCAACTCTTGTTGCAACCGAGCTGGTTCGATCTGTCGACGCGCACTGATATCCGCGATTAAGTTACCGGAGGAACTGAGCCGTTCGCTTGGTCGCTGCGGATCTGTTTCACGAATCGTTTCGAGAATTTTCAACACGGCTACCTTCTTGAGCGTTTCTAGTTCGATGGGGGTCGAACCGGTTAGCAGCTCGTAGAGCAAGACTCCGAGCGAGTAAATGTCAGCTCGTGTATCGATGTCGAGTGCGTCAAGCTCTGCTTGCTCGGGACTCATGTACTGCAACGTTCCGACGACTGCACCGAACTCGGTAAAAAGAGTCTTTTCGGTCAGCTTCGATTGCCGGTCGAGCGCTTTGGCGAGACCAAAGTCTATGACTTTCGCGAGGGGCTTGCCGTCGTGCACTGCGACCAGAATATTCGACGGCTTAAGATCGCGGTGAATGATCGCCTTTTGATGTGCGTGTTGCACTGCATTGCAAGCTTGAGTAAACAGCTGCAAACGCTCAGGCAAACCAAGGCGATGTTTGTCGCAATATTGAGTGATCGGGATACCCTGAACCAACTCCATGACGAAATAGGGTTCGCCGGTTTCGGTGGTACCACCATCAAAGATTCGAGCAATCGAAGCGTGGTCCATCAAGGCCAAGGCTTGCCGTTCGGCTTCGAAGCGAGCGGTGATCGGTTTCGTGTCTTTGCCCGTTTTGATTAGCTTGAGTGCGACGCGTCGCTTGACTGGTTCGGACTGTTCAGCCATCCAGACTTGGCCCATGCCCCCTTCACCGATGAGTTGAAGGAGTTTGTAACGACCAATGACGCGAGAACCCTTGGGCTGGATCAAGTTCGGCACCGCATCCGTAGTTTCTTGATCGTCTGAGTAGTTGACTGCGACTTTGCGCAGCTTGTTCAGAAATGCATCACCGGTCAGACTGTTCAAACGAGCTTGTAGTTCTAATGATTGGGCCAACGCTTCGGCGACGCGCTCCGCTTCACTAGCATCAAGTTGTCCTCTGGCAAAATTGCGAAGCAGATCGTCATCAATCGGGAATGGATTTGGCATGGTTCTTGGTATTCATAATGTTCAGGCTGTTTTGAGATGAAATAAAAAGAGTCGCAGCGGTAACAGATTACCTAGACTTCTTCGGCTCCATGAGAATGGTGACAAGCGGTTCAACTTACTTTCGCCGCTTCCTTGCTGCCGGCTTGATTCCGAGATCGTATAGGTTGATGGCGTGGTCAAGCCCTCCTGTCGCTGCAAAATTACCGTCTAACGAGAAAGCGACCGCTTCGACTGACTCTGTATGATCCGTTTGTTTTGAGAGGATTTGTCCCGATTCGAAGTTCAACAAAATTGATGAATTGTCATTGTATCCCACTAGAGCCCAAGGATTGTCCTTGGGATGCAAGGCTAACTCGCGAGGCTTCGCGTCAACGGGCGCCCAAGTATTAAGCGTCGCGCCAGTCAATGTATCGAAAACACAAATCTTACCATCGTCCCCTGCCGACACCAAAAGTTTTCCGTTCGCGGTAAAGGAAAGGCTGCGCACGCTGGCGCTGTGCGACGCTTCTTGGGCAAGTGGGTTGAAAGTAAGTCCTCTATCGTCAATTCGATAGAATCGAATCCACCCACCTTTTCCTCCAACAGCAAGCAGAGGCTTGGTCGGATGAAAGTCTACAGCATACACCTCGCTTGGAATTCCAGGGGCGGTAAAGTTTATAAAGTCCTTAACGATTCCTCCCTTTGCTCCCAGTTTGCTTCCAAGTCGAACCAACTTTAGCTCGCTGTTAAGCGCTCCCATGGCCACAAAATTTCCATCGCGACTCAAGGACAAGCAAGAATATGACCAAGTAGCGCTAGCCGATCCCAATCCATAGGGTTCCTTTCGAATTTTTGTGAACAATTTTGCGGAGGCACCAAAGCCATTACCCCAATGCGTGGCGCCAGATGCGGCGAGCGCGTTTCCTTGTGGATCAAAGTCCAATGCTAGGACTCTGTCGCCGAGTCCAACTCGGTCCATTTCCCAAATGGCTACGTTTGGATTCGGAGGGATTCCTCGCTGGCAATCCCTTTGAATTGCCCCGAAGTTCCACCAAACTAGCTGTCCGTCCCTTCCTCCGGAGCAGAAACTTGTACCGTTAGGGTTGAACGCAATCGACTCTACGCCGCCACGATGTGCCTTCATGGAAACCATCAAACTGACATTCGGATCATCTCCTCGCAACTCTTCATGATTAATCGTGCATGCTGCAAGAAGTACAAGGAGGAATCGAAAACGGCAGATCACAAGCAACACTGAAATCAGTGTTGGATGATACAAGGGAAATTTGGTGAGTGTTTCGAAAACGGAGCGAGCGTTTAGAGACGTTCTGGATTGTATTTTGTTTGGTAACATGATTTGTTTCAATGAGTACAAGAGGGGTAACTGCAAATGGTTTTCGCTGGTGATATGTATGAAAGGCAGAACACGCATGTGACCTGTCAAGAATCCTCCATTTTTTTCGGATCAGCGTTAACGCGGGGATCCCGCAACTATTCGAGGTCAAAGCAATAGAACTAAATCGTCATGTTATTCGCTCCCCGAATTGACTTTAGACGCTTCAACAAATCTCCAACGGAAAATTAAATCCGACCTTTGTAAGCCTGCCTGCCTAGTCGCCCAAAGAAGGAATCTACCGAGCCGAGTCGCCGCCTTTCATTCTCAAAATCAACGGATGGAGATAGAGTTGAAACGGAAATGTCACGTACAAAACTGGAGTCAGAGCTCGATGACAATTGCTCCCCCTCGCCGGCCCCGGATGATCGGCCATTCAAGTAATTGATTACCGTTAGAACATCCAATGGCGAAACGGAATCGTCACCGTCGGTGTCAAGAAACTTACCGGTCCAAGGTAGTGTGAGCTGCCCACTCCCGAATGAGTTGAGATGGTTGATGATGACCAATACATCGAGGGGGCTGATGGTGTTGTCGCCATCGGCATCCAACGGGTTTACCGGGTTGAACCATGGGTGTAACACCTCGTCATCGGTCACTTCAAGTAGCTTCGTATCGGATTCGTATCCCGCCGCGATTGCTATAATACGAACTTGCTGGGGACCGTCGAATTCAACATCATTGATTGCGCTAATTTGAAATTGGATAGATTTTTCGCCCGCCAAAAACTTAACAGTTGCGGGAATTTTTACTTCAGTGCTGTCGTTTGTCGTTATCGATACCGTCAGTTCTGAAAGTAGGTCGATATCGCTTCGAGTCAACGTCGTCAACGGTTTTCCACCGCGTTCATCGATCACCGTTTTGTCTAGTGTGAGCACGAGTTGTTCGAAATCGGTCACTGTCATGGTCAATAGCCCGTCGACAAAGCCAACGGAACTGGCTTTGATTCGGACAGACTGGCTTCCATCCAAAATCGCATCATCCTTCGCGTTGACTTGGAACGTTACTGAGGCTTGGCCCGCGGGAATCTCGACGCGAGTTGGAACAGTGATCTCGGAAACATCGTTCACTGAAAGCTCAACAACCAACGGCAAGCTAGTATCTGCAACGCCTCGACTAACCGTTGCTGTCGTCTGCCCGCCACGTTCGGATATCACATCTGTTTCAGTCGTTATCACGAGCGGCTCGTAGTCGAGAATTTGAAGCGTCGACTGTGTGCCCTCATATCCGGCAGCTGCAACAGTGATACGAATTGTTCTAGTACCGTTCAAAACAAGATCATCGATAGAATTGATGGCAAATTGAACCGATTTCGCGTTGGCCGGAATAGTCACCGACTTCGGTAATCCAGCACTGATTCGATCGTCCACGTCGATCGAAACGTCAATAGGTAGATTTGTGTCTGAGTTGCTACGAGTGATAGTGCCGATCGTGGCGCCATCAAACTCGCTAATGGACAGATTTGCAAGCGCTAACGTAAGTGTTTCGTAGTCGTGTATTTCAAGGTCTTGTGATGCAGAAATGTAGCTCGGCGAGGTTGCCTGCACACGAACGATCTGCGTTCCGTCCAACAAGTTGTCATCTACGATGTTTGCAGCGAACGTGATCGAAGACGTACCAGCAGGAATGGTTATAGTCTCTGGCAATTCGAGTTGGCTCGGCAGACTGCTTTGGAGCTTAACAACGAGGCTGACGTTCGTTGGAGTGTTTCGACTAAGCTCGAATTGCGCGGTACCTGCATCCTCTCGCAGCACTAATTTTGACGTCTTAAGGAGCAGAATTGGTGATTCATCATCGATGACGGTAATCGACGCGGTAGCATTGATAAAGCCGGGCGCTTTCGCTGTCAGCGTGGCCAAGACATCACCTGCTGCAATACTGTCATTTCGAATTCCAATTTGGAAACTGGCTACGTCACTGCCGTCGGGAATGGTAATCGACTGTGGAATCTCAATCTTTCCCGCTTGATCACTCGAAAGTGAAACCGTAATCGCTCCTGTGGTCGAAGTATTGCGTCTCAGTAGGGCAGTGACGCTTGCCGCATTTTCCGATGCCGTTGGTTGAAGCTCAAAGCGCAATTCAGCCCTTTCATCATCGACCAACTCGAGTTGTCTAGTGACGGAGGGATGTCCCGTTGCGGATGCAGTCACTTCTACGATACGATTGTTTGTAGCGATACTGTCATCAATGGCCTTTGCCAAGAAGTTTGCGGATTTTTTGCCGGCGAGAATCGTTACAGTTTGAGGGAAATCGACATATCTCCTATCAGGTGACGTTAGACTGACTGCCAGATCGCTTGTCGTCGGAGTGTTGCGAAAAACAGTGCCAGTCGAAGTTCCACCGTTCTCAGGAATGGTGATCGCAGAAAAGAGCAAGTTCAATTCGACCTTTTCATCATCTACGACAAGAATTGCGGTTGAGGTTGAGGCGGTCGCGGAGGCGGCCAAGATCGTAACCAACTGGTCACCGTCGGCGACATCTTCGTCTACCGCGTTCAGCGCAAACTCAACAACATCTGAGTTGGCTTCGAACGTAACAGTTTGCGGAACGGTTGCTTGCAGGATGTCACTTGAGGACAATGAAACGGTCATTGTCTGTCCGAGCGGCGTATTACGGCGCAGGGTTCCAGTTGCGGTCCCATTCTTTTCCGAAATTGAACTCTTCGAGAAGGATAGCTCTAGTGGCGCTCCCTGTTCGTTGTTGGTCAGTTGAAATCGTGCAGTTAGATTCGACATTTCTGCCAATAGTACAAAACTGCCTGGGGTCAAGTTGGAAGTGAATTGAACAATGGACGCTTCACCGTTGGAATTGGTCGCTAAAGAAATTGTCCGAACACCAATAGCAAACGATCCGCTTGGTCCTGTTTCAGGAGCGATAAAGGTAACTATCCTTCCCAAAATCGGATTGCCAAACCGGTCTTCCAATCGAACGCGTAATGGCGCCACGAACACTCGTCCTGCTTTGGTAGATTGGACGCCACCCGAAGTAATACGCAAGTCTGCGGGCGATGCAGGCAAAACCGCGAGGGTCGCATTGACGAACTGAAACGTGTAATTGTCCGATGATAGAGTTCCAAGAAATGCGTATATGATATAATTACCGGCCCTGTTTTCGGCTTCAGGCGCGACAGTCAGAGCAGGAGTACCGCGCACCACGCTTGCACTTTCCGAATTGACGAAGCCGCTCACTTGATAGGTTAACGCAGGAATGGCTTCGCCAGCCGTCTTTGATTTTGAATCGACAGTCACTTGCAAAATAGCTTTGCTTACGATTTGAGTAAACTCGGCGGAAACTTTCGCATCATATTTCTTGCCGTCGCCACTGTAGGCAACTGTCACTTTGCGATTACCAGCGACCAATATTGGTAGCGAGATAGCTGCTGATTGATTGACCAATGGAATTGGCGAACCGACAGCGACGCCATCGATTTTAAATTGAACAGTCCCGCTAGCATCCGGTCCGGAAGCAGCCAATGGTTTAACAGTCGTCGTAAACGTTACCGAGTTACCGTAGGCCATTCCGGATGTACGATTCGATTGAATCGCGATTGCCGTATCGCGAGGATTGGGAGTGGTATCACTTGCGGTCAGGACGTAGTTGCCAGTCGCTGTCGACGTCTGGGGAGGCGACACGATGACCGTATAGATGCCTTCGCTAGGTAGTACCGTGCTCGCAATGTTTGCTAGTGCGCCCAAACTCGACCCAAATGCACTTGCGATGGTATTGTTGTTCGGATCTAGCAATAGCACACGCGCAAAACCGAGTTGCGGTGCAACGGGGGCTGGTTGTTCGATCGAACCTGGATTCAGCCTGATGGAAACAGAACCGCCTGCGCGTGCGGAAAATGTCCATCTATCGAAATTGCCTTGTGCATCGATTTGGCCGGGTGTTGGGACGCCAAGCGTAAGCGGTCCACTATCTTCGAGGATCGGGGCAACTGATCCGTTGATGATCCTACCGCCTGCCTCAACGAGGATCGATCGCGCATACAAATGAAGTGAACTGAGAGAATTCAGATCAAGCGTTGCATTTGAGCGAACTATAAGCGCGTTGGTGTAAACCGCTTCTTTACCAATTCCTGACGCATTGTCGGAATCATCGATCAGTTTGACGTATCTATTGGCTGCTATCTCAATGGCTCCGAACAAGTAATTGTCCGGGTTGAATCCGGCTGCATTCAGTAAGAAGTCCCTACTTGGCGCTTCTAGAAATTGAGGGTTAGAAGCTGAGCTGTTACCCGCGAAAATCACTCGCCCGCTGGGCATAAATGCGTTCGGCGAACTTGATTCAACCAAAAGACTGCCAGTGGTTGAGTAGAGGCTTGACTCGGATAGCTCAAACGTTGCAGCGGGCGCAAGCTTTAGAGTTTGGGAAACGAACGCAGTCGCTCCACCGGTAAAGGAAAATGTATCGACTTCATTCAGTACCGCGTTAAGGCCGGCAAAACCAAGGTTAAATAAACTACCATTTTGGGAACGGATTCGAATAGTGCTTCCCGGAGCGAATTGGGGATCCACATGCGGAAAAGTTGAATCGGTAGCGTCCACAACGCCTGTAGACGAGATGACCAACCGGCCACTGTTTGCGTAGTTTCCTGCAATGAAACGGAGTCCATCAACCGTTAGTGTTCCGTTTACGGAAAGTGTTGGGCGATTCGTTGCGTTACCAGCATAGAAATCGAGAATGGTACGCTTAAGAAAATTCGCATCTCCGTTAATGGTTAGGCCAACGTTACGGATTTGAACAGAAACATCGGGATCGACTGTCAGCCTAGCGCTAGCCCCGACAACAAACTGCTCGAAGAACACATATTTTAGGTTCAAACTGGACAGTTTCCCTATTTTCCGAAGCGTCAACGTCTCTTGTGAAACGAGAGTCGCGGCCCAAAAATTGATGTCGTAAAAGCTCCGGTTATCGCTTCCACCGGAAACCGAAGAAAACATATCTATGGAAGTTGCGGGCAAATACAATGACGCATCAAAAACATTGTCTACAAAATCTTTGGCACCAATCTTCGCTCCAAGTTTCAGACTGATGGTTGGTCCATCAAATAGGCAGGATGTGGCTGTAAATTGTCCCCCGCTTTCTATCGTGATGGCTCCATTTGCATAGTTATTAGGAGTTTTTGTCGTGAATGTCGATGAATTCGCGGTCATTTTCCCCGTAACGAAAATTCCAGGTTGCTGGGGACTATAGTTTGGACGAAATGCGACGTTGGAACCCCGCCCAAAAATCGCTTCGCCCTCAATGTTCAGTCTGGAACCGATCATCACATAAATCCTAACTCCATTGTTAACGCGAAGCGTCGCGTTCCGTCCAACAGTAAAATCCTGATGGAAGCCATAGACTAGGTTTTCGGTGTTATCCTTTCCTATCTTGTTCAGACTTAGCTCTCCTGTCGATAAGGTGCCGTTCCAAATATAGATTTCCCGAAAGCTGCGATTGTCACTCCCACCAGAGGCAGCCGACAACTTATCTATTGAGCTGGCTGCAATGAAAATAGATGTGTCAAAAAGATTGTTGACGAGATCCGTGGTTCCAATTAGCGCTCCCGGTTTAAAGGTTACAATTGGACTTGAGAACACGCTGCTTTTAGCAATCATTCTCCCACCACTTTCAATTGTGATCGCACCCGATTGAAAGTTGTTGCCTGTATTGGTCGTAAACGTTGATCGATCTGCAGTTAATGTTCCTTTAACAATTACTTTCGGCTGTTGCGGGTTGTAGTACGAATAGAAGACTATCTTAGATCCGACCGCTAGATTTGCGTTACCTTCCACCTGTACTATCCCGGCTGCCGGAATGGTTATTGAAGCGTAATCCCTGATCGACATCGTCGCGTCATAACCAATCGTCATTGAACCGATCGTTATGGTGCTACCTTGGACAATTAGATTCCCACGCGCGAAAACGCCACCGTTCAGCGTTCCTGCATCTATGGAGAAGCTACCATCGAGTTGAGCAATTCGCTCGAACTGCAATGTCCCACCGCTCATTCTGACCGACTCGTTGGTCGTTATGCTTTTGACCGAGGTGTTGCTGGTGATGGAAATCACCGGGCTACCGGCAAAGACAGGTATTTCAACGTCGTCGCCAGGACCTGGTACTCGCTTCAAGTCCCAGTCATTAGCAGTGTGCCATGACCCTCCATT
>Ga0105048_10015025_pt1 | contig 12028 bp, 11 predicted proteins | sample MAT05_FD_78382 | JGI IMG/M metagenome (GOLD analysis project Ga0105048, IMG submission 78382) | Freshwater microbial communities from Lake Fryxell liftoff mats and glacier meltwater in Antarctica - MAT-05 | ecosystem: Environmental > Aquatic > Freshwater > Ice > Liftoff microbial mat | place...
AGTTTCGGTCGGCGGTATTAGGCTTTTTTCAAGATTTGGGCCAATACAAAACGGAGTTAACGTCACTGCTAACGCTCAATTTCCGATTGTCTGATTCGCAATCCTTTTCATTTTGAGTATAATTGCCAGTAACCCTACCAACGAACATGACACTTTCGGACAACGAAAAACTGCGGTTACGCAGCCAATACGGCCCCCAGGCCGTGATTACCAGCGCGTAGTCCGGCATTGGCCTGGAACTGGCCGAACGGCTGGCCTGAACTTAGTGAGTAAGGGGAGATCACGAGTGGCAACCGGAAAATGGCTCAAATCGTAACCTGAGCCGTCTCAACATCTTTTTGAGTCGAAACAGGCCGGGTTCTCCCACCACCTTTGCCTCACGGTCCGACGATTCGGTCAAACACGAAAACACAAACACAATGAAAACCAATCCAATTATTGTGCTCCTGCTCGTTGTCGCGCTCTTCACCACAACCAGCTTTACCACCCGCACCGTTGCCAATGACAACGCCCCCGAACGCATCACGTTTATGCTCAAAAATACGCTCGGCTACCACCGCATGTTCCGGGTTGAGGGACCGGGTATTGCCTACGGCTTCACGATGGGCAAGCGCGAAACGATCCCCTGCAACTGGCCCGTTGGCTCCAAACTGTACTTCAGTCAGGACGGCGAGACGACCAAAGGCCTAATTTTAACCGTGTCGGCTACCGACGAAGGCAAAACGCTCGTGACTGACACCGGCACTACCGAGCAGAAACGCGAGGGTGTGGTTGAACGGGTTGTTGGGTACATTCCGGGTATTTCGTTCACCCTGCGAAACCCAAGTCTGCTTCCGCAAAAAATCACGCTTATCAGCTACAAACCTGGCGAAAACGGTAATGGTACAACCGGGTTCATGATGGGGCCCAAAGGCAGTAAGTCATTCACGTTTCCTGCCGGTACAAAACTATACCTTGCTAACAGCGAAGAGGTAGATGTGGTCATGAGCGGTAAACGCATCGACAGTGGCAAGCCGTTTCTGGTGGTGAAATCCGAAGATGCCGGTAAATCGTTCGATGTGAAATAATAGTAGACCTTTGTTGCCCCGGCCCCGATTTGCTGAAGCAACAAAGGACTTAGCCTAACTCACTTCCAACATTCATGCGCCTTTTACTATTTCTTTTTACCTGCCTGCTGCTGACCCACGCGGTATCGGCGCAGAAACGCTTCATAGCGCAACAACTCCAGGCCGACTTTGCCGTGCTGCAAAAAGCCTACAAAACGCTGCACCCTGGCCTGTACAAATACGCCGACCCGGCCACCATAGACCGTTACTTTACGGAATGCCAGGCCAGTTTGAGCCACGACCAAACGCTGCCCGAAGCCTATCTGGCTATTATGAAGCTAACGGCCCAGTTCAAATGCGGGCATTCCTACCCCAATTTCTTCAACCAACCCGACGAGGTGAAGACGATGTTTGAGCAAAAAACCAGCCTGCCTTTCTGGTTTCGGTTAATTGACAACCGGATGCTGGTCACCAACAGTGCCGTCGCAACCATGTCTACTAATACGGAAGTACTTAGTATCAATGGCATTTCGGTCGCCAAAATCATCGACACTATGTTGCCGCTCGTCCGGGCCGATGGTTCCAACAACGGCAAACGTCTGAATCTGCTTCAGGTGGATGGCCAGCAATATTTTGAGTATTTCGATGTGTTGCTACCGTTGGTTTTCCCAACCAGCAAGCCCACGTTTATCCTGCAAACAAAAAACCTGACTACGAACAAAACCGCGACGGTTGTTGTGGACGCGCAGGTTCACTCAACCCGCGACAAGCAGATTAGAGAGCAGTACAGGGTTAAAAAAGACACCACAGCTACCTTTGGATGGCTCAATGCCAACACCGCCATCATGCAGATCAACAGCCTGGCCAGTTGGGATAATTCGTTCCGGTTTGGTAAGTTCTATGAGGCTGCCGTGACGGAGTACAACCAGAAAAAAGGGCAGAACCTGATAATCGACATCCGAAACTGCGAAGGGGGCGACCTCTGGAATGCCAAGCAACTGATTCGACACCTGATTATGAAGCCCATTGTCATCAACGAACAGCAGGATTGCTGGGCCTACATCGGCATGGATTCAACGCTGAATCAATACATTGACAATCAGTGGGCTTACCAATGGCGTTACCGGAACGACAACGATTTTGTGCGCTTACCCAGCGGACAGTATCGGAGTAAAAAGGACGGCAAGGGCCAGCGGCTCGACCCCAGCGACCTGCATCTGACGGGCCGGGTGTTTCTGCTCATCAGTGCCACCAACAGTTCGGCGGCCTGGCAGTTTGCCAGCGTCATGCGCGAGCACAGTCTGGCGACGCTCGTGGGGCAGGAAACCGGCGGCAATAAAAAGGGTATTACGGCAGGTTCATTGTTTTTTATGGTGCTGCCGAACACTAAAATAGAGGTCGATGTACCGCTCATCGGTATGGACTACACCGAAGCAGCCAAAAGGGTTGACATGGGCATCAAGCCTGATGTGTATGTCAAACCAACGATGAAAGCTATTGTGGCGAGCATCGATCAGGAGTTAGCAGCCGTAAAGAATCTGCTTACTAAGCATAAGTAAACAAACTGTTGTCTTTTACCAACTATTAAAAACTTTTCGCATGTCCTTCCATTTCAGTGTTTATTCGTCGCCCCTACTGTTTGGGTTTGTGCAGGCCTGGGTCTATGCCGTGCTGCTGTGGGTGCGCGGCCGACGCGAAGAACGGCTGTCGGACGGGTTGCTGGGCTGGGTGCTGGTAGGCATGGGCTTCAACATCTGGGAGTATATGCTGGGCTTCGGCGGCATCGAAATCCTGTGGCGCGAACTGGAGTTTTCCCCCCGGAATTTCGGCTATCTGTTTGCGCCCTTATGTTACTTCTACCTCAAAAGCCAGGTTAACGCCGATTTTCGGTTCAGTTGGCGCGATGCTCGCCATGCTATTCCGTTCCTGATTTTTATAGCTTATCACCTCGCGGTTTTCTCACAAGGCCATGCGTTTGTTGAGCAGTGGAAAATGGCCGTACAGTATCCATATCACCTTGAGGATGTAGAGTTTATTGTGGGTGTGCTAATCAACGTTTACTACCTAATTCTATCGTTGCGGCTGTACCGGCAGTACCGGGCCTGGATCAAAACGCAGTTTTCCGAAACCGATACCATCAGCTTTCGATGGTTCCGAAATTTCCTCGTTGCGCTCACAGCAACCACACTTTTTAGTCTGGTAATGACCTTATTAAGTGTGGCGTTTGGATTGAACTACTGGCAAAACTGGTGGGACGAACTGGCGGGCGTAGTCCTGATTTATTACGTCAGCATCAATGGCTATGCCCAGACGCAACCCGGCCATCGGCTTACTTTCAGCGACGATTTGCCTGTGTCCACATTGCCCATGACTGAAAGTATTCCGGTTTTTGACCCAATTCCGGAAGCCGATAGTCTCGCTGCGGCAATACCTGCTATCGTACCCCGCTCCGCCGGGCTTGTTTCTGATCTAGTTGTGCTGAAAACCAACCTGCTGGCATACATGGAAATCGAAAAGCCCTACCTCGACCCCGATCTGTCTCTGTCTGATTTGGCCCGCCGGATGCATACCAACCCGGTGGTGCTGTCGCAGGTAATCAACACAGGTGTTGGCAAAAACTTCAATGATTTTGTGAATGAATACCGGGTTGAGGAATTCAAGCGGCAAGTACGTGAACCTGCCAATGCCCACCTGAGTTTTCTGGGTCTTGCACTCGATTGTGGCTTTAACTCAAAAGCTACGTTCAACCGGGCCTTTAAGAAATTTACGGGTGCTTCGCCAAAGGCATTTGCCGAAACGTAAAAAGCCCGCTTGAACGAGTCAAACGGGCTTTCTGAGGTAGTTGAAAGTAAAACGACCTTAGTCTATGGAAAGTTTCAGCAAAGAAAAATAGTGAGATAGTTTTTCATAATAGTTAGTTCAGTTCCTCACACTTGATTTTTACCAGTTCCAGCCGTTCAATAACAGCTTGTGAAGGCAGGTTGTCGCTCTCTACGCGCAGCACCCGATCACAATCTTCCCAATCGACTGACCAATGCAAAAGACCACCCAACGAAGACAGCGAATCGGCTAGTAGCGATTGGCTTTGTTGCGTCAAATCTGTTTTGAATACGAGGATTTCCATGGTTATTAGGAGGTTTGATTCGGTTCCCGAAACAGCCGGACATCGGCCCAAAACGTGCCGAAGGGAATTATAGAGGCCAGGAGCGCCAAGCTCGTTTTACGCCAGCCCCAGCTGAATTCGATGGCGCACTGGATCACTAAAAGAACATACAACACAAACAGCAACCCGTGGGCCATACCAATGACCCGGTTGGGGGTAGGCATACCAAATGCATATTTCAGCGGCATACCTACTCCGAGCAACACCAGAAAAGAAACGCCTTCGGTGAACGCCAGCACACGAAGGCGACCGAGTTGGGATTTAAACAGATTGATCATAACTACCGAAATCTGAACCAGGGGCGGTTCAAGTCATTAAGAAAAGGCCATGAGATGGCCGATAAAATCAGAACTAAAGCCAGGAAAAAATAAATCGCCGTAAGCCGGAATTTATGATGAGCGGTTGCCCCCGTTTGGTCGGCGACGAGCTATTTCAAGCCCACAACGGGGTACGGAATAGCTGTGCGTTCGGTCAATTTCGCAACAGTAATCGCCGTTGGTTCAGATACCGAATGATACCCCCATTTTGAAATACCACTTTTCGGGCCGAGGCATCAGCTACAGAAATGGTCAGGGCATGGCCCACAATCACCTCATCGGTAGCAGTCGGTAATGAGCCGCACGACCATAGGGTTGGGTCGTTCCAGTCGCCGGCCCGCAAGGTTTGTACAAGGGAGCAACCCGTGCGCTGAATAGTCCAGCTAAGGGTTTGCCGATGTACCGCAGGATGGTTGTCTGAGCGCACAAACTGCGTTGAATCCAACACCTGAGCCGTCAACTGATAGGTTTGGCCCGGTAGCAACGTAGCCGGATTAACGGTAAGTTGTTCGGTTTGGGTGGCAAGCAACTGGTCATTCATCAGCCACCTGATTGTCAGCGTGTTTGGGTTAGGTCGGACAACGGTTAGCGAAAAGGTTGTTGGCTGCGAAAGGCTAACAGTACCCGACGCCGGAAAGGCACTATCGACGGGTTTCACCAGGTCTAACATCCGATTGACGAACCCCTCGCGGCATACCGAACAGAAGGCCCGGCCTAGATACTCCATTTTGCAAGTGCCGGTGGCGGGTTTGTACCAGCTCTGTCCAGGCGAATTGTGCGGAAAAACGCCAATACCAGGCGTATTGAGCCAATTCCGCCAGCGAACCGACGTTGGGTTTATGGTCTGAGTCATGTTAGGCCGCTCGTTGGCATACTGAAGCCCAGCCCAATATTCATCGGCAAGCGATACGAACGTGTGTCCAATCTCGTGAATGGCAATTTCGTTGGATGAAGTAGCGCTTGTCGCAATCGACGGAACGCCACCAGAACCGCCATAAAAAGGGGAATTAACCAACATTACGGCCAGATCGTAGGAGGGCAGATTGGTCGCCATCACATTGGTAAAGCGGGTAAACTGCGTAGTGGTTACTAAGCGGTGAATCCCATACGAATCAAATCGGGAGCCAAAATAAGTGTCCTTCGTTTCGATAGGCTGCCCTCCCCCTGCCGTCGTTTCGTCGGAAGCCGTGCCGGGGTGGGTAGCTCCGCTCTGATTGGAGGGAATCCGAATCAGAAAAAAATTGAAATAAGCCCTGTATTGCATAAAGGGCGAGATGTTGAGAAGGGCGTTGATAAAAGACTGTGCATCAGTCTGGAATTTGGCCATTTCGTTTGCCCGATAGCCATCGGGCACCAGGCAAACATTGATTCGTTTGTTGAGTGGGCCCGTTTTTATGAGGGTATCAACCGGAAACACAAACGTTGATGTTTGGGCGAATGCGTCGCTGGATAGACAGGCCCAAATGCAGGCGAACAGTAAACGTAGTCTCATGGAATAAATCGAAGTGTGTATAATTTTCGGCGTTTATTGTCAATCAAACTGTAAATATCGAGGCTGACTATCTCCGGCTGACGGGTAAATCGAATGCTCAGATTTGACTGACTCAGGCTCAGTCCCCGCACCCGAAACGACTTGTCTTCCGTGGGGTATTCCACAATACGATACAGCGGATGGTCGTACTGAACAGAGCGGACAACGGCCCCTGATGCGTTTCTGAAAACAGTTTCGACCTGCCTGTTACTATGGCTGAACGGCTCGATAGTTTTCATTTCTCCGCGCCCGGCTATGGCATTTGCCAGGGTAACTTTAGCGTGGTCGGGCTGCTTGGTGCTTTCAAACGCAAAATCCAGAAATAAGATTGTAGGCTGATTTTCGGCGTAATTGGGCAGTTTTCGCAGTTGTAGCTTTTGTGCGGAACGACAGGCGGCTCCGGCCCAAACCCAACCTGTTAACAACACGATTTGGCAGGCGGTCAGTACCAAGCGTTTTCTCAGACTGTGAAAAATCATAGTAGTAAGCTGTTTAGTTTAGTACCCCCCGCAACTCCTGCCACGAAATTAAGCCAATTGCCACCACGGCCAGCCCCAATCCAAGTTTGTTAAGCATGGATAACTTCTCTTTGAAGAATAACGCTGCGGTGAGAGCAGCTACCAGAATAACCCCGATGTTGTAAACCGGGTAGACAAATGCACCATTACCACCAAAGGCCGACAGCGCCAGAATAAGCGTGTAAAAGCTCAGGAAATTAGGAATTCCCAGCGTTACGGCAGCCAACAAGTTACGCCCTTCAATGCGTTCCTTGCCCTGCACAAGCCGTACGACCAGCAACACCAGTCCGGCGACAATGGCCCCCAGAACCATGGTAAGCGTGATAGGTACGGTTTGGTCAACGGCCTTAATGTAGCGCACGTTCATGTAGTTGATCGTTGTGTTGGTCAGGCCATACATCAGAAACACGGCAATCGGAAGCCAGATCGCGTTTCCGGCTTGTGCTACCCCCTCGGTCTGCGTCCTCGCAAGCCTCTCCGGCTTTTTATACGTACTTAATCCAACGGCAACTAATGCTAACGCTAGCCCGAGGTAATTTAATCCGTCGAAAACTTTGCCTCCGCCAAGTACCAACAGACTAAACGTTACCGGAATCACCAACGAAAGATTATTGGCCAGTGAGGTGGCAGTGATACCACTCCGTTGCGTACTGGCCCCCGACAGAAAAAAAGTCACAATAAGTGTCACCCCTAGAGCCAAAGCTATCCAGGTCGAGGTTTGGGTGAAGTCGATGGCGAACGATTGCGCGGCGGGCATTAGCAGCCAACTCGTCAGGAAACAAATGGGGTAGTTGAAAACAATGGCTTGGGTCGTAATGACACCAAACCGGGGGAAAAGCCGGAAGTTAAGCAACAACATCACCGAAAGCAGGATGCTGGCAATGAGATAAAGCATAAAGGCGGAAGCAAAGTTGAATGCGAAGTTACGCGCTCCGCATACAGACTACTTCTGCTTCGCCAAAACAACTAGGCAGACACAACCGACTCCTGCCTGTTAGCAGACAATCCGGCCCGATCAATATGCTGCTGAATCAGGCTGGTATAAGCACTCTGTTGCTGCTGCTGGTATTCGGGCAACCAGCCCAACTCGGCACCTAACAGGCTCGCTGCCACCGGAGTTGCCTGTAAAGCCGCGTACCAATCGACCAAACCAAGTCGAATGCGACGAAGGAGCAAATCGTCAAGGGTCAGCGCCATTTCGGCTTGGGCAGCATAAATAACTTCGGCTTTCACAAACGGATGATGGTTCACGAGGGGTTCAGCTAGGGTGGGATTCTGTGCCATCAAGGTTAATAAGACATCCGCTTGCGTACCATAGGTTTCGGCTAAATGAGTGATTGTGTGAGGACTTCTTGTTGGATATCGAGCCGTAAGCGAATTAATAAACGTCGGGCCATAGCCATCTCCACCCAGCAAGATCAGCTCGTCGGTTTTGCTTTGCTTCTGAACACCTAGTCGTTGGCAACAAACATCAATAGTATCTTGAGCCATAATCCGGTAGGTAGTCCATTTGCCGCCCATAATGCTGACCAAACCCGACTGCTCATCCACTTCAACTTCATGGTCGCGCACCAGACTTTTGGAACTGGCGTTGGGGTCAGCCTGGAGCAGCGGTCGTAACCCGGCAAAGCCCCCTGTCACTTGATCGATGGTAAGCGGTTTAGACAGGAACTGGTTAACGTGTTCAATTAAGTATTTAGCCTCGTCGAGCTGTAAATAAGGGGTTTCAGTCGGGTCGGCTTCCGTATCGGTGGTGCCAATAAGATAGTGTCCTCGCCAGGGAATGGCAAAAAGTACGCGCCCATCGGAGGTTTCGGGGACAAGCAAGGCCGCCAATGTGGGCCCAACAGCTTCCATTGGCAATACCACGTGAGCACCTTTACTGGCCCGCATCCGGTCGGGTTGCTGGGGATTAGCCGTTTGCCGAAGGGAGTCGGCCCGCGTGCCGGTGGCGTTTACGAAGACTTTCGCCCGGAGCCAGAAGGTTTCACCGGTGAGTTCGTCACGTACCAAAGCCGCCTGAATCGTGCCACTTGAATCGGTTTCAAATCGTACCGCCGAGCAATGATTGGCAACGGTTGCTCCCTGTTGCGCAGCTGTCTGCACCAGACCAAGATTAAAGCGGGCATCGTCGAACTGACCATCATAATACAATACAGCGCTCTGGAAACTACTGGGCGCAAAAGCTGGAAACTGACGAAGGGCTTCCTTTTTGGTCAACCAACGACTTGGGGCCATTCGGCGGCTACCCGCCAGCAGGTCGTATAGTTTAAGGCCGATTGTGAAATAGAGACCTGCGAACCAGTTTCTGCAAGGGGTTAGCAAAGCCAGTGGATGAGCCAGGTGCGGGGCAATATGTAACAGCGTTCGACGCTCGTACAGGCCCTTGCGTACCATGGCTAACTGTCTGGGATCAAAATTTTTAAATGCCTGCTCCAAATACCGCACACCACCATGCACTAGTTTGGTTGAGGTACTTGATGTGGCCGAACTAAAATCATCCTGTTCAATCAGGGCCGTTTTAAGCCCCCGGCTGGCGGCATCGAGTACGCAGCCCGCTCCACTGGCCCCTCCGCCAATGATACAGACATCGAATAATTCCGTTTGCAATTGGCGCAGGTTGGCTGTGCGGTTCATAAGCAAAAATCAGGATTTACAAACTAAGCTTTGATTACTGTCTGGCCCGACCGAACCGTGCGGTCAAATTTTTTGGGGGCATATAAAAAACCAAAAGCTTCGGCGCCCTGCTTGGTGTGTACCTTATGGTGAATGTAGTGCGCCCGGATTATGCGCTGCATGTACTTGCCTTTGAACCGGTGCTTTAACTTTACTCGCTGATGCACGATTACATCGTGGAAGACAAAGTAAAAAAGGCCATAAAGCGATACGCCTACACCAACCCAGGTCAGAAAACTCAACGGCTCCACTTCAATGCCCGCCACAATCAGCGAGATCGCAACCGCACTGAACACAACTGCAAAGAGGTCGTTCCGCTCAAAAAAACCGTTGTGATGATTATGATGATCGTTATGCCAGCTCCACAAAAAACCGTGCATCACGTATTTATGCGTAAACCAGGCAACTCCTTCCATGAATAGAAACGTACCGACGACTAGGGCAACGTTTAGTAGCATCTTCGTGTTATTAAGTTGGGTAAATCTGTTTAATGAGCCGACTGGCTCTGTGAGGTTAACGGTTTGTTTGTCCGAAAAGTTGAACAAAAAGTCCTTTCGCTCAACTTCATCATAAGATAATTGCGTTATAGGGATGGCAATACTTGCAATTACCGAAAACAGTAGTATATTTAATCCAGTAAGTGCTCTTCACAATCAGTATGCCACTAATATGGACTACCGGGCACTCAAAGAGCTGGTTCGTCGGGGAGAAGGTCAGCAGATCGAGTTCAAATTAAAAGTTAACCACCCCGACAAAATCATCCGCGAAGTTGTTGCGTTCGCCAATACAGATGGCGGCTTCCTCTTCATCGGGGTCAGCGACGACCTCACCGTCCCCGGCCTTAAATATGCCGATGAGGACCTCTACCTCCTGGAACGAGCCATTCAGCGATTTTGCTTTCCCGCTATTTCTTACACGGTCGAACGCATACCGCTCTACGATGAGCGCGAGGTGTTGGCTTTCCGAATTCCGCCCAGCCATAACCGCCCTCATTATGTGGTATTGAACCCCGAAAAGCCGGACGAGAAAAAGGCCTACGTCCGTGTGGCCGACAAATCGGTGCAGGCGAGTAAAGAGGTTCGCGAAATCCTGAAGGGCGAGCGGGCTGCCCGCAGCGTTTGTTTCACCTACGGAGACAAAGAGCGCGTGTTATTACAGCATCTAAATCAACACCAGACGATTACGGTCGATCTGTTTGCAAACATTGCTAACGTGCCTCGCAAAATCGCTTCCCGAACGCTCGTACTATTGGTTTTGGCCAACGTATTGCAGATTCATCCGAACGAAGTGACTGATCGCTTCACGAGCCGGGCAGGATTGTAGGGTGGCAATTTGGCTTACTATGCCCCAAATTGCCACCCTGTAGTGTCCGATTACGCTGTTGGTACTGCGTCTGCGTGTACGGAAGCAGTAGTAGACGTAACGTCTGCCACTTCCTCTGCATACGCATCCGTAGGTACACACGAACAAACCAAATTCCGGTCGCCATAAGCACTGTCGATACGACTCACACTTGGCCAGAACTTGCGGGCTTTTACATAAGGCAACGGGAAAGCGGCTTTTTCCCGGCTGTAAGGCCGGTTCCAATCGTCGGCCATCACTACGGTAACCGTGTGTGGAGCGTGTTTCAGAACGTTGTTAGCGCGGTCGGCCTGTCCGCTTTCAATTTCCCGGATTTCATTGCGTACAGCAATCATCGCATCGCAGAAACGGTCGAGTTCCGGCTTAGATTCCGACTCCGTTGGTTCAATCATCATGGTACCCGCAACTGGGAACGATACCGTTGGCGCATGGAAACAATAATCCATTAACCGTTTGGCGATATCCTCGACCTCGACCCCTACTGCTGCTTTGAACGGGCGACAATCGATAATCATTTCGTGAGCAGCCCGGCCATTTTTGTTGGTATACAACACGTCGTAATGGCCTTCAAGTCGCGATTTAATGTAATTGGCGTTCAAAATAGCGCGTTCGGTAGCGCGGGTTAACCCTTCACCGCCCATCATGGCGATGTAGGCGTACGAGATCGTCAAAATACTCGCCGAGCCATACGGAGCCGCCGAAACGGCACCAGTGGGCTGTAGGCTGTAAGCTGTAGCCACAGTATCACTATTGGCCATTAGCGACTGCTTACTGCTCACTGCACGCTGTTGACTGTTCGCTGAAGAAACGTGTCCCGGTAAAAACGGCACCAGTTGAGCCGCCACACCAATTGGCCCCATACCCGGACCTCCTCCACCGTGCGGAATACAAAATGTTTTATGGAGATTCAGGTGGCATACATCGGCTCCAATATTGGCGGGAGAAGTCAGGCCAACCTGGGCATTCATGTTTGCTCCGTCCATATACACCTGACCACCATGCTCATGGATAATGGCGCAGATCTCGATGATACTTTCTTCAAAAACGCCGTGCGTTGATGGGTACGTTACCATCAGCGACGACAGATCCTGACTGTGCTGTTCGGCTTTGGCCCGGAGGTCAGCCACGTCGATGTTGCCGCGTTCGTCGCATTTCACAATTACCACTTTCATCCCGGCCATCACGGCACTTGCCGGATTGGTACCGTGCGCCGATTGCGGAATCAGGGCAACATTACGGTGGTCGTCGCCCCGGCTCAGGTGATAATCGCGAATTACCATCAGGCCAGCATACTCACCCTGAGCCCCTGAATTGGGCTGAAGCGACATAGCGGCAAAACCCGTGATTTCACAGAGCCAGTCGTTCAGGTTAGCGAACAGTTGTTGGTAACCCGCCGTTTGGTCTTTCGGCGCAAA
>Ga0105048_10015027_pt1 | contig 12028 bp, 6 predicted proteins | sample MAT05_FD_78382 | JGI IMG/M metagenome (GOLD analysis project Ga0105048, IMG submission 78382) | Freshwater microbial communities from Lake Fryxell liftoff mats and glacier meltwater in Antarctica - MAT-05 | ecosystem: Environmental > Aquatic > Freshwater > Ice > Liftoff microbial mat | place...
CAAATTTCTCCCAACCCGCTTGCTTTTACTCGAATTAGAACACACATTTGGGGTACGATCATGTCTTTACTGAGCCCGAACGCTACCGTTGGCGGGCGATTGCATTCTTCGGGGTGGGCCGCATGCCGTACACCAAGTGCCCGAATTGCCGGAAGATACAGCAGGTGATGCCCAAGCTGATGAACAAAGATATCGGCTGCATGGGTGAGCGCTGCAACAAGTCATTCAAGGCGGAGGAGTATCGCCTCCACTCCGGTCGCGCTTCGAAGGTCGTCTTCTGGTTCACGATCGGCTTCGCGGTCTTCCTGTTGGGGCGATGGGTCTGGAACAACAGCAGCTACATCCTGGCGACTTTGCCTTGATCAAAGCAAAAAGGCGAGGCACATGCCTCGCCTTTCGCGTTGTGTTACTGCCTCATGCTGATTCGCCGACGGAAGGCCGATCGAGCACGTAGTTCAGGCCGACGTAAGCTGCCAGACCGAACGTGATCCCGGCCATCACAGGCGCGGACAGCGGGATCCAGGACACCATGACTCCCCACACCACAGGTGCGGGAAGCGGTGCCCACCAAGGCAATTCAGAGGGGGACTTCATTGCCGTGTCACCGTAGGGGTTACGAATTGTCAAAGACTTAATCAGTCTATCCAATCCCTACAACCGTTCAAAGCGGAATCACCGGCAAAAACGGCTCAGGCCAAAGTATACACCTGAACGCCGCCCGCCATGTCGCCCCCGGCCAAGTATTGACCGTCGGCAGTGAATGACAGTGCACAGATCCAGTCCTTAAACTGGCCGCCACGACCTTTGCCCAGTTCTTTCACCATTTTGCCATCGGTCAAGTCGAACAGCCGGATGACCGTATCGCGGCCGCTAGATGCGATGTGCCGGCCGTCCGGGTGGAACGCCAGATCGGTCAATCCGCTCAGGTGGCCCGGTGTCAGCTCACGGATCCGTTTGCCGTCGGCCGGGTTGTGCAGGAAGATCTTCCCACCGGTCGAATCGCATTCGCCGCCCCGACCGAGCGCGAGCAACTTGCCGTCGGCCGAGTACTCCGCAGCCGAGAGGTACATGCCTTTGAAGTCTGCTTCCAGGTCCTTGATCACCGTGCCGGCTTTCGTGTCCCACAATTTGACCGACGCTTGTCGGGCCGAGTCGAAGACCAGTGGTCGGCGTTCCGTGACCACCGCCTGCGAACCGTCGGGAGACAGGGCGACGGCGTAGACCCAGTTGCGCGTCTTCCAGCGGCTCGCTTCCTTCATTTGCGGGAAGTTCCAGAGGATCAACTCACCCGAGTCATCGCCGCTGAGCATCAGCGATTGATCCTTATTAAACGAAAAGCTGCCGACCCATTCCTTGTGCTGGTCAAGAACCTTCGCAGCGTCGCGCTTCTCGACTTTCGCGGGGATCGGCGGTGGCACCTTCGCGCCGTTGTTCTTGCGAGCCTCCGCATCGGCAATGGTACGTGCGTTCAGCACGAGATCGACCGATTCCTTGCCGGCCGGAGCCTGCATGTCCCAAACGCGGACGGTGCGGTCGTAGCTCGATGAAATCAGCCAGCGACCATCGGCCGACGAGCGCAACCGGCTGACGACATTGCTGTGCCCCACCAGCATGCGCGTCGGTTTCGGCGTCTCGGTCGTCGGCTTCTCGGGCAGGTCCCAGATGAGGATCTCACCCAGGTTGTTGCCGGCCGCCAGCGTGCGCGACTTGCCGACGAACGTGACGGCCGTCACCCAGTCCGCGTCCCACGGGAGATGCCAGGCGAGGGCTGCTTTATCGAATGCCATGACGCACCTTCCCCGTTACAGGTTCTTCCCCTCTCTCCCCCGCTTCGGGGGAGAGGGCCGGGGCGAGGGGGCGGAACCTGCCGAGCAGGCGAGCCCAAACCCCCTCACCCTAACCCTCTCCCCCGCAAAGCCGGGGGAGAGGGGATAAGATGGCGGACAACTTTCGCCGGCTGGTGATCGGTCACGTTCAGCCGACCAGTTCTTCGATCGGGCCGGAATCCTCGGGCGTGGCCCAGACGGGGCGGACGCCGACGTAGTGCTTGACGCGCGGGTCGATGCCGAGCGTCTTGTAGATAGTCGCGAACAGGTCGCCTTCGGTGACGGGGTTCGACTTCACGTCCTTGCCGTCGATATCGCTCTCGCCGTAGAGCTGGCCGCCCTTGATGCCGCCGCCGGCCAATACAGTGCTCCATGAGCGGATGTAGTGGTCGCGGCCCGCGCGATTGTTGATGCCCGGTGTACGGCCGACTTCGCCCATCCAGACGACGAGTGTATCTTCCAGCAGGCCGCGTTCGGCCAGGTCGTTGAGCAGGCTGGACCAGGCGGGGTCAAGCTGGCTGAAGTTCGCCTTATGGCAGACGAAGTTATCCGCATGGCTGTCGTAGTTGTCGTGGCCGACTTCAACGAACGGCACGCCGGCTTCGATCAGCTTGCGGGCCATCAGGCAGCCGCGGCCGAAGTCGGTGTCGCCGTAGCGCTCCTTGGCGGTCACCCAATCCTTGGTGATGTCGAAGACTTCGCGGGCCTTCACCAACCGCCAGGCGCGCTGCTTGGCCATGCGGTGGCTGTCGAACGGCTGGGCGTGATGCTCTTTCACGAACTCGTCTTCAACGAACTTCAGCAGTTCCTTGCGTCGCGTCTCCGCTTCTGGCGTACCCTGCGTGCCGGTAAAGTTGGGCATCTTGCCGTCGCGGCCGATGTTGAACGGTTCGTATTGCGGCCCCAGATAACCCGACCCGGCGTTGCCGGTCGGTCCCATGCGGACGAAACTCGGGAGGTCGGAGTTCGGGTCGCCCAGGTAACGGGCGATCATCGCGCCGATTTCCGGATGGGGTGTGCGCTCACTCATCTTGTAGCAGGTGTGCATATGGTAGATGCCGTCCGGATGGTCCGGCGACTGCGTCTTCATACTGCGGATGATGGCGAGCTTGTCCGCGATCGCGGCCATCTTCGGCAGGTATTCGCACATCTGGATGCCGGTCACCTTCGACGCGATCGGCCGGAACGGCCCGCCCGTGGGCCGACCGGGCTTCATGTCGAAGGTGTCAAGTTGCGATGCCCCGCCGTTCATCCACAGCAGGATGCACTTCTTGCCGCGTTTCTTCGCTTCGGCGGCGACCACGCGGGAAGCGAACACCCCGCCCCAGTTGGCCACCATCGCCCCCGCCGCCGTCCCCAGCGTGCCCTTCAGGAGTGCGCGGCGGGAGATATGTTCAGTGGGGCTGCACAGTTTCTTCATCGCATCACACCTTCGTTTGCAGGCGACCAACTCGAAGACACATGAACCGGAGAACAAAAACAAGTGAACCACGAATAAGCCGAATCGGACGAATAAGAGCAGATCGACAGAGGACGATGCGTTCGCTTTGCAGTTTCTCGGGTTGTCCGAAGTTGGCAAGGATCGCCAGATGATGGCCGGAGAACTTCAGGTAGTTGAACATCTGGGCTCGATCGTATCGAGTCAACTCACGCTCAGCCTTCAGGTCCAGGATGATCTTGTCAAAACAGACAAAGTCAGGCTCAAACCATCTCTCAAGTTGCCGTTGTTTGTAAGAAATCTGGAGAGGCTGCTTGAATCGAAACGGTATCCCGCGCAACTCCAGTTCGATCTTCACACATTCATGGTAAACAGACTCGATAAACCCGCACCCCATCACGTTGTACGCTTCAAAGCACGCACCCACGATCGCGTATGACTCTTCCTTGTAGACGATCTCGGGCATCCGCGACTCTCTTCTCTTGTTCGTCTGATTCGGCTTTTTCGTGGTTCACTTGTCTTTCGATTTCTCAATGATTGAACCGGAACTCCGGGCTGTTCATCAGGACCCAGATGGCCTCGTCGATGTTGCTTGCCGTTTCGCCTTTGGCGGTCGGCAACTTCAGGAAGGCCACGAACTTTGTTCGCTCGGCGTCGCTGGGCGGCCGGCTCAGCACTGTCAGGAACAGGCGGTCGACCTTCTGCTCCCAACTGTCCTTGGATGTCGCCAGCAGTTCGGACAGTGTCCCCTTGCGGCCCTTGATCATCTGCCAGATGTGGCCGTTGTTCAGAAACAGATGTTCGGAGATGCTGCCCTGGAACTCGCCCAGCCCGTCGGTCGGTTCACCGAAGAAGCGCATGAAGTACGAGTCGCCGCTGTTGGGGATGCTGTTGTCCTTGCGTGGCTCCGCATCGAACAGCGTCGCCTGCCGGAACGTGGCAATGATCTCCTCGGCCGAGAGCGGGCGCACTCGCGCCTGCTCATACCACTTCGGCAACGGGTCGGTCACAGGCCCCTTCGCGGTGCGCTGGTACGTCTCGCTGTTGACCAGTTCGCGGGTGAACCATTTGATATCGAACTTGTGCGCCTTCATGGCCGACTCGGCCTCTTTCAGCAGCGTCGGCAGACCAACCTGGCTCTTCTCGCTCAGGTCATCGACGGGATGCGCCAGCCCGCGCCCCATGTACTGCGCCCAGACGCGGTTGGTGACGGCCTTCGCGAAGTACGGGTTATCCTTAGCGGTGATCCACTCCACGATCTTGTCGCGGCGGGAGAAGGCCGGCTTCGGCAGCTTCGCGCCTTCCTTTGCGTCAACCTTGGCGTCCTTCGGTGCGAGCGGCTCAGCCAACTCGTTGCCGCCCAGGAACTTCGGCTTCACCGGGTCGCCCTTCTGGCCCGGTTTCAGGTCCTTGGCCGCCCCCGCGAATAGTACCTCGCCGACGGACTTTTCACCGATCATCGCTTTGCGGGCGTTGGCGCTGCCGGTCTCGGCAACCACCAGCCGGACGAAGAACCCGGCCATGCCGAAAAAGTCCTTCTGCGTCCATTTGTCGTACGGGTGGTCGTGGCAGCGGGCACATTGAAGCTGGGTTCCCAGAAATAGGCGGGAGATCTGCACCGTTGCCTCTTCCGGGTTGTTGCGGAACTGGGCGTAGAACTGCTCGCTGCCGTCTTTCTCGGTCAGCATGATGTCGCGCACCCACTGGTCGTACGGTTCATTCTTCGCAATCTTCTCGCCGAGGAATTTGCGGAACGGGGCGCGATTACGCGTCAACTCGTTGCCAGACGGATTGCGGCCGAACAGCACCAGGTCCCACACTTCCGCCTGATGCTGCGCGAATCGCGGGTCTTCCAGCAGTTTGTCGATCAGCCGTTCGCGCTTGCTGGAGTCGGTTTCCTTCAGGAACTGCACCGTCTCTTCGTAGGTCGGAATGGTGCCGACCAGGTCGATGTGGATCCGTCGCAGGAACTCCGTATCGGATGATTTGCCTGCCGGCGTGATCTTTTGGGCCTTCAGACCCGCATCAACCTCGGCGTCGATGATCTTTCGCAGCGGCCTTTCCTGGGCCGCGACGGGAGCGACGAACAGCAGCATGGTGAAAATAACGAATCGACGGCTCATGCCGAACTCTCCGGAAGGCATCGTCAACGTGCGGGCGCCAGGCAGGATGGAACTATGAAGATCCTACCGTCCGCCATCGTCATCCGCACGCGGGAAGGTGATTTGCCATGCGAATTGTCAATCTGTGATTAGGGGCAGAATTCGCACTACGGTTCGGAGATCAGCACGATCAACGAACGCGGCGAGATGATGTACCGACTGCCGTCCGGGATATGCGGACCTTCTTCTTCGGGAAGGATGTCCAACGGTGATGCCAGTGCCGTATCGACGACGCGCCGCCACTTCCGGCGCGTCGGCGACACGGGAATGCGGAACGAGACCGGCTCGTCGCCGGAGTTCACCGCGATGTAGAAGTCGTTGTCGGCCGCGTAGTCGGGCTCGATCTCCCGGCCATTGAAACGCCCGTCGAGCGTGAATGCGATCGCGCGCGAGGTCAGCGACCAATCCGGTTTGCGCGGCTCTTTGCCGTGCCAGATCACATCAGCCAGACCTTCGAGTTTCGGCAGGTCGTGCGGATCGACGGGCGAATCGGGCAGGCCGGCATCGCCCGGCCGCACCGGCCCGGCCACCGGGAACGCCAGGAGCGGCCCCGGACCGCCGCGCCGCTTGAGGAACTCCCCGCGCAGGAATCGCTTGCGGCGCAGCGCGGTATGCCGCCGCCGCAAATGGATCATCTCACGGACGAAGCGCAGGAAATCCGCGTTCTTCTCCTTCAGCGACCAGTCGACCCAGCTGATTTCGTTGTCCTGGCACCAGGCGTTGTTGTTGCCGCTCTGCGTGCGCAGGAACTCATCCCCCGCCAGCAGCATCGGCACGCCCTGGGACAGAAACATCGTGGCGATCAGGTTCTTTGCCTGCCGCCGACGCAAGCCCATCACCTGCGGATCATCGGTCTCGCCCTCAATGCCACAGTTCCAGGACTGGTTGTCGTCCGAACCGTCGCGGTTGTTTTCGCCGTTGGCTTCGTTGTGTTTGTGGTTGTAGCTGACGAGATCGTTAAGAGTGAACCCGTCATGACAGGTGACGAAGTTCACCGAATGCCGGGGCAGGCGGTTGTTCCATTCGTACAGGTCGGCACTGCCGGATAGCCGCGTGGCGAAGTAGCCGATCATGCCGTCGACGCCACGCCAGAACTTGCGCACGTCGTCGCGGTACCGCCCGTTCCATTCGCTCCAGCGTCTGCCGAACGGGAAGGCGCCTACCTGATACAGGCCGGCCGCGTCCCAGGGTTCGGCAATCAGCTTGGTGTCAGCCAGCACTCCATCTTCGGCGATCATTTCGATGATCGGCGGTTCCACCAGCACATTCCCCTGCTGGTCGCGCCCGAGGATCGATGCGAGATCGAACCGCAGCCCGTCGACATGCATCTCTCCGACCCAGAAGTGCAGGCAGGTGAGGATGAGGTTGCGAACCACCGGGTGATTGCAGTTGAGCGTGTTGCCGCAACCGGTGAAGTTCAGGTAGCGTCCCTCGGGCGAAAGCAGATAGTAGAGCGAGTTGTCCAAACCGCGGAAGGAAAAGGTGCGGCCACGGTCGTCGCCTTCGCCGGTGTGGTTGAAGACGACGTCGAGCCAGACTTCGATCCCCGCGGCATGGAACGCCTTGATCATGTCGCGGAATTCGGAAATCTGCCCGTGTTCGGGCGCAGTGGCCGAGAACGCAGCCTTGGAAGCTGCGAACGAAGTGGTGTTGTAGCCCCAGAAGTTGCGGTTGCGTTCGCCGGTGATCGGGTTGGTGAACGGGCAGTCGCACTCGTCGAACTCGTGAATCGGCAGCAGTTCGACGGCGGTCACGCCCAGCCATTGCAGGTAGGGAATCTTCTCGATCAAGCCCGCGAACGTGCCGGGATACGACACTCCCGCCGAGGGATGACAGGTGAAGCCGCGGACATGCAGTTCGTAAATGACGGAATCTTCGAGAGCGACGAGCGGCGGCGCATCGTCGCCCCAGTCGTAACGCGGACCGCGGAAGTAGAGGCTGCGCCGGCCGGTACGCTGCGGGTCGGTCTCGCAGGTGCCGCCCCAGACCGCGCCATCCGAGAGCATCGGCGCGGCGGGGTCCATCAGGACTTTGGTCGGGTCGTAGCGATGCCCGTCCCCCGTGGGACCGTCGATGCGCCAGCCATAGCGGAAGCCGGCCGGCAGACCGGCCACGGTCACATGCCAGTGGTCGCCCGTGCGGTTGAAGCGGTTGTGCAACCGGATCTCGGCCAGCGGCCGAAAGTCGCCTTCAAGCGGGTAGAGCACAAGCCAGACAGTGGTCCCGTGTCGGCACAGGAGGGCGAAGTTGAGGCCTTCGATCGACGTGGTGACACCCAAGGGCAGCGGTCGACCGCGCAGCGTGCGAATCGGATTCATATGACGTGTTGATTCTCCCGGAGACGCATCTCCGTCCCGTACCGAGGGGGGGTCGTGTCGCGGCCGCGTCCCATCCATTCTGCGGATTGAGCGGGACAGGAGAAGGGTCGCCGCTATTTCTTCGCGGCCGGCAGCTTCCGGCGGAAAACTGCGTCGGGTTCCGTCATGACCGGCTGTGGAGCCGAAACGGGCAGTCGACGCGAGATAAAGTTGACTGGCCGCGTGGTCCCTTCAAGCAAGGCAACTCATGATGCGGTTCGTGCCGCCGATGAGGGCGAACTACCGATCTACTTGAATACAAGCGGGGCCCAATACTTGTGAGTCCGAATCTTAAAAGTATCGCCCTTCTTGACCTGACGCCAGTAAAGATCCCATGCTTCCTCGCGGAACGTTACATTTCCCGCTGCGCGCCAGCCATCTGAAATGAGGTCAGCGCGGGTCTTCGCTTCTTCAAACCAATCGCCGGACTTGTTACCGCCGCCGCGATAGTCGGTGGACGAGGCAACCACAACGACACCTTCGCTGCCAACCGTGAACTGCACAAATCCGGCATGCTTGTCCTTGAAGTGGAATGACAGCTTTTTCATCCAGTCGGGCGGCGCAGAGAAAGCGTCCTTCTTCTCGATAACGCTGCCGGCAACTGGTAGAAGCTTCTCGTCGTTGATCGCCAGGTTGGCAAGCCGGGCACGGGCCAGCACCGTTGAAATTGGCGCATCGGGTGGCAACTGGGAGAGGTCAATTTTGCCGACAGGCGGTTCCACGTTCGATTCAGGGACGGGCGAATGTTTAGCGGTATCGGCGAGTCTGGCTTTATCCGGCATGATGAGTCTGTATGCCTTGTCTGCGGTCATACAAATTGCGGTCATTCTGTCGGGGGCCAGCTCGATCGAGCGCATTGATTGAGGACAATTCCACTCGGCGACAAGCCGAGAGCTCAAGATGTTGTAAATACACAGCTTATCAGAGCCGCCAACGATCACAACGTGCTTGCCATCGGCGAGGAACTCGCCGTCAATTCCGGTTTTGGTCGGAGGTTCAAAATTTGCGACCTGTTTGCCGGTCGCAGTATTGTAGACACCGATCGCCGAGCGATCGCCTTGCGCAAGATAGTGCGATTTGTCCGGAGCGAGCTTGATGATTGCTGGCGAGTTGGGCGGTATGACTGGCGCATCGAGCAGCACGAATGGTCGATTGGGTGCAGGGCGAAATGCGATCTTTGGCGCTCTGGGCGTAAAAAGAAGTGCCGCGTCACCATCATCACTGAGTACGATGCTCTCGGTGCGATATGCTCCTCCCTCGACTGCTACAGGTGTCACTTGAAGCTGCTTGCCGTTTTTGAGCGAGCAGGTGATGATTCCGCGTGGACCACCGGGCAGGAAGGCTCGTTCGCCGTGATAGGCACTCCACATCAACGTCGTCTTCGGCCCCACGCCCAACTCGAAATCAAACAGCTTCACCTTCTTCTTCAGATCCCATACACATGTTTCAATCAATCCTCCATCCGGAGGCGCAGTGGACAAAACAAAGATGCCGTCACGGATCTCATGCAGGTCCACGACACTTCTCACATCAATGATAATTGACTCCAGCAGACTTCCGTCCTTCATGGAATAACTGCGGATCTCGTTTTTTACAATCACGTAGAACCTTAACCCATCCGCACTCATGAAGGAACGACTGCCTGGCACCACCGCTTCCCACGATTTCGCTAACTCGATCAACGGAGGCGCTGAAACGTCCTTCTTAACGATCACGACCGGTGGATCGGTCGGCTCCACGGAAGCACCCAGATCGGGCAACCGCCAGGCAGTGATTGTGGTTACATCCGTGGCAAACACGATCTTGCGATCCGCAGTGAAAGTATAATCGTAGAGGTTGTTCGCATTCTCCAACTCGGCGACAATCTTGCCTGTCGCGATGTTCCAGATCGGGATCGTTTTGGATCCCAGTCCGCATACCATCACATGCTTGCCGTCAGCGGTAAACTCGGCAAAGCGGTCACTGATCGGCGAGCCCTGAATTGTAGCCACTCGTTTGCCGGTAGCCGTTGCATACACGTCGACGTTTTTTTTGCTGCCGTAGCAGATAAACAGCTTCTTATCCGGCGAGATGGCAAAGGTCGGCCCCATCCCCTGTTTGGTTTCGGATAACTCAATCTGGACAAACTCCTTGGTTCGTGCAGGCCGAAACGCCATTGTTTTGGCGATTGGTGACCATGCGAGCAGCGCTTCTCCGTCCGTGCTGATGGCCAATGCGTTAGGCGGGTACTCGAAGAACGGAATCGAAGTTGTTGTTCCTGCCCTGTTCTCGGTCCAGCTGAACTCCGCGACCCCATGCGGCTTGCAGGGAACATATGCCATGTCGCCGTGATACGCGAAGCTGTACGGAGCGGGAAAATTCAAGCCGAGATCGAAATCGAACAATTTTGCCTGCTTCGTCAGGTCCCAGCACTGCCTGATTAACTTCTGGTTGACTGCCTGTGCGAACGTGATCCGATTCTTGGTTCCATCGTGAACGAAGTTGAGCCACCCTTCGCCCATAGTCCACTTCCCGGCCGGTTCGCCGTCACTCGAATTGAACGCCCGAAGAACATTCGAGTTGACCTCAAAGATTTTCGACCCATCGCCACCCTTGTACAGTTTCGCCCCGCGACTGGATGGCTGGCTCCACAGCTTCGTGAAACTGCCCGGGTTCTCGACGACCGGCGGCGCGGGCACGTCCTTCTTCACGATGACCACCGGCGGCTCGGTCGTTCCGCCACCTTCGGTGAACTGCCACATCTGCAGCTGCTCGGGCAGGTTGCAGGCCACGACGGCTCCCGTGCCGTCGGGCAGCATCGCGAACGCCTTGGCCCTGCCGGCCAGGTCGAACTTGCTCAACTGCTTGCCGGTTTCAATATCCCAGACGCGCAGCGTCCGGTCAAATGAGGCCGACACCAGCATTCGCTCATTCTTCGCGAAGCCGAGGCCGCTGATGCCGCCGTTGACTGCTTCATGGCCTTCAAGGATCCGCAGCAGCTTCCCCGACTCGCGATCACAAAGGCGAATCACGTCCTTGACGCCGAGGGCGATGATTTCACTATTGATCGCCAGACGGGCGGTTCGCGTATCGATTGCAGAATCGATCTTGTGCTGAATCCACTTGTTTCCGGCCAACTCCCGCGACGCGATTTGCTTATCAGCGGTGAGGATGCCGAGATACTTTCCGTCGCGGGAAACGGACATGGCATGAATAACGCCGGCCACGCCGACTTGACGCTCGTTGGTCAGCGAACCGTCGGTCAGCGACAGGTCGACCAGTTGCCCGCTCGGCAGCAGCACCTCGTAGAGGTTTTTGTCCCGCGCGGGCCATGACTGAGGTAATCGACAATCGCCCGGTACGTTGAAGCGAACGGCCTTCGCCTTGTCGTCCCAGCAGATCAGGCGATCGACGCCGTCAACCTTCGATTTGATCACGATCACGTCGCCGGGCAGCATGATCATGCTGATGATTTCGCCGGCTTCCAGCGGCAGTTCACCTTCGTCCTTGCCGGTTTGGACATCGAACCGGCGGATCTTCCCCTTTGTCCCGTTACCTGTAAACACGGTTCGGCCGTCGTTGGTCACCAGTAGGGAATCAGCATTACTCGCGGAACGGTTCGAGTGCCAGATTTCACTCATCCGGGCTGACATCCCGTCAACGGGTACGGGGTCGCGCTTGGCAATTTCCGGCGGCAACTTCCCGACCGGCTCCACCGGCGGCACAATCTTCTTTGGTTCAGCCGGCGGTACGTACGCCGGGCCCTTCTTGCCCGTTTCGGCCGCAACGTCCGTCGGCGGCGGCGGGGCTTTCTTCCCTCCGCCGGAGAGGCCGATGACCAGACTCAACAGCAGCACGGCCGCCACGCCGCCGCCGATGTAGTAGGGCAGCAGGTTTTTCGGCTTCGGCTTCTTCGCGATCCGGGTCGTCTGCTTTTTCCGCCGCGGCTTCGATCGCACCGGGGTCGGCTCATCATCGTCAACCACTTCAAAGTCGTCGAACTCCGACAACTCCGGCGCGTTCAGCGCGGCCGGGACTTTCATCTCCTTTGATGCCGTGAAGTGCGGGCCGACGCCGAGCATCGCCATCACTTTCTTCTCGTCTTCGTCGCTGAGTCGCTCACCTTCCTCGCCGAGCAGCACATCATCCAGCCACGGCGTCTTCCGCAACGGCTCACGCGTCGCCAGCGCCATCTTGCCCACGAGCGTACACAGGACGTCGTCGTTCAGTTCCCAGAGCGCCTTGAACGTGCCGGACTGTGCGGGG
>Ga0105048_10015028_pt1 | contig 12028 bp, 11 predicted proteins | sample MAT05_FD_78382 | JGI IMG/M metagenome (GOLD analysis project Ga0105048, IMG submission 78382) | Freshwater microbial communities from Lake Fryxell liftoff mats and glacier meltwater in Antarctica - MAT-05 | ecosystem: Environmental > Aquatic > Freshwater > Ice > Liftoff microbial mat | place...
ATATGCTGCAAATACTACGACCCATTTTTTGGTTGCTTCATGCCAGATCACTTTGGGGTCTCTAAAGTCCTTGATTCCCGGGTTTTTAATGACCGGATTACCTTCGTATTTAGTAAAAGTTCTGCCATTGTCATATGAATAGGCAATAGATTGATATTGAAAATCATTGCGGCCAGATTTTTCACCATCCATATTGTGATGGGTAAAAATAGCGATCATTGGATCTTTCCCTTCGTTACCAAGACCGCTCGTATTTCCCTTGTCTACCACTGCGCTACCGGAAAATATATATCCCAAACTATCAGGATACAAAGCTATCGGAAGATGAGTCCAGTGTACCATATCCTTACTCACTGCGTGTCCCCAGTGCATAGGTCCCCAGATCGTAGAGTCAGGATAATACTGATAAAACAAATGATATTCCCCATCATGATATACCATGCCATTTGGGTCATTCATCCACATAGAGTCAGGTGTGAAGTGGTATTGCGGACGATGTTGTTCTGATAAAATATTATTATCGACAAGTTGTTTCTTATCGGCTATATTATTTCTGCATCCTGATATACCAACGATACATATCATCAAAAATAAACTACAAGTGAAAATTTGATATTTCATTTTCTTAAATTTATTTTTATCCCAAAAGCTATGCTTGTCTTTATTGAAGCAGTAATGCTTTTGTTATATTCATTTTAAAAAAGAATATTGACGGCTTTAATAACAATTTTTCAAGCAACAAATTAATACCTATCGTTATTTACACTTAGTTGATAACGTATTCTATTTGAGCAATTTGATAGAAAAAATTACTTCAGATCAGGCAAAACCAATTCATTAAATTTACTTTTTTGATTGGCCAGTTTTTCTATTTCATTCCATTTTCTCGGAGACATACTGGATAAATTTTCAAATCCATCTTTCAGAATCAAAATGTCATCTTCTATTCTTACCCCAATATTCCACCATTTTTTATCACAAGGACTATCTGCCGGAATATATATACCGGGCTCCACTGTTATGACAGAATTAGTTTTTAAATTGCCACCCATACCTTTATCATGCACGTCCAAACCAAGATAATGGGAGCATCCGTGAGGATAATATGTTCTCACTTCACTTTCGTCTTTAATGATACCTAACTTCAGCAGTCCTTTGGCAATCACTGCAGTAGCTGCTTTATTTAATGCAGAAAAAGGAGTACCTTCTTTACATATTTTAAACACCTCTTCCTGAGCTTCATATACAATTTCATATATTGCCTTCTGTTCGGGACTGAATTTGCCAGTGGCAGGAAATGTTCTCGTCACATCAGCGGTATATCCGTGGTATTCAGCACCTACATCCATTAGCAAAAGATCATTATCAAGCCTTTTTTTGTTGTTAGCATCATAATGTAAAATGCAACCATTGGCACCGGCACCTACGATCGGCGAATAACCTTCATCTTCTGCTCCGTAGTGTTTATGTACGTATAGATGGATGCCATGGGCCATATTCTCGCTCATCTTTGGAGTAGCAGATTTTATTACTTCATTGTGTGCCACACAGGAAAGTTCTATAGCTTTTCTGAGCAACACAAGTTCTTCGTTTGTCTTAACTTCTCTGAGCGTACTGGTGATTTTCCAAAAATAATCAATCCCGCTTTGTTCTATTTGGATGTCTGATTTTATGGCATTTATTTCAAGAGAATCAGGGTTATTGATCACTCTTTTTATAATATTATTGTTTCGCACTTCTGCGTTTACCAATGATAATTTTTTGCAGTAAGAAGTAAAATATGCTATACTTTTTACTGACAGGGACCATTTTAAGGATTGCAGCAGACCTTGCAATTTTATTTTTTCCCGATTATAATCAATTTTAGCTTTTTGCTGGAATGATTCCATCAAACCAAACACATCATATCCCGTTTCATCATCCCCAATATCTACAGGAAATTCGCCATGAATTTTAATATCAAGCTTTTTGAAATCAATTGGAAAATCTTTAAATTCTTTTCCTTCAAAGACATGGGTGAAACCGAGTTTATCTTTCACTCCTTCCACTCCTAATCGTCGACCTTCCCACGTCTCTCTAATCGCATCGCGTTTCCTTACAAAAAACAATTCATCATAGCTTAAAGATCCGTCTATTTGTGTTTCTTTAAAGATTAACAATATGGCATCAGGTTCCTTATAACCGGTCAGATAATATAAATCAGGATTGGGATGATAAAAATAATTTACATCATTTGAAAAAACCTTTTGACCGTATGAAAATATAGCTGAAACTGAATTTTCAGGCATTAAAGCTCTAAAAGCTTCTCTCCTACCTTTATGAAAATCCTTTGACAGATAATCATCAGGTAGGTCACTTTGTGCCCATGCTGTCGGGATAAATATGATCATCCAAACTACAAAAAAAAGATATTTCTTCATATATAATTTTACTAATTCGTCCTAAAATTACAACATAAAAAAACATAAGGCAGAGATAAGCAGGTTTTTTTGTACATAAAAAATAAAATTTGTGTACAAAAACTTTCTGACGTTCAATCCTTTTACTGATCTTCACCAATGAGTTTGCCTTTAAGTATAAACTTTTTGCCTTTAATTACACTCATCTTATCTTCCAAGATTTCGCAATCCAGTAGATTATTTTCTGTGGATCTACGACCGGAATAGACATTGATCAAAAGATAGATATCATTATCTGCCAGCTTATCAAGAATTGATCTATGAAATTTTATCTTTGTAAATTGGCCAATGCGCTGGCCAGTCAACTCAATATTGTAGTTTTTAATACCTATTTGTCCCTGATAATCTTCAGAAGTGGTATCTTTAGGAATGCCAGAAAACATGGCACTCACTATGACGGTTTCTTTGTCATCTTTAAGTTTCTTTTCAGCATTTGGGCTTAATCTTACTTCTATTTCAAAATCCGGGATGAGCACTGAATCGCCTTCTATTTGGAGATACCCCAAGTCATTATTTGCCATACTATCAATTCCTATTTTACTTTCTGTAGGTTTGGTGCCATTTAAACAGGAAGATATTGCCGTTAAAAACAATACGGGCATGATATTAATATAAAGTTGAACTTTCCAGTTTTTCATATTCTACAGATCTTATTGTTTTGCCTAATTATAAAGTGTAAATTTAGTCAAAGATACGAAAACCAGTATAAAGTAGGTTCATCCAATTTTTCAAATCACTATTTGCCTTTGTCACTCCTGCCCGCATCAGAGCAGATACAGCCAAAAGGTTTCATCATTAATTTTTCATAGACGGATCGACTCCCAATGGGATTTATTTATAATTCTTTAAACACATATTTTCTAACTCGTTGGGCATGATACAAACAGTGAAATAAAAAAAATGGACTCATACTATCATTAGTAATTTGCTCAAATGACTTTTTGTTAATATTGTATAGCCGCATTTTACTTGGTCTGATTCAGTGCGCGCATCAGTGATTCTGTATGGGCATCACTGACGGGTATATTGTGGGTGCCAATGACTATATTCTGACTCCGGATAGATTCAATTTTATCGAGATTGACGATGAAAGATTTATGTACCCGGATAAACTTGGTTGGCGACAATTTTTCTTCTATTCCCTTTAACGTACTTTTTGTAATGACCGGCTTGGCTGTTGAAGTAGTAAATATTTTGACATAGTCCTTCATGCTTTCTATATGTGTGATATCATTGACAGTGATTTTTACAAGCGCATAGTCAGCGTTAACAAAAAAGGTATCTTCAGAATTCACTTTATTGACCATCGCCACAGGTGGCTTTAAAATAGCTATATTTTTTTGTTTTTCTTCCAGCGCTTTATATGCAGCTTTTGTAAATCGCTCCATGCTAACCGGTTTCATAAGATAGTCCACCACTTCCAGATCATAACTTTCTACGGCATAATTAGGGTATGCCGTGATGAAGATAACCATAGGTTTTTCTCTCAGCCCTTGCAAAAATTTTGTACCCAACATACCTGGCATCTGTATATCCAGAAACATCAAATCCACTTGTTGTTCCTGTAAGACCTGCATCGCTTCAAACGGATTTTTACACATACCCACAAGCTCAAGGAAAGGCAATTGGCGAATATTTTCTTCAATCAGTTTTCTGGCCAGGCTCTCATCATCGACAATGATACATTTCAACTTCATAACGCATTTATTAAAATGATAACCGTAAAGTGACCATAAACCAGCCGTCTTTCTTATTGATCTCCAGGTGGTGCGAATTTGGATACAACAACTCCAGTCTACGCTGCACATTTTTTAATCCTATACCAGAGCTGTCATCTTTGTCTTCGGACAATTCTTGGGATATCTTGTTCTTAACAACAAAGAAAAGGTCTTTTTCGGTAATTTTCAAATCTATATCAATAGTAGGTTCAAGTACCATACCAACACCATGTTTAAATGCATTCTCGACAAACGGAATAAGCAGCATGGGTTCAATGATCTGACTATGGGGAGTTCCTTCCAGCTTATACCAGATAGCCACATCGTCTTCAAACCTGACTTTTTGTAACTCAATGTAATTTTCAACATATAAAATTTCTTTCTCCAGCGGAATCTGGTTGTTTTCAGATTCATATAACATATACCGCATCAGATCAGAAAGCTTCAATGTAACCGGCTCTGCCAGATCAGATTTGGAGCGAATCAGGTACACAATGCTGTTGAGTATATTAAAAATAAAGTGAGGACTGATCTGCGAGCGTAAAAAAGAGAGCTCAGACTTCAACCGCTCCTTTTGTTTTTCCTGTTGCATCTTCTCTTGGACTGCTACATAACTCAGCAAGCCATAACCCGTACTAATGGCTGTCACCAGTACCAATGCAATAATGCCTTTTACAGATCTGTTGCCTTTTAGATTTACTACACTTAGATAATCATTTACCCAACTAAATATAAAACTATGAGAAAAGCTAAAAACTATGATCATCAATATGAGCGACCAGAAATAAAAGGTAACACCCTTCTTTTGGAGAATATTCGGTATCAGCCACTCTGTATTAAAGATAAATAATGGCAAATGGGTAAATAAAATCAAGGAAGTGATCAGCACAGCTCTATTGTAAAAATCAGCATCGCTCACATTGGACAAAGTCAGGTATAACCAAACACCCCATAAACTGATATGAAAAATAATCTTTTTATGGATATTTTTAAGCTGAAATTTCATTCTTCCTGTGTTTATATTTACACTTAATATTTTGCTTTGCTTTGCTAATGATTTTATCCGAAATCCGGCATTTCCTGACCTTCAGGTCTTTTATTTGATTTTTTGAATAACGACCCGTCAGCTTTGCCAAAAGGAATTTGAACTGTGACTCTGAAAAATCTTGTCTCCCTCCTTCTCATAGACTCCTGTATGTAGGTTGGCTGCGTATATATTGTAATATCTCTTCTTGAATTAAAAATATCACTCACCGCAAAAGTTAGGTTAGCTGCATTTTTGAAAAATGATTTTTTAAGGGCAAAGTCCGCGAAAGTTATTCCCTGACGATTTCCCTGAGGGATCGGCCTGTTTCCTTCATAACCGCCATTCAATTGGATTGAAAAATTAGACGGTAATCTATAAGTAATACTTGCTTTAGCATTGGCGGCTGTTCCGGCATTGGTAAATGTATCTACAGTCACATTAAATTTAAAGACATTTGCATTGAGCATTACATCCATGTTTTTGCCAAATGCAAGTCTAAGTGTATTATCCATACCGTAAGTGATTTCATTTTCTCCATTGACAAAAGTAGTGATCAGCACATCAGGATCCGTCAGAGATGGCTGTATCAATGGTTTTAATGTATTGGTCTCATTACTGAAATAAATGGTAGCCAACCAGTTATTTGATCCAAAAACTTTATTGAGATTCAATTCGGCAAGATTAATGAATTCCGGTTGGAGATTCGGATTTCCGATGGTGATATTTTGTCTGTCATTAGACTGAATTCCAGGCATCAATTGTCTGAAATTAGGTCTTTGAATCTTGCGGCTGAAATTAAGGCCTACTTCGGTTGTCTCACTTACTTTTTTGGAAATATACAATGCTGGAAATATAGATCTTAGCAGGTCTTTTATATTACCTTTGGGATAGCTGTAACCAAAATCGGAACTACCTTCAAGCCGTGTTTTGCCAGTCATATCTGATTGCTCAAACCGTAAACCGGCCTGATAGCTGATTTGGTTTTTGAGTTTTCCAGAATACGTTATATACGCTGCATTTATGCTTTCAGTGATTTTAGTATCCTGAGAAAACTGTGCATCCAGGACATATTTGTTGGTCTGATAATCAAATGGACTGAAAAAATAATTTTGATCTCTTGCACTCAGAAAACTTCTGATACCCATTTCCAACTTGGTAGAGTCATTAAGTGGATTTACGTAGTCTAGCTGGAATAGACCCTGTCCGTTTTTATTTGCACCAATTATATCCACGAGCTCAGGATTATTTGGCATTAAATTACCTTCAGCATCAAAACTGTTGGTATTCCAGTCTGAAATATTTGACCCATCACCCCAAGAATAGTTTGCAATTGCTATAAGTGATTTATTTTTTTTAGCAAATGATTTTCTCCATTGCGTCTCAACATTATTTCTTAAAAATACATTTTCCGAGGTTGTTTTTCTTGTTCCAAATTCAGTTTTAGTTTGGGCTGCTGATAGATATTCAAAATTTTGGGCAGTCATGTTGTCAAAAAGTCCCTTATTTAAGGAACTACTCATTGACAAAGTATTGCGGTTATTCAGTCTGTAATCAACATTTAAACGCGCAGTGTGAAAAGTCGTTTTAAAGTCTACATCACTATTTTGGTTAAAATTTCCTAAGATATTGCCATTTGTGCTTCTGTTTGTGCGATAAAGATACCCATTTGTCGGAACATTAGCTGTGTTAAAACTATAAAAGCCTGATAAGCTCCATTTGCCCTCGTTGGTATTTAGATTTACGGCACCATTGTATCGATCCTGATTACCTACTCCAAAACTTACCGATCCATTGTATCCTGGTTTCCTATTTTTCTTCATCACAATATTTACTATACCACCTGTGGTAGCTGCTTCATATTTTGCTGATGGGTTGGAGATTACTTCCACTGATTCGATCTGGTCAGAAGGTATTTGATTGAGTAACATTAGAGAAGGTTTGCCATCAACATATATCGTTGTACCCTTATCTCGCAGTTTTACGCTACCATCCATGTCTACTGTGACAGATGGTACATTTTTAAGGATATCCTCGGCAGTTCCTCCTGTGGCAGTTATGTTTTTATCCACATTAAAAACCCGTTTTTCGAGGCTGATCATAGTAGATACCTTTTCTGCTTTTATCTCTACTTCATTCAAGACTTGTGCATCTTCCTCCATTACCAGATCTCCAAGATCTTGTTCTATATTATTGGGTGGAGCTATTTTTACTTTCCTGATGACATCTTTATTGCCAATATAATTTATCTTCACTATAAATGCACCCATCGGCAGTCCAGTGATGTTGAACTCGCCGTTATCTTCTGTCAGACTACCTTCTATAAGACTATCCTGACCATTGGGAAGAGTACGTAGTATCATTACTGTGGCGTATGCTAAAGAGTGCTTTTTAGTATTATCTACTACTTTTCCGTAGAGCCTGCCTATCTTCATTCCGGCCACTCGACTTGTAGGTTGTTGCGCAAAAAGAGACAATGACAATAAAAAAAAGAAACTTAAAAAGAGATATCTATTCTTTAGTAAATTAAGCATAGAGGTATGAATTTTTAACGATTTTAAATAACGGCACAAAAGTAAGGCTGTTGTGCCATTATTTGGTATGAAATAGACCACTACTACTTATTTGAAGATGAAAAGGGTGTATGTGCTGTTCACAAAATGTATCGAAAGTTATTTTACAATGTTTCGTACCTATTATGGATGGTTTTACAGATCTTTCCATGCTGCAGAACTAAAACTAATATTGGCAAAAATATTACCATGAAGTATTTCCGACACCCCAGGCACATCAATCCGGGTGCTTCATTTTTATATTATTGGCAGAAGGTCAAAATGTTTTGGACAAATATCAGATTCCGGGTATTTAAACATATTTCATTATTCTGTTTTCAGTTCTTCAATCCATCGATTTAATATTTCTTCTTCTGCAGGCATTATAAACGAATTCTGAGACATAATGTCCAGAAAGATAGTACGAAGTGTTTTTTCCTGATTTAAAGCATTTTTAAAATTTTCCATAGCCTTAAGATACTCTGATGCATGTTTATCGGCTTCTTTTTGTGTATTAAAATCAGGGATAAACGATTGGATAAGCTTGTATATTTGATCTGTTTCAACATCTGAACATCTCTCTATCATTAACAACTCAACCTTACACATGCCTACAAAAGATGTGATAAAGGGCAAAAGCATGGTGTCAAAATGGGAGATATCCCCTGACAATTTCATCTGATCTTTCTCTGAAAGCTGATCTTTGCCTTCATTGTGCAGCTTTTTAAAAGCTTTGGTCATTTTAAGTATCCTACTGTTTAGTGCTTCCCATAAACCGCTGTGGTCGGACGTATTTTTTGAACCGATTTTGTCCAATGCACTTCTAAGCAATTCGAGCATAGACATTAATGCCGCTTTGATATCATATAAAGCCAATTCCCATTGTTCGTGGTTTCCATCAGAATTATAGGGAGCAAAAATATCAAGGGTGTGGTCATGTATCATCATTACATCCTTCTCCAGATCGCTAAGTACCGTCAGATGTTTGTCCATAGATCGATTAAAATTTCGGATAAAAAGCATCGTAGATAATCCTGCATGTTGTATTTTAAAAACCGATACCGATGGGTTGATATGTTTTTTATGAGCCGCTGTTTTGTGTATCATTTTAATTTTTTTAATCTACAAAGATGCATTATTATTTAGAACTTTAGGTTATATAAATATATATTAATGTTACATCATTTACGGACCATGTGGAATCTGATTATTCATGTTGATCCATAAGATATAATGTAATGCCTGTTGCTTACGAAATTGATATCATTTTGATTATTATGCATTGGGTTAACATAGCCTATTCCTGATAAAAAAAACCATACAACCTTGTAGTTTTATGCCCCGGACTAATAATGTTGAGTAATTGATATAGATAATTGTTTGAACTGATAGAATTACCAATTCTGCATGCATGATATCTAAGTTTTATGCTGAAAATGGTCAAAAAAAACGATAAACAAGGTTAATCCAAAATTATTCTTTTTTCTCTCCATAACACGCTAAATAATAATGTTATTGTATTTAATGTTTGTAATAAAAGGAAAAAAATTACAAATTTTACCTTTTTATTGTTCTGTGATAATATATCATTTAAGTATTGAAAGCTTTCAGGTGGCATATAATTTTCACGAGAATTCAACGGACAATAGTTACTTATCTATTTTTAAAGCTAGGGGCTCGGGTTGAGTAAAATAACCTAATATTATACAAAAACGACATCATCTAGTATTCCAATTATTATTCTGATAACAAATCTATTGACCAAAAAAATAAATACAAAATGAATTATTTTTGGAAATTGCAAAATATAGTTTTTATTTTATGATGATAATGTCTCTCTAAAATTATATAAATCTCATAAAAGATTACATTAACATCAAATAAATATGATTTGTAAATCATAAATAGTGTCTGCAAGAAAACGCTGTGTTTGATAAGAAGACGTCAAGGACAAGGAAGTTGAAAGCTCGAAAAGTGGGAGTTTACTATGGTAAATGACCGCTTTGAGTGATGAGAATGACGAAGTAGTTGGCGTTTTCTTGCAACCACTAAATAGTAATATTTTTACGTTTTACTATATCACCCGTTGTTGAATATAATTAGGAATCAGGTATTTTATATTTACCTGATGTCTTGAAAAGGAACTAAGAATTTTTTATTGCTAATGCAATGAACCTAATTCTTAGTAAGTTTTATGATTGATATAGATCTGTTCTGTCTTTCATGGATACCCTTTTGTATATATAAAGTATATATGACGATGTTTAAATATTTGACAATGTGATGCGTGTAAGAAAATGGTGGAAAAACTAACTCCCTTTTTCGTAAATTTATATCTCCTGATTGTATTGTTTTGATGTAAAATTAATTTTGCAGGTAATGATTACTTGTGAAAACTATATTTTTTTAACTTTTAAAAAACGAATTGTTATGAGTTTGATTGAAGATGTAGAATTATTGGAAAGGATTATTTGTCTCATCCGTAGGCGCTCCACAGGTGATACAGAGGAATTTGCATCAAAACTTGGTAAGAGTGAACGGACCGTACATCGTCTCCTTGGCGTTCTGAAAGATGAAAAGCTGCCCATTAAGTATTGTTCAAAGGACCGTACCTATTATTTTGATGAAGAAGTAAAGTATGAATTTAGGATTAGCGTAGGGGGCAAAGATTTATTGAATATAAAAGGTGGGAGGAAGTCCAGTTTAGACCTTATAGGTTTTGAAAACCTATAAGGTCTGGATAGTAAAATACGCATCCCCGGTACATACCCGCCCACAAGCCGTAGTTTGTGGTTTCTTCATTAAATCGTGATTTCGTATCACGATTTTGCGTAGCGCCATTCAGTCATACTCGAGAAGGAAGGGTGCCGCTCGAGCTTGGGTTGGTAGTATAATTTTTAAATTTGTTACTTTTGATAAATTCTTAATTTAAACATTAATGACAAATACTTTTTCTCCACCATGGAGCATAAACCAAGTATTGTTACCATCAGATTCACATCGGACGATATCTGCAATCGTAACAATATGGATGTTTTCCAACGTACTCAAAGAAATCTTGCTTGGTAATTGGCTTGGATTATTGATGGTCTCTTTTAGTATTTCTATGGAAGGACTCATGCTGTATTTTTGATGTTTCACTTTCTCTACTGTTTTTTGAACGAGTTCAGCATCTATGGGGTTTGAGTAGATAATCGGATGCGGAATAACGGAACGCACGAAGGGCAAATTCTTTATGTGCCGCAATAAAAATGATATGTGTCTTCAAGGTAGGAATTATCTCCAGCAGATCAAATCCGGTTCCATCACCGAGAGAGATGTCCAGAAATAGAATATCTGGTATTTCTTGCCGCAGGAGCTTGGCCGCCGTGACCACACTACTGGCAGCGCCTGTTACTTTTATGTTTTTGCAGTAAGTGTTGATATCTGACATCAGCAATTGTACAGCTTCAGGCATGTCTTCGACGATTATGGCACCTGTTCCTTTGTCATTGATCAGGTTTTTAATAGGTCTTTGAAATCTGCGATATAGCGACCGCAATTGCCTGCATATTTGATGCTGAACTTAACACAGCTAGCATCGTGCCCTATTGTTTTTTTAGTTCGTATTTCTGATAATCATTGAGTCCTTTTGTTTTGGCTTCATCCCATTGGTCTATATGCGCCTGTGGTGTGAAACGCTTGCCAATGTCTAGATTCATGTACCAAATCAAGTGCGACACCATCGGCTACCGCTTCATTAAATTTGTAGGTATGGATATATACCAAAAACATCCCATCATGGTCTAACCCTATTTTTTTAGGATGGAGACTGTAAAAATATATTGAGTGAGGAATGCAAGAATTTTAATATTAATCCTCACATTCCTAATTCAATTTGTTTCTAATCTATTCTTTAATTACTTTTTGAACTAATATTTCGTCATTTGATATTAATCTCAAGGTGTACAATCCAATAGGTAAAGCACTAATATCTATTTGTGAACTTCCCTTTCCGTTGACATTCCCATACTTAAGATACTTTCCATCCATACTAAATATTTCGTATTCAGCAAGGAGGTCATTAGTATCTATATTGATTATGCCTTGGGTTGGATTGGGAAAAATCTTAAGGCTACTTCCAGGTGAATATTGTACCTGTCTGACATCTGAGTAGGAAATCTGACCATCAAAATCTTTTTGAGCCAATCTATAGTAATTTATGCCCGAAGTTGGATATATGTCATTATATTTGTAACTAATGGTTTGACTTGAATTGCCATTACCTTTTACAAA
>Ga0105048_10015029_pt1 | contig 12028 bp, 13 predicted proteins | sample MAT05_FD_78382 | JGI IMG/M metagenome (GOLD analysis project Ga0105048, IMG submission 78382) | Freshwater microbial communities from Lake Fryxell liftoff mats and glacier meltwater in Antarctica - MAT-05 | ecosystem: Environmental > Aquatic > Freshwater > Ice > Liftoff microbial mat | place...
GAGGCGCTGCCCGGCCTTGTAGAGATCTTCGTAGAGCGTCTGCAGCGTCCGCCCCTCGAGGTACTCGAGCACGATGAAGGCCAGGCCGTCCGGCGTCTGGTCCACGTCCATGACGCGGACCACGTGCGGGCTCTGGATCTGGGCGGAGACCTTGGCCTCCTGGAGGAAGCGCTGGACGAGGCCGGTGCGGCGCGTGAGCTCGGGGTGGAGGAACTTGAGCGCCACGAGCGTGCCCAGCATCTCGTGGCGGGCCTCGTAGACCGTGCCCATGCCGCCGTCGCCGATCAGGCGATTCAGGCGATACTTGTTGTTGATGACTAGACCGACCTGGGGGCGCATCGACAAATTCCGTGGGGGGCGGGGGAGGTCCTGGGAGAGTCTCACAGGGGTATGGACGAGCGACACCCGAAAAGGTGCGCACCTCCGGGCACAGCGCGCGTCGCCGGCCCGGCGCGCGGCATCAAGCTCGCCCGCCGGCCACGGTTCTAGCGCATTCGGCGCCCATTCCGACGACGCGTCGCAGGTTTTCGGGGCGTCAACCCGAAAAGGCAGGTGGCCGCGCCCGACGCGGTGCGTAGCCCACGTGGCAGCGACGAGAAGCTGCTCGCAGCGTCCAGGCTGACGCGGCGTGTCGGTCGATCTTCTCTTTCTCGCCGCCTGGCCTCGGAGTAGGCCGGACACATGGCGCGATCCGCGATTTTGGGCGTGGGACATTACGTACCCACCAAGGTGGTGACCAACGACGATCTGGCGAAGCTGATGCCCACCAGCGACGAGTGGATCCAGCAGCGCACGGGCATCAAGGAGCGTCGCTACATCGAGCACGACGGCATCGGCGCGAGCGATCTCGCGGTGCCGGCGGCGAAGATGGCGATCGAGCGCGCCGGCCGGAACGTCTCCGACGTCGACATGATCCTCTTCGCTACGTTGAGCCCGGACGTGAACTTCCCCGGCTCGGGGTGCTTCCTCGGCGACAAGCTCGGGCTCCCCGGCGTGCCGGCGCTCGACGTCCGCAACCAGTGCTCCGGCTTCCTCTACTCGCTCAGCGTCGCCGACGCGTTCGTGCGCGCGGGCACGTACAAGAACGTCCTCGTCGTCGGCGCCGAGGTCCACTCGACAGGGCTCGAGTTCAACGAGCGCGGGCGCGACGTGGCGGTGCTCTTCGGCGACGGCGCGGGCGCGGCGCTCGTGGGCGCGAGCCCGCGCGACGATCGTGGCCTGATCTCGATCGCCCTCCACGCCGACGGCTCGGGCGCCAAGGATCTCTGGCTCCAGGCCCCGGGATCGATGCACTCGCCCCACCGCATCACCCACGAGATGCTCGATCGCGGCGACCATTTCCCCGCGATGAACGGGAAGCAGGTCTTCCGCTGGGCCACCGAGAAGATGCCCGCCGTCGCGCACGAGGTGCTCAAGGCCGCCGAGCTCTCGGTCAGCGACGTCGATCTCTTCGTGCCCCACCAGGCCAACATGCGGATCAACCAGTTCGTCGCGCAGAAGCTCGGCCTGCCGGCGGATCGCGTCGTCCACAACATCGAGCGGTACGGCAACACCACGGCGGCGACGATCCCGATCGGGCTGAGCGAGGCGTTCGCAGACGGGAAGCTCGGCGAAGGAAAGAACATCCTGCTGGCCGCGTTCGGCAGCGGGTACACGTGGGGCGGCGCCGTCCTTCGCTTCTAGCTTCGCAAGCGTCGACGAGGGCGGCCGCGCCTTGCTAGGGTACGCCCCATGCTGGCTCCCCCGCTCCTCGACGCCCTCATCGATCGCATCCTCGAAGAAGACCTCCACGGCGGTGATCTCACTACCGAGTCCTGCGTCGACGCCTCGGCCGAGGCGGTCGGCCAGGCGGTCGCGCGCAAGCCCCTCGTGGTCTGCGGATCGGCCGTGTTTCGCCGCGTCTTCGAGCGCCTCGAGCCCCAGGTGCGCTTCGAAGAGCTGATCGCCGACGGGCAGGCCGTGGAGACAGGCGCGGTGATCTGGCGGGTGCGCGGCAAGGCGCGGACGCTGCTCTCGGCCGAGCGCACGGCGCTGAACCTGACGCAGCGGATGAGCGGCGTCGCCACCACCGCGCGCCGCTACGTGGGCGCGCTGCCCGAGGGCTCGCGCACGCGCATCACCGACACGCGCAAGACCACGCCGGGCCTGCGCGCGCTCGAGCGCTACGCGGTCCGCGTCGGCGGCGCCAGCAACCACCGCAACGATCTCGGCAGCGCGGTGCTGATCAAGGACAACCACCTCATCGCTGCGGGCGGGATCGCCGCCGCCGTCGCGCTTGCCCGCGCCCGCGCGCCGCACACCTCGCGCATCGAGGTCGAGGTCGCCTCGCTCGCGGAGCTCGAGCAGGCGATCACGGCGCGCGCCGACGTGATCATGCTCGACAACTTCACGCTCGCCGACGTCCACGCGGCCGTCGCGCGGGTGCGGGCCGCGGCGCCGTCAGCGCTGATCGAGGTCTCCGGCGGGATCACGCTGCCGCGCATCGCCGAGCTCGCCGCCGCCGGGGTCGATCTGATCAGCGTCGGCGCGCTGACCCACTCGGCGCCGGCCGCGGACATCGCGCTGGATCTTTCCTTGTGAGCGATCTCGACGCGGCGAAGATCGCGCAGGCGATCGCCGCCGCGGGCGGGGCGCCGCGGCCGATCACCGTGGCCGCGTCAACAGCGTCGACCAACGATGACGCCCGCGCCGCAGCGGCTCGGGGCGCGCCGGACGGCGCCGCGTTCCTCGCGGAGACGCAGAGCGCGGGGCGCGGTCGGGGTGGTCACACCTGGCACTCGCCGCCGGCGGAGAACCTCTACCTGTCCATCGTCGCGCGCCCGCGCGTCCCGGCCGCGAGCATCGCGCCTTTCACCCTGGCGGTCGGCGTCGCCGTGGCCGACGTGCTCGCGGCGCGCCTCGGCGAGCGGGCGATCGTCAGCGTGAAGTGGCCCAACGACGTGCTCGCGAGCGGCCGCAAGCTCGCCGGCGTGCTCGTGGAAGGGCAGCTCCGCGGGGCCGACGTGGCGAGCTTGATCGTCGGCCTCGGCGTCAACGTCCACGCCATCGCGTTCCCGCCCGAGCTCGCGGCGCGCGCCACCTCGCTCGCCCTCCTCGGCGTCGCGGATCGCGATCGCTCGGAGCTCGCCGCAGCGCTGATCCTGGCGATCGGCGCCGCCGTCCGCCGCTTCGAGACGCAGCGACTCCAGGGCTTTCTCGCGGCGATTACCAGGCGCGACGCGCTCCTCGGGCAGCTCGTCGAGATCGCCTCTGTCCGCGGGACAGCCGCGGGGATCGACGCCGAAGGCCGCCTCCTCGTGCGGGGAGAGGGCGGCGAGATCACGGCGATCGTCTCCGGCGAGGTGGTCGCGGTCGAGTCGGCTTGCGCCGAGGCCGAATCGCGCAGCAAGCTCTCGCCCCCTCCGTGAAGCAAGACACCCTCGTCGTCCACGAGATCTACAGAAGCGTGCAAGGCGAGTCGACGTTCGCCGGCCTGCCGTGCACGTTCGTGCGCCTCACCGGCTGCAACCTCCGCTGCTCCTGGTGCGACACCGCGCAGGCCTTCTACGGCGGCAAGCGCATGCTCCGGGGAGACGTCCTCGCGCAGTCGCTCGCGCTGGGGACGCCGCTGGTGGAGCTCACCGGGGGCGAGCCGCTCCTCCAGCCCGGCGCGCTCCCGCTGATGACCGAGCTCTGCGACGCCGGCCGCACCGTGCTGGTGGAGACGAGCGGCGAGGCCGACGTCTCCCGCGTCGATCCGCGCGTCCACAAGATCATGGATCTCAAGGCGCCGGGCTCGGGCGAGTCGCACCGCAACCGCTGGTCGAACCTCGATCACCTCACGGCGCGTGACGAGATCAAGTTCGTCCTCGCCGGGCGCGTCGACTACGAGTGGATGCGCGAGGTGATCCGCGAGCGGCACCTCGACACGCTCGGCCCGTCGCTCCTCGCCTCGTGCGTGTGGGGCAAGCTCGCGCCGCGAGATCTCGTCGACTGGGTGCTGGAAGACGCGCTCCGGGTGCGCGTCCAGGTGCAGCTCCACAAGATCATCTGGGGCTCCGAAACGCAGGGCGTGTAGCGGCCTCGCCGGAGGCCGCATCCTTCGCGCCCGCTTCGGCTACCGCTCGCCGCGCATGAACTGCTCGAACACGTCGACGTCGTGGGGCGAGCCGATGACCAGCGGCACGCGCTGGTGCAAGGCCTCCGGGACGATGTCGAGGATGCGCTCGCGCCCCGTCGACGCCTTGCCGCCCGCGGCCTCGAAGATGAAGGCGAACGGGTTGGCCTCGTAGAGCAGGCGGAGCTTCCCGCCGCGGCTCTTCTTGTCGGCTGGGTAGGCGAAGATGCCGCCCTTCAACAGCGTGCGGTGCGCGTCGGCGACGAGCGTCCCGACGTAGCGACACCCGTACGGTCGCCCCTCGTCCTTGTTTTCCTCCTTGATCCACGCGTTCCAGCGCTTCACCTCATCGGTCCACGAGGAGTAGTTGCCCTCGTTGATCGAGTACGTCTTCCCGCGCTCGGGGATGCGGAGGTTCTCGTGCGAGAGGAAGAACTCGCCCACCGTCGGATCGTAGGTGAAGCCGTGGACGCCGCCCTCGACGCCGGTGGAGATCACCAGCATCGTCGAGGATCCGTAGAGCACATAGCCGGCGGCGAGCAGGTCTTTCCCCGGGGTGAGGAAGTCAGCCTCGGTGACGATCCCGGTCGTGTCGTTGCGCCGGAGGACGCCGAAGATCGTCCCGATCGAGATGTTGACGTCGATGTTGGACGAGCCGTCGAGCGGGTCGAAGACGACGACGTACTTGGCGCGCGGATCCGTGGAGAGGATCTTGATCTCATCCATCTCTTCGCTGGCGATCGCCGCGCAGTGCCGCCTTCGCCCGAGCGAGGCGATCAGCGTCTCGTTGGCGACCTCGTCGAGCTTCTGCACCTGCTCGCCCTGAATGTTGGTCTCGCCGGTGTACCCGAGGATGTTGGCGAGCCCGGCCCGCCGCACCTTCGAGGTGATCAGCTTCGCCGCGAGGCCGATCTGGTTGAGCAGCGAGGTGAACGCGCCCGTGGCCGCGGGGAAGCCCATCATCCCTTCGAGGATGTAGGTCTCGAGCGTGATGCCCACGCGGGAATCCGAGGGCGGGGGAGACTTCCAGCTCATCATAGGTCCGTCGTTCGACATGGTTTCCCTCGAGTGGCCTTCGTGCCCCGAGGCCTTTGCCCGAGCATAGGCGCGGCCACAAGTGCAGGTATCGTCCCGAAGCGAAGCGAGAGGGCGGGCTGGTCTGCAAAGGCCAGGCTTGGGTCCGGCGCCGACACGCGCTATCAACGGGCCTCCACCTCGAGCCCCCCTTTGGAGCGACCCATGGCTGTGACCGACCGCGTGAAGCAGATCCTCTCCTGGTATGCCTCTGATAACCCGGGAACGTTGACGAACCTGGCCCGGCTCCTCAACCACGGCGCGCTCGCCGGCACGGGCAAGCTCGTCATCCTTCCGGTCGATCAGGGCTTCGAGCACGGCCCCGACCGCACCTTTGCTGCCAACCCGCCGGCGTACGATCCCGACTACCACTTCCAGCTCGCCATCGACTCCGGCTGCAACGCCTACGCCGCGCCGCTCGGCTCGCTCGAGGCCGGCGCCGCGAAGTTCGCCGGGGAGGTGCCGCTGATCCTCAAGCTCAACAACAGCGACTCGCTCGCAAAGATCGATCAGCCCTGCTCGGCGATCACCGGCTCGGTGGCGGACGCGCTCCGCCTCGGCTGCGTCGGCATCGGCTACACGATTTACCCCGCCTCCGGCCAGCGCAACCAGATGTACCAGGACCTCCGGGAGATCATCTTCGAGGCCAAGAGCAAGGGCCTCGTCACCGTGGTGTGGAGCTACCCGCGCGGCGCCGGCATCTCCAAGGCCGGCGAGACGGGGATCGACGTCTGCACGTACGCCGCGACGATCGCGGCCCAGCTCGGCGCTCACATCATCAAGGTGAAGCCCCCGACGGCGCACGTGGAGCAGGACGAAGCGAAGAAGATCTTCGAGAAGTACCAGATCCCGATCGCCACCCTGACCGAGCGCATCCGCCACGTGATTCAGGCGACCTTCAACGGCAAGCGGGTGGTGATCTTCTCCGGCGGCGAGTCCAAGGACACCGCGTCCCTCCTTGCAGATGTGAAGGAGCTCGCGGCCGGCGGTTCGTTCGGTAGCATCATGGGACGTAACGCTTTTCAGCGCCCCAAGCTCGAAGCCTTGAAGCTCCTCGCCGACATCATGCAAATTTACAAGACGGCTGGCTGACGCTCCCAGCGCTCCAAGAGGGCCAGCGCGCCTGGCCCCTTGGCGCGTGACGGCCTAGTCGCTTCATGGTTAGATGCGCGGTCGCTGTCTCGCGCCCCCTCACAGGAATCTTGCATGCCGATCAAGCTCTCACTTTCGTCCACCGAACCCCTCAGCATCACGGCCGACGTCCTCGTCATCGGCGTGCCGGAGGGAGCGAGCGCGAAAGAAGGCATCCTCGGCGAGATGACGAAGCGGCTTGGCCCGACGGTGGCCAAGATCCTCAAGCGTGAAGATTTCACGGGGAAAAAAGACCAAACGGTCGAGATCCCCTGCACGGACGAGGTCAAACCGGCGCGCCTGCTCCTCCTCGGCCTCGGCCAAGAGCCCCTCGGGGAGAACGAAGTGCGCCTCCTCGCCGCCAAGGCCGGCCGCTTCGCGATCGGCGCCAAAGCCAGCTCGCTCGCGCTGGAGTTGCCGGCCATCCGCGGCGCCGAGCGCGCCGCGGCCGAAGGCGTCGTCCTCGGCTCGTACCGCTTCACCAAGTACATGACGGGCGATCGCCTCCCCAAGGTCCAGCTCGAGAAGGTCACGCTCCTCGTCGCCGGCAAGGTCTCGAAAGAGGCCAAGGACGCCGCGGCGGTCGGCCAGCAGGTCGGCGAGGCCGTGTGCATCGCGCGCGATCTCATCAACGAGCCCCCGAACGAGCTCTACCCGGAGAAGCTCGCCGCCGCCGCCGTGGAGATGTGCAAATCCCGCGGCCTGCAGGTGACGGTCCTCGACCGCCCCGCCCTCGAAAAGAAGGGCATGAAGCTGATCATCGCCGTCGGCCGCGGCAGCCGCCGCGATCCGCGGCTGATCCACATGATCTACAAGCCCGAGGGCGCCCCCGCGAAGAAGAAGATCGTCTTCGTCGGCAAGGGCCTGACGTTCGACACCGGCGGCATCTGCATCAAGCCGGCCCCGGGCATGGAAGAGATGAAGGGCGACATGGGCGGCGCCGCCAACGTCGTCGCGCTCATGGCCGCGGTCGCCGCGGTGAAGCCCACCATCGAGGTCCACGGCATCATCGGCAGCGCCGAGAACATGCCCGACGGCGACGCGTACCGCCCGGGCGACATCTTCGGCTCCTACGACGGCAAAACGGTGGAGATCATCAACACCGACGCCGAAGGCCGCCTCGTCCTCGCTGACGTGCTCGCCTACGGCCGCGAGCTCAAGCCCGACATGATGATCGACAACGCCACGCTCACCGGCGCCTGCGTCGTCGCCCTCGGCCCCACCGTCTCCGGCTACTTCGCCAACCGCGACGAGGCCGCCGATCGCTTCCGCAAGGCCGCAAAATCCGCCGGCGAAGCGATGTGGCAGCTCCCCCTCGTGGAGGATCTGCGCGAAGGCCTCAAGAGCGACTGGGCCGACATGAAGCACGTCGCCGACCGCTGGGGCGGGGCGATTACCGCGGCCCTGTTCCTGCGCGAATTCGTCGGTGAAACCCCGTGGATTCACGTCGACGTCGCCGGCCCGTCGATGGCCAACAAGGCCTACGGCATCTACTCCAAGGGCGGCACCGGCCAGGGCGTGCTCACCTTCCTCCGCCTCGTCGACGACCTCGCCTCGTCGTAGCCGAGAGGCTTCATGTCCGCCGTCTCTTCCCAAGCGCCTTCGCCTCTTCGCAAGAAGCTCGCGAAGGCCATGTCCCGCGCCATCGCCGACTTCGACATGATCCAGGACGGCGATCGCATCCTGTGCGCCGTCTCCGGGGGCAAGGACAGCTACGCCCTCCACGAGCTCCTCCTCGACCTGAAGAAGCGCGCCCCGGTGCGCTTCGAAGTGATCGCCGTCAACATCGATCAGGGCCACCCGGGCTACCCGGGCCACCTCCTCACGGAGTACATGGCCGCGAACGGCCACCCGTTCCGCATGGTCGCGGAGGACACGTACTCGATCGTCACCGACAAGATCCCCGAGGGAAAGACCTACTGTTCCCTCTGCTCGCGCCTGCGCCGCGGCATCCTCTACCGCCTCGCGCGGGAGATGGAGTGCAGCAAGATCGCCCTCGGTCACCACCGTGACGACGCGCTCGCCACGCTGATGTTGAACCTCGTCTTTGCTGGCCAGCTCAAGGCCATGCCGCCGAAGCTGATCTCCGACGCGGGCGACAACGTCGTCATCCGCCCGCTGATCTACTGCGCAGAGGACGACCTCGTGGCCTTCTCGGACGAGCGCAAATTCCCCATCCTGCCGTGCGATCTCTGCGGCTCGCAGGAGAACATGCAGCGCAAGGCGATGACGCGCCTCCTCGCCGACATGGACGTCCGCTTCCCCGGCACCCGCCAGAACATGCTCGCCGCGCTCGGCAACGTGCGGCCGAGCCACCTCTTCGATAAAGGCTTGTGGAAGCGCCTCGGGCTGGAGGTCGCTGTCGAGACCGAGTCGCCCGGCGCCTTCACCGAGGACGCGGGCGAGATGATCCCGGCCTCACGCCTGCTGCGCGGATCGGCGTAGCTCGTCATGGCCGACGGATCGCGCGGGCTGGACGACGCCAAGGCAGCTCCCTCCGAAGGCCGTCGCGAGCCCTCGAGCGAGATCGTCTCCGCCGGCGAAGGGCGCGCCGAGGGCCTGCTCTCGAAAGAGCTGAGCGAAGGCCGCGCCGCGCCGATCCTCGTCGCCGCGCTGATCACCTGGGCGATCACCGTCGCTCCGGTCGGCTTCGGCCGGGGCGCCCCGCTCGCCGCGGGGTGCGTCGCCGTCCTCGCCCTCGGCGCGGGCCTCGGCGGCGCGATCCTCCTCGCGAAGCGCCCGCCGCTCGCCCGCCACCTTGGCATCTCGGCGTTCCTCGGGCTCGCCACGCTCACCTGGCTCACCAACCCGGCCGCCATTCACCCCCTGCGCCTTGATCCGATCCGCGGCGCCTTCGGCGCCCTGGCGTGGAGCGTCTTCGCCCTGGCCTGGAGCGAGCGCTGGGGCCCGCGCGCCAAGGTCGCTCCAGCGGATCCCGACGCCCCGTTGCTCCTGGCCCGCTCCTCCCTCGCTCCTCTTGCTCAGCCGATCGCCGCGCTCGGCGTCGTCGCCAGCCTCGTCTACCTCGTCTTCGCCTTTCGCGTCCGCGATCCGGATCGCGCCCTCGTCGCTCAGGCGCTGGCTCTCGCCTGCTCGGTCGCCGTCGTCACCGCCGCGAGCACCGTGGCCACCGCGCGCGGCAAATCCCGCAGCTCGAGCGACCGCCGCCTCACCGCCCCGGGGATCCGCGCCCTGCTCTTCCTGGTCAGCTTCGCGGTCGCCGGCGCCCTCGTCACCCTCCTTCGCTAGCCTTTGTCTTGAGAGGCGGCAGGCGCCGCCCCTCCCCACGCGGGCGCTTCGCGCATTTGGACGACGTCCTCGATCCGATAGCGGATCCCCCTCGTCGGTCGGTGCGATAAGCTCACACCGTGACGCGCGCCCTCGACGTCCTGGCAATCCTGCTCTTCCTCGCCGCCGCCTGCGCGTTCGGCTTCGGCCTGCGCGCTCTCGGCAACCGGCAGGATTTCGAAGCGATCTACCTCCTCGTCGTGGGTGGCTTCGCCCTGCGCGCCTCGACCGAGCTCCTCCGCCCGCGGGGGAGCGCGGCATGAAGCGTGCGCGCATCGCAGCGGCGATCCTCACCGCCGCGATGGCGCCCTCCGCGTGTGGATCGCGCGGAGACGCCCCGACCAACGCGGCTCCACCGATCGCCTCGGGTCCGTTGCCGGACGGCATCGTCGCGCGCGTCGGCGCCGACGCCATTCATGGCGAATCGGTCGCGCGCATCGCCGCGATCCAGCGCGTCGACGCCCGCGCCGCGCGGGAGCTCGCGGTGTGCGACGCCCTCTTCGCCGCCGGCGCCGCCGCCGGCGGGCTCGACGTCGAGGCCGACGTGCGCGGCGTCCTTGCGCGCCGGCTGCTTCGATCGCTCCGCACCGAAGCGGAGCGCACGCCGATCACCGCGGACGAGCTCACCGAGGCCGCCGAGCGCCGCGAGCAGCGCAGCCAGATCCCCGCGACCATCGTCGCGCCCGAACTGCTCGAGAGCGACGTCTTCAACGCCCGCGCCCAGGCCGCCATGGGAGAAATCCTCGCCGCCAGGCAAGCGCGGGCCGAGCGCGCGAAGGACGCCGACGCCCTCCTCGCCCTGGTCCCCGTCGAGCGATGAGCGCGCCCTCGCATCAGCCGTTGATAACGCCGCCCCAATCGGGGCGAGCCCGCCGCATCGCTCCTCCACGCGACCAGGCGACGTCGACCTTCACCGAGATCCTCGAGCGCCTCCTCGCGGCGGTCCCCGGCGCGATCGCGATCGCGCTCGCCGATGCCGAAGGCGAGACCGTGGACTACGCCGGCCGCCTCGACACGTTCGATCTCAAGATCGCCGCGGCCCACTGGCAGATCGTCCTCTCCGAGATCGCCGACACGAACGCGATCGGCTTCATCCGCCGGATCACGCTGCGCGCTCGCTCGCGCGGCTACGTCCTCAGCCGCATGCAGGACGGGTACGCGGTCCTGATCATCCTCCACCGTCGCGCCTCGTTCGCCGTCTCCGAGCGCGCCTTGATCGAGGTGGAAGCGCGCCTCTCCGTAGAGGCAGGCTGGACACCCCCGAGCCCCGAATCCTGCTGGTACAGCGTCGCCATCCAGACCGAGCTGCACGACCGCACCCGCCCCTCCAAGATGCGCGTCGATGGCAGCTGGCACCACATCGACGTGATCGGCGTCGTCCGCGACCTCTCCCCCCGTGAAAAAGGCTTCCGCATCCGCCTCCCCAGCGGAGCCGAGATGATGCTCGTCCGCGAACGCCTCGGCCGGTGGTTCGCCGACGAACGCGTCGACTGAGCCTGCTCTCGGACGAGGAGCTCAGGCCCAGCTCACCTCGGGATCGGCCGCATCCGAAACTTGTCCCGGTACGTTGTGCGCCACGCGTCGTGACAGCTTTTGCAAGCGGCGCGCGCGCCGGCGACGTCGCCCTTCTTCGCCGCCGCCGCCCCCGTGGTCGCCGCGGTGGTCCAGGAATCCCACGCCGGATCGGGCGTCAGCTTCGCCGCCTTGTCGAGCGCGACCGACAGCGCCTCCGTATCGTTCGCGGCCAGCGCCCCCGCCACGTTCTTCCGCATCCAATCCTGAAGCGGGCAGGGAGGCTGCCCCGGCTTCCCACACTCCCCGCTCTGCGCGACCGCATCGCGGACGGCCCCGCGATCCTTCTCCCCTGCCGCTGCTGCTCCCGCTGTCGGCCCGCCGAGCCACACGCCCGCGGCGAGCGCGCCCAAGACTCCGAACTTCGTCCACGAAACCAGCATGACCGTCTCCTTGCCGTCGCTTGGACGGTTCACCTCCCAGTATTCGTCATTCTCGACGCAAACGTCATCCCGGATGATTTTTCCTGTTGCTCTGCCAGACGGCGTGAGTACTATCCGCCTCCCTTCGACGCCGACCAACCCGCACAGGGTCGGGAGGAGTACGAAGGGCCGCACGAGTCAGAGGAACGCCGAAAGGCTCCAAAGAAACGGCGGCAACCGAGAAAAAATCGGTTGACGAAGCAGACACGGTAACCTAAGGTTGCCGCCCTCGCTGAGACGGGGCGCCGCTGCAGTTTAGCGACGCCAACGAAGGTGAGGATTTCGGAAAGTAGAAAGACTGTCAAGCCTTTCCACGTTTCGACTCGGTCCTTGAAAACTGGATTGTATGCATATCACGAAAGTGACGTGGGCCCTCCCTGTAACAAGGGAAAACGGGGGCGCGCGGCCTGCTTCGGCAGGTCACGACGACTCCCACACGTCACGC
>Ga0105048_10015031_pt1 | contig 12027 bp, 10 predicted proteins | sample MAT05_FD_78382 | JGI IMG/M metagenome (GOLD analysis project Ga0105048, IMG submission 78382) | Freshwater microbial communities from Lake Fryxell liftoff mats and glacier meltwater in Antarctica - MAT-05 | ecosystem: Environmental > Aquatic > Freshwater > Ice > Liftoff microbial mat | place...
CGCGCTGGCCCACAACACATGGCAAGGTGCAAAAACGCGCCAAGTCGATTTGTTTGTTGGCCGCGATGTCAAAAATCGGCTGCGTATGGCGGTGGTTGATTTGGCTAAAAATCCGGGTAAAACTGCATGCACGACCGTCACTTTGCTTGAAAATGGAGCCGATGGCTGCCTGGTGCGGTGCAAGCTGCACACCGGGCGAACCCACCAGATTCGTGTTCACATGGCGGCCATCGGGCATCCCTTGCTGGCTGACGGGCTGTACGGCGGTAGACCTGTAGTTGGGCTGCACAGACAGGCCCTGCATGCCTGCGAGCTGGCTTTCGACCACCCTGTTGCCGGCGAATCACTGCGCTTCAAATCGCTGGTTTCAGCTGATATTCAGGCTGCCATGCGCCAACTTGGCCTAAGCTACAATCAATCCACAGATTCCTGAGTTTTTGCAATACAGCGGCCACAGGTAAAACGGCCCGGCAGCATGAAGGCGAGCCGCCGTGAAATTCTCGTACCACTCGCTCAAGAGTGTTTCCTCCAGTTTGTTGCCTGACTTCGTCAAAAATTGAAATTATGAATACGGTGGATGCCAAACGCGTCCTCGAAACAGCACTCATTTGCGCCCAGCAGCCTTTGCCGTTGAGGGAAATGGGTGTTTTGTTCAACGGGACACTCAATCTTGACAGCATCAAGCTGCTGCTTGAAGACTTGCAAAACGACTGGTCGAATCGTGGTGTAGAGCTGATTCAAATCGCGACCGGGTGGCGTTTTCAAAGCCGCCCGCAGATGCGCGAATACCTGGACAGACTGCACCCTGAAAAGCCGCCTCGTTATACCCGTGCCACGCTGGAAACTTTGGCCATCATTGCCTACCGCCAGCCTGTGACACGGGGCGACATGGAAGATATTCGAGGGGTTACCATCAACAGTCTGATCCTCAAGCAGCTGGAGGACAGGGGCTGGGTTGACGTGATTGGTCACCGTGAAACGGCGGGCAGGCCTGCGCTTTACGCTACGACCAGGCAATTCCTGGATGATTTGGGCGTGAGCTCGCTCAATGAGTTGCCGCCCATGGATAGCCAGAGTGAGCCGATAGCAATGTTGGCGCAGATTGAATTTGGAATGGGTGTGCCAGATGCAACACTTGAATTACCTGTTGAAGCTCCGCCTGACAGCTCGCTGGAAGTAACGTCTCCTGCCCATTAATCGCACGAATGCTGACCCATGAATCCACTAGATCCGCTGGATAATTCACGACCTCTTGAAGTGGGAGCGCCTGACCGTTTTGACGAAGTTGTGACGGGACAATTTGATGCCGATGAGGTTAATCCTGCGGTGGAAGCACCCAAACGTGTTCTGTCCCCACAGCCTGAATCTCCCAAGCTGCATAAAATTCTGGCGCAAGCGGGTTTGGGCTCAAGGCTGGAGATGGAGCAACTGATTCTGGAGGGGCGTATATCAGTCAACGCCGAGCCTGCCCATATTGGCCAGCGCATCCAGTTTGGGGATAGCATCAAGGTCAATGGCAAACCTGTCCGGGTACGTATTGACCCGCCGCCACCGCGCGTTATTGCTTATCACAAGCCCGCCGGCGAAGTGGTCACGCATGATGACCCGCAAAATCGGCCAACGGTATTCCGCCGTTTGCCGAAGTTGTTTCAAGGCAAATGGCAGTCAGTAGGGCGGCTTGACTTGAATACCGAAGGCTTGCTGCTACTAACCAGCTCTGGCGAGTTGGCCAACAGGCTGATGCATCCGCGTTTCGGTCTGGAACGCGAATATGCCGTGCGCGTGCTGGGCGCGCTGAACAACGAAGAGAAAAAACGTTTGCTTGAAGGCGTGACTCTTGACGACGGTATGGCGCAATTTACGTCCCTTGAAGCTGGTGGCGGAGAAGGTGCTAACTGCTGGTACAAGGTGACGCTTTCGGAAGGCCGAAACCGTGAAGTCAGGCGCATGTTTGAAGCGGTTGGCCACGCCGTCAGCCGGCTCATTCGCATCCGTTACGGCGCCATGGTTTTGCCACGGGGTCTCAGGCGCGGTGCATTCGTGGAACTGGATGAACTTGAAATACGCGCTTTGACAAGTGCTGCAAATCATTCGGACCCGCGTGCAGACATGCGACGCGGTGGCGCAAATGCTCAGGTTGCGCCCTTTGACGAGACGGATGGCCGCTCCGGTCGGGGTCAACGCAGGGGGCCTCGTTCCAGAGGTTCTCAGCAACGGTATCAACCGAATGGGCGTACAGATCAAGCCCCACAAGATGCTCCGGCGCTGGAAGATATCGCCGAACCCCATGAGCTCCAGCCGCCTGACTACGTTTATGGGGGAAATGCTTCGCCCCGTGGCAAAAATGCGAATCCAGGCAGATCCAGAGGCTATGCTGGCAACGGCAACGGCAACGGGAACGGCAATGGACGCGGTCAGCGCACGAATAATTTCAGTGGTAATTCGAACCCGGTTCCAGGCTCAAATTTCAACGGCAGAAACCAAAATCGACGCGATGAACGCGCCACGGGCGCTGATCGGAACAGTGGCACGGCGCAACCAGATCCGATGAAAACATCTTTTGGATATATTGGCGCAGATACATTCATCCGGCAGCGTCAAGGCCAGGCTCAGCGCCCCAGAGGCGGTGGCGGTAATGCTGGCAATGGCGGCAATCGCAATACAAACCGAAATGGCGGGAATCGGGGCGGTAACCGCTGATTGTTGGCATGCGGCGATGATCCATGAGGTGACGAATTGAAGTCAGTTTGCGTATATGACCTTTTGCCCGCAGGCAATTGCAGCCAAGTGGGTGTCGGCGGGTTAAAATCAGAGGCTGTATTCATTTTGAATATTTACAGAAATCTCTAGAAACAGGAACGCAAATGGCCATCGAACGTACTCTCTCCATCATCAAACCTGACGCAGTGGCAAAAAATGTCATTGGTCAAATCTACGCGCGTTTCGAGGCTGCCGGCCTGAAGGTGGTGGCTGCCAGGCTCGCGCACTTGTCGCGTGGCGACGCCGAAGCGTTTTATGGTGTTCACAAAGAGCGCCCCTTCTTTAAAGATCTGGTGTCCTTCATGATTTCTGGTCCGGTCATGATTCAGGCGCTCGAAGGCGAAAACGCCATCCTGAAAAATCGTGACCTGATGGGAGCAACCGATCCGAAAAAAGCGGCTGCTGGCACGATCCGCGCGGATTTTGCCGAGAGTATTGATGCCAATGCCGTCCACGGCTCGGACGCTGTTGAAACGGCGCAGGCCGAAATCGCTTTCTTTTTCCCTGGCATGAACATCTACTCACGCTGAACTCGCAAGCTTCGCGACGAGCTTAAAAATGACTGTCAACCTGCTCAATTTTGATCTGGAGGGTTTGACTGCCTTTTGCGAGCAGTTGGGAGAAAAACGTTTTCGGGCGACGCAGCTTTTTCGCTGGATTCATCAAAAGGGTGCGCCTGACTTTTCACAGATGACGGATCTGGCTAAATCCTTGCGCGAAAAGCTGCCGTCGGCTGCCTGTGTAAAAGGTCTCAACGTCGTTTCCCGCCAGAACTCGGCTGATGGGACCGTGAAATGGCTGTTTGATGTGGGAGCGGGTGATGTCATTGAGACTGTTTTTATCCCTGAGTCTGATCGCGGCACGCTTTGCATTTCGTCCCAGGCTGGCTGTGCGGTGGGGTGCAGATTCTGCTCTACAGGGCATCAAGGTTTCAGCCGAAATTTGTCTACCGGTGAAATTATTGCCCAGTTGTGGTTTGCAGAACGCACGCTCAGGCATGAGCTAAAAACGGATCAGCGCGTTATCTCCAATGTCGTGATGATGGGCATGGGTGAGCCGCTGCAGAATTACGCGCAACTGTTGCCAGCGCTTCGCGTGATGCTGGACGACCATGCCTATGGCTTGTCTCGTCGGCGCGTGACGGTGTCAACTTCTGGCGTTGTGCCGATGATTGATCGCCTGGCCCAGGATTGTCCGGTTGCGCTCGCTGTGTCGTTGCATGCGCCGCTGGACGCCTTGCGCAACGACCTGGTGCCGTTGAATAAAAAATACCCCATAGACGAATTGTTGCAAGCCTGCGCCCGCTATCAGACGGCAGCACCGCGTGACTTCATCACTTTTGAATATTGCATGCTTGAGGGCGTTAACGACCAGCCTGAGCATGCGCGGCAGCTGGTTACCTTGATGCAAAAACATGCTGCCCAGGGTTTGTCTTGCAAGTTCAACCTGATTCCGTTTAACCCCTTCCCGGCTTCGGGTTTAAAGTGCTCCAAGCCACCAGTGGTGATGGCGTTTTCCAAAATTTTGCTCGACGCAGGCATTGTGACAACCGTGCGCAAAACCCGTGGTGACGATATTGATGCAGCTTGCGGGCAATTGGCTGGGGATGTGCAGGATCGCACAGGTGCGAAACAGCGCATGGCTTCGCAGCGGCAAGGTATGCTTGGCGGGATCAAGGTCGTTGTGGCCGAAGGAATCCCCACATGAAAACTGCTGCTGCTGTATTTTGGCTTCTTCCGTGCCTGATTGCCGCTGGATTGTCGGGGTGCGCAAGTAACCAGGGCACATCCAGTGCCGCGGCGGGCAAGACCGATCTCGTGACAGAGTCTGATGAGCCCGAAAGCCGCAAACGGGCACGCCTCCGGCTGGAACTGGCCAGTGGCTATTTTGAGCAGGGTCAAACCAACGTGGCGCTCGATGAACTGAAGCAGGCCTTGATTGCCGACCCCACTTATGTCGATGCCTATAACCTGCGCGGACTGGTTTATATGCGTTTGAACGATCTTCCGCAGGCCGAGGACAGCTTTCGTCGCGCTTTGGCCATCAACCCCAGGGACGCAGGCGTGGCTCATAACTATGGCTGGTTTCTATGCCAGCAGGCCCGCTTTCCTGAATCATTCCGGTTTTTCGGGCAGGCGATTGCCAATCCGACCTATTCGGGTCAAGCCAAAAGCTTGATGGCACAGGGGATGTGTCAGGTTCGTGCCGGCCAGCGTGCAGAAGCCGAGCAGAGCCTGACCAAATCCTATGAGCTTGATGCTGGCAATCCGATAACCGCCTACAACCTCTCGTTGCTCCTGTTCGAGCGCGGCGAACTGGCGCGGTCCCAGTTTTATATTCGACGCTTGAACAACAGTGATCTGGCGAATGCTGAAACACTCTGGTTAGGCATCAAAGTTGAACAAAAACTGAACAATCAGCAAGTCATTCAACAATTGGCAAGCCAGCTCAAAAAACGCTTTGGCCAGTCGCGTGAAGCGGCTGCGTATGACCGGGGAGCATTCAATGAGTGAGGCGCAAACCTCGACTAATTCTCAAAATGACCCGACCACTGATCCGGCCATGAATGGATCTGACCTGACAGCCGGGCAACAAGGTCCAGGAGCCATGCTCAGGCAGGCGCGCGAGGCTCGCGGTCTGCATATCGCGGCGCTGGCGGTTTTGCTCAAGGTTCCAGTTAAAAAGCTGGAAGCGCTGGAGTCAGACCGGCTTGATTTGCTGCCCGATGCCGTTTTTGTTCGCGCCCTGGCGTCGAGCGTTTGCCGCACACTCAAAATTGATCCTGCCATCATCCTGGCGCGGCTACCGCAGACCGATGCACCAAAGCTGACGTATCAGGGCACAGGCATCAATGAGCCATTTCGTTCGCCTGGCGATGGGCCTGGCCCGTCGGTATGGGCTCAGGTTTCCCGGCCAGCAGCGCTGGCTGGCCTTTTATTGCTGATGGGCGCTCTGGTTTTGATCTTTTTGCCAGCTATTAAAACCGGCATCAGTGAAGTCAGGCTCGAGACCATTGAATTCAAAACCAAAAACATGGAAACTGAAAAAACCATGGCGGCCGCTGCGGCGGCTGAAGCACGTCTTGCCGATTCGCAAAAGGCCACAGTTACTTCGGTGTCATCGCTGGCAACTGCCGGGATCAGTGTGGTTCCCTCCGAACCCACATCGGCCATTGCCGCAACTGCGGCGATTGGCGGAGCGCCGCAGGCAACCAAAAGTTCGGTCACAGTGACTGTGTCGAGTCCTTTGCCGACGTCTGCGTCAAAAGTTTCAAGCGCTGGTACATCTTCGCCAACATTTGTGGTGACTGCGAACTCCCCACTAGCGAGCGATGTCGTGGTGTTTACTGCCAAAACCGAATCTTGGGTTGAAGCAACAGATGCCAGGGGTCAGGTGGTGCTGCGCCGCACTCTTGCAGCGGGTGAGGTTGTCGGTGCTTCAGGTGCATTGCCATTGAAGGTCATCGTGGGTCGTGCCAACGCCACTCAAGTGCAAATTCGTGGCAAGGTGTTTGATGTGAATGCGGTTGCCAAAGACAATGTAGCCCGATTTGAGGTGAAGTAATGCCAGTTTGCAATCCGATTGAAGTCGCCCAGCCCAAGCCCCGCAAATCCAGTCAGGCCAGAGTTGTCTGGGGCTCGCGTATCGTCACTGTGGGAGGCGATGCGCCTGTTCGTATTCAGTCGATGACCAACACCGATACCGTTGATGTGATTGGCACAGCCATTCAGGTCAAGGAACTGGCTATAGCGGGCTCCGAGATGGTTCGCATCACCGTCAACACGCCCGAGGCGGCTGAGGCTGTGCCTTACGTGCGTGAGCAGCTTGACCGTATGGGCATTGATGTCCCTTTGGTGGGTGACTTTCATTACAACGGGCATCGCTTGCTCACTGACTACCCCGCTTGTGCCGAGGCCTTGTCGAAGTACCGCATCAACCCGGGCAATGTTGGCAAAGGTGACAAGCACGACAAGCAGTTCGGGCTGATCATAGAAGCCGCTGTGCGCTGGAACAAGGCGGTTCGTATTGGTGTCAATTGGGGCAGTCTCGATCAGGAGCTGCTCGCCAGCCTGATGGACGAAAACAGCGCACGCGCCCAGCCCTGGGATGCCAAACAGGTGATGTATGAAGCCCTGATTACCTCGGCTCTCGACTCGGCACATTTAGCCGAGAAAATGGGCATGAAACGGGAGCAAATTATCTTGTCATGCAAGGTCAGTGGTGTGCAGGATTTGATTTCTGTTTATCGGGAGCTGGCCAAGCGCGATACCTACGCCTTGCACCTCGGCCTGACGGAAGCAGGTATGGGCACCAAAGGCACGGTGGCATCCAGCGTAGCCCTGGCTGTTTTACTGCAAGAGGGTATTGGCGACACCATTCGGGTGTCGCTGACACCGCAACCGGGCGAAGCCCGTACCCAGGAGGTGGTTGTTGCGACAGAAATTTTGCAGGCCTTGGGCCTGCGCAGCTTTAATCCCAGTGTCACTGCTTGCCCTGGTTGTGGCCGTACTACCAGCACAACGTTTCAGGAATTGACCCAACAAATCGACGATTTTTTGCGTGCGCAAATGCCAGTTTGGCGCAGTCAGTATCCAGGGGTTGAAAAACTGAAAGTCGCTGTGATGGGCTGTATCGTCAATGGCCCGGGTGAAAGCAAGCATGCCGACATCGGCATCAGCCTGCCAGGCTCAGGCGAGGCACCTGCGGCACCGGTTTATATCGACGGCGAAAAAAGTGTGACGCTGCGTGGCGACAATATCGCGCAAGAATTCCACGCCATTGTTGAAAACTACATTGAAAAACGCTTTGGCAAGACCACCGCTGAAGTCGGTTGACCGAGCTGTTGATAAAGCATGGCTGAGAAACTGGTTGCCGAAAAATTAGTCGCAGTCAAGGGCATGAACGACATTCTGCCCCCGGATTCGGCGCGCTGGGAGTGGCTTGAAGAAAAAGTCCGCGCGCTGATGGCACGCTATGCCTACCGCAATATCCGCACACCGATTGTGGAGCCGACGCCGTTGTTTGTGCGCGGGCTGGGCGAGGTCACTGATATTGTTGAAAAAGAAATGTACTCTTTTGAAGACAGGCTCAATGGCGAGGCCTTGACCTTGCGACCTGAAAACACGGCGGGTGTAGTGCGTGCTGTGGTGGAACATTCAATGTTGTACGAAGGCGGCAAGCGCCTGTATTACATGGGCGCGATGTTTCGCCATGAGCGCCCGCAACGCGGCCGATATCGGCAGTTTCATCAAATTGGCGCCGAAGCCCTGGGTTTTCCTGGTGCTGAAGTGGATGTCGAACTGATTTTGCTGGCTGATGCGCTCTGGAAAGAACTGGGTTTGACTGACGTTCGGCTTGAACTCAATAGCCTTGGCCAGCCTGATGAACGCAAGCTGCACAGAGCATCTTTGATTGCCTATTTTGAAGCGCACAGCGACCTGCTGGATGAAGAAGCCAGGCGTCGCCTGCACAGCAACCCGCTGCGCCTGCTTGACAGTAAAAATCCGGCCATGCAGGCCATGCTGGAATCGGCGCCTCAACTGATGGATTTTTTGGGTGAAGCATCGCTCAAGCATTTCAACAGTGTCAAAGACATGCTCGACGCCAACGGTGTTGCCTTCCGCATCAATTCCCGTCTGGTGCGCGGCATGGACTATTACAACCTGACGGTGTTCGAGTTTGTGACGCAAAGCCTGGGGTCGCAAGGCACGATTTGCGGTGGCGGCCGTTACGACTATCTGATTGAACAAATCGGCGGCAAGCCAGCACCCGCTGTCGGCTGGGCGCTGGGGGTTGAGCGGGTACTGGAATTGATCAGGGAGCAGGGTACACATGTGCCCATGCCAGTGCCTGACGCTTATGCGGTCATTCCTGAAACGTCTGCATTGCCAGTCGCTTTGAAGGTTCTACAGCAGCTCAGGGCTGCGGGTGTGAGCGTACAAATGCACGCAGGCGCCAGCCTGGACGGCATGGGCGGTATGAAGTCGCAGTTTAAAAAAGCAGATACAAGTGGTGCCCGCTTTGCGCTGATTTTTGGCAGTGTTGAGCTTGAACAAGGCTGCGTTGCCATCAAGCCCTTGCGCGGCTTGATGGAGGGTGATAAAAACAAGGCAGCGCAGGCTCAAACCCTGCACCGACTGAACGAAGTGGCCGAATGGGCGCAAGATTTGCGCGGCTAAGCCGTCTTTTTGGCCACCTGCTGGCACTCTACAATCAACCAATTCATTCAGCACTTTTTTTGGCGCTGACCTTCGATTTTCAAACAAACTTTTATGGCAAAACATCTCGATCTTGAAGAGCAGGAACAGCTTGCCGAATTCCAGCACTTCTGGAATAAGTATGGCAACCTCATTACGTGGGTTTTGATTGCTGTTTTTGGGTCGGTTGCTGGCTGGAACGGCTACCAGTATTGGCAAGGCCGTCAGGGAACGCAGGCGTCAGTCATGTACGAAGAGGTCGACCGCGCTGTGCTGTCGGGTGATATGGCCCGCATCGAACGCTCGCTGGCTGACATGAAAGACCGGTTTGGCGGCACTGTTTACGCTGACCAGGCCGGGCTTTTGGCAGCCAAAGCCTATTATGAAAAAGGCAATCTCGATGCCTCGAAAGCGGCACTTACCTGGGTGTCGGACAAAGCCAATGACGAAGGTTACAAGTCGATTGCCAAATTGCGTTTGGCGGGCATTCTGCTCGAAACCAAGGCCTACGACGACGCCTTGAAGTTGTTAGCGGTTACGTTTTCCAAAGATTTTGCGCCTTTGGCCAGCGACAGGCGGGGCGATATTTTGTTGTTGCAAGGCAAAAAAGCTGAAGCAAGGGCAGAGTATGAAAAAGCCTACAAAGGTCTGGACGAGCGAGCCGAGTACCGCAGGCTGGTTGAAGTCAAACTCAATGCCTTGGGTGCAGATCCCGTGGCCATTGTGGCCAGTACGGCCAATAAAACCGCTCCTGCGGCTGATTCGGAGACCAAAAAGTGACTTTTTACCAATCTTTTAAGCCTTTAGCCCTTATTCTACGGGCGCAAGTAGCTATTATTTTAATAGCATCCTTGTCTGGTTGCTCGGTGATGTCCTACTTTACCGCCCCCAGCAAACCGCAGCCTGCAGCGCTACAGGCGGTCAGTGGTGCGGTGTCGGCCAAACAGGTGTGGAGCAACCGCATTGGCGCCATCAATTTTCCGCTTGAAATTCATGTAGCAGGCGGCACTGTTTTTGTCTCTGGCGGTGATGGCTCGGTTGCAGCCATTGACGCGCGGACAGGCACAGACCTGTGGCGCGCCAACGCCGGTGCTCCAGTGGCTACAGGCGTTGGCAGCGACGGTAAAACCGCTGCTGTCGTCACCCAAGCCAATGACGTTGTGGCTTTTGTGGATGGCCGTGAGGCCTGGCGCCAAAAGCTCAGCGCACAGGCTTATACCGCCCCCCTGGTTGCCGGTGGCCGTGTGTTTGTGCTGTCTGCAGACAGATCGGTTAATGCATTTGATGGTCAAACTGGCCGCAAACTCTGGTCTCAGCAGCGCCCCAACGAACCGCTGGTCCTGAAGCAGTCAGGTGTGATTCTGGCTGTTGGTGATACCCTGGTGGTTGGTTTTTCTGGCCGTTTGGCGGGGTTGAACCCCTCCAGTGGCGTGATCCGCTGGGAAGCGCCGATCGCTTCGCCGCGCGGCGTCAACGACATTGAAAGACTGGTGGATCTGGTAGGCCGCGTCAGCCGCGATGGTGATGTGGTTTGCGCCAGAGCCTTTCAGGCCAGCGTGGGCTGCGTCAATACTGCACGTGGCAGCCTGGTCTGGACCAAACCCGCCAACGGTGCTCAGGGCATTCATGGCGATGACAGACGCGTTTTCGGCACTGAATCAGATGGCGTGGTACAGGCCTGGCGGCGTACCGATGGCGAGCGCGCCTGGACCACGGATGCTCTGCGCTACCGCAGTCTGACAGCACCGCTGGTCGTTGGCCGCTCGGTTGCTATCGGTGATTTCGCCGGTATTGTTCACCTCCTGTCGCGTGAAGATGGCTCTCTGCTGAACCGCTTGAGCACCGATGGTTCGCCGATTGCAGCAGCCCCGGTATTGGCCGGTAACACGCTGGTGGTCGTGACCCGCAATGGCGGTATTTACGGTTTTTTGCCGGAATAACTGCGCGTTGAACTGATTGACCAACAGGTCACATGAAAAGTAAAAATGAAACCCGTTATTGCCTTGGTTGGCCGCCCCAATGTAGGCAAATCCACTTTATTTAACCGCCTGACGAAAACCCGCGATGCTATCGTCGCTGACTATGCCGGGTTGACCCGGGACCGCCACTATGGCAATGGCAGTTTGGGGTCGCACGAGTACATCGTGATTGACACGGGCGGATTCGAGCCCGACGCGCAAAGCGGTATTTACAAGGAAATGGCCAAGCAAACCCGTCAGGCAGTCGCTGAAGCGGACGTGGTCATTTTTGTGGTTGATGCGCGCGCCGGTGTCAGCGCTCAAGACCATGACATTGGCAAATACCTGCGCAAGTTGGGCAAACCTACCGTACTGACGGCCAACAAAGCCGAGGGCATGCTGGAGGGCATTCAGCTTTCAGAGTTTTTTGAGCTCGGCCTGGGTGAGGTGCTGGGCGTGTCGGCCGCTCACGGGCAAGGCATGCACACCTTGGTCGATACCGCGCTTGAACTGCTGCATTTGCCGGAAACCGATGAGGACGCCGAGCCGCAAGACCCCTCCATCATCAGGCTGGCAGTAGCTGGCAGGCCTAACGTCGGCAAGTCAACCCTGATCAACACCTGGCTGGGTGAAGAGCGTTTGGTGGCGTTCGATTTGCCAGGGACCACACGCGATGCAATTTCAGTGCCTTTTGAGCGCGCCGGGCAAAAGTTTGAGCTGATTGACACTGCAGGCTTGCGCCGCAAAGGCAAAGTGTTTGAGGCGATTGAAAAATTTTCGGTGGTCAAAACCCTGCAGGCGATTGAAAACTGCAATGTGGCTTTGCTGCTGCTCGACGCCACGCAGGGCGTGACCGACCAGGACGCGCACATTGCGGGCTACATCCTGGAAAGCGGCCGCGCCGTAGTGCTGGCCATCAACAAGTGGGACGCGGTCGATGCCTACCAGCGGGAAACGCTGGCCCGATCGGTTGAAACGCGCCTCGGCTTTTTAAAATTCGCTGCCATTCACTACATTTCGGCCATCAAGCGCCAGGGGCTTGGCCCGGTCTGGAAGTCCATCGCCCAGGCGCATGCATCGGCCAATCGCAAAATGTCCACGCCGGTTTTAAC
>Ga0105048_10015032_pt1 | contig 12027 bp, 8 predicted proteins | sample MAT05_FD_78382 | JGI IMG/M metagenome (GOLD analysis project Ga0105048, IMG submission 78382) | Freshwater microbial communities from Lake Fryxell liftoff mats and glacier meltwater in Antarctica - MAT-05 | ecosystem: Environmental > Aquatic > Freshwater > Ice > Liftoff microbial mat | place...
ATTGCGGCCGAGGATGGCGCGCTGGCGTTCCTGTCGCTGATCGCCCCGCACGAGTCGTTGGGGCGGGCGGATGCCCTCAGTGCGTCGCAGGGGGCGACCGTCTGCGCGCTGGTGCTGGCCCGCGAGCGAGCGGTGCTGCAGGCTGAGGACCGTTTGCGACGCGACGTGGTGACGGACCTGTTGAGCGGGGCGTTCACGTCGGATTCGGCGCTGCTGGAGCGCGCCGAGCGCCTGGGGTTCAACCTGTCAGTGCCGCACTTGCCGATTGCGCTGCGGGTGGCGACGGAACCGCTGTCGGTGGCGACGCGCCCGCACGATATCGCCAGCGCCCTGGTGCGTGAGTTTGGCAAACTGGGCGTGTCCGCGCCGGTCGGCGTGATGGGCGACACGGTGGGGGTCGCCTACCCGTTGAACGGTGCCGAGCCGGCGGTCGTTGCCACGCGCGTGCACCGGCTGGTCGCGCAGGTGAGCGGGCGCACCGTCTCGGCGGGCGTCGGGCGCACCGGGGCCGGGCCAGTTGCGATTGCTCAGGGCTACCGCGAGGCCGACCGCGCGCTGGTGATTGCGCGGCGGCTGTTCGCGCCGGATGAACTGACCTTCTTCCAGAACCTGGGCGTCCACCGGCTGCTGCTGGCGCTGGACGGGCACCCGGAACTGGGCGCATTCTACGAAGAGACGCTCTCGTCCATCGACCAGTACGACCGCGCAAACCGCTCCGAGTTGTTGCCGACCCTTGAAGCGTTCTTCGCGGCCGACAACAGCCTCGCGGAGACGGCGTCGCGGCTGCATTTGCATCGGAACACGGTGGCGTACCGCCTGCGCCGCATTGAGCAGATCAGCGGGCACCAGCTCGGCGACCCGGAAACGCGGCTGGCGCTGCACCTCGGGTTGCGTGTGCGGCATGCGCTGGCCGCTCGCGAGCCGGACGTGGAGCAGAGCATCGTCGCGGCGGCGGCCGTCACCGAACGGCGGATGGCCCGCTGACGGGTGCCCCTGGCGGCCCGCCCGGCGCGTGACTGGCCCGACCGGGCCGCCTCGCGCGTCATGGTCGCCGCGTACCGTGCCCGTTTCGCCGCGAAACAGCCCCGTGCGTACTTGGCCGCAGGAGGCCACACGACGTAAGCTTCCCCGACCTTCGCCGCAGGCTCCTGGGGGTGTGCGGCGCTCGCTGCTGAAGATCCGCGTTCCCGACCCGGCCCACGGCACCGTCGCCCCAGTTCTGGGAGGCTGCCAGCCCGGTCACGGAGCCTCATGAGGAGACGCTGTGAGCGTGCTGCGCTGGACCTTGCCCCTGCTGCTGGCGGCCATCGTGCTGGTAAGCGGCGCGCTGCCGCCGACGCCGGCCGAGGCGACGCCGTTGCCGCCGAGCCGCCTGGGCACGGCCGCCGACTACCAGGGCTTCATTAATGGGCGCTTCCTGATCCTGAACATGCACGGCGGGATGCACCAGCCGAACATGCTGTACGCGCAGGAGAATGTGCGGTACGCGGCCTGGATGAACGCTGGCGCGATCCGCATTTTCGCAACGGACAGCACCCAGCGAAGCATGGAGGATGCGGACTGGCTCGGGAACCGCATCGGCGATATCGCGCCGGCGCTGCGGGCGAACGAGATCAAGCTGATCGTTGCGCTGGTGAACAACCACGAGGAAGTGCCGGGCGAGTACAAGGAGAGCGTCGGCATGAAGGACGGTTACTGGCAGCACCTGTTGCCGTTCTTTCAAGGCAACTGGCGCGGGCCGTACCTGGAATTCACACGCCGGCTCATAAGCACGGTGCTCAACCGTGGGGCGCGCGACGTGATCCTGGCGTGGGAGTACGGCAACGAGCTAAACACCCAGGACGACCCGCCGCTGGTGTTGACCTTCATGGAGCAGATGCACCAGGAGATTCGTCGCCTGGACCCGGTGACGCCGATCTGGCCGGGGACGATGGGCAGCCACCACCTGACGCCGGCCTACGAGTACTCGTTGGCGCGGCGGCTGTACTGCGAAGGGCCAATCGACGCCTACACGCTGCACACCTACGACTGGATCGACGCGTTCCACCCCGGCGACATGCCGATTGACCGTGACCTGAACTTCGTCATCAACACGCCCTGCCCGAGCGGCCGGCGGCTACCGGTGGTGGTCGAGGAGTTGGGCACGTCGCGCGAGTTGCCGGGGTCGTACGGCTCGGGCGACGAGCTTGGCCGCCTGGAGCTTGAGATGTCGCAATTGCGGTTCGTGCTGGGGTACGACCAGGTGGTCGGGGTCGGCTCGTGGTCGTCCGAAAGCCCGCTGACGCCGAACCGCCGCCACGACAACAATCGGGGGCTGACCTCGTTCGGCCCGCAGCGCGACGGCGAAGGCTCGTGCTACCCGGCCGCCCAGACGACGGCCGGCGTCCGCTGCCGCCTGGAGACGATCCTGCGGAACCTGCCCGCCCGCCCGTAGCCGTTTCCGTGCTTGCCGGCCCGAATCCTCGGCATTTTCGGGGTGACGTGCACCATGCGCTGCCACGCCATGCTGTACAGATCCCGCTTCGCGTCGCCTGAGGATGGATCGGAAGACACTGGAACATCTGCGAGTGGCCGCACGCAACCGAGACCTTGCTCGCGTCCTCTTGAGTCCCGCCCCCTAGTCTGGCCTTGAACCTGCCCCTGGGAATGGGACGCCGTCATCGTGTTCTACTCGGCGGTGCACTAGGTCAATGGGTACCTGTGGGAACAGTACCAGCGAGAGTCGAGGAATCACGACGAGCGGACTCACGGAGTACAGCGAGATCCAGCCATACAACGGTGCCGCTTCCTTCAGGCAGACTTCATGACAGGGGGGAACGACGGCTGCTGCGGTGCGGGCTGGCGGGGCTTGCCGTTTGCGGATGGCCCATTCGGCCACGGCGAGGTTGATCGCCCAGCCCGCACCCATCAGGAGCGCTCGGCTGAGCTCACTCGGCGGGCCGGCGATCATTTCCCCGGCCAGCAGGGTCAGCACCTGCGTGCCCGCGCCCAGCCCGATCGCGTAGCCGCGCATCATCCAGGCGCGGTGCCGGTGCACATCCCCGCGCCGGATCGCGGCGACGCCAAGGGCGATCGCGATGGCCATGAGCGAACCGAACAGCAGCCGGAAGCCGTACAGGAGCGCGCCGTCAAGCTCCGGGAGCTGGTAGAACTGCGCCATCCACAGTCCCGACAGGGCGGCGGCGAGTCCCGAGCCGACCACGAGCCGGCCTACCCGGCGATGCCAGCCGGGCCGGCGCCGCCGGAAACCGGTCGCGAACTGGAACGCGCCCAGGATCGCATACACGCCGACGCTTACGATATGCAGAACCACCGGTAGGGGCGACGCGAAGAATCGCGCGTTGGACGGCGTGATGGCTGCGCCGCCCGCTAGCTCGGTGAGGCGGACGGCGCCGGCGACGAGCGGAATTGCGCTCAGCAGGAGCAGCCCGGTCACGAGCCAGGTTGCCGAGGCTGCCCTTGCCGGCACTCTGGTTGTCTGGGACGCAGGGTTCCCTGCCTCATCGCGCCGAGGCACACCGGGGGCTCGCCCTTCAGCGGAGCCGGTTGCGTTCATGTTCAGCTCCTTGGATGGGTCACGTCGTGCTGGGTGCGTTTCGCAGCGCGTTCTGAAGACACCGGGCTTGGTGATGAGGCAGCATCACCAGCGGTGGTCATTGTTTGGGGGACGACCGCGCTTGCACTGATCCAAGCGGCCATCGGCCGCTTGGCCACTCCAGGCGATTTCCACCGTCCTTACTGGGCGACGGTGTGGCGGAGCTGGGGCCTTCCCTTGCCAGGCATGGGGTCTGGGGCGTGCTCACGTCGTTCCGACCAGAGCGCATAACCCAGCCAGGCCAGCGCGAGCCCCATCGGCACCGCCGCCAGCCGCTGGAGTGCGTGCGGGAGCAGTGCAGCCACGGGGGTCACCGCCGCCGTGACGGCCAGCATGCCGGCCGGCCAGCGCGGCAAGATGCCGGCGCGGAGCGTCGCGATGCCGAACAGCAGGCCGCCGAACATATAGAGGAGCCCTGCGAGCGTCCATACCGCTGGGATGGCGCCGAGGTTCATCGTGCCGTCGGACCCGCTGACCATCCCCAAGACGCTCGCCACAAACGTCGGCGCCTCGGTCGCCAACACCGGCAAGATGAAGGCTGAGGTGAAGACAAAGGGCGTCTGGATCGCCCAGTTGAGGCTAAACAGGAGATAGCCGGCCAGGCCAAGCCACCCGGTCGCTTCCACTTGCCTGGCGTAGAGCCCCGCTATGCCGAGCAGGAAGAGGAGGCACATGGCCAGCTTCAGTGGTTGGATGATGGCCCAGGTGCCGGTGGTGACCGACGACAGGACGTCGGGTGGATGAATCAGCTGGATGCCCGCGAAGTAGATCCCTGCTGCCATCGCTGCTAAGCCGGCCCAACGGATGAGCATCGCGGGTGTTGGCTTCATGGTGCGCTCCCGGGTCGAGGTGGTGGCCGAACCGTGACCACACAGTACACGGACGAGTGGCGAGGTGTCAGCACGAGACGCGGTGATCGCTGTGGTGAGCGATGATCAGGCGGCCGTTCGCCCAGATCGAGCGTATCCTGGCGCGACCTCCACCCACCCTGGCGACAACCGGGGCGTCACGTCGTCCGGGCCGCTTCCGTCGCGGCAACGGGGTCGGGGAACGGCAAGGCGGAGCCGTTGCGGCCGGGCTTGAACTGCTCGTTGTAGAGGCGGGCGTAGAGGCCGTTGCGCGCCAGCAACTCCGCGTGCGTGCCCTGCTCCACCAGTTGCCCGCGATCCAGCACCAGGATCATGTCGGCGGCCAGGATCGTGCTGAGACGGTGCGCGATGACCAGGCTGGTGCGGCCATGCATCAGCGGCACCAGCGCCTCCTGAATCAGCGCCTCCGAGTGCGAGTCCAGCGATGACGTGGCCTCGTCCAGCAACAGGATGCGCGGGTCTTTCAGCAGCACCCGGGCGATGGCAAGCCGCTGCTTCTCGCCGCCCGACAGCCGGTAGCCGCGCTCGCCGACCATCGTCTCGTACCCCTCCGGCAGCCCGATGATGAACTCGTGGATGTTGGCCGCGCGGCAGGCGGCCTCGATCTCTTCAGGCGTGGCGTCCGGGCGAGCGTAGCGCAGATTTTCGTCCACTGTCGCGTGGAACAGGTACGTCTCCTGGGTCACGATGCCGATCTGCGAGCGCAGCCAGGTCAGCCCAACCTCGCGGACATCGTGGCCGTCCATGCGCACCGTGCCGGCCGTCGGATCGTAGAAGCGCGGCACCAGATAGGTGACGGTCGTCTTGCCAGCCCCGCTCGGGCCGACCAGCGCCACCAGTTGGCCCGGCTGCGCGACGAACGACACGTCGTCGACGGCGAGCCGCCCCGCGACGTAGCCGAACGACACGTGGTCAAAGGCGATTTCGCCGCGTGCAGCCGCCAGCACCGGCGGGCTGGCCGGCTCCTCAATGTCGGGCTTCAGGTCCAGGTAGTGAAAGAGCCGCTCGAACAACGCCAGCGAGGTCATCACGTCCACGTGCACGTTCGCAAGCTCGCTGACCGGGCCGTACAACTGCCGCAAGTACGCCACGAACGCGACGACCGTGCCGACACTGAGTTCGCCCTGAATCACCAGCCAGCCGCCGTACAGGTAGATGAGGGCCGGGCCGACTGACTGGAACAGCCCGATCACCATGAAGAACCAGCGGCCGACCATCCGTTGCCTGATCTCCAGGTCTCGCAGGTCGGAGGCGCGGGTGCGGAAACGCTCGGCCTCGTACGACTCGCGGGCGAACGCCTTCATCAGCAGCGTGCCGCTGATCGATAGCGTCTCGGCCATCAGCCCGGCTAGCCCGCCCTGGTGCTCGGCCGTCTGCCGCCGTAGCTGCTGGCGGATGCGCCCAACCCGCCGCGTCGGCAGCACGAACAGCGGTAGCATCACCAGCGACAGCAGCGCAAGCTGCCAGTGCAGCCCGACGATGACCACCGTCACGGTAATGAGCACGGCGACGTTGGTGACGACGCTGACGATGGTGTTCGTCACGACGCCTTCGATGCCGCCCACGTCGTTGGTGACGCGCGACATCAGCTCGCCGGTCTTGCTCTCGGTGTAGAAGCGCAGCGACATCCGCTGGAGGTGGCGGTACAATTCGTTGCGCAGGTCGAACATGACGCCCTGCCCGATCCGCACATTGATCGAGAACTGCGCCACGCCGATCAGCCGCGCCAGCAGCCCGGCCGCAACCGAGCCGGCGACGGCCAGCACCAGCAGCGTCGGGTTGGCGGTCGGCAGCGCCACGTCGATGATCTCGCGGACCATCAGCGGCGGCAGCAAGTTCAGGCCAGACGTGGCCGCGATGCAGACCAGAATCACCAGCCAACTGCGCGCATATGGCTTGAAATAGCGCACAATTCGTGGGACGATGTCCTGGAACGGTGCGGACGGGCGTTGCGGCTCGCCGTAGTTGATGCGCCGAGGACCGTTGCCGCCGGCGGCGGCCATACGCATGCCCATCTGTCTGCTCATCGGTACGACTATACCCGTGCAGCAGTGGGCAGGCTGTTTCGTTATTCTGTCGTTATGGACCTGTTGACACATCTTTAACAGGTCGCTGTCACACTTAAGGGTGCGGCGACCATGCCGCCGAGCTTGCTGCGACGTGTGCGTCTGCGGCGATCACAGGTGAGTGCCCATGCAGATGCCGGTGGCATTGCCCCGTCAGCTTTCCAGATTGCCAGCACCCAACCGCTGGGCCTGGATCGTTGCGGTCGCATTGCTTGCGGTCGTCGGCGTCATCGCGTACCAGCGGTGGTCCGCGCCAGTCGCGCCGGTCATCACCGGCCAGCAGGTGCCCGTGCGGCGCGGCACCATCGTGCAGTCGGTCTCCACCAGCGGCACAACCGTGTCCACGCGACAGGTGAAACTGAACTTCGCGGCCGGCGGCAAAATCAAGGAGGTCTACTCCAAGCTGGGGGACCGCCTGACCGTCGGCCAGCCGATTGCCGCCCTGGACCCCGCGCCGTTCCAATTGAAGGTCGAGAACGCGCAGTCGTCGGTGCGGCAGGCACAAATCAAGGTGCAGCAGCTACGCGACGGGGCCACGCCCGAAGAGATCGCGGCGTCGCAGGCGTCCTTTGAGGCGGCGCAGACGAAGTACCGGGAAGTTGCGAACGGCCCGACCGCAGCCGACATGCAGGCCGCGCGGACCTCGCTCGACTCGTCGCAGGCAAATGTGACCTCGGCGCAGGCGAAGCTTGACCAGCTACTCGGCGGCCCGAGGGCGGACGAGGTCGCGGCGGCGGCCAGCACGCTGGAGTCCGCCCGCGTGTCGCTCGAATCGGCCGAGGCGAAGCTGGCCGACCTGAAGGCCGGCCCGAAGCAGGACGAGCGCGTGGCTGCCGTGTCGGGCGTGGAGCAGGCCCGCGAGAACCTTGTCAGTACCGAGGCCAAGCTTGATCTGCTGACGAAGGGCGGGACTGGGGCCGACGCCGCAGCCGCGCAGGCGTCGGTGATCTCGGCGCAGGCGAACCTTGAGAGCGCCCAGAAGAAGCTGGAACAGCTCCAGAAGGGGCCGGAGCAGGCCGACGTGCGGAACGCCCGCGCCAGCCTGGAAAGCTCCCGCGCCAGCGTCAAGAGCGCCGAGGCGAAGATCAGAGCGAACAAGGACGCCGACGAGTTGACCAGGCCGTCAAGCGCCCAGCGCAGGGCCGACGAGTCCGCGCTGGACGCCGCCAAGCTGCGGGTGAAGGCGTCCGAGTCGGAACTGGCGCTGGTGCTGGCCGGCCCCAAGCCGGACGAGATCGCCGCCGCGCAGTCGTCGGTGGACGGCGCAAAGGCGAACCTGTTCAGCGCGGTTGCCAAGCTGAACCAGCTCCGCAACCCGGACCCGCGCGACGTGACGCAGACCCGCGCGACCGTCGAGAACGCGCGGTCGTCGCTGAGGACGGCCGAGGCGAAGCTGACGCAGTTGACATCTGGCCCGGTGCCGATGGATCTGGTGGCGGCGCAGGGCGCGGTTGACAGCGCCCAGAAGAGCTACGAATCGGCGCAGGCAAAGATTGAGCAACTGATGAGTGGCCCGCTGGAGACGGACGTGCGGGCGGCGCGGGCAGCGCTGGAGTCGGCGCAGTCGGGCGTGACCAGCGCCCGCGCCAAGCTGGCCGACCTCCAGGCCGGGTCGAAGCCGTCCGAGGTCCAGAGCGCGCAGTCGTCGCTGGCCTCGGCGCAGTCAAACCTGGCGACGACGATGCACGGCGCGAAGGAAACCGACCTGATGGTGGCGATGGAGCAGGTCAAGATTGCCGAACTGAACTTGAAGCAGACCGAGCTTGACCTGCAAGACTCGATCATGGTGTCACCCATTGATGGGGTGGTCGCGGCGATCAACGGCAACCCCGGCGAGGTCGTCGGGTCCGGCGCGACGAACCAGACCCAAGCTGGCACCTCCACGTCGATCTTCGTGACGCTGGTGGACCCGAGCGCCATCCGCGTGGACGCCAACGTGGACGAGGTGGACGTCGCGAAGCTGTCGGTCGGCAAGCCGGCCGAAGTCTCCTTCGATGCGCTGCCAGACCGCCGGTTCCGGGGACAGGTGGCGGCAGTGTCGCCCAGCGGCAACAGCACCTCCGGCGTCGTCACCTACCCCATCGCGATCACGATGCAGATTCCGGACGACGTGACGCTGCCGAGCGGCATGACCGCCAGCGTCAGCATCACCATCAACCGCAAGACCGACGTGATGGTCGTCCCGACGCGAGCCGTGCGCCGCCAGGGCCGCGAGCAGGCCGTTGAGGTGGTGGCCGGCAGCGGCACCGAGATGAAGACGGTTGAGATCGGGCTGGCGAACGACCAGCAGACCGAGATCACGAGCGGGCTGGCTGACGGCGACGTGGTGATTGTGCCGGGGACGGGCACGGCTCCCGTCCGGGCAGGCGGCGGCATCCCCGGTGCCGGCGGGCTGCCTGGTGCCGGCGGCGGCGTGGCGAAGCCCGGCGGGCGCTAGGCCGGCTGCAAACACATGATTCGTCTACGCGGCATCAGCAAGCGATACATCATGGGTGACGTGACGGTCCACGCCCTGCGCGGGGTTGACCTGGACATCGAAGACGGTGACTTTGTGTCGATCATGGGGCCGTCCGGCTCCGGCAAGTCCACGATGATGAACATCCTGGGCTGCCTCGACACGCCGACGACCGGCACCTACGTCCTCGACAGCCAGGAAGTCAGCGCCCTGGGCGACGACGAGCTTGCGGTGGTCCGGAACCGGAAGATCGGGTTCGTGTTCCAGAGCTTCAACTTGCTGGCGCGGATGTCGGCGATCCAGCAAGTCGAGTTGCCGCTGGTGTACGGCGGCATCAAGGATCGCCGGCCGAAGGCGATGGCCGCGTTGGCGGCAGTGGGGCTTGCCGAGCGCGCCCACCACAAGCCGTCGGAACTGTCGGGCGGGCAGCAGCAGCGCGTCGCCATCGCGCGCGCGCTGGTTGGCACCCCCAGCATCATCATGGCCGACGAGCCGACCGGTGCCCTGGACAGCAAGACGAGCATCGAGATCATGGCGATCTTCCAGAAGCTGAATCGCGAGCAGGGGATGACGGTCATCTTCGTCACGCACGAGCCGGACATCGCCGCCCACACCAACCGGGTCATTCACATTCGGGATGGCCTGATCGTCAGCGACGAGCGGCAGGAAGCCGTGCTGGCGGTGCCGCATCACGACGTGCCCGACCAGGACGGCACCGGCGACGAGGCCGGGACACAGCCGGCCCTGCCGTTGCCGGCGTTCCTGGCGGCTGCCGGCCGTAACGCCCCTCTCCCGCTTGCGGGGGAGGGGTAGGGGTGGGGGGTTCGGAGCCAGCATGAGCCTGATGGAGTCGGTCCGTGTCGCCCTCGGTGCGCTGAGCGCGAACAAGCTGCGGACAGTCCTGACGATGCTCGGCATGATTATCGGCGTCTGCGCGGTGATCTCGCTGATGTCGATTGGGCAGGGCGCGCAGGCCCAGGTGACGAACCAGATTCGCGGCATGGGCACCAACCTGTTGTTTGTGCGCCCCGGCGCGACCCAGACCAGCGGCGTGCGGACGGCACAGGGCAGCGCGGCCACGCTGACCGCTGATGACGCTGACGCCATCGCCCGCGAGATCCCGCTCGTGGCCGCCGCCGCCCCCGAGCAGACGAACGGCGGCCAGATCATCGCCAACGGCGTCAACACCAACAGTCGGGTCGTCGGCACCACACCGGACTACCCCGGCGTCCGCAACTTCAACGTCGCGAGCGGCGAGTTCATCAGCCAGCAGCACATGACCGGCCGCTCGACGGTCGTCGTGCTGGGCGCCAACGTCTCCAAGACGCTGTTTGGCGAGGACGACCCGGTCGGGCAGTCGGTCCGGATAAGCTTCAACAACCGCGCCGCGTCCACCTTCCGCGTCATCGGGCTGATGGAGGCGAAGGGCGGCACGAACATGGGCAACCAGGACGATCAGGTCTTCGTGCCGATCACGACGATGCAGGCGCGGCTGATGGCCTCGCGCAACGCCCGCGGCGCGGTGAACGTCAGCGTGGTCAACGTGCAGGTGGCCGACGAGAAGCGGATGCAGGAGGCCGTGGCGGCGGTTGGCGAACTGCTGCGCGAGCGCCACAAGGTTGTGGAAGACGACTTCTCGATCCAGAGCCAGGAAGACTTCCTGGCAACGTTCAGCCAGATCACCCAGACGTTCACGATCCTGCTCGGCTCCATTGCCGGCATCTCGCTGGTGGTCGGCGGCATCGGTATCATGAACATCATGCTGGTGTCAGTGACGGAGCGCACGCGGGAGATCGGCATTCGGAAGGCGGTCGGCGCACGACGGAAGGACATCCTGTCACAGTTCCTGGTCGAGTCGGTGATGGTCAGCGTCCTGGGCGGCGCGATTGGCGTCGCCATCGGCTGGGGCATCTCGAAGTTGATCGCAGGGATGCCGATGCCAGGATCGACCGGGGCCGGTCAGGCGTTACAGACGGTGGTCACGCCAGAATCGGTGTTTCTGGCGTTCGGGGTATCGGCGGCGGTGGGCATCTTCTTCGGGATCTACCCGGCGTCGCGAGCGGCGCGGCTCCACCCGATCCAGGCGCTCCGCTATGAATGACATCCGGCTATGAGTGCTGTACGGCCCGCCTACTCCCCCTTACGGGGGAGGGGGCCGGCGGGTGGGGGGTAGACTATGAGCGGCTCGACGATCCTCGTGGTGGACGATGAGCGCAACATCGTCCAACTGGCGCGCCTGTACCTGCGGAACGAGGGGTACAACGTCGAGACGGCGGCGAACGGCCAGGAGGCGCTGGAGAAGGTGCGCCAGACCAGCCCCAGCCTGATCCTGCTCGACCTGATGATGCCGGTGATGGACGGCTTGGAAGTCTGCAAACAGCTTCGCAAGACTAGCAACGTCCCGATCATCATGCTGACGGCCCGCGACGACGACATTGATAAGGTGGTCGGGCTGGAGCTTGGGGCCGACGACTACGTGACCAAGCCGTTCAACCCGCGTGAACTGGTGGCCCGCGTCAAGGCCGTGCTGCGCCGCACCGAGCGCAGCGCCGAGCCGACGCGCGTCATTCGCTTTCAAGACCTGAACATTGACCTGGACCGGCGCGAGTTCCACATCGGGGATCGGCTGGTGGAGCTACGGCCCAAAGAGTTCGACCTGCTCTCGACGCTGGCGTCCAGCCCCGGCATCGTGTTCGACCGCGAGCGGCTGCTGCAAGTAGCCTGGGGCTACGACTACGGCGGCGACTCGCGGACGGTGGACGTGCATGTGACGTGGCTGCGCGAGAAGCTGGCGACCAGCGACGCGCGCGTGCAAACCGTGTGGAGCGTCGGCTACAAGCTGGTGTCGGCCGACCAACTCCCGCCGAAGGCTGCAAGTGGCCGTCACAAGACCCAGGCCTGACGGGCCGCCGCTCCCGCCGCTCCCGCCGCCGCCCGGCCTCAACGGGCCGGGCCGGGCCGGTGTGTCCAGCGCACCCGGTGCGGACGAGCAGGCGACGAACCGGCTGCCGGTCGTCACGGCGGAGCGGTCCGCGCGGACGC